>Ga0082212_10000806_pt1 | contig 45877 bp, 47 predicted proteins | sample TergutNt197P3_FD_71548 | JGI IMG/M metagenome (GOLD analysis project Ga0082212, IMG submission 71548) | Neocapritermes taracua P3 segment gut microbial communities from Petit-Saut dam, French Guiana - Nt197 P3 | ecosystem: Host-associated > Arthropoda: Insects > Digestive system > Gut ... | reverse complement strand
GACCATGGGGCATCACGCCTTGCTGTTTTAAGAAAAAAAGAAGAAAAATACGATACTGATACTATCGGCGAGCATTCAGGACGTTGTTGTGAGATTTTCCAGCCTTACGATCTACCGTTTGCGGCAGAAGAAAATGGTTATCTTGTTCTTGCCGATTATGGGCGTTTCAGAGGCAGCCGCGCGGCGAATGTTGAAGTTCATGGTGGAGCAACGCTGGAAGAAGTAATAATTCCCGTTATCGAATTATCTTTAAAAGATGCAAATGTGACAGTTAAATTAGTTGACGAAATTGTTATGGTAGACTTCCGAACTGGCACAGAAATTAAATTGTTTTTTAATTTGCCTGTGCAAGATGTTTCGGTTATATTAAACGGAAAGTCATATCAGTCTTCGCAAATGAGTAGCAACCATTATTCCGTAAAACTACCTGATGTGAAACGAGCAGGTGATTATTCTGCTGATGTTTATACAGGCGATGATTTTATCAGCAATATTATAATTAAAGCGCAAGGCAAGAGCGGCAAAGTAAACAACGCTTTTGATGATTTATTTTAAGGAGTATTGTTTATGATTGAAAAACTCAGAAACTGTTTTGATGAAATGGTTGTTTATAAAGATTTGAAAAAAAGCAACTTTTTTTCTGTGCTTACCTTGCCTTCTTTTATGCGTGACTGGCTTTTAAAAAAGTTTGAGGACGGCGAAGGAAATTTTGATTCGGACGAGCTTCTTAATTTTATTCGGACTTATCTTCCGCGCAAAGATGACTGGACTGCTATAAAAAACAAAGTCATAATTGAACACGAACGAGTGAAATTTCTTGCGAAAGTATCGGTTGATATTGATATAAAAACGGGTGAAGTATCGTTTTCTTTGCCGGATTTCGGACTTACGGGCAAGGATACTGTTATTGAAGAATACGTTTGGCAAAACTGTAAAGACGAGCTGGTGGGTGGACGTGAAAATTGGGGCATAGTCGAAATTGGTTACAGACCGCCTGATGAGAGTGATAACAAAATCAAGGGTAAAATTAAATTAACTAAATTCGATGCTTTCTGCCCATATAAGATTGACATAGATTATTATAAAGACGCTCGACGAGAATTTACTACGACAGAGTGGCTTGATGTTTTACTTGGTGCGGTTGATTATAACGCGGCGGGCTATATTACCGATGAGAAAAGCGACCTCTACTCTGTGGGGGTAATGCTTTATGAAATGCTTACGGGTGTCAAGCCTTTTGATGGGGACGATGCTTTGGCAATCGCGCTTATGCACACCAACAAAACACCGAAACTCCCCTCTGAAATTAATTCCGCCATTCCGAAAGGATTGGAGGAAATCACCCTTCGCGCTATGCAAAAAGACCCGGCGAGAAGATACCAAACCGCCGGAGAAATGCTGAATGATTTAAAAGAGTTCGAGAAAAACCCGAGCGTTATATTTGAGTATAAGTACACCGCGCCCGACGGAGGCGACAAGTACCTCAACAAAGCCGGAAAACCGGTAGCGAATGCGGCAGTCGCCGCGATTTCGGCTGCTTCTCCCGAAAAGGCTAAAAAAGCAAACGATTATGATGATGAAGACTATGATGACGATGAAGTGATTGAAAGACGTTCCCCTCTGCTGCCGATTTTATTCGCGGTAGCATCGGCGTTTGTTATTTTGACTGCGGTGCTGATTACACTGATTGTCGGTCAGGGACTCGGCGGGGGTGAAGGGCTGTTCGGGGGGCCCAACGCGAGCCGCAACTACAGAATGCCGGATTTAAAAGGGATGAATTATACCGAAGCCGACAGGGAATATAAGTGGTTGAGAATGGAACCTCAGCAGGTTTATTCGGCAGACTTTCCGAGAGATACAATTATTGAACAGGATTTTCCTGCTGAAAGAATGATAAACCCTACTCAAACTGTCGTCAAGGTGAAAGTGAGCAAGGGAAAAGAAGTCATCTTTATGCCGGATTTCACCAAAAACACAAGATTAGGGGAAGAAGTCATTACCGAACTCGAAAACATGGGTCTCCGCGTGGCAAAGGTCGATGTTTACAGCGATGATGTGCCCGATGGATTCTTTGTGGACAGCGACAGAAAGCCCAACGATGAACTCAATCCGGGCGATGTCGTAAGAGTTTGGATAAGCAAAGGCAGAGAAGATGAGCTTTGGAGAACCAAAGTCCCCAACATGGTCGGACTGAGCGAGGTTGCCGCCAAGCAAAAAGCAAAAGACAGTAAAATCGTATTAGAAATTAAACAGGAAGACAGTACTGAGGCGCAGAGAGGTTTAGTTGTACGTCAAACCACCGCTCCGGACGAAGAAGTTGATAACAACACCGTGGTTGAGATATTCATAGGGAGCGGTCCCGCCGAGTCGGTTGAAGACACAAATAAAAAGAAATCGCAAATCGGGTTTAAAATCCCCGTCGGTTGGACCGGTGAATTTGTGTTCAGGCATTTTATAAACGGCGTATATCAGGAGGAGTTGACCCAGACGATTGATATAGGTGCGATTGAAGAGTATATATGGGAAATTTTAGGTTCGGGAGAAAAGCAGGTTTATACACTTAAAATAAAGAGCGTTGCAACCGATAAAGAGGGCGTTTACGCCACTTATGAATTTGATTTTACGGTTGACCCGCCCACATACGTGGAAAAAGAACTCAACCGTGATGTACTGGAAGAAATAAGCCGACCGGATGAATAAAGCGTTGCGTAAAGAAAACATGACCGGCAGAATTATAGCTTCGGTTGCGGGGGATTACAGCGTTCTGACCGATGACGGAATTATAATATGCAAAGCGCGGGGGTTGTTCAGGTTGAAAAAAATCGCCCCGTGTGTCGGGGATTATGTTACGCTTTCTCTCGAAGCGGACGACTATATCATAGACGAAATCAAAGAGCGGAAAAACGTGTTAATCCGCCCCCCTTTGGCTAATCTTGATTGCGCGGTAATCGTTGTTTCCTCCTGCGAGCCTAAACCCAACGCGCTGATAATCGACAGGCTCACGGTTATTTTTGAGAGTAAAAATATAGAAAGTGTGCTCGTTTTCACCAAACTCGATAAAAAAGAAGCCGAACTCTTTGAAAACTATCAAAGAGCCGGCTTTCCTTGTTTTACGAATGTCGATAAAAATGAACTCTGCGATTATCTCAGCGGCAAAACCTCCGCGCTAATCGGAAACACCGGAGTCGGAAAAACGACGTTGCTTAACTGTCTTATTCCGGGAACAGAACGCCCGACCGCTGAAATCAGCAAGAAGTTAGGGCGGGGAAAACACACCACCCGAACCGTAGAGTTGCACCGATTGTCAAACGGCGGTTTTATCGCGGATACACCGGGATTTTCTACCGTTGAATCAAGGTTCTACGGTGAAATCGAGTCAAATGAAGTCGCGCTGTATTTTCGGGAGTTTGTTGAATTTTTAGGAAGTTGCAAATTCAACGGCTGCACCCACAACGGAGAAGACGGCTGCGCGATATGCGCGGCGGTCAATCACGGAGAGATTTCCGAAAGACGATATGAGAGTTACCGGGTTGTTTATGAAGAGGCTAAGAAGGGAGAAAGCCAATATTAGAATCGAGGCTCCGCACTTGTTTGCCTAATCATATCGGTAAAGTTTGTTCAATTTTATTTCCTTAATCACAAAAGGAGAAGCGGCGGCTATTCCCGCTGAAATCACCGCTATGATGAAAAACGCCCCGCCGTTACCTCCGCCCCCGTTTCTCAAGCTTTTCGCGAGGCAGGCAGTGCATGAACCGTCATCACATTCCTCACATTCGCCTGTTGTTGAAGACAAAACCGTCGTATCCGACATGATAGCGGTAGTCATTTCTTCGCCGGGGGGCGCTGTTATTTCAGGAGCCGTCGCCGGTTCGGGTGTTTGAATCGGGCTGTCCGTTATCGTTGTCGCGAATGTCGGCTCATAAGGGTCAAGCGGAGGTCCCGCCGAAAAAACGGTAACGGTAGTCGGCGAAGTGCTCTCTTCCGTTTCTTCGGGGGCTCCTGTTACCCATTGAGGATAGGTATTCGATATAACAGGCGGTTCTTGAGGCGGTGCGGCTGTAGGCGGCACCTGAGCCGTAAGGTCGCCTTCTTCCATTGCGACCGCAGAAACCGGAATAACCGAACAAAACGCCGATAAAACCAACAACATCACAAATATAATTCTTTTCATTTTGAACCTCTTTATAAAATTAAACTCCATCAAGCCACGCGACCGGTTGCTCTTGCTTACTTTGTCTTAAGTCCGATAAAAAACTTAAGAACGCCCGATAATAACTTTGGGCTTTTTACCACTACAATTCTCATAAGTACATTCCTCCAAAAATTTTAGTTGTTTTTTAACAGCCATACGCCCAAAACAATCAAAGAAACGCCTAACGTAATGACCAGTAATGTATGAGAAATAAAGCAAAAACAAATTAAAGCACCGCCGAAACACACGACAACAACAGGTTTGTTTTTTCTTTTCGTGCAGACTGTTCCCCGCCTTCTCACAGCATCACCGCCTTTGATTATTTTCAGAATATATTATTATATTCCAAAACCAAAGAAAGTGTTACAAAAAATAAAATCAATTCCGTTTATTGAGGACAGGTTCTTAGTCAGATATAAACGCAGTCGATGTCGGACCGTTCCAGACAATATTCCAGTTTGCCGCTAAATCTCTGCCGATTAAAACGCTGAAATTATTCGGGTCAAGATTAGACTCGTTGCCCTTATATGACAAATCGCACCCGACGACATACATCAAATTTCCCCTTAAACCGGTGTTCGGAAAGGATATGGTTACTATATACTTTTTTGCTTCTTTAAACCCGCCGATGGTTTGAACCCGCGATTTTCCGACCGGGAAGAGTTCAAGCGCGGTTACTAATTTATCGTCGATACAGGTTGAGAAACCGCCGAGGTCTAAGTGTGCCAAAACTAAAACGCTTTTAGGCTCTTCGCCGCCATCTATCGGGGTACTCGTCACCTGAACCGGAATATTCAATCCCTTCATGCACATATTGTACGAGGACGCACTCAACGAAATTTTAGCGTCGGGCGGTAACGGCGGGTCAAAGCTGAATGACGGGTTAAAATGTTGTAAATGTGCCATTATTATGACCATTCCTTTCCGAGGCACAAAACCTCTGCGAATAAAAGCCTATCCAGCTTCGGGGCGGCAGAGCCACCCCTGCCGGCTTTTATTAAATCAAATAATATTTACGATTTCGTTTTCGTCAACAACCTGTTCCAAAATATATTCGCCTTTTTTTAAGTTTTGGGCGGCATATTCAACCGCTTTGTCGAGTCCCTCAAAGCTTTTGACAATTTTCTCGCCCGAGATTATAACGTGTCGAAACCTAAGCGAATTATCGCCCATAAACTTCATCACGTTCGCTCTGAAAAAATCTAAATCTTTTATTTGTCTTTCGGTAAATTCAAACATAACATCACCTTTATGAATACAGCTTCTGATATTTTCCCTTAACAATTTAATAATTTTAACACGATATTGATTGAATGTCAATACATTTTCGCATTTCTGAATATAATCGCGCCCGAAAACGGGTTATACACAAGCCCCTCGCTTTTTTTTGACATAAAGAAATACTCGGTGACAAAACAAATCGGGATAAAATCTGCCGAGTTCAGCACCTCTTCCTCGGCGGACAAAAAATATTCTGCCGATTCTTTATGCGAATCGGATTGTCGCGCTTTTTGAAGAAGCTCGACAAGCGCGTTCGAGTTTTTGCTCGTGTTTTTGACAGTATCTGAAAAGTTTTCGAGAATCGCCAAAGGGCTGTTAAAAGCGGGGGTAATCCTTTCTAATGCTATATCATAACCGCCCCCCGAAAGTCGCTCATTGTATTCGTGTAGAGACAGCACCTCTATCTTACAAAAAAGAGAAAGCTTCTCCTGCCATTGTTGGGCAATTGACCTTATGAATGAATCTATTCCGTCATTTTCCGATGTAAACGGGATAATCAAAACGGGCGGTTCTATCATAAACGCACCGCTGTACAATTCCGCCGCCTTTATATTGTCTGCATTTAATGTCTCGGGGGGCGCGGTCAATTCGCGAAAAAACTGCCCGCCGACCTTTATCCCGTCGGGAATAACGGTCGACGCTTTCCAACAGCCCGTGCGTTCAATGTCCGCCGCATCTCTGTCCGTTGCGTAAGCAAGTGCCAAGCGGAGGTTCTTTTTCGAAAACGCTCCGTCTTTGTTAAAGGTCAACCCCCATACAGATATCTCGGCTCCCGCATAAGGGAAATTCCTCTTTTTGATAAGCTCGTCTATGCCGCCGGCGCCCGTATTGCCCGTATCCCCGCTTATGATAATACAATCGCTTTTGCCGGAGATAAAATTGTTTATTCTGTCCCCTCTGTCCATGAGAAACTCCACCCTTACGGGATATATTTTCTCGGATTCGTTGTTAAAATTATTTTGTCGCAGAATAATCCTGTTTTCATTTGTCCAGTACGGGTCATATACCCACTCCTTAAGATAAAACCCGCCGTTAGAAGCAACCGCGTCCGCAACGAGTCCGTACCGACCGGACGACTGTACATAAAACTCCTCGTTACAGGGGAAGGCGGGCGGCGCGGTCAACAAAACGAGAAAATTGACATCGGGGTACTCCAATCGGACGGTCAATTTAAAATCGCCGTCTGCATACACCCCCAACGAATCAAGCGGAAATTCATCATTTGCGGTTTTTCCCTCGTGTATTTTTTGCGAGTTCAGTATACTGTAATAGTCGGAGGCGTTTTGCGATTTCACCTTCGGATTGAAAAGGCGTTTAAACGCGAAAACAAAATCGTGTGCGGTACATTGTGCATAAAAACCGTTTCTGTCCGTCCAAAAAATATCCTCTCTTAAATTAAAGGTATAGGTCAACAAATCGTCCGATACGGTATATTCAACCGCCGCTCCCGTGGTTACGTTTCCGCTCGAATCCATTCGCAACAGCCCGTCAAAAAGGTTGGCGATTACGAGCCGCGCATATTCGTCAACCGCCGTCTGCGGGTCGAGCGTTGCGGGGTTACCGGGGAGGTCGTATACGAAAACACAATCGCTTCCGTCCGCTTGACTCTTAGTACAGCCGGAAGAGATTACGACAATATGTATTACAGCAAAAAGACTACAAATCAATCTCAATCGCTTTTCCACATTTAATGCTCTCCTTTACATCAATTGCGCGTTGATTCCCGCTCCCCCTGAACTTATGATTATATGTTCTTTGGCTTTTTTTGAACCGCCCGTCGACCAATACATCGAGCTTATTAAGAAGTATATGCGCTTCGGGCTTTTTGTACAGCTCCTCAAAGGTATATCCCGTATAACAAAATATATTATAGTCGGCAACGGCGTCCGCGAGCGCGGCAAACGCTTCCGGTTGTACAAAAGGCTCCCCCCCCGAAAATGTTACTCCGTCCAAAAGCGGGTCTTTTTTTATCTCTGCCGCAATTTGCGATATAAGAACCAGGCGTCCGCCGTTAAAATCGTGTGTATCGGGATTATGGCACCCTTCGCATTTAAGCGGACACCCCTGCCCAAAAATAACATAACGTATCCCCGTACCGTCAACAATTGAATTTTTAGCAATTCCCGATATTCTTATTTCCGTAATCATTTATCTTTTCCCCGCCACATATCCTGCGGCATATTCGATGCCCGCCGAAAGTGCCTTTTCATAATCATTATCGTTTATATACGCCGCAATAAATCCCGCGAGAAGATTGTCGCCCGCCCCGACCGCATATCCGCTCTCGACCCTTGCGGGACGGCGGGTATATACATTGTCGGCGGTTGTCAAAGTCGCGCCGTCTTTTCCGAAGGTCGCTAATACATTGGGCTTTCCCGCGGTCAGCTCAACGCCCACATTCTCCAATTCGCACAATTCGTATCGGTTGGGCGCGATGAGCCATGCGTTGCCCGATTTGACAACCTCGACCAACGGTTGCCCCGAGGTATCAATTATAACCTTAATGCCCCGTGCGGCAAGCTCTGCGGCAACGCTTGCATAAAAATTGTCGTCAATTCCGAGCGGAAGCGAACCGCATATGGCGACAATATCGCCGTTGTTCGGTTGCAAAAGGCTTTCTCTCACGCGAGCCGCCGCATTTTCGTCAACGCTAAAGCTCTCGTTTATCTCTGTAACAAAATCGCCGTGACACAGCTTAATGTTTAATCGCATATCACAGCCGCCCGACGTTATTTGAACGGTTTTCAAGCCGTCTGCGCGAATCAAGCTTTTGAATTTGTCGCAAAAAAATCCCTTTCCGCATACGTAAAGCGCGACATTTTCTACGCCCAACCCGTTCAACGCCGCCGAAACATTAATGCCCTTTCCCGCCGCTCGAAATTCACCCCCGCTACTTCGATTTACCGCCCCCCCGTTCAATTCGGGGAGGGTCGTTATATAATCAATTGCGGGGTTCATTGTAAGTGTGTATATCATAAATACTTGAAATACTCTTTTTAACTAATTCGCTTTTTCGAGCCAGTCGTGCGCGACCTCTAACGCCTCATAGAGACTTTCGCGACTCGTAGTTCTTATATTTGCTAAATCGAGATTATCGGTATCGGTTGGCAAAAGCTGAATCTTAACTTTATTAGTCACGTCTAAATCCTTCACCCTTCGGGTTGATTGTACATCAATTTTCGCCACAAATTCATCAGACATATTTCCGTAATATATCTCTCGTTTATTCCTTACTAAGTGATACCCCTTATAAGTGTAGAATTTTTGTTTCGTTTCCATGCTCGCTCCTTACAAATTAAATAACAGATATTTCCATTATATCAGCTATTGCTTATAATGTCAATAAAATACTTGACATTTTTTGTAAATCGTAATATAATAGACGTTATGTTGATTAAAATTAAATTTAGCGGAGGACGATTATGAAAAATAGAGTTTTGTCGATTATACTTACGTTATCAATGTTGGTAACGATTATTGCCGTTCCGGAGACGGTGACGCGGACAAAAATAAAAGCGTCGGCGGATGTTTATTCCGAAGACGGTTGGTCATATGACACGGAAACCGAAACGCTTACGGTGAGCGGTAACGTAGGCACAACCGCTTGGCGAAACGGAAGGAGCGTCGAAAGCTTCCGTCTTTCCGATGTAAAAATCGTTGTAATCGAGGACGGCGTTACGAGTATAGGATACACTGCGTTTTACAATTGTTCCTCGCTCGAAACGGTCACAATCCCCGAAAGTGTGACGAGTATCGCAGACTATGCGTTTCGGAATTGTACCGCCCTCGAAACAATCACAATCCCGGACAGCGTTACGAGTATCGGAAGCTCTGCGTTTTACAATTGTACCGCGCTCGAAACAATAACAATCCCCGAAGGAGTTACGAGTATAGGGAATTACGCGTTTCAGAATTGCACCGCGCTCGAAACAATCACAATTCCCGAAAGCGTGACGAGCATAGGCTACAATGCGTTTTTCGGCTGTTCCTCGCTTACGGCGATTAATGTCGATTCCGAAAATAAAAGCTATTCATCTTTAGACGGCGTTTTGTTTGACAAAACTCAAACAACCCTTATTCGATATCCCGAAGAAAAAACACAAAAAAGTTATATAATACCCGATAGCGTAACGATTATAGGCGACAGTGCGTTTCGAAATTGCACCTCGCTCGAAGCAATAACCATTTCCGAAAGCGTGACAAATATAGAAGATTATGCGTTTTACAATTGCACCGCGCTCGAAACAATCACAATCCCGGACAGCGTAACAAGTATCGCAAGCAATGCGTTTCAGAATTGTACCGCGCTCGAAACAATAAACATTCCCGACGGCGTTACGAGTATAGGCTACAATTCGTTCTACAATTGTACCGCGCTCGAAACAATCACAATCCCGGACAGCGTAACAAGTATCGCAAGCTATACATTTTCGGGCTGTACCGCTCTCGAAACAATCACAATAGGTACCGGCGTTACGAGTATCGGAAGTTATGCGTTTCAGAATTGCGCCTCAATCGAAACAACAGTGTTTACGAGAGCCACGCCGCCGAGCATTAACGCAAATGCGTTTTTTAACGCCGACGGCGATGTAACGGTTTTTGTTCCGGTTAATACGGGGGCGGGATATAAAACGGCATTAACCGGAAGATTAGAAAGCTTTAATGTTGAAGAAACCTGTTTCAACTGTGGCGAGTGTTATGTATGTGACCCCTGTGATTGTGACGAATGTGATAACTGTCGCGGATTTTACGGGTACGGCTGGCACTTCTTTAACGACGTGTTAACAATAAAATCTGATTCGGGTACAACAACCTGGCGAAGCGGAAGAGACGCCGATACGTTTAGAATTGCCGACGTAAAAACCGTTATAATTGAGGATGGCGTTACGAGCATAGGTGCCTCTGCGTTTCAGGTTTGCTCATCACTCGAATCAATCACAATCGGCAACGGCGTTACGAGTATAGGTGCCTATGCATTTTATTATTGCACCGCGCTCGAGTCAATCACAATCGGTGACGGCGTTACGAGTATCGGAAGCTCTGCGTTTTACAATTGTACCGCGCTCGAAACAATAACAATCCCCGAAGGAGTTACGAGTATCGGAAGCTCCGCGTTTTACAATTGCACCGCGCTTAAAGCGATTAATGTTGATTCCGAAAATGAGTATTATTTATCGTTGGACGGGGTTTTGTTCAATAAGAGTCAAACAACGCTAATTTTGTATACCGAAGGGCGAACAGAAAAGAGTTATGTAATCCCCGACGGAGTGACAGATATAGGCAATAGTGCGTTTTATAATTGTTCGTCGCTTGAATCAATCACAATTCCCGACGGCGTTACAAATATAAGCAATAGTGCGTTTTATAATTGTTTATCTCTCGAATCAATCACAATTTCCGACGGCGTGACGAGTATAGGCAATTCTGCGTTTTCGAGTTGCAAAAGCTTAGCCACGATAACGCTCCCCGACAGCCTGACGAGTATAGGCAGTTCTTCGTTCAGCAATACGTCGTTAGAAACGATTGTCTGTCCGAACGGACTTCCCGTAAATGTCATTTCGTACAGTGTTTTCAACGACGGGTTATATATGGGGGCATATAAAGACGCAGAATTTACAATACCCGCCGATGATTTTAAGGATGCGGGAACGTATTACATTAAGTATTATGAAAGCCCGACATACGGCTACAGGTTAAGCATTACCGGAGACGACACCGCCACAATAACGGGGTATTATCCGCAAAACGCACAGGAGGTTCTCGACATTTTAGAAATTCCGTCGGAAATTGACGGGTTTAAAATTACCGCAATAGGTCGCGCGGCGTTTGAAGCAAAACGGTTCAAGACTTTGATTATACCGGACAGCGTTACTTCATTAGGCATATGGAGTTTTACCAAGTGTTCTAATTTAGAGGTTGTGTATATAGGCGACGGCGTTAAAGCGATTTACGGAAACGCCTTCTATGATTGTTACAATTTGCGGGAGTTTAACATAGGAAAATCACTCGAAACATTTAATTTGGGAGCCGACAGCTATTATATTTCGCTATTTGGGAGTAATCGTCTTGAAGCAATTAATGTAGACCCGGAAAACGTGAAATATTACGATGAAGACGGCGTATTATTTTTGAAGAACACAGCGGTAAGAAACACCCTCCTATTCTACCCGAGCAGTAAAATAGGATACGGCTATGAAATTCCCGAAAATACCGATATAAACAGAGGGGCGTTTCATCATAATAAAAACATTAAGGTTTTGACGTTCTCAAATGGTGTAAGATTAGACTCGACATTAAATAATATCTTCCTTAATTCGCTAATTCAAAGGATTGTACTGTCGGAGGATTATGCAGAAGGCACAAGCTTGACCTTTGCGGCACAAAACGCGCAATCGCTCTGGAGCGTTGTTGTTCCCGAATCGGTGAATTTCACAACCACATATGCCGCGAGCTTTTTTAGCGGAAGCCCCAACGCAAAAATCTACTGTAAGGACGGAAGCTCGGTACACGAATACGCCGTAACGCACAATATCCCGTTCAGCCTTGAAGACCCGCCGGAAAACCCCAACGAAAGCACCTATGACCCGTCTAAATTCCCACAACAAAAGCACCCCGAGGAAAACAAAAAATTATCAATTAATTTTTCGCCGTATACTAAAGGCAAATCGCCCGAAAAAGGAAGCGTTCTCGCCGAAGACGATATTCGCGAAATGCTCAAGGTTTTATCCCCCTATGCGGACACCGTTAAAATATTCGGGGTTGACCCACAGTTGGAGAAAATCTATAAAATAGCGAAAAATGAATACGGAATGAGAATCTTAGGCGGCTGTTGGTTAGACAAATACCAAACCGAGGAAGAGCGTTATACCGCGCTCGACAAGCTAATTGAGCTTACCAACGCGGGTTATGTAGATATTGCAATCGTGGGCTCCGAAACAATTCTGCGCGGCGATTTAACCGTTGCAAAATTAGTTGAGTACATGGAATATGTCCGCGACAGGATTACGAAAAACGTACCGGTTACAACCTCGGATACTATATCGGCGTATACAAATAACTGGCTGCTTATGGATAGCGTCGACGTTATAATGGTAACGCAATACCCGTTTTATGAGGGCATTAATGCACCCGAAGCAATAACCGCCGTAAAGGGCGGATATGATGTTCTTCACGCAATGGCAAACGGGAAACAGGTTATCTACGGCGAGCTCGGACACCCGACAGCGGGTTCCCCGTACATGGGCGCCGTGGCATCCTTCGAGAATGCCGAGCTGTACATTAAAGAGCTTTTGGAGTGGTCATATGAGGAAAATATAGAGATAGTATTATTTGAATTTGCGGATGAGGTCTGGAAATCCGGAAGGGATATTGAAAAACATTTTGGGCTTTGGACAGAGGATTTAAAGCTTAAAACTGCGTATTCGTTTTTGACGGAGCTTTTGGGGGTTGAAATACCGGAAGAAACAACCGCTCCCGAAACAACAACACCGGATATAACCACCACCACAAGCATTACATCGGGTACAACCCCGCCCACAGAAACGACAACTCCCGCGAGTACCGGCACAGGCGTTAGCGCGACGACCACAACTGCCGCAAGTGTTACGAGTACAACGGGTACAGGTACCGCGACTACTGCGACAACCGCGAGTGCAACGGACACAGATACCGCGACTACTGCGACAACCGCGAGTACAACGGACACAGATACCGCGACTACTGCGACAACCGCGAGTGCAACGGACACAGATACCGCGACTACTGCAACTACTGCGAGCGATACGGACACAGGTACCGCGATTGCTACGACAACTGCGAGCGATACGGGAACAGGCACTGCGACTACTGTAACAACTGCGAGTGCAACGGACACAGGTACCGCGACTACGGCAACAACTGCGAGCGATACGGGTACAGGTACCGCGACTACTGCAACTACTGCGAGCGATACGGACACAGACACTGTGACTACTGCGACAACTGCGAGTACAACGGGTACAGATACCGAGACCGCCGCGACTACTGTAACAACTGCTGTAAGTACAAATGAATCAACGTCATCTTCCGCTACTTCTATATCGACGACGGTTGCTTCAACCGCGACCTTGAATACAACCGCTTCAACAATTGAAGCAACGGGCGCGACAACCTCTGTTAAGGTAACAACACCCGCCGAAACAACAACTCCCGTTTCCCCCGTTAAAAAAGGCATAATCTCCACCGAAGGCATATCCAATGGCGAACCGACAATCTTTTGTTTCATAGAGATTCTTCTTTATCTCGTCAAGCTGCCGAGTAAAGCAGAAAACAACACAGCCGCAATATTAAGCGCGGAGGGGAAGGCGGCGGGTGAGCCGACAATCTTCTGCGGGATTGAGATATTACAGTATCTTGTCGGCTTGACCGACGGCAAGGATTGGTGATTTAAGGGGATATCTTATAAAACAAACCTATATTTAAGAGCCTGTGTTTACACAGGCTCTTAAAACGTCCATCTTTCTCCGCTTAGAATATCCGTTAAACCATAGCGCATAGCATCCATGAGGTGGTCGAACCCGCCGGCGGGCGTATTTGTTTTAAGCCCAAACCCGTTTTTTGCCCATGTATAATTAGAAATCTCTTTGAGGAAGTTTACGCATTTCGGGTGTGCGATAATCTTATGCCCCTGAACAAATTGAATTCCGTGATTAACGCTGTCTTGACCCTTTCGCGCCCTTCGAATACCGCTCAATCCGAGATTGTACAGCTCGGAAATGCTTTTCGGCTCGGCAGAATCTGCGAAAATTTTCTCTTTACTGTACCCCATTAAGCGAATTTTCTCGTAAATATCGCGGTTGGACATTCCGTAGCCGTACATTTCGTCGAAAACATATATATCCCTATTATAAGGGTCGACTAACATACAAATAAACGCGCTCGGGTCATTTGTGTAGCCGAAATCCAACCCGAATGCAGAAACGAGACCGTTTTTCGCACCGTTCGCCCTCGAAAATTGTCGAATATCAAAGCTTTGCGCTTTCCAGTTTTCGTAAACCAACCCGTCTTCAATTCCCCACTCGCCGAGTCCCGCGACCTTAAAACGCTTTGGGTTATCCCGCTTCATTATTTCAAATAGCTTTTTGTCGGCGTCATCTAACCACTCGTTACAGGTGTAGTCGGTTGTATCGGTAAAAATATCGTCGCCTTTAATGTCGAAAAATCGCTTTTTTAACCAATGCTTATCGCTCCACGGGTTAAATGTTAAGGTGATTTGTTTAAAAAGCCCGTCTTTGACCCGTCCGCGAATGGATTCATCGAGCATATTAAAATCATCCTCTCGCGAAAGCTCAAACGCCTCCTCAACCCATACCCAACAAAGCTTCCCCCTGTCGGCGGTGATACTCGTAAGCTTCATCACGTTGTCTAACCCCTTGAAAAAAATTTGCCCCCCTTTAGAATAACTCATTTCTAAAGGGGATAGCTTAATTTTCCACTCATCTGCCGCGCCTAATCTCTCGATTGCCCATTTAAGCTCGGAAAAACACGAATTTCTCAGAGAGTTATATGTCTTCCTCACCGCCAATAAATTTGCGTCGGGGTGCCTCATCATATTGAATATATACCACAACGCCGCGGTTTTGGATTTTTTTGACGCTCTACCCCCTTTTACAACTCGATATCTCCCCTTGAAATTCCAAAAATCGTCGTACCCTCCGCCGACGATTTTTGATAAATCTTCATTTGTCTTCATAATGTTATAATCCTCCTAACATAACATTGTACAGAAGACATTAACCCTCCGGTGCCGTGTTTTGTTGCTTACGCAACACATTGCTTTATCTCTCTAAAACGCCCAAAACTAAAAAACGCTGTCCCCCGTGTTCCCTTAATAAAACAACCCTGTCCCCTTTGCAAAAATTTATGTCGTTCATAAAACACAAATGTTTTCGTGATAACCGAAGCTTATTCTCTATAACAACATCGTCCTCCGACTCCGCCTTCCCGAACATAACTGTACACGGCTTTTGCGAGTCAATCGCTTCAACAGCCAATACCTTTATTAGTTTTACAATTTTTTCCATTTTTGATTCCTTTCATTTTTTAAAATAGTTATATTTTGTAAATTTATTATATCGTCTCTTTTATTATTACGGTGCCAAGTTTTGTTGCGGGCGCAACAAAAAAACGCCGGGATAACGGCGTTTTTGGTGAGATTTTCCTATTGACCGATTATATAACACTACTTTATAAACACCGTGTCACGATGAAACTCTAAAAACGATTTCATTTCATTTGTAAGCTGTATGTTGAATATTCTCCCCTTTGATAAACCGACACGCTTAAAATTCTTGTCAGAAAAATATTTGGATAACATAATTCTGCCTGTATCGTTAAAAGATATAAAACCTCTATCGAATAATTTATCATATGTCGGGGAAAGCAATAATCCGTTTTCTTGACTCATACGCTCTGTGTTGTCAGACAATTCCCACGGCTTGATATGACTGGCAATCAACACACGTTTATCATCAATACCGGTAATAACACACTTTTTATATTTTTCAATAATCAAATCACGATAACGCCCTTGTCCTATGCGAGATTTTACAATATGTTCTTTTTCGGTTAGAGAAATTGTTTTATCGGTTTCAATTTGTATCGTCTTTTCATCTGCAAGTTGATTTTCAAAATCATTATTATTGCCAACCAAACGCAATCTAAACCATAATTGAATTTCGTTATTTATTAAGATTTTTTGAATAAACATAGTAGTTATTTTAGGTATCGAAATTCTTCTTAAATACTCCCATATATCATTTGTGGACTTTATATATAATCGCATTTGATTGTCCGTTTGAGAAAGTATATTAAAATATATGCGTTCCGTGTAATTATCCAATTCTTGGAAGTTCGGTAACCATTTTTCTTTAATATCGTCACGTCTATATAATTGCGATGGATTCTTGTATTCAAATTCAACAGACGACAAATAATCCTTCAATCCATACTTGTCAAAAAAACACTTTAATTGATAATTTCCAAAGAAATCATTCCAATCTCTTTTCCTTGTTGTACCGATATATATTTTTGCTTCGCCGCTTCCGGTACCCTTTTTATTGTGCATGACAAATGAATCAACAATGTTAACTTTAATGAAATCTAATGTGGTATAATTTATCATACTGCAACCTCCATAAAATCTTTTTCGTATATTGACAATAAGATATTTATAAGGATATCTACAACTATGCTATTGCCGGCTTGTTTATACATTTGTGTATCACTAACCACTATTTTGAAGTCATCGGGGAACCCCATAAGCCGTAAACACTCTCGAGGGGTTAGTTTTCTAAGACGTTCGCCACGAGTAATATAGTTGTCAACCCCGGCACGGTGCATTTTTGCCATGGTTGATAATAATGGTCGGGCTATTTTTAAATCGGTTTCGGGTTTAGAATAAAAATCTTTTGTTCCGGTTGCTAAAACATAGTCCTTAACGGAATCGGATAAGTAGTATTTATCTATGTTCTCGGAGCGGGAAGCGACAAAATCTCCATGCCAGTTAAATTGTTGATTTGCTTTCTGACAGAGTGCAACGGAACCGTTGACTTGGGTGTATTTCTTTTTTAAGTTTTTTGTGTCGGTTACGAATTTTATTCCTTTTTCAGGCAAGAAATATTTATCGGCTACTACATCTTCAAGTAAATCTTGCATAGTTATTTCTAATTCGATTGGGTTAGGGAAATCAAAGGCACGTTTTTTATTGAACCCGACAACGAAAAGGCGTTCACGATTTTGTGGTATACCGAAATCTTTTGCATTAAGTACCTCTTGGTGAACTTTATATCCCAATTTGCTGAACTCATCGGATAATACTTCCCACGTTTTACCGCTATCGTGGCTTAATAATCCCTTTACATTTTCAAATATAAATGTTTTTGGGTTTATTTCATTTATAAGTCGTATAAACTCATATACAAGCAAGCCTCGGAAGTCGTCTAATCCTTTACGTTTGCCGACCATAGAAAATGATTGACAGGGGCTACCGCCAACAAGAATATCCACTTTATTCTTGAAAACATTGCCGTCGATGTTATGTATATCATCGAACCAGTTTTCCTCTTTTACGTCATAATTGCTTAAATACGATTGTTTAACGAATTTATCATTATCGCAAGCGAAAATAATCGAATGTGGCATTTGTAATCGCTTAAAAGCTTGTTCAATCGCACCGATTCCGCTAAAAACGGTAGCAAGTCTTATTATACTCATGCGTAGGTTCTCCTTACCCATACAATATCCGTTGTTTAAAAATAATTCCGAGCGTATTCGGCCCACAATGATTAGAAATGGTACAACCGGCGTTTGTTTCAATAACCTCGTCAAATTCGGCAATTCGCTTTATATCTTCTTTAACCTGTTCAACTATTTCGGGGGAACAGGCGGTGTGGGTAATATAAATACGCTTTAAATCAATATTCTTTATATCGGAAAGCCTGTCGCTTATATATCTGCTCAACGACTGTTCAAATTTGCCGAAATATTTTGTCCCGACGCGCATGGCTCCGCTTGCTACTTCAATACACGGTTTTATATTCAGAATTTTTGAACCGATTAGCGCGACGCCCGAGCAACGACCGCCTTTATGAAGATAATCCAACCGGTCTATAACAAAGCTTGTGTTCATATAAGGGGCGGCGTTTTGCAAATAATCACAGATTTCCTCGGCGTTTTTCCCGTCTTTTGCCATTATACCCGCGTCATGAACCAAATACCCGCTTCCGGTAGAAAGCGATTCCGTATCCGCCACAAACACATTGTCAAATTCGGCGGCGGCTATTTTCGCGTTTTGATAACATGATGAAAACCCACGCCCTATACAAATCTGAACCACCTGTTCATATTTTTCGCTATACTCGGTAAAAGCCTTTTCATAATCGAAAATATTGACCGCCGCCGTTTTACAGGTCTTTTTTTCGATATCCGTCATTTTGAAAACATCGGCGGGTTGAATATCGACGCCGTCGCGAAACCCATTCTCGGAATCGTCCGTCATAATGTACAAGGGGGTAAGGGTTATATTATATTTGTCGAGAATCTCTCGGGTTAAATCACAGGTACTGTCCGATATTATTTTTACCATATTCTCTCTCCTTGAAAGTACATGAAATTACATAGAAGTACATAGCCAAACAACCCATGAACAAAAAGAAACGGTTCACGGGTTGCGCTTGTTTTATTTTGCGTTATGACTTAGTTCAACTTTATTTACTCGGGGCTGATTGCGTCTACCGGACAGGTGCCGGCACAAGCTCCGCAGTCAATGCAGTCGGAGTTGATTGCGTGTTTTTCGCCGTTTTCCTTGATTGCGTCAACGGGACAATCCGCCGCACAAGCACCGCAGTTGATACAGTCGTCGTTAATTACATACATCAGTAGTTCCTCCTGTTATTTATTATTTGTACAGTATATCACAATGTTTTAAGAATTGCAATAGTTTTTTAGAATCTGTCATGTAAAATTTGTATATTTAGGGTTTTTAATGTTTCGCAAAATGTCTTATTGCCTCGGCGTATCCTTCAAAGCCCAGTCCCGAAAAGGTCATTTCACAGACCGCGCTCACATATGAAACCTTTCGAAAATCCTCGCGATTATTAATATCGGTCAAATGTACCTCAACGGAGGGAACGCCCGCCGCCTTAAGCGCGTCCGAAACGGCAATACTCGTATGGGTAAACGCCGCGGGATTGATAACAATGCCGTCAAACCGACCGCGGGCGTTTTGGATTGCGTCAATTATCTCGCCCTCGTGATTAGACTGTATACATTCGCATTGAACGCCCGATTCACTGCATACATTCCTAATAAAATCCACCAAATCCGAATAGCTTTTCTTCCCGTAAAGCTCCGGCTCGCGAATACCCAGCATATTGAGATTAGGCCCGTTTATAATGAGTATATTCCTTGCGGCGGCTCGGGTCATGTCTACCGATTGATAAAGTCTTCCCGAAAACTCGCTTTGACGTTCGCGGCTCAATTCGAATAAAGCCGACACAAACTTTTTTTCGTATGGGTCGTTTAAAGATGAGAGCTTTTCTTTTTCTCTTTTCGGGTCAAAAATAGGAATACCGTGTTCCTTTTTGTACCCCGCTATTTTTTGTGTGACGCTCATTCTTTCGCCAAACAGCCGTAAAAGCTGTTCGTCTATGCTGTCAATTTGTTTACGATAATTTTTTAAGTCCATTACACTCTCCATTTATACTCTCCATTATACGCTGCTTCCACCCTCCAAATAGGCGTCGTATACAGCGATTGCCGCCGCCGCCTCAATACACGGAACCGCGCGCGGAACGATGCAGGGGTCGTGCCGTCCTTTTACCCTAATGGTTGTGTTTTCCTTGCGGGAAAGGCTTATGCTTTGCTGTTCCTTTGCAATTGACGGGGTTGGTTTAACGGCTGTACGAAATATAATCGGCATACCGTTTGTGATACCTCCCAATATACCGCCGCAATTATTTGTGCGAGTTTTCACCCTTCCGTCTTCAAATAAAAAAGCGTCATTGTTTTCAAACCCGCTTAGCCTTGTCCCGTCAAAACCGTTACCGAATTCAATTCCCTTTATCCCCGGTATGCCGAACACAATTCCCGCTATTTTATTCTCTATACCGCCGAATATCGGCTCGCCCAATCCCGCGGGAACGCCGTCCGCGACACATTCAATAACCCCGCCGATTGAATCGCCGCCTTGTTTAGCTTTTAAAATCTCCGCTTCCATAAGCGTATTGTCGGTTACCGTACCGATTTGCACTATGCGAGCGGTTATGCTTATTCCGAGCGTTTTCAATATTTGAAGACACACCCCCCCCGCCGTGCATAACGGCGCGGTCAGTCTTCCGGAAAAATGCCCTCCCCCGCGTATATCGTGAAATTCACCGTATTTTATAAATGCGGCATAATCGGCATGAGACGGGCGCGGTATATCCCGTAATTCATCGTAGTCGCCCGACCGCGTATCGGTGTTACGAATGACAAAAGCAATGGGCGCGCCACAGGTGACTCCGTTTACAACCCCCGACAAAAGCTCGGGTCGGTCTGCCTCCTTCCTTGCGGTCGAGGTTGCAGAATTGCCCGGAGCGCGCCGTTGCATAAAAGTATACAACTCGTTAAAGTCAATCCTCTTTCCGGCGGGAATACCGTCCATAACGACGCCGATTCCTTCCGAGTGTGACTGTCCGAAGATTTGAAGCTTTAATTTGTTTCCGTAACATGAACTCATAATACCGTTTCCCCTCCCAAAGCTGTGTAATCGTCAAAAAATTTCGGGTATGATTTCGCAACAGCCTCTGCCCCCTCAATAATAACCGCATTTTTACACCCGATAGCCGCGATTGCCGCCGACATAGCTATGCGGTGGTCGTTATGTGAAGAGACAATTCCGCCCCCGAGGGTATGCCCCCCGTTAATCACAAGCCCGTCTTCCTTTTGCGTTATATCTGCCCCCAATACCGACAAAATGTCGCTTATCGCAAAAAGGCGGTCGCTCTCTTTTATGCGTAACCGCTCGGCGTTACTTATAACGGTGGTTCCTTTTGCAAAAGCGGCGATTACCGCTAAAACGGGAACAAGGTCGGGAATATCGCGCGCATTTATGCTTATACCGCGCAAATTGCCGCCGCAAACCGTTACCGAAGCATTGTCGAGGGTTACAACCGCCCCAAATTGTTCCAATAAATCGAGCGCGGCTCTGTCCCCTTGTTTAGAGCGCGGGTCTAATCCGGTGCAGGTTATGCCGCCGCTCGAAACCGCCCCCGCACACAGCCAGAACGCCGCATTTGACCAGTCGCCCTCAACCGCGATAACACCCGAGCGCGGTGCTTTAAAGGCTTGATTGCCTTTAATATAGTAGGCGTCGTTTTCAATCCTCGCGCTTATGCCGAACCTTTCCAACATGACGAGCGTCAACTCTATGTACGGCGCGGACTCCACCTTTCCGATTAAACGCAATGTGCTGTTGCCGGGTAACAGAGGTAAAGCGAATAACAACCCGCTGACAAACTGTGACGATACCCCCGCGTCAAGAGTGTAGCTCCCCGGGGATAACCGCCCTTTTATGCAAAACGGATTGCTCCCCTGCGGCGACATTTCGCAACCGTGCCGCGCAAGCTCCTCATACAAAGGGGTGAGCGGGCGTTCGGGAAGCCGCCCCTCAAGAATAAAGGTTGCGTTAAGCCCTAACGCCCCCGCAATCGGTAAAAGAAAACGGAATGTGCTTCCGCTTTCGCCACAATTGAATACGGGGGCGGGTTGTTCTAATTGTGATAAGCAGTTCGCCGTTGCTTCAATGTCCTTTGAAGTTGCGCCGCACTCGACAATATTCGATAAACCGGCAAGCTTCGCGCATATCATCGCCCTGTGTGCTTGTGACTTTGACGGAATTGCTTTTACGGTACCGCTCAACGGTGACGGATTTATTGTAATATTCATAAATGTGATTATAACAGATTATCTAAGGCTTGTCAATACAAAAAGCGGGGTTCGCTATTTCGCAAACCCCGCCTTTGTCTATCCGTATCCGCTCCCTTGTAACGATATTCGAGACGGAATGTTTTGAGTGAACATTCCGAAGCGTTACAAATATATCTTTGCTCGCCGGTTCGGCATTTGCCGTTTCTGTGCACCTCTGTGCCACCGCAACGCGGACATTTTACATCTACTTTTGCCATAATAGTCACCTTCCTTCCTAATGACTATTATAACACACTCAACTCATTTTGTACATGACCGAAAGGACAAACCCTTTTTATATCAAGGATTGTCCTGTGTTATCTTTACAAATAGCGGGAAATAACTGCGTCAAGCGGACTGCTCGGCGGCAAAGCCACCGACACCTCCGCTCTTGTTGACCTGCCCCCGGTCGGAATCGAACCAACGACACGTAGATTTTCAGTCCATTGCTCTACCGACTGAGCTACAAAGGCAGTTTGTATTGCTATTTTTCGTGATAACACAGCGTTTTTTCAAAATCAACTTTTTCTTGAAACGGTGATTTTCTGCTCTTAGACACGTTGACTTTCATTATTATACACATTTCAGACAAGTATGTCAAGTCTTTTTTGAAATTTTTTTATATTTCAAAAAAGAACGCCGTAGCGTTCTTTAATTTTTAATTATTTTTTGTGATTATTGTCTTTAATAATGCTATCAACGGCTCGTAGTCGGTGTTAAACGCTGAAATGTCCGCCTCTAACAGTTTTTCTTTGGTTGTCTTTGAAAACTGTATATCATACCCTGCCTGTTCTGCTAACTGTTGAAAATACAACCGCATTGTCCTGCCGTTTCCCTCTCTGAAAGGGTGCAGAGCGTCAAGAAAGCCCATATAATAGGCTAATCTCTCGCAAAAATTATCTTTGTCTAAGCCTTTCAAGAAGTTTTCTTTTTCGAGTTTTCCATACATTTCATTAAAACCGCTTTCGATAAAGCAAGCCCTATAAAACATACTATCGCCCTTAAACATGAAATCGCCGTCACGAATTTTACCCGCCCATTCGTATAAATCCTCGAATAAGAATTTATGTATGTCGCAAATATGTTTAAAATCAAGAGTTGGCTTTGGTGGATTTTCCATAAACGCTAAAATCCGCACAGCAACTATCTTTCTTTCAAATTTATTTAGTTTTTCTTTATCTTTTATGCCTAACTTATTTATTAAAACATTAGTATTAGGATAGCAATAAAACTCTGCTCCCTCATAGTGATATTCATAATTATCAGACATTAGCAATTGCTCCAATTAAATATTGTTCACAAACCTCTTTATAAGAGTATTTGCCAATCAAAATATCAGAAAGTGTCTGTTTTTCTTCCTCTGTTAAATTAAACCCCTCTGCGTGCATAGTAAAAACTGTTTCTTCAAGGTTTTTCTTTTGTTTTTCGCTCATAATCTTACCACCTCACAATACTATTATATCATTATCAAAGAAAAAAATCAAGGTTTATTAGAATTTATTCACGGACACGCTCAATTGCGTGTTTTTGCTCGTTACTTCGTAACATCGCAAAGCGTTGCCCCTCCGCTATCGCTACGGGTCAAGTGGCTTGCACGGCAACCGACCAAATTCGCCGTCGCTCTCGCCCCGACTGCATTTTACCGACTGCCAAGCAAACCACAAAAGGGCGCACTTATACATTGCTCCGCAATGTGTGCATAGCCCAAGCTATCACTTGCATATCTTCAAGTAAGAATATGCAAGGGGGTGCAGTTGTGGCAATTTATCATTTTCATGTAGGGGTAGTTAGCAGAAAGACAGGGCGGTCTGCTGTCGCCGCCTCTGCCTATCGTTCAGCCGAAAAACTAAAAAGTGATTATGACGGAATAACGCACGACTACGAGAAGTCAAGCGTTGTCAATACTTCTGCATATATTTCTGGCGAACGCTTGAACAATGAGCGAAACAGCAAAACACACGACTACACACGCAAAAGGGGCGTTGTGCATACTGAAATCATGCTACCCCACAACGCACCAAGAGAATACATAGACCGTGCCACCCTTTGGAACGCTGTTGAGAGAGCCGAGAAACGCAAAGACGCACAGACCGCAAGAGATATTGACGTTGCGTTGCCTGTTGAACTCGGCAGGGTTGAACAAATAGAGTTAATGCGTGAGTATATCCAAGAAAATTTTACTCAAAAAGGCATGATTGCCGATTTTGCTATACATGATAAATCAGACGGAAACCCACACGCACATATTTTATTGACTACTCGTGAAGTCAGCGAGGGCGGTTTTGGCAAGAAAAACAGAGCATGGAATAATAAAGACCGTTTTAACTCATGGCGTGAGAATTGGGCGAGTGCTTGCAATGAGCGGTTAGAAGTTCATAAAAAGCGAATCGACCACCGAACATTGAAAGCACAGGGCATAGACCGAGAGCCGACTATACATATCGGTGTTGAGGGGAAAGCGTTAGAACGCAAGGGAATTATTACCGAAAGAGTTAGGAAAAATCGTGAAATCATAACACGAAACAAAGCCAAAGAATCCCACAGAATCGCCGAACAGCTACACGAATTAAAAGAAAAGCATTATATTATCAGCAAGGAAATATCTGAACTGCAAGCAGTATCAACCGAAACGCTACGAGAAATGAACATAGCACGATTTACAGCCGAAGAAATCAGCGAACGAGCAGAAAACATACAAGCCGTAAAATCACGGCTTGACGAATTGAGATACAAACGGCGAAGTATGGGGATTTTCACAGACAAAAAATTTATTGATAATGAGATACAGCAAATCGAACGCACACACGAACACACAACCGCATATTTCAAAAAAACATACAAGGTTGACCCCGAACAGGCAGGAGCAGAAGTCGCACGGCTTGAAAAAATCGCCGAGAACAAAAGCAATTTACATATCAAAATTCAAGACAAGCTAAAACCGCTAAAAGAGCAACAAGAATTAACGCTTTTTGAATATCAAAAACAAAAAATGCTTGTCGAGATTCGAGCCGACAAGCAAGGAATACATAACAGTTTGTCCGAGTTAGAGAAAGAAAGCAAAGTGTATAAAAACTTAGTCCGTGATGATGTTTTGCGGTTGCGTTGTAACCGTCAGCTTGATGTTGTAACACAACCTAATTTTGAGAAGATTATACAAAGCGTTACACCAAAGCAAGCGGAGGCTTTTATTCAAAAGCGAGAGTTTGAACGAGTTAGAGAACGTGAGAGAGCAAGGAATATTCGGCGGTTTAGGTAGGTTATAGAATAACGTCATATTCACGCTTGGAATATAAAACACGCTCTATTCTGACTAAGTTTTTTTCCTCTTTTACAGTAAAGTATATAGTGTAATTCCTTGCAGAAATCCACCGATACCCTTGTTCTTTTAAAAAATCATCACGAACTAAAGCACACCTATTAGGCATTGTAGATAGGGTTTTAATTATTTTCCATATGTATTTATTATGCTCCACAGCGATATTATACGAAAAGCCTTTAAGGTAATCTGTAATAGTTTTTATATCGTGCTCAGCCGAGGGCATAGTTTTTAATTTATACTTTTTCATTTAACTCAGTTAATAACTTTTTGAAAAACTCGTCAACGTCTGTTCCCTCTTCGTCTGAATATTTCGCCGCCTCGGCAAGTTGTGCATACAACTCTTTTCTTGCCATTTCAACATCATATTCAGTTGGTAATTTTGGTTTGACAACTGTTGTATTAGACATATGAACCACCTCTTAATACTATTATACCACTTTCACAAATAAAAATCAACTTTTTTATGCGTTTTCGAGCAAGTCAAGGAAATCACACGGCATAGACATAACTTTTTCTAAATCTTCCTCGTTCCAAATTTCAAGATGTTCGCCTAAATCTATAATTATAACGCTGTCTTGCAACTTCGCATAAGTGCGTAGTTGTTGCGGAATCAAAAAACGACCTTCTGTGTCTATATTTATTTCTTCAGCCCGCATAAATCGTAGTAGCTCACTTGCATTTTGAGTTGAAAGCTTTGTTCTTGTATTTTCCTTAAACTCTCGCCATTGGTTCAATGTATAAATTTGCAGGCATTGAACATCTTTAGCAAGATTTTTGGCAATAACAAAGCTACCGTCAAACCGACAGCGAAATTTATAAGGCATGCACATTCTGTTATTCTTATCAAGGGTTGCATTAAATCTACTCATGATTGGTATTATAGCACGTTTTTTCAAATTGTCAAGCGTTTTCGTGTATTATAGATACAAAATCTTTTATTAAGGAGTTGTATCTATGATTTACGGCTATATCAGAGTGTCAAGTATCGACCAACACACAGACAGGCAATTGTCAGCCATGCGATGTCTAAACATACCGCAAGAGCGAATATTCACGGACAAGCAGTCGGGGAAAGATTTTGACCGTCCGAAGTATGCAGAACTAATTGCAAAACTAAAACAAGGGGATTTGCTCTACATAAAAAGCATTGACCGATTGGGGCGTAACTACGCGGAAATTTTGAATCAATGGCGATTGCTGACAAAAGAAAAGGGCATTGATATTGTTGTGATTGATATGCCGATTCTTGACACAAGGCAGTATAAAGACCTTTTGGGGACGTTCATATCCGATTTAGTGTTGCAAGTGCTGTCATTCGTAGCACAAAATGAGCGTGATAACATACGACAACGACAAACCGAGGGGATAAAGGCGGCGAAATCAAGGGGCGTGAGGTTTGGCAGACCCGAAAAGCAACCGCCCGACAACTTCGGGGAACTCATACGGCAGTGCCTGAATTCATAAAAAACCCAGAGGCGAAAATCTAATATACTCATGATTTTTGTTGATTTATAATTCTTGTAATAAAACAATTAAAACTCCAGTATAATTTAATAATAGAATTATACTGGAGTTGATAACTTGAACTTGAAAGAAGATAAGGAAAAAATCACATTGCCTGACGAGCTACAAAGGCAGATGTTAAAATTTTTTCTTAAAACTTCCATACCAAGGATAAAACAAGAAAAGCTTGCTCGTCTATCTGAAAATTCAGATAGGAGCGATGAACAATGAAAGAAAACGCAAAAAAAGCATTAAGTACAGCAATCTATGTCCGAGTTTCGACAGATGTACAAACCACTTATGGGCATAAAAAATCCGCAACAAAAAAGCGAAACTGGGCAATCCCCCGCAGTTTCGCTTATTTTTTCGCATCATCAGCCGCCGTTACCCCGATTAAATCGGGCAATTCCCCAACGTAGCAATACCGAAATCGAATCTCCTGTCGTTTTTGGTGCGTACCTTGGATATAATTGACATCGCCGACAATAATTTTCTCTATAAACTCTCGGGCGATTTCCGTGGTCAATTCCTCAAGGTTGATATGTGAGCGTGCTATTTTTACAAACCTGTCAATTCCGTCCGTCTGCTCCTGTGATTGAGTAATCAGAGTTTCTAACTCGGTAGCCTTCCCCCGCAAATCGGATTGCTCTGTCTCATAGCCACAAAGCAAGGCGGCAAACCGTTCATCGCTGATTTTCCCATCGGCGTTATCTTCATAGATTTTACTGATTAAACGGTCGAGAGAGGCGATTCTGCTCTTTGCCTTCGCAAGTTCCCCCTGCACGCGTTTTATGGTTTCAGAATTATCAGTACCAAAACGAGCCTTTAGTTCAGAAACAAACTGCTCCTCGTCTTTTTCAACTAATGCAATAATCCGCTTGATTCGTGCGAGAGCCAATGCCTCGATTTCCTTTCCCGAAACTGTGTGAGCGGTGCAAACTGGATGGTCGGTACAACCCCTCGAATATCGGCAAACGTAGTAATTATGCACATTCACCGTGCCGTCTTTCCTCTTGTAATTCTGTCGTTTTATATGTAATCTCGCTCCACAATCTTGACAATACATCATTCCATTCAAAATTCCCATATCTCCATTTTTTGTTTTCCTTTGCCGCCCTTCCAACAGTCGCTGTGCGATATCGAAGGTTTCAAGGTCGATTATTGCAGGGTGAGCATTTTCGTGGGTGACCCACTCATCCTCGGGTTTGTAAATATTAGTGTGGTCTTTGTACGATTTGGTTGTGACCTTACCGATAACCGCAGTGCCAGTATATTCTAAGTTAGAAAGAATTGCCGATATTTTTTTATTGTTCCAGTTATAATCCTCGTACATTAAATCTCGTCTGCAAGGAACACCGTCACGCTCGGCTTTATGAACGAGAGGGATTTTCACTTTTCGCCTCCGAAGTTCCGTGACAATGCCGTAAGTACCAGTACCTCCGATGAACATTTTGAAGATTTCACGAACAATTTCTGCGGCGGGTTCGTCAACCGCCCAGACAAATTTATCGTCCTCTGAACCCATATAACCATAAGGGGCTTGGGAACTTGCGTGTTTGCCGTTTTTTGCTTTTGCGGCAAACACGGCACGTAGTTTCTTACTCGTGTCGGCAACAAACCATTCATTAAAAACGTCTCTGAAAGTGGATATCATATCGAATCCCTTATCGCTGTCGAAACCGTCTGCGGCGGCGATAAACCGCACACCATGCTGTTCAAATTGACGTTTTAGCAACCCAACTTCGAGAACGTCTCTGCCAATACGAGATTGGTCTTTGATAATCACAATTCCGACCTTGCCAGCGTTCACCTCATCGAGCATTGCGTTCAGACCGGGGCGATTAAAAACTGTTCCCGATGTTCCGTCATCGACAAAAATTCTTGTGTTTCTAAATCCATGCTCGGCGGCATATTTAGAAAGAATACTCTTCTGATTTGTAATACTGTTAGATTCGCCGTCACCTTTATCATCGACTGATAATCTGCAATATAAAGCAGTGATTTTGTCAGCCATTTTGAACGCTCCCCTCGTTACAATTATTGATATTTCTATTCATAATTTTATACAATTTCTCGTCCACTGTTTCCCGTGCGTTTGGAGAAATTTCCTCGGTAACAATGAACGTGGTTTTTCCAATTTTCATTTCAAACGTCTGCGATTTAACCGTTGCAGAATCTTGCATATTGAGTCCCCCATTATATATACTTGTACATATATATGTTGCGGGAGTTGCTCTCATTCTTAAACCGTCGAGAATCCGCTAAAGACCGCTTATAATTGCCCTTTCATTATACCTCAAAAAGTCCGAAAAGTCAAGCAAACAAGCGGTTTTGACGGATTGAAACTAATGGATTAATTGGAGGTAAATTCAATCGCAAAAATAGCCTCAGAAAATAATATTCTCAAGACTATTGTAATGTTTGAAATTATATGTTATACTCTGTTTTAGAAATCAAAACCTCCACGTCACATCGAGCATCAAAAGCGAATCAATCGCAGTCCGCACTTGTTGTGCCGCACCGACACTGTCGGCGAAAAATCCACCAGTCCCACCGTCACGACTCTCATAAAAATGACTCGCCATCATAATTATCGCTTGCTCGGTTGTTGCGGGAATTTTACTTTTGCTTTTCAACAAACTCCCGACTTTCTTATGCTGATAACGCTCTGCATAAGCGACAGCCGCAGAAATAAAATGTCTCAACAAATCATCGTCTTGGTCGTGTTCCAAAATCAAATTCAGCTTGACTTTTTCGAGAAGTTCATTCATTATGAAGTTCCCATTTTTAAGACCTTGATTGCCTCGGGAAGAATCAATTTGCCGTCCACACGCTGAGTCGCTTTGAACCCGATTTGGTCGGTGGTTTGGAACAACTCATCTAATCGTTTGAATGTTCTGCCTTTGCGGTCGGCAATCCAATAATATGAGAAATCACCGAAAGCAATCACCTTCGCTCCCGCCGCAATCTCGGGTATAAATCTCGACACATAGACAGAATGCCCCAAAAGCGTACTCGGAGTCCCCGCCTCCAATGAGGCTTGCCATAAATACTGACCATTCGAGTCTTTCAATTGACGGAGAGTTTTGACAGTCGTGTCGTTGCAAAAGAAAACGGCTTTGTTGCGGTAAGGCGGTTTTAATTCGTGAAATAAAGTCATTACATCATCGAATGTTATTGTTTTACCCGCCGCCTCAACACTCGGAGCGGTTGTCAGAAAACCAGTCGGCTTATTCACGCCGTCACCGATGATAAAAGCCTCTTCCTCAAGAACGCCGAGTCTGCGACCGAAGTCGTCAGCCATAAACGAATCAAGCGGAAATTCACTGTCGTCAAGCAATTCTTGCGACACCTTTATCATCGTGCCGAGTTTGTGAGCGTTCAGTGTGACCTGACCGAAATTTGTGTCGCTTGTGGAGATTTCATCTGCCTCGCCGAGCCACGATGCAGTCCCCTGCGATGCCACAACAGGGATTTGCAATTCCCCGCTCGAAGTGCTGATAATGCGGCAAATCCGCCTCATGACATTATGCTCTTCCAACGCTAAGACAAGCTCACGGTGGAATTCATCGGGGGCTAAGTAGCCGCCTTTGGAATCGGGGACAAGTGCTAAATCGTTACTCACAGAAATGCCTCTGACATAATTCCAAAATCCAGTCTCTTGCTCAGTTGATTTTACAGGATTATTTGGACTATTCAAAATCGCTTTGACGGCGGGATTAGCGGGAGCAATCAGACTTTCTTTGAGTTTTGTTGCACGTTCCAATCTACCGATTTCATTGTTAAGCGTGGCGATTTGCTTTTCCATTTTCGCATAGGTTTCGTTGTCTGACTCAGTCCAGTTTTCGCCGCCGTTATTGTTTTCAATAAAGGCGAGAGCCTCCTCGGTGACTCGTGAACAATCGTCACGCAGTTTCAAAATTTTATCTTCCATCGGTTGAATCCTTTCTTGTTTTTTATTGCAATTTTGGGTCATCTTTTTCAGCAAAGAATTAAACACTTTCTGTTGACAAATTCGTGTATTATTTAGAATAGAATTTGGGATTTTTACAGCATGAATATCATCACCCTCTTGGTACATAATACCGTCTGCAAAACCCATTGAAACAGCGACTTGGGCGGTCATATCGGTCTCGGCATCCATCAGCATCGACAACTTTTCTCTCGGCAATCCCGTCTGCATTTCGTATGCGTTAATAATCGACTCTTTCACGCTGTCTAACAACGATTTTACTTTGAGCATTTCCGCAGAATCGCCGATTGCAATTGTTGACGGATTATGCACGTACATATGGGCAAGCGGTGACATCAAAATCGTATCACCCGCCATCGCAATTATACTCGCCGATGATGCCGCAATTGAATCTATTTTCACGGTGACTTTTCCCGATTTTTGCGAATATTCCTTGAGCATATTGTAAATTTGCGTAGCCGCAAAAACATCACCGCCGTGGGAATTAATCCACACAGTTATATCGCCAGTCCCCGACTGCAAATCAGCTTTGAATGCGGCGGGAGTGACCTCGTCTCCCCACCAAGTTTCCTCTGCGATTGTGCCATTTAAGTGCAATTCACGTTCACTATTTTTATCAGTGAAATTCCAAAACTTATTCATTTTGAGTGTCAGCCTCCTCGTTATTTTTGTAGGCAATTCCCGCATTTTTTAATTCCGTGACGTTCCCATTTACAAGGAATTTATTGCCGCCAAGTTCATCGGGAATTTCATTCATATTCTCAAGTCGGCGAATATCATTCGGACACATAAATCCGTTTTGAATCCCCAAAGTGTAGCCTTTCATGCGGGTTTCGTAATCGCCACGGAGCAATCCGTCTAAGTTGAATTTAATAAAATACCGTCCCTTTTCCGAAGGCATGAGCAATTTCTGCCGCATGGTCTGCTCTAATTTTACAATCCACGGAGTGAGGCAGTTTTTAACAAAAGCAAGACTTTGATGTTCAATATTGCTGAAAGTTGCGTGTTCCAAATCGCCAATCATATGGGGAGGGACATTGAACCACCCCGCAATTTCGTCACGCAGAAACTTTCGTGTACCCAAGAATTGAGACTCTTCGGGAGTGAGCGACATTTGTTTGAACGTCAACCCTTTTTCGAGGATGGCAATTTTGCCTGTGTTTTTAGTGCCTTTGTGGAGTTTATCCCAATCCAAGCGAAAATTATCGTGGTCACTAATCGTCTGAGTATGCTCCAACACACCGCTCGGGCAAGCTGAATTTTTGAAATGACTCGCAGAAAATTCCTCGGTTGCAATCATCGAACCGACCATCTGCCGAGCCATCGTCAACGGCGAATACCCGATTAAAGCATCGGGACTAAGCCCGAGAAAATGCAACACGTTATTTCGATGTAAAGTAATCCCGCCTGATGAATTTATATTGATTTTTCTGTCGTCATAATCGGGAAAATAAGTGTAATAAATCTCGCCGTCATCGCCTCGCCACACTCGGATTTTCTGCGGCATAAGCGGGTATAGAGCAGTCGGTTTTCCCGCTCCGTTTCGCAGAATTTGTGCGTAGGCATTTCCGTGAATTAACAAGTGCGACATCAGCGTTTGCCGAAAAGTATTGCTCGTCATTTCGGGGTTCGGCTCATATTGCAACAACTCGTAGAGATGATGTTGCGGTCGCAGTCGAACACCACTTTCTTCTTGCTCAAAAATGTGAATCGGGAGCGAGGCGATATGCTCGGAAATCACACGAATACACGCAAACACGGTCGCAGTCTGCATGAACGTCCGTTCATTCACAACCGTTCCCGCCTCGGAAATGCTACTGCCGAATATGCTGTCACCGCTTGCGGAAATCGCATTTTTTACTTGTGTTATTTTTGAATTTTGGGGTTTCGGTTTTCGTGAAAATAATCCCATTGCAAATTATCCTCAATTTCTCGGCTTAACAATTCCCCCGACTGCAGGGTCGTAATAAGCGAGACCGCCGCCGTCCGCATACGGATTATCGTCACCCTCATGGCAGACCGCCCTCCCGAAAGCCATGAAAGTTGCGACTGCCGCATCTATTTTTTCGGTTGAACGCTTTTTGTCGGGACGAATATTGCCCGACTCATCGTGATGAACCATAATATTATCGAAATTCCAACGCAGAACCTTGCACCCACCGTGGGCGATTCTACCAGTAATAACGTGCCGCATTAACTCTTCCATTGGCTGACTCATGGAGGCGAACCCCTGCCCAAAATCGACAACAGTAAATCCCGCATCACGCAAATTTTGCATTAACATAGTCGAACCCCAACGGTCGAAGGCGATTTCTTGAATGTCATATATTTCACCGAGTTCAATGATTTTTTTCTGCACATAATTGTAGTTTATAATCTCGCTGTCGGTGGTTTCGATTAGACCCTGTGCAAGCCACTGGTCGTAGGGTACTTTGTCAGTTGTGACCCGCTTTTCGAGCGACTTTTCGGGAATCCAATAATGCCCGATTATTCTGTATTTTTCCGACTCATCATTGACATCATCGGGCGGGAAAACCATCACAAAAGCAGTCATATCTTGCGACTTGCTCAAATCCAAACCGCACCAACATTTCTTGCCCTTGAGCGACTCTCTGTCAACAGGAAAATCGCATTTATCCCACAAAGCCATCGGCATCCAACGTGTCGATTGTTTTACCCATTGATTCAAATTGAGGCGGCGAAAATTATTCTCAGTGGCGGGATTCAGTAGGGCTTTCTCGTATTCCAACAGAAAATTATCCTCGCTGATTGTTATGCCGTAGCTCGGATTCACCCGCCGCCAAACTTCCTCAGAAGTCCAATCGGCATCGTCTTCCGCACCGAATACAACGGGGTAAAATGTGGGGTCGTATATTTTACCACGAATAATTTCGACTGCCTTTTGGTGTTGCTCGTAACAAATGGAATTGCGGTCAAAACCCGCAGTTGTAATTATAAAAGTCATGGGTTGCTCACGGGACATTCCCGAGCCTGATGTCATGACATCGAAAAGTCGGCGGTCTTTTTGTGCGTGTAATTCATCGAAAATAAGTCCGTGGACGTTGATTCCGTCTTTGGTGTACGCCTCTGCAGAGCAGACTTGGTAAAAGCTGTCTAAAGGCTTGAATGTCATTCTTTTCTGCGACAAATGCAGTTTCATAACTGATTTTAAATACGGAAATTGCTCCACCATATGCACCGCAACATCGAACACAATACTCGCTTGTTGGCGGTCGGTGGCACAACCGTAGACCTCCGCTCGTTTTTCCATATCGCAACAAGTGAGCAGAAGTGCGACTGCCGCCGCAAGCTCCGATTTACCGTTTTTCTTGGGGATTTCCACGTAAGCCGTGCGGAATTGCCGACACCGATTATGTTGTTTGACGATTCCGAATAAGTCCCGCAAAAGCCGCTCCTGCCAGTCTATGAGTTGAAAAGGCTGACCGTGCCACTTGCCTGTTGTGTGCCGCAAATGCTGACAAAATAGCACGGCGGCATCGGCATATTTTTCACGGTAAATGCTCATGGGAGCTTTGTATTCGCTTGGCTTGTAGTTTTTTAGTCTGCGGAATTCTTGCATGACCGCCTCCCTTAAAAAAATATTCGTAAACTGTTGCAATTATGACTATTTTATGATATAATGATATGTAGAAATTTACTGCGTGAAATTTCTATTAGACGAAGGTGAAATAATATGAACATTATCAATTTAAGAGAGAATCCAAATTTTGAAAAAAATGCTATACAATATTTTCAAAGTAAGTGGGGGAACGAAAAAACCAACATTATTTACCAAGATTGTATTTCTCGGAGCATTACAGCAGAAAACCCCTTGCCTATATGGTATTTGCTTTTAGATAACGCTGAAATTATCGGTTGTGCAGGGTTAATAACAAACGATTTTATCAGTTGCGGTGATTTATATCCTTGGCTTTGTGCCTTATATATTGAAGAGTTTTACAGAGGGCATGAATTAGGAAATTTGCTTATTTCTAAGATTAAGGAAGATACCTTGAAAATCGGATTTTCTAAACTGTACCTTTGCACAGACCATATCGGTTATTATGAAAAATATGATTTCAAATATATTACAGACGGCTATCACCCGTGGGGCGAATCGTCAAGAGTTTATGAATGTGTGTTGTGAGCATTATAAGCATAATCGGTAGCCACAAGCAACAGCCCCCATTGGGACTGCCGCATTTGTTTGTTGCGGAAATATTATTCTGATTCTTCAGTATCGGGAGTTTCTATTTCGGGGGAATTCTCGCCCTGCACTTCCGTTTCGGGAAGTTCCGTCTGCACATATTCGCAAACAACGCTTTCTATAAGCTGATTTCGACTCATATTGCTTTGGCTTGCAAGTTCGGCGAGTTTGTCGAGAATCTCGGCGGTGAACCTCACCGACACCACTTGTTTCGGCTCTCCAGTCCCCCCACTTCGTGGATTGCGAGGCTGTTTATCTTCGTAGCGGAATCCAGAATTTCCGTCTAATTTCGACATCAAAAGTTTTCTCGAAAGTGCATACTGACTGCCTTTCATGCCGAGGCTGATAAGCCAAACTCGCATGGAAAATTTCTCATTATCGAAACTTTCGGGAGCGGTCGCAGTGACACGCTGTTTCGCTTGTGCGGTCTTGCAGAGCCGTTCGATAAACCGTGAGTAACTCATCATCTCTTCGTGTCCTATGGGCATTTTGAACCAAGGGAATTTCACCTCTTCGCCGTCAATTTCAATGGTAAGTGAATCCGCACCGAGTGCCTTTTTAACGAGCGGTGCTTTGCTGTTTACCATTTTTTCGAGGTTGTCGAGTGTTTGCGGAGTGAAACCGCCGTGCGGGTAGCTTATGGTGAAAACGCCGTCTTCGCTCTCGCTGATTTCGCCAAACTCCGCCTCGTTTTCGCCGTTGTCTTCGCTTTCGGGGGAATCGCCGTCCTCGGCTTGCGGTTCGATTTCTGCGGCGGTTTCGGGGGAATCCTCGATGTCTTCTTCAAGAGCGGTTTCTGTTTCGGGAACGGGTTCGCCATCTATTTCAGCAACCTCAAACCCTGCGGCTTTTGCGGCATCGACTGCGATTTGAATTTCGTCTTTGGTTACTTCAACGATGTCGAATTCCAACTCGCCATCCCGAGTGATTGTGAACGCTCCGATTTCGTAATTATATGTCGGTGCTTTCAAATAAGTTGATTCTTGGTTGAGTGCCTCGGCGATGATTTTTACGAGTTTTCCTCTCGCTTTTCCTTGAACATTGTAATTGATTTTCATAATCATTATACTCCTTTTTCGAGGGGCTTGCTGCCCTTCATTGATTATAAGTATAACTCTTTCGGGGGAACTAATCAAGTCAATCATTATGCCAGTTAATCCGCATTATGGCAGGGTTTGAGCCATGTACACAATATCAATTCCGTGTTGTTTTGCGTAGTCAATTTCGGCTAACATTCCATCAGTGATTTTGTCACCAAAAAACCATATTTCGTTGCAGAGTGAAAGCACTTCTAACCCGCAAGTAATACCCAACTCACGTTCTTGCGGAATATTATCATTCAGAAACTGCGTGAAGTATATATGCGGAGCGAATGGAACTTCCCCCGCACGGATAACTTCCAAACAACACCTCTTGGCGAATGCGATATTCTCAGCAACATCGCCACGATATGGAGAGCAGACGTAAATCATAGAATCACCTCGAAAGGAATGGATATTTTCATGTTTGAAATCATAGGAACAGTAAAATCAACTACAACGAAAAAAATTGACCATAATTGGGGCGAAATTATCTCTGAAATAATCATTAATGAAGAATTGCAAGATGGATTAAAAGGACTGGAAGATTTTAGCCATGTAATGATTATTTATCATCTTAATGAGGCGAGTTTTATAAAAGAAAAACACATAGTTAGAAAACCACAAGGTCGTGAAGATATGCCGAGTGTCGGGATTTTTTCACAACGAGCAAAAGACAGACCAAATGCAATAGGTGTTACTTCGGTGAAGTTACTTTCAATAAAGAAAAATATTGTTGTGGTGCAGGGTCTCGATGCAATAGACGGAACACCTATATTAGATATCAAACCATATTACCCCAAATATGATTTGAAAGAAAACGCTACTGTTCCCGAATGGGTAAATACACTTATGAAGGATTATTTTTAACTCCAACTTATGACTCGCCCTCCTCTTGCGGTGGTTGCGAAACATCTGCCCACGGAATTTTCTCACCGTCACGGAGCAGAAACACATCTGCATCACTCTTCATTTGAAGAATGTATCTCTTGACGATAACATCGGCATATTTCGGGTCTAACTCCATTAAATATGCAACACGTTCTGTCTGTTCTGCGGCAATCAAAGTCGTGCCAGAGCCGCTGAATAAGTCGAGAATAATATCGCCCTCCCGACTCGAATTGGCGATTGCTTTTCCCGCCAACGCCACGGGTTTCATAGTCGGATGTTCGGGGGATTTAGTCGGGCGGGGGATTTCCCACAAGTCCGACACATTGCGGTTGACTTTATCGCCCTCGGTCATCATGCACAGCCGAGCCGCACCCTCAATCCACCCGTACCAAATCGGCTCATATTGAGTGTGGTAATCCTTGCGGGACACCACATGATGGTTTTTCGCCCAAATGATGGTACTGCTCCAATGATACCCGCACTCCCGCATTACGCTCATCAGTGAACCCCACTCCTGTGCCGACATCACCGCATAAGTCATGCACCCTTTTTCTGCGACTGCCGCCATATTCTTGAATGCGGCAAGCAAAAAATTATAAAAATCATCGGTTGACATTTTGTCGTTCATGATTGAACGCTTTTTCCAAGACGGATGAGCCGCACCGCCATAATCGACGTTCCACGGCGGGTCGACGAATATCATTTTCGCCTTTTTCCTGTCCATAAGTTTGGAAACATCATCGAGTTCAGTCGAATCGCCGCACATAAGTCGGTGATTTCCGATTAGCCAAATATCGCCGAGTTGTGTGAACGGAGTTTCGATTTTCTCGACTTCTTTTTCGGCATCGAAATCATCTTCATCGACTTTTCCCTGCACCCGCTCGTTTCGATTATAGAGTTTGTCGACTTCGTCAGGCTCGAACCCCACGAGGTCGTTGTCAAAACCTAAATCCGCCAACTCATCCAAGCAGACCTTTAGTTTATCCAAATCCCAATCGCCTTGAATTTTATTCAGAGCAATGTTGAGTGCTTTTTCACGAGGCTCGTCAAGGTCGACAACAATGCAGTCGATTTCGGTGTAGCCGAGGTGAACGAGGATTTTCAAACGCTGATGTCCACCGACAATATTGCCTGTGCGTTTGTTCCAAATAATCGGGGCGATGTACCCGAATTCGTCAATGGAGCGGAGCAGTTGCTCGTATGCTAAATCGCTCGGTTGTAAATCCGTGCGAGTATGATTCGCCGCAGGGAGCATATCGACGATGGCGATTCTCTGCATTACGATTTTGTTTTTATCCATGACTCAATTTCCCCTCGCATTAATTTTTCGCCATACCAAATCTGTCACCACGGACAGTAAACATAAATTTCAATACCGCCTCATCGGAGTCGGCAACCGTCCGCTCGGCATTACGGCTGACGATGTCCCAAATCGGAGTCCAAGTATCAAGCACCATTTTCTGCAACCGCTCCATCGCTTTGACGAAATCGGTGATTCTCGGCAATTCTGGAATATGGGCGGGATGCCCTTCGGGGTTGCCGTTCTTGTCGACAGGCGGCGATGCCACGTTGGTAAACTGGCTGAGTTCAAACTGTGCTTGGATTAGGTGATACTTCGCCATTGCGTGGTCGGCGATTAGTGAACGTGGGATTAAATGCAAGCAATTTGACGGCTCTAAGTAATTCACAATTTCCCTGTAAACGTCGATTGGGAGCGGACTGAGCGGACAAATCTGACCGTCCAATTTTAGCATGACGTGCAAATATTGTGGCGGCTGTCGTGGGTCGGTATTGTCGCTTAACATTTCGATTTTTTTCAAATCTGATTTGGGAATTTTCTTGCTTGCGTGTTTGCTCAGAACTTTGCTTTCTAATTTTTGCGGCTTTCTCCCTGCCCCTCTTCGAGCCCCTCCGTGTCCCATAACCGCTCCCCCTTTCGTGAATTTTCTGCCGAGTTGATTTTTTGCGTTTTTTGATATATATGTCCGCTTGACTTTTTTCTTGCCTGTCCGAAGATTATTTTTTTCTTGTCCGACTCGCTCTGCGTAGCTTTTTGAAACCAATTCCGAGTATTTCTAAGCTATAAATCCGCACAAAACAGTTGAAAAAAAGCGTGAATTGTCTTAAAACTTAATTAGAAGGCTACTCGAAAAACAGAAAACCCGCATAAACAGCGGGTTTACAGAAGTAAAGTTGATTGCAAAAAATCTTGAATAGCCAAAAATTTTGTACGTTGCCCTACGCCGATGTCCGATTATCAGGAAAAAAGCGATAAATCAAGCCCCCCGTCAGTACCGAGTCTTGGTGTGACAGGATTTACAAAGCGAACGCAAGTTGGAATCGGAATGAGTACCGCCGTCTTCAGGCGGGACAATGTGGTGGACTTCATCGGCGGGAACATAACGACCGTGCTTGAGGCACTCCTCGCAGAGCGGGTGAGCAGAAATATAAATGCTACGAATCCGTCTCCACTGCCGACCGTAAAACTTGTTATGGTCGGGGTGACGAAGTCGGTTATACTCACGACCTGCGATGAGCTTATGCTTGGGACAATAACGCTCGGTGGTGAGAGCGGAACAATGTGGATATTTACAGGGTTTGAGGAACTTATCTGGCATAGAAAACCTCCTAACTTTGGGTGAATATGAACAGGAAACGAACCAAAGAACCACTCTTCCTTATATTATTTCTTTTATTATTTTATACACTTTTTTTGAAATTAAAAAGTTGTATTATAAGTTTAACTTCTCTTGTTCTTTTGTTCAAACATTGATTATAACTGTGTTTGGAGTGGGTCGTCAGTTGTTCAAAACTCGTTCGCACTCGTTCAAAAGTTGGTAAAAAAATAAGTGATAAAATATCACTTATTTAGACGGATTCCGACAAAAGTATGCAGACGAGCAATTGAAGTGCGGGAGCGTTGTAATTTGAAATGCTCTTCCAATTCTTTATTAACAGTTCGCTTGTAAATTCTGTCACGGTTGATGCCGTTTTCGGAGCAATACTCCACAAACGCATTCCAAATATCCGTCCGCAGAGTCTCTGCATCGGGGTTGGCAATTAGGCATTCCTCTGCGAATTGTAAGATATATGAACCTTCGGTTTTGTACTGGTGAAGTTCGTTTTCGGTGCGTTCAGTCGTGCTGAATTCCCACCCATTTTCCATGAGCCTGTGCAAACCCTCCAACGCCCACATAAAGATGCCGTCAGCCTCTGCCATTAGCTTTGCATCGAGACCTCTGTCCATCTTTTCTTTGGGAATTATATTCTCAAACAACACGATAATCAGCCTGTCAAAAAACGCAGTAGAACGGTCTTTGTAACTCTTTGGAATCGCATTGCAAGCAAAAATCAGTGTGCAAAACGGCTTGAATTTAATGCCATCTTTGTGCTTGCTTTCGCCGACAACTTTATCGCCGCCAGTAATGCTCTTGAATGTGCCAGTTTCGTTGAGACTCCCGCTCGGCAAATCGCCGCCGATATTCGCCAACTTTCCGAATAAATGAATGGTAGAAAAACGGTCATCCAACTTCTGCAACGGCACGTTCGACACGTTATCCTCACCGAGCAAAACATCCTCGAAAATAAACAAAATCGTACTCTTACCAGTGTCTTTTTCGCCAGAAAAAATGATTGCTTTTTTCGCTTTGTTAATCGGTACTAAAACGTACCCCAATATTTCTTGTATTAACAAGTGTTCCGACTCGGGTAAAACGTCATGTAAATAATTCAAAAAATGCGGGCATTTTGCCTCCAAATCATAACTTGCGTTGATTCGTATGGTCGACAAAATATCGGGATTGTGCGGCGATAATTGCCTCGTGTGAATGTTGTAAATTCCATTCTTGAGATTGATTAAATAGGCATTGGCATTGACGTTGCTTGAGTTTGTATAGATTTGCATTTTCCATTGTTTTGTCGTGTCGGAAATCTGCGAATAGGTCTTGTCATTGTCGGCAGACATAAAAGTACGCACGAAATTCTCTGCCTCCAAGTCCTCTTTGGGAGCATAAACACCGTCCTCATAAAAGTGAAATCTATCCCCGCAAAAAATCACTTTTTCCTCAGCCGCAAGAACGTCTGCAAGCACAGAACCCATGAATTTCAATGAGCCGTTTTTCTTGTGTTCATACCACGGCGGCAGTTCGTTTCCGTGACTATCACGCTTTTTATTGGCAGTCGCAGAAAAGGCTTTGTACAAATCATTGTGATACGCAACAAGCTGTTTAATATCGCTTGCTTTGAATGCGAATTTCGCCTTGATTTCGGAGCTGATAAATGACTCGGCAAGTTCGTTATTGTACAAATAATCGTTGATAAATCTCCGTGCAATTTCGATGTTATCGTAGGCAGTAGTCGCATTTTTGCAGTCTTGCAATAACTTACGCACGACTTTCATGTCCAACGGAATAAACGCCAATCCCGCAGGGGATTTTACCTTGCACGCTCCCGATTTAGCCATATTCGGACACTCAAATCCAAGGGAGGCTATTTTCGCACAAGTCATCGGCTTAGTCCCCGACTTGCGGAAACGGTTGATTTTGTTTTGAGTCTGCTCTAAGGAATAATTCGGGTGCGGTTTCGAGAATAAATGAATCGCCTCATCGCCGCCCTCGAAAACGGCTAAGTTGGTGATTTTTGCGTACCAAAGTGGCTCGGGAAGAGTCTTTGCATTTTTCTTGCAATGTTGCAGAAAACAACAATCACGACCCATGCGAACTAAGCCTTTTTGAGTTGAAAACGAAATCGGTGCAGCAGAACTTTCTGTAAAATTCACTTCACGAGGCACATCGGGGAGATGTTCCGATAACTGCTCCTGCGTGTAGCGAATTTCGGGATTGTACTTGATGCACTCAACTAAAATCGGCTCTTCTTTGCAGTGATAAAACGAAGGAATCCGCATAACTCTGGACTCGTTCACGCAAGCGGAATCGCCGTCAAAATGTTTCACTAACTGCTTTTGAATATGACGAAATTCCCCGACTACGGCTTTCTTCATGAGCCAGTAGCAGTGGAGGGATTTTCGGGTTTTCACAATCAATGACGGCTCGAGTGGGAACGCTTTTATTTTCGCCAACTGCTCTTCTAATGAAACATTATCCATCTCCACAAACTGAGCATTGATGCGGATAATCTCCCTGTCGGTGTGACCACCCGCATTTATGACGAGAAAAATCCCACGATTATCGGAATTGTGCTGTTCTAAAAGAGCAATTATATTCGGGAGTTCTTTCAACGTGGTGTTGATGTTCGTCCCGCTAAATGCAGAGCCTTTTTTGTCGGCGAGAACCCGCAGACAAATTTTCGTGTCATCGGGGGAGTAAAACACGTTGATGAATTCACTCCCCGATATTCCCAACCCTTGAAGTGAGTAAGAATTATTGATATTATTCGACATTTTCTACCCTCACCCCTTTCAGTTTGCCGAATCGTCTCCCGACCTCGGCTTGGGCGATAATTGGAACAGAAAATGCCTCAAAAGGCTGTGTTTCCATGCAGTTTTTAACGAAAATCAAGGCATTTTGCACCTTATTTTCGGGTATTTCAAAGACTAATTCGTCATGGATTTGAAGTAGCGGTTTCAACCACGGTCGTTCGGGAAGTCCTCGCAGAATCCGCCCGAGTGAAAGTTTGAGAATATCTGCCGCAGTCCCTTGAATCGGAGTGTTCATCGCAACCCGCTCGGCAAAAGCCTTCACGCTCCATGTGGCAGAGCGGATTTCGGGAATCGCACGTCTGCGACCGAGCCACGTCTCGGTGTATGCACGGAATCCCGCACGTTTCTTGACTTCTTCTTGCCAACGTGAGAGTCGAGGATACCCCATTTTTATATTGTTGATGATTTTTTCACACTCGTCCAGTTCGACCTTCAACCCCGCTTTAAATCGCAGAGTCTTCTGCAATCCACGGGGAAACAACCCGAAGAAAACTCCGAAATTACAATTTTTGGCAATGGAACGCCGCTCTTTATACAGTGGGTGGGATTCATCCATCGCCTCTTCGAGTGAGATTTTATAGATGACTGCAGTCGTGAGTGCGTGAATATCGCCGCCGTTCTGATATGTTTCGAGCATCTGCTCATCTTTACAGTAGAACGCACCGACACGCAGTTCGATTTGCGAAAAGTCGAGGGAGAGTAATAATTTCCCATCGGGAGCGGTGATGAAGTTGCGAATACCCACATCATCATTACCACTGCGAGGCATATTTTGGCAGTTAGGATTTTTGCTTGCGAACCGCCCTGTCTCGGTTGTGAGCGGGAGGAGGTCGGGGTGCAACCGCCGAGTTGCGTTGCTGATATATTTTATGTATCCGTCAATATATGTTGACTTAATCTTATTCAAATGCCTGTATTCTTGCACGAGCGTGAACAGTTCCACCAAATCGGGCTTGTTGGTTTCGCACCACTCTTTGAGCAGAATCAGCGTTTCGTCATCAAGTGCATCTTTCTCTTTTTCGGTGGCTTTCATTTTGGGGAGTTGCAGGGTCTCAAACAAGTATTTCTTGAACGCAGATGTGCTTGCATTCGCACCTATAGCGATATTGCCGCCGATGATATATTCAATCTTTCCCTTCGCTTGAACAACCGCCCGCTCGACTTCAGTGCGTTTTTCTACCATAAGTTGACGGTCGACTGGCAGTCCGTTATACCGCATGATTCCAACATAAACGGCAGTCGGCGATTCTACCTTTTCCACGATGAATCGGTGGTTGGGCAAGAATCTGTCAAAGTAATTGTTGAACGTGTGATACAATCGCAGTGCGAAATCCGCATCGGCACAGGCATAGTTGATTGTCTTGGAGTCGGCGGGGTTGAGTTCGTCAAAATGCCGCTCCCCAACTGTGTCGGCGAAGGACGGCAGTTGTGCTTTGTAGAATTCGGGGACAAGGGTTTTCAGCCCGCTTTCGCTCAGAGTGCGGAATTCTTTCTCGTTCTTGTACATCAACTGCGAGGCGGCGATTGTGTCATAACACGGCTCTTGGATTACGATGTTTTTTGCGTAGAGAAACGCAGATTCAAAAGCTAAGTTGTGGGCGATTTTCGTGACTTCGGGGCTTGCGAAAAAGTCACCGAGCCAGTCCCATATTTTTTCGGGGGCAGTTGCATTTTCGCCAACTCTGTGAGCAAGCGGGATGTAGACTGCATCGCCTTCAGTGATACTGAATGAAATCCCTACAATGTGGGATTTATGCGGGTCGAGCGAGGCTTTGGTTTCGGTGCGGTGTAGTTCATCGGGGGCGGTCTCGAAGTCAAAGGCTACGAGTTTTGAGTCGGCGATGTAGTTTTGTAATTCCGTTATGCTGTGGATTAGCTTGTACATTGGACAAATCCTCCTTGTAATAGAGGATATGCGGTGGAGCGGGGAAATAAAAGTTGTCCGAGAAAATTTCTTATATTTTATAGTATAACAGAAATCTATGCCGATTGCAAGAACTATTTCTTTGAATTCTGTAAATCGGCGAGAGAATTCAGCAAAGCAAGTACAACTCCTTGATGTGCCGTGGTCAGCGATTTAAACAGACTTGTTGCTTTCGCAAGATTCACGGCAGATTCTTCATCGTACATCGTTCCTTCGCCCGTGCGTAGCCAATGTTCATTTACGTTGAATTCCATGTTAATAAGCCGAATTGTTCGGTCGTTGAGTTTTTTCTTTCCGAGTTCCATCTCCGCAAGATAACTCGGAGCGATTCCGATACGTGCGGAAAACTTAATTTGAGTGAGTCCGAGCGTACTGCGGACTTGTTTAATTCTTTCGTGGGCTGTCATTTTTTAACCTCGACTTCGTTTCCCCCACCGCATGAGCAATAAACTCATCGGGAGTAGGTGTTGCCCCTGCATGAGGCACTTGCCCTGCATAAAAGTTGGTTTTCACATACGCATGGTCGATTGCCGCTTGGCACTCTGCCCGCACTTCCTTAACACTTACACCATGGGCTTTGGCGACTTTTCTTGCTAATTTCCTGTTCATAATTTTACCATTCCTCTCATTAATACGCTATTAAACTTTCAATATCATCACATGAAAGTTCGGGATTCAGAGCCTTGTTGATTGCGTTGCTAATCACTCTCGAAAAGCGATTAATCGCTATGTCAATATCACGAGGTACGAGCATTATCGGCTCTTCACCGCTATCCGCCATATTTACGACCATTGGAACGCCGATGGCAATTACTGGACATCCGAGCGTTTCCTGTGATATTTCACGCCGCTGATTTTCCACGCCACTTCCGGGATTTAATCCCGTATTAGTGATTTGTACGGTTTTAATAAGTCGGTCGAGACTATCACAAGCCAAGCTGTCTACGACAATTACGCAATCGGGTTTTATGCCCTCTGTTATGAAACTAAGTTGTTCTAATGTTTCAAACCCTGTCTGTGCCATTACTTTCGGAGTAACAACATAAACCCTCCGCAAACCGAGTTCATCGAATGAAGATATTTCCGAGAAATGTGCCGTTGCCAAAACCCTCTCAGCCGCTCTCACTCCGAGGGCATCGGGAGTAATGCGGTTATTACCGAGTCCCGCTACTAAAATTTTAGATGTTCTATTGTTGCAATGCAGTTTAGTCAACATTTCAGTTATAACTTGAGTCAGCGATTTTGTTGTTTCGTCATCGCCGTCTGCACCACTACAGAAGAGCGTTATGTAATCTCCCGCAGATTTTTTGCATTTCGCACTGTCTTTCTCATTTATTATGACCCGTTGAACATTTCTTTCTTTCTCAATTGTTAACATATGCCCTCCCGATATTATTGGCTACAATAAACTGATTCTTGCTGTCAAAACGTATTGTCACTGATTTTTCTTCATCATTCTGCGTAACCTCAACACTTGCTCCGCACTCATTGGTAATCTCGAAAATGGTCACAAACCCGATTCCGACTCCGTCCCCGCGATTCGGTGTGAGCGTTTCCTTGCACCGTGTCATATCTGCAAGAATGCT
>Ga0082212_10000805_pt1 | contig 45886 bp, 39 predicted proteins | sample TergutNt197P3_FD_71548 | JGI IMG/M metagenome (GOLD analysis project Ga0082212, IMG submission 71548) | Neocapritermes taracua P3 segment gut microbial communities from Petit-Saut dam, French Guiana - Nt197 P3 | ecosystem: Host-associated > Arthropoda: Insects > Digestive system > Gut ... | reverse complement strand
TTTTCTGAGGCGTACCCAGTCGGAGTCGTCGGTGAGGTCGCGCGCCGCGTCGCCGGGGTTGTAGAAGTAGTTGGTGTACCCTCCCTGCCCGTAGGCGAGGACGATGACGCCGTCGGGGTTGTCAATCAGGACGCGCGAATTTAAATACTGGCCAAGCTGATCATGACTTGATCCCATGTCGTACCGTCCGACGGAATACCCGCTGCCGCCTACGTTATGGGATACCCAATGCCAGTCGGCGTCGTTTTCTATCGGCTGACCGGGGGCGCCGTTAATGGATATGGTGGTTTTGTCCTCGTTGTCGTGCGGTACGGTAACAAGCAGATGATGAGATATTTCGAGATAGACATGGGCGCCGCTTAAGTCAAGGGGGCTGACCTGCACTTCGCGTGTCCGCTGCTCTACGGGCGGCAACCAGGCGACGCCGGGTTGGGATACGCCGCCAGTGCCCATATTGCCCCAATAATCAATATGATAAACACTCACACTCACCGGATTGTCGGATTCGATGAAACAGGCTTTTGCCGTCGGGTGACTGTTCATGTCAATTCTTATGTCGCGGTAACGCAAAAAAGTGGAGGCAGAGATGTTGATTACTTCCGCCGCCGTGTTGTCGTCGTATCTTAGCGTTATTTTCGTGGTCTGATTGGCTTCCTTCGCAAAAATTCTTGCATAAATGGCATTTACATCGTTAGTAGGCAAAACAAATTTTTTCCCCCATTGATCGGTAGGCGCCAACTGCTCGAAGGTGTGATTGCTGCGCGTACCTATTATACTGTAAGTGGCGGCCTGAAATACCGCGACAGGCTTGTCGGCTGTGATTGTTGCTCCGATTAAATTCTGTTCATCACCGTTGTAAATGATCTGTCCCTTTTGCAGTTTCGTCGTGTAATTGCCGCCGTTCGGCGTCGGATTAGGCGTTCTTTGAGTAACGTTGGTGTCGTCTTCGGTGGCAATGATGATGTATCTGTCGCTATTCGGACAACTCGACACTGCGCTTATATTCATGCCGGAATAAATGTATTCTTTTCCGAGTTTTTCTACCGGCAGTACCTGTGCGGCTTCCATGCTGGCCTTTGCCGTGCTGATGGCAACTACCGTTACCGGCTTGTCCGACGTTACTTCAATCGACCTGTCACCCGCCATACTTGTAGACATGAATACTGAATAACAGGCATTCATCTGCAACAGCGACAACTTGTGGTCTACGATTTCACCTGCATTTACGCGAACGGTTTCATTGGCAGTCGTATTGTTCCTGAATTTTAGCGATACCTCTGCGTCCTCGTCAAGCGCTGTTATCCGCAACATCAGTTCAAGGTTGTAGCCGAGAACCTGCACACCCGGCGCCACATCAATTGCGCCGTAGCTGATAGTGTTAATACACTCGTTCCGTCCGAATGCGACGAAGAAGTTTTTGCCTGCGTTGGAGGCCTGACGCGGTTGTTGATTTTGGGCTGTAGCCGGCATTGCGGTGATGGCTGCGAGCGTTGCTAAACCTGCGATGATTACTGCTAAAACATTCTTTTTCATTATTCTATCATTTTTGTTTGTTTTCATTTGTCTGTTTAGATTGCTTCTGTCCGGATTTCCTGACTTTGATTTCCCTTTACGGATTTCGCCGTCCGGATTTCCTGTTTTGTTTTCGGGTGCAAAGATACGGCAACATTGTAATCATTACAAATTAAATTGCGAAAATACGGGTGTTAAGGAGTGACATATTTTGTAATGATTACAAATTTCGATGTAATTTTTACGCTTTTTGATTGTGTTGTGTTTGCTTTCCGCTGATTTTGTCAAATCGGGAAACTTTATTTTATGTAGCGTACCCTGCATTTCCTGTTTTCGGTGAAACACTTTATTGAGAGAAAAAAACCAAAAAATACTCCATTATTGCAAAAAAATAATTTTTTTCACACGTAAATCGAAAATAATACGTATCTTTACGGCTTCAAAACGAATTTTAAATATTTATTGATATGGAAAACAATTGGTATGATTACTTCATTGAGGCAATTTGCAAAAAGTATCCCAAAAAGAATCAATTGACGCAGGAATTGATGGATATATTGTTTATTGAGCGTGAAGCCGTATACAGAAGGTTACGCAAGGAAGTCGCATTTTCATTTCAGGAAATTGTGAAGATTGCTGCCGAATGGAAAATCTCCTTAGACGAAATCATCGGCATTTCTTCCGGGCAAATTCCATTTCAAATGCGTCAGATCAACTATCTGGAGCCTTCAAAAGATGAAATCAACTTCTTGAAGCAAATTATCCAGTCGTACAAGGATTTCACGGACGATACCGAATCGGAATTGATGACCATTTGTAACAAATTGCCCCGCCAGTTGCTTGCGGGTTTCGAATATCTGAATCATTTCTACATGTTCAAACGGTTATATCAATATGGATTTGAGAAGGATGCAGTTCAGTTTTCGCAGGCCGAAATATCAAGGGAGTCAAGCCGGCTGTCTGCCGATTATTATCAGGCAATCAAGAATTTCAAAAACACAAATTTCATCTTTGACCGGATGCTTTTTGATTATCTTGTATCGGACATTCAATATTTTTATTCCATCCGGATTATCAACGACGAGGAAAAAGCGCTTATCAAGAAGGATTTGAATGCGTTGTTGGACTATCTGCAGGAAGTCGCAAACAATGGTTATTATCCGGAAACGATGAAAAAAGTAAATATTTACATTTCTCAACTCAACATTGATACAAACTACAGCTATGTATTTGCGCCGGAAAGGAATGTATGTTTCATTCATGTATTTGAAAAGTATGAAATTTTCACCTACAACCTGGAGATGGTATCGAATTTCAAGACATGGATGCAGTTAAAGAAAAGAAGTTCCGTCCAAATCTCGGTTGTGGACGAGCGGAACCGGATTGAATATTTCACAAGGCAACGCCGTCTGTTGAGCAACCTTTGAGGGCAGGGGGTAATATAACACGAAAGCGATGTTTGCAAAAGAGACTTATATTCAACGCAGGGAACAGTTGAAGAGAACGCTTGGTTCGGGATTGTGTCTTTTCCTTGGAAATGACGAATGTGGCATGAACTATGAAGACAACACGTACGATTTCCGCCAGGATTCGACTTTCCTGTATTATTTCGGGCTGTCCTATTCCGATCTGAACGCGGTTATCAATATCGACGAAGACGAGACCCTGATTTTCGGTGACGAAATATCGATCGACCATATCGTATGGATGGGCACGCAGCCGACCCTTCGGGAGAAAAGCAATCGGATAGGGGTACAAAAGGTATTGCCGTCTGCTTATTTACCGGCCTATCTTCAAGCGGCTGCCGCCAAGGGACAACCGGTCAGGTTCCTGCCTGCCTATCGGGCGGAACACAGACTGAAACTGATGGAATGGTTGTCAGTGCCTGTTTCGCAACTAAAACCTTCCGTCGATTTTATCAAAGCGGTTGTCAACATGCGGAATTATAAAACGGGCGAAGAGGTGGCCGAAATAGAAAAGGCGTGTTGTATTACTGCCGATATGCACATCGCAGCCATGAAAGCGGTTAGGACAGGAATGAAAGAATATGAAATCGTGGCAAAGATCGACGAGGTTGCGCTGGCGGCTGGCGGACGGCTTTCTTTCCCGATAATCGCCACGGTGAACGGGCAGATTTTGCATAATCATTATCATGGCAACACGATCAAGGAGGGCGATATGTTCCTGATTGATGCCGGCGCCGAAACGGAAATGGGCTATACTGGCGACCTGTCGTCGACCGTGCCTGCCGGCACGAAGTTTTCTTCCCTACAAAAAGAGGTGTATGACATTCAAGTGGCATCGCACCTCGCATCGGTTGAAGCGCTTCGACCCGGCGTCTGTTTCAGCGATGTGTACGACCTGTCAGCCAAAATAATAGGCGAAGGAATGAAGTCGCTCGGCCTGATGAAAGGAGATATGGATGAGGCGGTGTGCCAGGGTGCACATGCCATGTTTTTCCCTCACGGATTGGGACACATGATGGGATTGGATGTGCATGACATGGAAAATCTGGGCGAAGAATGGGTCGGATACGACGGAAAGCCCAAAAGCACGCAGTTCGGACGCAAGTCGTTGCGCCTGGCACGCAAATTAGAACCGGGATTCGTGCTGACGATTGAACCGGGCATCTATTTTATTCCTGAACTGATCGACTTGTGGAAATCCGAAAAGAAATTTTCGCAATTCATCAATTATGCGCTTTTAGAAAATTACAGAAATTTTGGCGGCATTCGAAATGAAGAAAACTACCTGATTACAGATACCGGTGCACGCCTGCTTGGGAAAAAGATTCCCTTGACAACCGACGAGGTGGAGGCCATACGAATGACGCATTGAAAGTGTTTTTCGTTGATGTACTTGGAAAATTCAAAAATTTTTATGTATATTTGCACGCAAAAAAGTAATCAATGGGAAAAGAAATATTACAATTGGTGCGAGACAATATACGGAAGTTAAAACCCTATTCCTGTGCGCGTCACGAGTTTAAAGGGGAGGCATCCGTATACCTTGATGCAAACGAAAACCCGATGAACAGTCCCCTTAACCGCTATCCTGACCCGTTACAGGCGGAAATGAAAGGTGCAATTGCCGGTATCAAGCATGTTCGCCCTTCGCAAATCATGCTCGGCGTAGGTAGCGATGAGCCGATAGACTTGATTATCCGTATATTCTGCGAGCCAAAAGAAGACAATATCGTGGCCATCGACCCCACTTATAATATGTACCGCGTATGCGCGGATATTAATAATGTAGCCTATCGCAGTGTCTTGCTGAATGACGATTTTTCGCTTGATGCAGCGCGTCTGCTTGAAAACGTTGACGACCATACAAAAGTAATTTTTCTGTGCTCGCCCAACAATCCTTCGGGCAATGTGCTGAACCGTGAGGAAGTTCGGAAGGTATTGAACGAATTCGAAGGCATCACCGTGATTGATGAAGCCTATGTCGATTTTAGTTCGCAACCGTCGTGGTTATCGGAATTGGACAACCACCCGAATCTGATCGTCCTGCAGACGTTTTCAAAAGCATGGGGGCTTGCGTCCGTTAGATGCGGGATGGCTTTCGCTTCGGATGAAATCACCGGATACCTGAACAAGGTAAAATACCCGTACAATATCAATAATTTGACACAAATCTTTGTCAGTGTCAATCTGGAACAGGAGAAACGAAAAAACGAGTGGTGTCAAATTTTGATCAAACAACGTGCCATCCTGGCAAAAAATCTTTCCAAACTGCCGTTTGTGGAAAAAATCTTTCCGTCGGAGGCCAACTTTCTGTTAGTGAAAGTAGCTGACCCCGAAGGCATCTATGACAAATTGGTGGCGAAAGGCATCATCGTACGGAAGCGGAATACTTTATCTTTGTGCGAAGGATGCTTACGCATTTCCGTCGGCTTACCGAAAGAAAACAACAAACTAATATACGCGTTAAAAAAAATCTAATTTTATGGAAGTAAGTGGAAAAGTAGTTGCCATGCCACCGGTACAGACAGGTGAAGGAAGAAATGGCCCCTGGAAAAAACAGGAATACGTGATCGAACATGACCCAAATTCACAGTATCCACGCAAGATGATGTTTACCCTTTGGGGAGAAAAAATCGACCAGTATCACATTCAGGAAGGACAATTTATAAAGGTCAGTTTTGATATTGACTGTCGGGAGTATATGGGTCGATGGTATAACGACATACGCGCATGGAAAGTGGAGGCCGACGATGGCAGTATGCCTGCGGAAACAGGTTTCGTGCAAGCATCGCCGATGCCGGCGCCGTCGTTGTTGCCGAACGATGAGACATCCGACTTGCCATTCTGACGTGCGACCCCGTATGCAGCCTAGCGCCTTGTTTATTCATCGCGACGGGACGCTTGTCAAAGCGTATCCCGACAGTCTTCATGATGATACGCTTGAGCGTCTGGTGTTTTTGCCCGGCGTGATACGCAACTTGTATTTCATTCGCAAAGAGCTGGATTTCAGATTGGTATTGGTGACCAGACCGGACGCGACCGAAGCGGATGCCCGTTCGCCGGAAAGCTTCAACCGCATGCAAGCAAAAATGCTGGAAATATTGGCCGGCGAAGGGATTGTATTTGATGAAATGTGGGAAGACGGCCTGACAGGCGATTATAACATGGCCAACTCATTTGTCATCGGCAATTGTGAATCAGATATACAATTGGCTGTTAATCTCGGCTGTAAATGTATTTTGACAGGAATGTCCGAAATGATCCCGATCAACGTTGAACGACCTCCTGACGGGATTATCCAACCTCCTGACGGCATTGCCACACCCGAAAAAGGTCTTTATTCGTGCGATTCGTGGGAGCAAGTCAAAGAACTGCTTTTTGCAGGCGAACGCCAGGCATCCGTTCGACGTACGACGAACGAAACCGACATCTTTGTGTGGATGAACTTGGAAGGCAGCGGTTTGTGCGACATTTCGACCGGTATCGGTTTTTTCAACCATCTGCTCGAACAAATCGGCAAACATGGCGGATTGGACCTGACCGTAAAGGTCAAGGGAGATTTACATGTCGACGAACATCACACCATCGAAGATACGGCCATCGCCCTCGGTGAAGCGGTCTGTCAGGCATTAGGCGACAAACGGGGTATCGAACGGTACGGATTTTGCCTGCCGATGGACGATTGTCTCTGTAGCGTGGCGCTTGATTTCGGCGGACGTTCGTGGATCGACTGGAAAGTCGCGTTTAAAAGGGAAAAAATCGGCGATCTGCCGACGGAAATGATATTCCATTTCTTCAAATCGCTCAGCGATGCCGCGAAGATGAACCTCCATATCCAAGCGGAAGGCGAAAATGAACACCACAAAGCCGAAGGAATCTTCAAAGCGTTTGCCCGCGCCGTCAAGGCAGCCGTCAAACGCGACGTCTACAAATATGATTTACCCACCACGAAAGGGGTTCTTTAGTTTTTAGTTTTCAACGCGTTCGAGCGCTTGCGCAACATCGGCAATCAGATCGTCAATATCTTCAATACCGACCGAGAAACGGATCAAGTCCGGTTGTACACCCGCGGCGATCAGTTGCTCGTCCGACAGTTGTCTGTGCGTGTGGCTTGCCGGATGAAGGACGCACGAACGGGCGTCGGCCACATGGGTGACGATCGCAACCAACTGCAAGGAATCCATAAAACGGATGGAGTTGTTGCGTCCACCCTTGATGCCAAACGTTAGCACTCCACATGAGCCATCGGGTAGGTATTTTTGAGCTAAGGCGTGGTACCTGTCACCGGGTAGTCCGCTGTAGCGTACCCATGCTACCTGCGGATGTGCGTTAAGGTATTCCGCCATCTTTTGTGCGTTTTCACAGTGACGGGGCATGCGAAGGTGTAGCGTTTCCAATCCAATATTAAGCAGAAAGGCATTTTGCGGCGACTGTATCGAACCTAAATCGCGCATGATTTGTGCGGTTGCCTTCATGATGTAGGCTAACTTGCCGAACTGTTTTGTGTAGGTGACGCCGTGATAGGAATCATCCGGGGATGTCAAGCCGGGAAACTTGTCGGCATGCGCATCCCAGTTGAAGTTTCCACTGTCAACAATAGCCCCGCCTACTGCCGTGGCGTGGCCGTCCATGTATTTTGTAGTGGAATGGACAACGATGTCGGCGCCCCATTCAAATGGACGACAATTAACCGGAGTAGGAAATGTGTTGTCGACAATCAACGGTACATGATGCTTGTGTGCCAGACGGGCAAACTTTTCAATATCCAGGATGGAACAGGCAGGGTTGGCGACTGTTTCGCCGAAAACCGCCTTTGTATTGGGAAGGAAAGCCTTTTCAAGTTCTTCCTCCGGATCGTTCTGGTTGACAAATGTGACTTCGACGCCCATCTTTTTCATCGTCACGGAAAACAGGTTGAACGTGCCGCCATAAAGCTCCGAAGCGCATACAAAGTGATCGCCGGATTCGCATATATTGAAAATCGCGTAAAAAGAGGCCGCCTGCCCGGATGAAGTAAGCATGGCCGCCACCCCGCCTTCCAACGCCGCTATTTTTGCCGCGACGCAATCGTTCGTCGGGTTTTGCAAGCGTGTGTAAAAATAGCCCGATTTCTCCAGATCGAACAATTTTGCCATATCGTCACTCGTGTCATATTTGAATGTAGTACTCTGGTAAACAGGCAATACGCGCGCCTCGCCGGTTTTCGGTTGCCAGCCGCCCTGCACACAAATGGTGCTTCTTTTTTGTTGATTCATCTCACTCGAATTTTGTATTAAAAAAATTTGTATTAATATATAATGTAACCCGCTATTGCCGCAAACAGGATGGTTCGTATTACATTCCATTTGAAGAAATAGGAGAGCGCAAAGGTAACAATAAAAATGATGATACTGGCAAAGTCAGTAAAATTTTGTTTGTTCATGAGCAGCAGGGAGGCAGCGGCAATCAAGCCGATGGATGCAGGCTTCATGGCCGAGAGTGCTGCAATGATAAACTTGTTGTTCTTAAACAGCAGGAAAAATCGGCATATCAATGCCATGATGATGATCGACGGCAGGCAGACGGCAAATGTTGCGATCAAGGCGCCCGGTATGGTTCCACCAGTAACCTGGTATCCGATATAGGTAGCGCTGTTAATGGCAATCGGGCCGGGCGTCACCTGCGAAATGGCAACGATATCCGTAAATTCACTTGCAGTCAACCATTGATGTGCTTCCACTATCTCGAATTGTACCAATGAAAGCATGGGATAGCCACCCCCAAAACCGAATAATCCGATTTTAAAGAATGTGTAAAACAGTTCTATATAAGTCTCAATCATCATATTACGAACTACTATCTAAACTCTAAACTCTAAACTCTAAACTCTAAACTCTAAACTCTAAACTCTAAACTCTACTCTCTACTAAAAACAATTCCGCCGGCAGCCGCCACCAAGATGACGATGATCGGCGATATCTTCAATAAGAACACTGCTGCGGCAGCCAACAGCGCAATCAGGGTATAATGCCAAGCGAAGTTTTTCTGCTTAAGCATCCGGGTGAACGACACGGCAATCAATGCGACAACAGCCGGTCGAAGTCCTTTGAAAATACGCGCAATCACCGCGTTATCCCGAATATCCGAGAAGAACACGGCAATGAAAAGGATGACGACAAAGGATGGAATGACCGTTCCCAGTACAGACGCCAAAACACCTTTCATCCCGCGCATTTTATAGCCGACGAAAACGGCTGAGTTGATTGCTACCGGGCCGGGCGCAGACTGAGCCAAGGCAAGTGTCTCGGAAAACTCCTCGGAACTGATCCATCTCCGCCGACCAACAATCTCCTGCTCGATCAACGGTATCATCACGTAACCGCCACCGAACGTAAAGGCGCCAATCTTAAAAAAGGACCAAAAAAGCTGGACATAGAATTTCATTGCTTGCACCATTCTTTTGAGCGCGCAAAAGTAGTAAAAAATAAGCGTAACGAAAAGTAAAAAACGTGTTTTTGCCTCCGGACACAAGAAATTTATTTGCCGTCATGCAACATTTTCGGGATAAGATACGTCATGTTTATGTCGCGTGATATGTTAAAGATTATATAAAATGCACGACATATCCAGATTATTGTGTATTTTTGTATCGACAAAATAGCATTTTTTTAAAGAGATTATCATTATGTAATTAAACCAATCGTTTCAAAAGTTGTCAATTAGATTAATTACGCTTTTAAAACACTTAATTTAGAGGAGGAACAACAAATGAAAACTAAAAAATTAACTTCCATGCTGGTCATGCTGATGATTGCAGCTGGTGCGTTTGCACAGGGAGAATTCGTGGATGATATTTATTTCTCTTCGAGCAAGAGCAGAAAACCCACAAAGACCGAATCCGTTACGCCGGCTGTCGCCACACAACCGAATCGCAGCGTTGCCCCATCACAGTCGAACCAGGTTACCCCAACACCGTCGAACCGTGTTGCGGCTTCATCGTCGTATTCGGAGGCTCAGCCTACTGTTGCCAACTATCAGGAAATGGACGTGGACGCTTACAATCGTCGTTATACCCATCATGATGCGGCGGATGACTTTTCCGATGACGCCTATTATTATGAAGATGAAGATACGCTTCCGAGTGTTCGCAGGTCTGATCTGGAATACACCGAACGTATTATTCGTTATCATTCTCCCAGTAAAATAACAGTCACGGGGTCGGATAATGTCAATATCTACCTGAGCGACGGCTATTACGCATACGATTATGATACGAATGACGGCGATGTTGACGTCAATATCAATATGGGATACCGCGGCAGCGGCTATGGTTGGGGCGATCCCTGGTATTACAGCTCGTGGTATTATCCATGGTACAGCCCCTATCGCTGGGGTGGCTACTACGGCTGGGGCGGCTGGGGCGGCTACTACGGCTGGGGCGGCTATTATGGCGGATGGTATTCTCCGTGGTATAGCGGCTGGTACGGGCCATCTTATTATGGCTGGGGCTACGGCGGCTATTACGGCGGTTATTACGGTGGTTACTACGGCGGCTATTACGGCGGCTGGGGAGGACATTATTACTCCCATTATAATAACAGGCCCTATTATCGCAACCAATATGGACGCGCAGCTTCTTCGCGTACAGGCGATCGGTATGCAAGTACTGCCAGGTCTTCGGGCACCCGCGCTACTTCGTCGCAGCGCAGCGTATCGTCGGTCGACAGCAGGAGTTCGCTGTCACGGGGCGACAGTTATAGCGGCGATGCAAGACGTAGCTCTTCGGTGAGGGAAGGAACGGTTACGCGATCATCATCAACCGGAGAAAACGTTGGCTCGCGGTCGAACACATCGGCAACAACCGTAAATTCGCGTACCTCATCTACAAGGGAAGGTACGACTAATAATGTCAACGCCAATCGTTCGACCGTCAGTACAAACAGGGGAACAGCCAATTCGAACAGCACGAATGCGAATGTATCAACAAGTAACGCAAGAACGCGTACGAGTACAAGCGTATCAAGCAACAATAGTTCAGGGAACAGTACGAGTTCTTCAACTGCCAACCGCAGTTCATCCTCAACGCCAGCCCGTTCGTCAGGAAGCAGCAGCTCTTCAAGCAGCTATTCTTCAAGCAGCTCCCGTTCATCCGGTAGTTCGAGTTACTCTTCCGGCTCAAGCTCAAGCTCCCGTTCAAGCGGTGGCGGATTCAGCGGTGGCGGTGGCGGCGGCAGCAGCAGCGGCGGCGGCGGCGGTCGCTCAAGCGGCGGCGGCGGTCGTAGCAGATGATCAACGTACATTTGGGGAACATCCATGATGTAGGCTATGAATCATAATTCATAATTCATAATTCATAATTATTTTCGTATGAAAAAGACTGGTTTATTAAGTATTATTTTATTGCTTTTCTGCAATATCGGTTTGTTCGCGCAAGGAAACGAAATAGATGCATACACGCTTTCTACTACCGAGTTAAACGGTACGGCACGATCGATGGCCATGGCTGGCGCTTTCGGAGCTTTGGGCGGCGATGTATCAGTCATATCAGGTAATCCGGCAGGGTTGGGTATTTATCGCAGCTCGGAAATTTCCGGTACATTTGATATTTCACGCATCAATTCATCAGCCAACTGGGCGGGTACCACTACCAAAATGAACAAATCGGACTTTACTGTAAATAATTTTGCTTTTACAATGTATTTTCCGACAAGTTCCGAAGGCGTTCGTAACTGGAATTTCGGATTTTCCTATAACCGGCTGAAAAATTATAAACGAAGTTACAAGATGATAAGCAATGGACAAGACTACGGTATGGCCGATTTCGTCGCATGGCGCGCATCTAATGCCTTCGGTTATGGCAATGGCATCCGGCAGCACGAATTGACTTTGAATAACAACAACGATCCGTATGAAAATAACGACTTATCGGGCAATTGGCTTCCTATTCTGGGCTTTGAAACCGGCATGTTTGAACATTTTGCAGGAAGAAATGATGAATACCAAAGCGCTTTTGGCTGGCGGTTGGATAATGGGGACTGGGCCATTGATTCTCCCATTAAAAACACGTTAAGCGTGAATGAAAGCGGCTACATGGACGAATACAACGTCGGTATGGGACTCAATATTTCAAATTTCGTTTATTTAGGCGCTTCGATTTCGGTTACGGAAATGGATTATAGATACAGTTCGTTCTATGAGGATTTTTATGCTTTTGACAACAGAAAAAATGATTACTTGTACTTGGAAAACCGTCTGAACACCAAAGGAACAGCCGTATCCGCCAATATTGGCGTTATTACGAATTTGCAAATGGTACGGCTTGGCGTGGCTTATCATTCGCCGCGCCTGTATAATTTGACGGATTATTATGGCGCATGGGCTGAAACTGAAATTAACAGTTACGATGATCTGGTGATGGAAAATGGAACGCCGGAAGACTCCTATTCGAAATACTGTTTCACTACACCGGGCAAATGGATTTTTAGCGGTGCAGTCATACTCGGTCAATCGGCCTTGATCAGCGCCGACTACGAACTGATGGATTATAACCGCATGCTTTTTACCGATAAGCGTGGAAATGAACTTGCTGTAAATGACTATATCAGAGATGATTATTCCTGGCTGCATACGCTCAAGCTCGGTGCGGAGATAAAAGTAAACCCGCAGTTTGCCGTTCGTGCCGGATATATGATGCAGACTTCACCCATGCGCGCAGACCTCGCCAATAACAACGTGGAGGTTTTGCCGGCAGGCACGATTCCGCATTTTACAGTGACGTCAAAACCGACAAATTATATTACACTTGGTTTGGGCTATCGCTTTAATCCAAATTTTTATATGGACCTGGCTTGCGTATCCCGTCACAATGTTTCGGATGCTTATGCTTTTTCCAACACCTATAGCCCCAATGGACAAACGGAGGTGTTTTCGGAACCGGCCAAATTGACTACCAAAACATCGCGAGTCGTGCTGACGTTGGGATATAGGTTTTGAATAAAAAAGTGGATTTCGTACAAAAAAGGCGGGTGTTTGTACAAAACTTTCGCCGTTTTGCGAAAAAAGCAGTTTGAAATTTGCATTGTCCAAAAAAAAGAATTTACTTTGCACCAATTAATACGATTGTTTAACATTTAAAATTAGCTGCCTATTGCATACACATTACTTCGAACCATAAAAATTAAAGTAATGAAAAATTTGAAAACTTTGACCGATGAAGCATTGGTCGATTTGTATGCATCCGGGAATAATTCCGCATTTGATGTCTTGTTGAGCAGGTACCAAAAGAGTATCCATTCCTACATTTATTATATCGTCCGTAATCAGGATCTGACGGAGGATATTTTTCAAGATACGTTCCTGAAAGTCATTATGACGATCAAGCAGGGCCGTTATACGGATAACGGTAAGTTCAAGGCATGGATCACGCGCATTGCCCATAACCTCATCATTGATAATTTCAGGCAGGAACGCAATGAAAACACCATATCGAATGACGAAGTGGAAATCGACTTGCTGAACGACATGCGACTGTGCGATTCGAACATTGAAGACGAAATGGTACAGGAGCAGGTTTACATGGATGTTAAAAAACTCGTCAGTCATCTTCCGGAAAATCAGCGCGAAGTGCTGGAAATGCGCTTCTATCAGGATATGAGTTTTAAGGAAATTGCTGATATTACAGGCGTTAGCATCAATACAGCATTGGGACGCATGCGTTATGCCATCCTGAATATGCGCAGGATGGCCGATGAGCATCATATCGAATTATCGTTTGCCTGATTTTTTCTTTTGATTTTTTTACTGGAAAAGACAATAATATTTCGTCTTTGGCGTTTTTATCGTATAAACACATAAAAACAATTTGCCTATGACGCATGTTACGCCTTCAGTTCCAGTATCAGGGACTATAAAAATGAGAAAAGTCAACACAGGACCGCGCGAGGAGACATTGATGCTTATTCGTCAGTTTGCAAGAATTTACGATCCCTACAGTCAGCGCGTAAAAGTTAGAAAGGATTTACTAAATTAATCCGGTAATGAAAGGCGCCACACGGCGTCTTTCATGCTTGACAGTCAAAAAATTAGACACATGATGAAGCATAAAATTGCACCTTCTCTTTTGTCGGCAGATTTTTTACATCTGCAGCAGGAGATAGAAATGATAAACGAAAGCGAAGCCGACTGGATGCACTTGGATGTGATGGACGGCGTGTTCGTCCCGAACATATCTTTTGGCTTTCCAGTCATGGAAGCTGTAAAAACAAGCTGCAAAAAACCGTTGGATGTTCACCTGATGATTGTTGAACCCCAGAAATTCATTAAGGAGGTTGCCGGTACGGGCGCCTACATGATGAACGTCCATTATGAAGCGTGCAATCATTTGCACCGGACCATTCATGCCATCAAGGATGCAGGCATGAAAGCGGGCGTTACCCTGAATCCACATACGCCAGTCGAACTCCTCGAAGATATCATTGCCGATGTGGATATGGTTTTGCTGATGTCGGTCAATCCGGGCTTTGGCGCTCAACGATTCATAGAACAATCAATCGAAAAAACGGTTCGATTAAAAAATATGATCAACTCAAAAGGACTTGATACGCTTATCGAAATTGACGGTGGAGTGAACCTTGAAACGGGAAAACGATTACTTGAAGCAGGCGCCGACGTGCTTGTAGCAGGAAATTTTGTCTTCAAATCGCACGACCCCCTTCAAACGATACGTGATTTAAAAATGTTAAGCCCTTAATGAACAAAACAGGGTCATTCATCCATGAAGTACAAAAACGACCCTTGTTGAGGCCGCTTATTTTTTGGATTGCAGGGATACTTTTACAGATTTGCTTCCCATTGCAAAAAGTCTCTTTTGTTTTTATTATCATGGCAGGGATGGCGCTTTTATTATCGTTTGCCTTACCCCAAAAGAACAACGACGCATTTTTTTACGATTATCGTTGGGCTTGGGGTGTTTTTTTCGCCTGTATCGTCGTTTTCCTTGCCATTCAAACGACCCATTTAACAGAGCAACGGCTAAAAAAACCGCAGGAAACCGGTTTTTTATTGGGAAAAGCACAGGAAATGCAGACGAAAATGGTAAGTAAATTAGGCGACCTTCACCTGCCGGATGAAGAAAAAGCCGTCTTGGCGACGCTCACTGTCAATTACAGGAAAGCAATGACTGCAAGTCTTCGCAACCGTTTTTCGGTCACAGGCATCTCACATCTATTGGCCGTAAGCGGGTTTCATGTCGGTATCGTAAGCGCTTTTATCAGTATCCTCTTGTCGTTCTTTTCGCAAAAAAAAGTTGCGTCACGTTGGATAAAATTTGTACTGACCCTTGTGGGTGTGTGGACATTTACCTATCTTTCAGGACTGGCGACGGCTGCAGTACGCGCTGCCATAATGATAACCATCTACATGACAGGCAGTGTATTAGGACGTAGTCCCGATAAATACAATACCTTGGCGGGTGCAGCTTTTTGCATGCTTGTATACAATCCTTTTTATCTGTTCGATGTAGGCTTTCAGTTGAGTTTTACAGCCGTCTTTTTTATTCTTTACCTGCAACCGGGGTTAAGCCGACTGATTGAAATACGAAACCCATTGATAGCCAACCCCTGGAGTGTGATAACCGTCACGATTGCCGCACAAACAGGTACAAGTTTCCTGTGCTTCTTCTATTTCGGACAGAGCTCAATGGTGTTTTTATTTACCAATCTGGCGCTTTCGTTGATGGCTACCATACTGATTCCCGCAACTTTGATATGGATGATAACGCCATCGTCGCTTCCGGGCATTGACATTATTCGTTTTTTTGTCGAGACGATGACCCGTTGGTTTATGTCGGTAGTCGATCGTTTCGCATCCATACCGGGTGCAACGCTGTCGCTTCGTTTCGACTTCGCTACCCTGGTGTTTTCCTATCTGTTCCTTGCCTTTATCCTGATGTACTTTCGTTCGCGCCGTTATGGGATGCTGATTACTTCGCTCGTGACTTTGCTCGTCATGATCTGCTGGCAGTTAATCAAAAAATAAAAAATGGCGGGGACTGACAATCTCCCGTTGCCGGAAAACGGCAAAACTACCTGACTCATTCGATAACCGTCGTCCATCCGAACAGGTCGGGGGCATCCCCATACTGGATTGCACGCAGTTTGTTGTATAACTTCACACAAACCGGGCCAGCCTTGCCGTCTTTCGCAAAAAAGTATTGCCTGCCTTGGTCGAGGTCGTCGATCTGAGCGATGGGTGTGATAACAGCCGCCGTTCCACATTCAGCCGCTTCCTCGAAAGTAGCCAATTCATCAATCGGAACAGGCCGCCGTTCGACGGCCATACCCATGGTTTCGGCCAGCTGAATCAGGCTTTTATTCGTGATAGATGGCAGAATGGACTCGGAAGCCGGTGTAATATAGGTATTGCCCTTGATCCCAAAGAAATTGGCAGGGCCGCACTCGTCCAAGTATTTTTTCTCCTTCGGGTCTAAATAGAGCACCGCAACATATCCTTCGTCCTGCGCTTTCTTCCCTGCGGCAAGACTTGCTGCATAATTGCCGCCCACCTTAATATTGCCGGTACCTTTAGGAGCAGCGCGGTCGTAATTGCGCATGATGCAGACTTTGGCCGGTTTGAATCCATCTTTGAAATAGGGGCCTACCGGCGTGACAAATACAACAAACAGATATTCGGATGCCGGCTTGACGCCAACCTGCGACCCTGTCCCAATCAGCAACGGGCGGATATATAACGAAGACCCGCTTTCATAAGGAGGGATGAAGCGTTGGTTTAACAATACTACTTTACGAACGGCCTCTTCAAACTTTTCAACCGGAAGTTCCGCCATCATAATGCCGCGACTCGACGCCTGCATGCGTTTTGCATTTTCATCCATGCGAAAAACACGTATCTTCCCGTCTTTCCCGCGAAAAGCTTTTAGCCCTTCGAACGATTCCTGCCCGTAATGGAGGCATGTCGCTGCCATATGCACATTGATGATTTCGGAAGAAGAAATTTCCAACTCACCCCATTGCCCATCCTTGTAACAGCACCTTACATTATAATCGGTTTTCATATAACCGAAAGGCAATTCATTCCATTTGATAGTTTCCATAATTTTATCCTATTATTATATGTATATACATTAATATATTAGAGGCTGCAAAAGTATAAAAAAATTTCGAAAAAAAACGACAAACATGCCGTTTTTTTCGAAATTTTTTCCCCGCACCATTTTCAACCTGAAGCAAAAAAAAAGGGTAGAAGCAGGAATGCTCTACCCAAAATGGTTTTTTCACTAGATTTAGGCGGGTTTTTACTTTATTGAGTGGCGAAATGATATAATCAAATCATAATAGTTATCTTGTTATTTTAACACAACAAAGATAAGCGTTTTAAAATTATCCTGCAACTCTTTATTCAAAAAAAATGTATTTTTTTTATGATGAATATTGGAACAGTTGAATGTTAAAAAAGATTTATTTACGAAAAATGAAAATATGAGCATAAAAACGAAAAATTACACATATTTGAGGTTTTATTTTCGATGGCGAAGTTTCTTTTTCTATGCCTGCAAAAAGAAAAAGAGCAATATATTTGTATAGTTGACGGGATTACCGTACTTTTGTCATGTAATATTTAAAGGAGATGTTTTTCAAGGATGTAATAGGGCAGGACGAACAAAAAAAACGACTGACGGATACGGCGCGTAAAGGCATCGTACCGCATGCACGGCTTTTTTGTGGAGAAGAGGGAGTTGGAGGTTTTCAATTGGCCTTTGCATACGCGCAATATCTGAATTGTACGGATCGCAGCGAGGACGACTCGTGCGGGAAGTGCCATTCATGCCTTCAATATAACGAGATGGCGCATCCCGATTTGCATTTTGTCTTTCCGATGATTACCCAACAAAAGAAACCCAAAAAAGAAGTCTGCGACGACTACTTGCCTGAATGGCGGGCGTTTCTTAAAGACCGAATCACTCGGAAAGCCTATTTCACGGTGGATTCCTGGCTCGCCTGGTTGGGCGTAGAACAAAAACAGGCCATCATCTATGCGGCAGAAAGCGACAGGATCATGCATAAGATGAACCTGCGGATATACGAAGCGGCGTATCGTGTCCTGATCATCTGGGCGTCCGACCGGATGCACGAGTCGTGCGCGAACAAATTACTGAAACTGATCGAAGAGCCACCTGCCCGTACGGCGATTCTGATGATTACCGACCATCCGGAGAAAACGCTCGGCACAATCATCTCGCGTTCACAGCTTATGCATCTGCGCCCGATACATTCGGAAATAATAGCCGACGCACTGAAAAATTATTGGGGCGTGCAGGAAGATGACGCCCGGGCGCTGGCACATTTGTCGGGAGGAAATTATTTCAAGGCGCACGAATATCTGTCGGTCGACCATGATGGCATCTTTTTTCTTGAACAGTTCAAATCCATGATGCGAAACGGATGGACACGGAACGTTGTGGCCATGAAAGCATTTTCGGGAGAAATGGCTTCGTTGGGGCCTGAAAAACAGAAGAATTTTCTGTCTTTCTGTCAGCGGCTGATTCGGGAAAACTTCGTCAACTGCTTGCATGAACCGTCCTTGAACTACATGAGTAAAGAGGAAGCCGATTTTGCAAAAAACTTCTCTCCATACGTGAACGAACGCAATGTGGTCGACATGATGGATGAGTTGTCGCTCGCAGAAATGCACATCGTACAGAATGTAAATGCCAGGATGGTCTTTTTTGATCTGTCGATGCGAATCATTGTGCTGGTAAAGAGGTAAACATGGAATTGAGAATTGAGAATTTTAAAATTATTTTCGTATGAACAAATTTATGATAGTGATGACTGGTTTTGGTTTGATATCCGGTTTTTGTGGATGTGGCGTGAAGCCTGAAAAGATACAATATCCTGTTGCTGAAAGGCAACAGACGACGGATGATTATTTCGGAACAACAGTTGACGACCCTTATCGCTGGATGGAAGATGATACGACGAAAAGGGTTGCCGACTGGGTGGAAGCTGAAAACAAAGTGACGCAAGCTTATCTTGCCAATATTTCATTTCGGGATCAGTTAAGACAACGCTTGACCGAACTGTCCGATTATGAAAAAATCGGAACGCCCATTAAAAAGCATGGCAAGTATTATTTTTTTAAAAATGATGGCCTGCAAAACCAAAGCGTGCTCTATGTGAAGGAAACACTTGAAGGCGATGCTTCGGTTTTGTTGGACCCGAATAAACTTTCGGACGATGGTACCGTAGCGCTTTCAGATATCTCTTTTTCGAACGACGGGAAGTACATGGCCTACATCGTATCACGTAGCGGTAGCGATTGGTGCGAAATATTCGTGATGGATTTATCGGAAGGAAACCTGATAGCCGACCATATCAAATGGGCGAAATTTTCGGACGCTCAATGGCATGGCAACGGATTTTATTATAGCGCTTACGATGCCCCGATAGCGGGAAAGGAGTTTTCGGACGTCAATGTAAACCATAAAATATACTTTCATCAGTTGGGCGACAGTCAGAAAAATGACAGGCTTGTTTACGAAAACAGAAATTTCCCGAAACGTTTTTATTCAGCCATGGTCGATAAGGATGAGAAGGCGTTGTTTGTGCTTGAATCCGGTGAAGGTCTTGGTAATAATTTGTTTGTGAAAGATTTACGAAAGACGTACAGTCGATTTGTACAGCTGACGGAAAATTTTGATTTTGAGTATACACCGGTGGGAATTATCGGCGAAACAGTCTATTTTCATACAAATTACGAAGCGCCGAAATATCGTTTGATGCAGACAACGCTCGACAAGCCCGAACTGAAACACTGGTCGGATGTGGTTCCTGAATCGGAACATGTACTTGGCAACGTTTCCCTGATGGCAGGCAAAATGATATTACAATATATGAAAGATGCTTCTGATCGCGTTTTTGTCTATACTTGCGACGGACAATTCGTGCACGAAGCGTCACTTCCAACGTATGGATCGGTCAACTTCAACGGAGATAGGGACGATAAGGAAGTTTTTTATTCGTTTACCTCGTTTACTTTCCCGAATACAATATACAAGTATGATATTGACAATAATCAATCGGTGTTATTTCTGTCGCCTAACGTTACATTCAATGCAGATGACTATATCACCGAGCAAGTGTTTTATCCAAGCAAAGACGGCACCAGGATTCCCATGTTTCTAACCTATAAAAAAGGTTTACGGCGCAATGGCCTAAATCCCGTATATTTGTATGGTTACGGGGGGTTTAATTTCAGTTTATCACCTTCGTTTTCAACGTTTCGCATACCGTTTCTGGATAATGGCGGCATTTATGCGCAGGTCAATCTTCGTGGAGGAGGCGAATATGGCGAGGAGTGGCATTTGGCCGGTACGAAGTTGCAGAAGCAAAATGTCTTCGACGATTTTATTGCTGCTGCCGAATACCTGATTCGTGAAAAATATACGACGAATGAAAAAATCTGTATTGCAGGCGGGTCGAACGGCGGATTGCTCGTTGGGGCCGTCGTCAATCAGCGTCCCGATCTTTTTAAGGTTGCTCTTCCTGCTGTTGGGGTGATGGATATGCTACGGTATCATAAGTTTACCATCGGTTGGAACTGGGCCAGCGACTACGGCACGAGCGAAGAGAGCAGGGAGATGTTCGACTGTCTTTACGGTTATTCGCCGCTTCATAACATCAGAAATGATGGCACCCCGTATCCAGCCCTATTGGTTACGACAGCCGATCATGATGATCGCGTGGTGCCTGCTCATTCGTTCAAATACGCTGCGACGCTTCAGGCAGCCCGGACGGGCGATGCCCCGAAATTGATTCGAATTGAAACGAAAGCCGGACATGGAGCAGGCAAGCCCATGCACAAGATTATTGAAGAATATACCGATGTGTACGCGTTTGTCATGTATAATCTGGGCATGACCCCTCAATTTTAAGTACCTGTAGAGAATTATTAATCACCATAAAAAAAATTAAGAAATGACCGAAAAAGTAATAAAATCAATGAAAGACAATCCGGCAATTCGCTGGACTGCACTTGTTTTTTTAGCATTTGCAATGTTTTGCAGCTACATTTTTATGGATATACTATCCCCCGTCAAGTCAATTTTGGAATCGACAAAAGGTTGGGATTCGGATGCTTTTGGGACTTATGCCGGGTCTGAAACCTTCTTGAATGTTTTTATTTTCTTTCTGATTTTTGCTGGAATCATCTTGGATAAAATGGGCGTTCGTTTTACGGCTATTTTATCGGGCATCGTCATGATCGGGGGCGCTGCTGTCAATTGGTATTCCATCACGGAGATGTTTGCCGGTACAAGTTTGGAAAGCTGGTTTAACAATCATTTGAATTATATTCCGGGGTTTGACGAGATAGGCGTTTCGCCCTTTTATAAGGGGATGCCTGCGTCCGCAAAATTGGCGTCAGTAGGATTTATGGTCTTTGGCTGCGGTGTTGAGATGGCTGGTATTACTGTTTCGCGCGGAATTGTGAAATGGTTTAAAGGCAAAGAGTTAGCGCTTGCCATGGGGTCGGAGATGGCGCTTGCCCGTTTGGGTGTCGCTACCTGCATGATTTTCTCACCGTTGATTGCCAAAGCAAAGATAATGGGCACGGTTGATGTGTCGAACGCTGCAGCATTTGGCGTTATCTTGTTGATGATCGCCTTGATTATGTTTATCGTTTACTTTTTCATGGATAAAAAATTGGATGCGCAAATGGGTGGTGCCGAAGAGAAAGACGATCCGTTTAGAATCAGCGATATTGGTAAGATATTGACAAGCAGTGGCTTTTGGTTGGTGGCCTTACTTTGTGTATTGTACTATTCCGCCATTTTTCCATTCCAGAAGTATGCGGTAAACATGTTGGAGTGCAATTTAAGTTTTACGGCAGTGTCGCCAGATTCGTTCTGGACATCGGGGACATCGGTGACCCTCGGATATCTTGTCATGTTGATAGTTGCCGCCACTTCCTTTTCAAGTAACTTCTGCAGGAAGAATTTAAAAGTATCCCTGTTAATTGCTTCGGTTGTCTTCCTGGTCGTTTATTGTTTCATGTCTTATAAAAGGCAATCGGCAGGGGCTATTTTCTCCGTATTTCCCTTGCTGGCTGTAGGGATCACGCCGATATTGGGAAACTATATCGACCGGAAAGGGAAAGCTGCTTCCATGTTAATGTTAGGTTCTTTATTGTTGATTATTTGCCATTTAACTTTTGCGTTCATTTTGCCTTTATTTAAGGGACAGGAAATTGGGGGCGTCATTTTGGCCTTTGCCACCATTTTGGTATTGGGCGCTTCTTTCTCGCTGGTACCCGCATCCTTGTGGCCTTCGGTGCCCAAATTGGTTGATCAAAAAGTGATCGGTTCGGCGTATGCTTTAATTTTCTGGATTCAAAATATTGGTCTGTGGCTGTTCCCGTTATTAATCGGCAAAATCCTCACCTTCTCCAATACGGATATTGCTGAAAAAGTAAAATCAGGAATGATTACAACCGAAGAGGCATCGGTAATGTACAACTATACAAATCCCCTGATCATGCTGGCATGTCTTGGTGTAGCCGCTTTACTGCTGGGTCTTGTCCTGAAAATTGTGGACAAGAAAAAGGGGCTTGGCCTTGAATTGCCCAATATTAAGTAGTTGGCAAACGCTCAAAAGAGATTAATTGCCTCACCAGCAACAAATACGCTTCCGCTAATTAGTATGAAGTCATTGGGTGAAGCATTTTTTAGGGCTGCTATGACGGCTAACTCAACCGTAGGATAGAATTTGCCGAAAAGTCCGTAAAATTTCCCCTTTTTCGTCAATTCTTCAGCCGGAAAAGCCCGGTCACTGTCTGCTTGCGTAAAATAGTAGGTAGCATTACGGGGCATCATGGAAAGTATTCCGTCAATATCCTTGTCGTTCGAAATGCCCAGTACGATATGTGTTTTATCGTGTCGTTCCGATTCATAAAAAAGCATACGCTTATTAATTTCCCAAGCGCCTACATTATGGCCAATATCACAAATAACTTTTGGATTCAGCTGCAACTCTTGCCAGCGTCCCATCAGTCCGGTCATTTGCGAAGTATGTTTGAAGCCTTTTCGAATGGCAGCAATACGTATTTGGGCGCCGACACTGGAAAGTACTTTAAGGGTTGAAAGAACGGTCTGTGTATTGATTTTTTGAGCGGGTCCCCGTAATTCACCCGTTAACATGCCATAATGGACTGTGTCGTAAACCCATGAGCCGTCTGTTTGCATTTCTGCATCTAAAAGCGTGTCTTTTTGTGTGGAGAAAAAAATCGGCGCCGATACCTCAAAGGCTTTGCTTCTAAATAATTGCTTCAGTCCTTCGTCATGCGTCTCTCCAATTACAACAGGAACAGTTCGTTTCATGATACCTGCCTTTTCATAAGCGATACTCGAAATTGTCTTGCCCAGATACTGTGTGTGATCGAGGCTAATACTGGTGATGACGCTCACAACCGGCTTAATAATATTTGTACTGTCGGATTTCCCGCCTAAACCGGTTTCGATAATTGCATAATTCACTTTCTTATGCCGGAAGTAGTCAAACGCCATCGCCGAGGTAAGTTCAAAAAACGACAATTTTTCACTTTCAATGAATTTGATGTTTTTTCCTACAAAGTCAACAACAAATTGCTTTGTAATCGGATGGCCGTTAATGCGTATCCGTTCACTAAAATCAAGCAAATGCGGAGAAGTGTAAAGTCCAACCTTGTACCCTGAAGCTTGCAGGACTGCAGCAAGCATGTGGGCTACCGATCCTTTCCCGTTTGTCCCTGCTATATGAATGCATTTGAACCTTTTATGCGGATTGCCTGAAACTTCGTCTAAGGCAAGGCTTCGCTCAAGACCGGGTTTGTACGCAAGCGAGCCAATCTTGTGAAAAGCGGGCGTTCGTTGGTACAAATAATCTAATGTATCTTCGTAGTTCATAATGTATAAAGAGAAAATAAATTTTTTTCACAATAAAAATTCAAATTTGCTGCAAAAATAACGTATTATTTCAGATTTCCATACATAAAAAAACTTAAAAATAGTAATAAAAATGAAAAATCTGTTTTTTTTATAATTTTTTCAAAAAAAAAGCGTTCCTTTACAAGTTGAAAGGAGATTTATTAACTTTAATAGTAAAAAGATATGAGCCAGAAAAAAAATTTTGTACTTGATACAAATGTATTGCTGCATGATTTTGACTGTTTGTCGAAATTTCACGAGAACGATATTTATCTTCCCATTACGACGCTTGTCGAATTGGACAAATTTAAAAAGGGGAGTGAACAGATCAATTACAATGCACGCGAATTAGTACGCGAACTTGATGCGCTTACCTCCCATGATTTTCGTCTGAAAGGCGCATCATTAGGAAAAGACAGGGGGATGCTTTACATTATTACCAATTCCGAATACCATAAAGAAGTAGAAGCCTCCTTCCCTGAACGTATTCCAGATCATCGCATTTTGTCCTGTGCCATGACTGTTTCCGAGATGCATCCAAAGATGAAGACCATCCTTGTATCAAAAGACGTCAATATGCGTCTGAAAGCACGTTCGCTTGGGATTTTAGTCGAAGATTACAGCAATGACAAGGTAAAGAATGTCAATTTCTTTGAAAAGTCGCACGAGGTATACACCGGCATCAGTGGCACGTTGATTGATCAGTTGTATGCCGAACAGTCTGGTATCGCCATTGACAGGTTTCGGAGCGAATGTCCGCAGATAACCTTATCTGCGAATGACTGTTTTATCCTGGAAAGTGAGCGAAACAGTGTGCTGGCCCGCTATAATCCTTTTTCGGAAACTGTTAAAAAGGTCGAGAAAGGGACGTCTAACTATGGTATCCAAGCCAGAAATACTGAACAGAAGTTTGCTTTTGAAGCGCTTAATGATATGGATATTAAACTTGTCGCGATCACCGGAAAAGCCGGTACCGGTAAAACATTGCTGGCGTTGGCCTCGGCGCTGAAGCAATCCAAGTTGTACAAACAAATATTATTGGCGCGCCCGATTGTGGCTTTGGCTAACAAGGATATCGGTTTTCTGCCCGGAACGGAAAAAGACAAGGTTAAGCCTTATATGCAACCGCTTTTCGATAACCTGAATGTCATTAAAAGTCAGTTGCAGGTAAATGGTACCGAAGCCAAGTCAATCGACGAAATGCAGAAAAATAATCAACTGGTCATCGAAGCGCTTGCTTTCATACGAGGTCGAAGCCTCGCCGAAACTTTCTGTATCGTGGATGAAGCGCAAAATCTTACACCCCATGAGATAAAAACAATCATCACGCGTACCGGCGAAGGGACAAAAATGGTTTTTACCGGAGATATTCAACAAATTGATTCCCCCTATTTAGATACGCATAGCAATGGGCTTGCCTACGTGGTTGACCGCATGAAGGGACAAAAACTTTTCGCTCATGTCAATCTTGTAAAAGGAGAGCGAAGTGAGTTGGCCGAACTGGCAGCCGATTTGCTGTAGATGCGTGTGACGTTTTTTTCCTGAAAAAGGATTTTTTCTCCGTACAAAATCCAGGATGCTTCTTCCTATTTGAAAAACCTGCCTACCGTCTTCTCGACGTAAAAAAACGGATATGACTTGAAATGATGTCCGAAACTACGCTGTTGACCATTCACAACTTTGAATTTTTCTTCCTTGTCAGGAAGGAACACTGTAACGCGCATGATACCGATCCATTTTTTAGGTGTGAAGGGGCGATATTCTATGAAGAATCATCGTTCATCTCCGTTTTTATTACAGATGTTGAATCTGGGAAAAAAACTAAAAAAGTGATAAGTACTTTCAGAAAAACGTCCTAAGGAAAGAAATTTTGGCAATATTGCCGTTCGAAAATGAGCGAAAGTTATCCGAATTGGAAAACCATACCACGTGAACGTTCACAAGAAATCTTATTGTGTCTTTAGAATCAAAAATCTATAACAATTTATTTATCAAATCGTTACGTTTTATTCTACGCAACGTTTGCGTTATTTTTTGTCGATATTCGGGCAGATACCAAAAGAAAAAACAACGCTGCATCTGTTTTTCCTGAGAAGTTTTTGCACACTCGATTTTCTGCAAAGTATACGGATGAAATCCTGAATAAAAAATTTCTGTAGCCAGTGTCATGGGCGTTGGCGTGAAATCTTGAACCTGCTCCAATTGAAAGTTCATTTTTTTAGTTTTGACTGCCAATTCGGCCATGTCATTTTCGGAGCACCCCGGATGACCGGAAATAAAATAGGGAACCAATTGCTGCTTCAGACAATGTTCGGTATTGATACGGTCAAATATTTTTTTAAACTTCTCAAAAGCCTCAAACGGAGGCTTTCGCATAAACTGCAAGACTTTCTTTTCCGAGTGTTCGGGAGCAACCTTTAACCTTCCCGATACATGATGCCTGATCAGCGTTTCCAAAAAAAGTCGGGACGTACCGGATCGCATTTCGTCATCTTCCTGATGCATTAACAAATCATAACGAATGCCGCTTCCGATGGTTATTTTTTTTATTCCGGCCACTTTTGACGCTTCAACATACAACGCCAACAACGGGGCATGGTCGGTCGACAGGTTCTTACATATCCGGGGAAAGATGCAGGAGGTGCTTTTACATTGCTTGCAGATGGATACGTCTTTGCCCCGCATTTGATACATATTGGCGGAAGGTCCCCCTAAATCGCTTATATATCCCTTAAAATCAGGCATTTGTTTTATTTTACCTATTTCCTTGAGAATCGAAGCCTGACTACGCGAAATGATATGCTTTCCTTGATGTATTGAAATCGTGCAAAAGGCGCATCCACCGAAACATCCCCGATGAATCGTCACGGAATATTTTATCATTTCAAATGCGGGAATCGTTTTCCCCTCATACTTTGGATGCGGCAAGCGCGTGTAGGGCAAATCGTACCATGCGTCCAGCTCGTCGGTGGAAACAGGAGGGTAGGGGGGATTTACCACAATGGTCTTGTTTCGCGTCTTTTGTGTGATAATGGCCGTTGAATACGTATTGGAAGCCTCTTCGATAGTTCGGAAATTTTTCGCTTGTTTCAGTTTGTCTTTTAAGCACGATTCAAACGAAAAAAGAGCGATGCTGTTCGGTGGATTCGTATCAAGATCATCGATGAATACGGTTTGTGGAACATTTTTTATTGTGTGGAACGGAACGCCCTTTTTGAGCAGCCTTACCAATTCAATCAACGGTTTTTCTCCCATGCCGTATACCAATAGATCGGCAGGGCTATCCGAAAGAATGCCCGGACGCAATTCGTCCTGCCAATAGTCATAATGGGCAAGCCGACGCAGGGAGGGCTCGATTCCTCCCAAAACAACCGGAACATCGGGATACAGTTGTTTCAGTATCCGTGCATAAATGATACTTGGGTAATCGGGACGCATGCCCGATCGATTATCAGGCGTATACGCATCATCATGGCGAAGTCGTTTATTAGCCGTATAGTGGCTCACCATCGAATCCATCGCACCCGGTGAAATCGCAAAAAACAGGCGTGGCACTCCAAATTTTTTGAAATCACGAAAATCGCCCCGCCAGTCAGGTTGTGGAACAATGGCTACATGCAGGTCTTGTGCTTCGAGTACCCGACCAATCACGGCAGCGCCAAATGAAGGGTGATCCACGTAGGCATCGCCACTGAACAGAATGACATCCAAGTAGTCCCATCCTTTTGCTTCTACTTCTTTTTTTGTGGTAGGAAGCCATGCTTCGCGGCTCAACGGTATTATGGGAGGATGCCTTTCCATACAAAACAATTAGAAAAATTCGATGAAACCGTCTTTTCAAAGAGCCCGAAGACAGCGGACCCTGACCCCGACATCGAAGCATAAACCGCTCCCATAGCGTATAATTTCTCCTTTAACTCTTGGATATAAGGATATTTAGAAAAAACACACGATTCAAAATCGTTGAACAAAACATGTTTCCATTCTCGAACGGGAATAGCGGATAGTTTTTCTAATGAAAATGGAGGCTTTTGCGGTTTAACCATGGCGTATGCTTCTTTGGTTGAAACGTCGAAAGGGGGTTTGACAATGTACAGGTTATAACCTTTAAGCGATACATCGGTCGGGTGGAAGATATTGCCCGTTCCGGTCGCGATAACAGGCGTATTCCGAATAAAAAACGGACAGTCGGACCCAAGTAGCCCAGCCAGTTCCAATAATCTGCTTTCAGAAATGGGGCAATTGCTTAGTTCATCGATTAATTTCAACATAAAGGCAGCATCAGCGCTCCCGCCTCCCAAACCGGCGCCCGATGGAATCGCTTTTTTCAGGAAAATAGCAAGCATCGGCGCTTTGTGAAATTTTGACATCAGGGCGTAGGCTTTCATGACAAGATTTTCTTCCGGCGTCGTTTTTAGATTCATTCCGGTTTGCGTGAATGATGTTTTATCGCTTTCAACCGCTTCCAATGCGTCGCGTAACGGAATAGGATAGAAGATCGTTTCTATCGTATGAAATCCGTCGGATTGCTTTCCCGTGACGTGAAGACCCAGGTTTATTTTGGCATTTGGAAAACAAATCATGATAAATTCGTGGTTAAAATCAATTGGCTTTATCTATTTTTTTGGGACTGCTTCGTTGATTTGCGTCTCTCGATGACGGTTTGTTTTTTTTACGCTTGTACGTTCTGAATGTACTTTTTTTACGCCTGCCCTGTAACGAATCCGGATGATTCCCGATAGAAGGGTCAGCCGGGATTTTATGGATTTCTTTCTCTAAAAATTTTTCAATCGCCCGAAAATAATTTTTGTCTTTTTCGGAAACCAATGTAACGGCTAACCCTTTACCGTCGACGCCGCGGGCGGTACGTCCGATCCGGTGCACATAATCATCCGGGTCTCTGGGGACGTCATAGTTGATTATCAGGTCGATATCGACAATGTCGATCCCGCGCGAAACAACATCGGTCGCAACAAGAATAGAGGTATGACCGCTCTTGAAGTCTCTCATAACCTGTTCGCGAACTGACTGTTCCAAGTCGGAGTGCATGGCGGCGACATTCAGTTTCATGCGATTCATCGTAATCGCCAATTCTTTTACTTTTTGTTTGGACGATGAAAAAAGGATCGTGCGTTTGGGAATCTCTTTCTTAAAGAGTGTTTCCAGAAACTTCAGTTTTTGGCTTTCATGGCATAGATAGGCCGACTGCATGATGCTTTCCGGTGGTTTTGATATGGCAATCTCAATTTTTTGCGGATTTTTCATCATGCTTTCCGCCATTTTTTTTATCTTGGGCGGCATGGTAGCCGAAAACAGGATGATTTGACAATCTTTCGGCAATCCTTTGTAGATTTGAAAAATATCGTCATAAAAACCCATATCGAGCATACGGTCGGCTTCATCCAGAATAAAAAATGATACCTGCGACAAATCGACGCTTCCCATATTCAGATGCGCTATCAGGCGTCCAGGGGTAGCAATGACAATATCGGCGCCCAGTTGCAATCCGCGCTCCTGCTGGGTATACACGATTCCATCAGTACCACCATAAACCGCTACCGTTGAAATCGGAAGAAAGTAAGATATTCCTTCGATTTGCTGGTCGATCTGCTGCGCAAGCTCCCTGGTCGGCGCCATGATGATGGCGTTGACTGCATTTTCGGGATAGCCTCCCTTGCTTAATTTGTTTAGTATCGGCAATACATAAGCAATCGTTTTTCCGCTTCCTGTCTGCGCGCAAGCAATAATGTCCCTTCCTTTTAAAATAGGTGGGATCGATAGCGCCTGTACAGGGGTCATTTCCTGAAAGCGCATAGCTGACAGACCCTGTGCAACGGAGTCTTCCAGTTCCAATTCATCGAATCGCATTTCTTAATTGTTTTAAAATGCGGTAAAGGTAGCGATTATTTTGTTACTAAACAAATAAAAATCAAAAAAATGTACGATTTCATCATTAATTGTTCAGATAAAACGAGATTCCGACTTTTATCAGCATCGGATTAAGCGGATAATGTAAAAGTGAAAAATATTCGGTTGGCGTAATAAAAAGGGAACCGAGATTGTATCCCGAAATATGAAATCTTGCCTGTTTGAGCTTTAAATTGGCGTACGCACTGATAATTGGATAATTGCCGATTTTCTTTTCCTCTTGATTTTGAAATTGTTGGGTAGCAGGTTCGTAATAGGGGGCAAAATAGGAAGTAAAATAATACGCATCGACTCCTATTTGTATATTCAGTACTTTGGCATACGTAAAATCAAGATAGAGGTTGGAATAAGCGGAAATAGCGGGAAGCGGAAGTACGATTTTATCGCTGCTTAACTGATAGGCGACTTCGTTGTCCCATCCTAACGCCTTGTATCTGAAGTCTTGTTTCAGACGGGCCATAATGACCTGGAGGTTGCTTTCATATTGTGTCGGACTGCCTGCTTTTCCAAAATAAATGAAATTTTGAACGCTTTCAACGCCGGCAATCATTTTGGTTTTCGTTTGCCTGACATCTATTTCGCCTCCCATGTATATTCTTTGAATGTTTTTGAAGGGTTCGTCCCACCAGAAAAAGCGTGAATGATGATGACGTGTATAGAAAGCAGGTGTGATATTCTTTATGCTTCCAGTAGCTATGACGGAAGCTTCTTTTCCCATCAACTTAAATTGGGTTTTCAAGTCGCCTTCCATGCGAAATTCACCTAAATCGGTACCTGCCATGCAAAATTCGCCTTTTGCGCGGTATGTCAACAAATATCCTTGCTGTTTGGACAATTCCGCTCCGAGATAGGTGGAAAATTCGTCATACTGAATGGTGGAACGGGCAGAATCGACAGGAAGTGTGAACCGGCGTTTTTCGAAATGAACAAAAGCTGTCAGTCCGAACTTTACCCAGTCCTGAAACCCTTCACGCAACGACAGGCCGATTGTATTTTTAATGTTCCACGCTTCGGTGAAATCGTGGATTGCCGAATCAACTGGCGTATGGATATGTGCATAACAGGTGTCAATCGACTTGGAATTTGAGATAAAAAGCCGGTTCATGCCTTCATATTCGATGGTATGGATGATACTTGATACGGGCACAAAAACCGCATCCGGTTCCTCTTTTTCTTTGGTTTGCGCTGTGTCGTCGGCCAATTCATCGGAAAATCCGGTTGTTTGCGCCAAGTCGTCATGTCCCTTATGTTCTGAATTGTGTAGCGATTCTTGCAGTTGGGCTTCCCTGTTTTTTTTTCTTTTCTCCGCTTCCTCCTTTTCCCCTGCTGTCATTTCACGGTAAAATCCCAAATTATACCGGTGGGCGAAAAAGATTTGTTTCCCTTTGATGTGATTCCATGTATCTAAAAAGCGCGTTGGAAATGATTTGGTATCATTGATGGGCCGTTTTCCTTCGGAGAAATCGTCAGGATGTGAAATATGTCGGTCGTTGGTAAGTCCTCCGTTCTCAGATGACAAAAACTCATAATTCAGAAAATAGGCATGCGCCATGTACCTGTCGGATAAAAAATTGGCAAATGGTCTGTAAAAGAAGTTTTTGTTGCTGTTGGAAGCATATTGCCCACGTACATACGTATAATCAAAATCTGCGCCAACATTTATTTTTCTACCAAAGTTTGAAGTTAAAACACCCCTAAACGTTTCTTCGCTATTTTGCTTGTTTCCAAAAAGGGCAGGCTGGTAGGTCAGATGGGTGTAGGGGTCTTTGACGTCATAGAAGCAGGCATTTTGCGGTGTGATGCGGTAGTACTTGTAAGCATCAAGAAAGATAAAATCATCTGCTTCGCTCCGTTCCGAAAAAATGCGGCTTTGGGCCGGAGAGCCGATATTTGCCAGGTAACTCACGGCCAGTCCGCGGCCTTCGACCAGCATGCTGTTGGAAAAGTTAAGTCGTTGCGTATCCATCGGGGCAAGGTATCGTTCGCCGAGCTTGTCGGTTAGCCGGTAGACTTTGGTGCGCACGGTATCGGATTGCGACGGAGCGCCAGCTGTACTAACGGTGTCGGACGCTGCCGAACGGGACGCATCATCATCCGTCCCGACAAGGCTGAGGGTTGAAGGTTTGGTTTTGGGGTGAGGACTTGAATCTATATCGGATCTGGTTGCCCGTCTGCCGGTCTGCGCAAAAATCATACCGGAAAAGAGCATCCAAAAGAAACAAATAGACAAGCTCTGTTTCACGATCTTGACAATTAGATTTTACGTATGATTTCCATTCCTTTGGTTATTGCTTCCTCATTGACGGGAAGCAATTTGTGATGGCGCTCGGGAAGCGTTTTCTTCAGTCCCTCCATAACGCTTTCGAGCGACACGAGATTCGTTATCTTCAGTAATCCTCCCAGCACGATCATGTTAAACGTCTTTGACATGTTCAGTTCGGCAGCCATATCCATTGCGCTGATGCAATATACGTTGATGTCGGTGCGCTTGACAGGCTTGTGAATGCCATAATTGTCGTAGATGAGGATGCCTCCTTGCTTTACTTTGAATTCAAATTTATCCATGGAGGGTTGATTCAGCATGATGGCAATGTCGTATTCGTTGAGTATCGGGGAACTAATGCGTTCATCGCTCAAAATCACCGTAACATTGGCTGTTCCTCCACGCTGTTCGGGCCCGTACGACGGCATCCAACTGACCTCCTTGCCTTCGATCAAGCCCGCGTATGCCAATAGCTTGCCCATGGAAAGTACGCCCTGTCCGCCAAATCCTGCAATAATAATTTCGTATGTCATTTTTAATTAAGAATTAAGAATTAAGAATTAAGAATTAAGAATTAAGAGAATTGAGAATTAAGCACTTTCAAACATTTTTCAAATCGCCTAATGGATAGTAGAGAAACATGTTTTCTTTCATCCATTGATTGGCTTGTTCCGGCGTTTGCTTCCATCCTGATGCACAGGCTGATACAAATTCGACGATGGAAGTGCCTTTTTCAGCCATTGAATTTTCGAATGCCAATCGGAGCATTTTTTTTGATTTTCGTATGGCTGCAACCGTCTCGACACTTTGGCGCGTAACGAGGCACACGCCTTCCAATTGCGCCAGCAAATTGGAAATCTTCAGCGGGTAACCGTTCAGCGGCACTTCACGCCCATACGGGCAGGTGGAAGTTTTCATGCCGAGCAGGGTAGTAGGCGCCATCTGACCGCCCGTCATGCCATAAATCGCGTTGTTGACAAAAACAATCACGAGGTTTTCACCGCGGTTGGCTGCATGAATGGTTTCGGCAGTGCCAATCGCTGCCAGGTCGCCATCGCCCTGATAGGTAAAAACCATTTTGCCGGGATTAAGGCGTTTGACGGCTGTTGCCACTGCCGGCGCTCGACCATGCGCCGCTTCAATCCAGTCAATTTCGATGTAATTGTAAGCAAAAACAGCGCATCCTACAGGCGAAACGCCAATCGTTTTTTCTTCCATGCCCATCTCTTCCACAACTTCTGCAATCAGTTTGTGGATGACACTATGGCTGCAGCCCGGACAGTAGTGCATCGGTGTGTCATTGAGTAGTCTGGGCTTTTGATAAACTAGGTTTTCCGGTTGTACTATGTCATTTATATCCATATTCATATCTATATCTATAATTCAAAAAAATCTCATGATGTATTGTGCAATTCTTATCACTATCGCAAAACCGCCTAAAACAAGATAGGCTGGATTGCCTTTGAAAACAAAAAAACAAACAACCGCTCCGATGGCCAATACCATAAATAACAGCGTTAATAATTCATCAAACCGGCTTCCTCGCTTCATGTTAGTTTTTCTTTTAAAGCATTGACGATTTCATCGGGCGTAAAAACGATTCCACCCAGACGACCAAAATGTGCTACTTTTACTTTCCCGTTTACCGACAGGCGAACGTCTTCAACCATCTGACCGGCGTTTAACTCAACCGATAACATTCCCTTCACTTTTTCAGCATAACCGGCAATCGCTTTCGATGGGAAAGGCCACAGCGTAATTGGGCGGAACAAGCCTGCTTTCAGCCCTTCGGCCCGGGCGTTCACAATAGCTTTCTGGCAAATACGGGCAGACGAGCCGAAAGCGACGAGCAGGTAATCGGCGTCGTCGCACAAGAATGTTTCGTATCGAACCTCATGCTCTTCAATCTGCTGATATTTTGCCTGAAAACGGAGGTTATTCTTTTCCATCAAACTTGGGTCCAACTCGAGCGAAGTAATCACATTGCGCGCCCTGTCGGATGTTTTTCCGGTGGTCGCCCAGGGATGTTCCACGACGATTTCATCGTCGGTCTTCCGTCTGACGAAGGGGGGTAAGACTACCTTTTCCATGAGTTGCCCAATCATTCCATCGGTAAGTATCATGGCAGGGTTCAGATATTTGAAGGCCAGATCAAATCCCAACGATACGAAATCGGCCATCTCCTGAACGGAGGAAGGCGCCAGCGTAATCATCCGGTAATCGCCATGTCCGCCACCCTTTACCGTCTGAAAGTAATCCGCCTGACTGGGTTGAATCGTCCCCAGACCTGGGCCTCCACGCATGACGTTAACGATCAGACAGGGCAGGTCGGAGCCGGCACAGTAGGAGATTCCTTCCATTTTAAGGCTGATACCCGGACTTGACGACGAAGTCATCACGCGTTTGCCTGTACAAGCACCTCCATAAACCATGTTGATGGCAGCCACTTCACTTTCGGCCTGAAGGACAACCATGCCGGTCGTTTCCCATGGTTTCTCGGCCTCCAGGGTTTCTAAAATCTCGGATTGAGGCGTGATGGGATAGCCGAAATAACCGTCGGCGCCACAGCGAATGGCTGCATGGGCAATGGCTTCATTCCCTTTCAATAAACTAACTGTTTCCATTTTTATGTTGCTATTTTTTTTCTATAAACAGTAAGACATCCATCCGGACATACCCAACCGCAGGTTGCACATCCGGTACATGCATCCGGGTTTTTCATATACACGTAATGGTACCCTTTGTCGTTGACCTCTCTGGGATGTAATTCAAGCGTCTCTGTCGGGCAAGCTGCCACACACAAATTACAACCTTTGCATCGTTCCTTATTGATGACAACCGCTCCTTTTATTTTTGACATAACCTTTATAATTTTCTATTGTAGATATTCAAGGGCGCAAAAGTACAAAATAATAATGAAAATAAAAAAATACAGAACTAAAAAACCATTTTTACTAGTGCACCGTATTATTTTTATGCGTACTTTTGCAGCGTTGAATTCGTATCATTCATTCATGTTTTTTTTATCACAATAAAATTGAAAATATTCAGTTATTAAATCGTATTATAAACATCACATTATTCATCATTAAAAAAAGTAAACATTATGGGATTTATTCAAGCAATTAAAGGTGCGATCGGCGGCACGTTTGCCGACCAGTGGAAAGATTTTTTGACGCCCAGACCCGGTGTGCCTGGCACAGCGGCGCTGTTTGAAGCAGTACCGCAAGGTGAAAACGCAGGTCGTGGAGCCAATACGAAAGGTTCAAAAAACATTATCACCAACGGCAGCAAAATAATTGTGCCGGAAGGGACAGCGCTCATCACCATGCAGGATGGCGCAATAACGGGTTTTATTGCCGAGGCGGGCGGATTTGAATACCGGTCGGACGACCCCAATTCAAGGTCCTTCTTTTCAGGCGACGGCATTTTGGCTTCAACGCTGGGAACCTCGTGGGAGAGATTTAAGTATGGCGGACAGCCCGGTGCGCAACAACTGGCGTTTTACATTAACTTAAAGGAGATTCCCAACAACAGATTCGGAACGCAGTCGGAGATATACTGGGACGACGCTTATTTGGGAGCACAAGTAGGAGCTGTTACAAGGGGTACCTATACCATGAAGATAACGGATCCGATACTGTTTGTGAAAAATTTCGTGCCTGTCCAATATCTGCAGCCCAATGCACCTGTATTCGATTTTGCCGATATGGATAACGATGCGGGCGCGCAACTGTTTAATGAAGTGGTCGGCAGCCTGTCGGCGGCATTTTCAAACTATACAAACGATCCGAGCAAAGGCAACCGTATCTCTAAAATTCAGGGCGACCAGATTGGGTTTGCAAAATCATTGACACATGCGGTTGAGGAAGGCTATCAATGGAAAAGCGACCGTGGCCTTGAAATCGTAAAAGTAGCCATCGTAGCCATCGAATACGATGAAGATACGAAGACACTGCTAAGCGATGTAAAAAAGGCAGACGCGCTGTCGGGCGCACGTGGAAGTTCGTTCATGCAGCAATCGGTTGCCCGCGGCATGCAGGCGGCAGGCGAGAACCCCGCCGGCGGAGCCATGGGTATGGCGTTCATGGGAATGGGAATGGGTGCAGCAGGAAATATGATGGGCGCGATGCAACAGCAAGGCGCAACACCCCAGTCGCAGTTTATTCAGAACCAGGCCATGCCGCAACAACAGCAACAGTACCAGCAGTATCAGCAGCCCCAACAGCCGTACCAGCAACAGCCGTATCAACAACAGCCCTACCAGCAACAACAGCCGTACCAGCAACAGCAACAGCCGTACCAGCAGCCGCAGCAGGCGCCTCCGCCTCCGCCTACCCCGCAACCCGCTTTCTATGCCATGATTGGCGGTGCACAGCAGGGACCTTTCGCCGTAGCGCAATTACAACAGATGGTACAAACGGGGCAGACGATGCCCGACACGCTGGTTTGGTGCGCCGGGATGCCCGGATGGGCGGCAGCAGGTACCGTACCTTCACTGGCTGCGATCTTTGGTGCGGTTCCGCCGCCACCACCTCCACCTCCGGTAATGTAACGACTGTTTTTTTTAATGATTCATACGATGGAAACGTACAACGAAATGAATTGGGCAACGGGCGAATCGGCTAACGCTCAGACGGGTGCCGGAACAGCTGACGGGCCAACAATTGTGCAGACAGACGCAGGAGCCAAAGACGGACAGGACAAATGTCCCAAGTGTGGGGCGACCGAAATTTCGCTGAATGTCAATAAAGGGCTTTTAAGGTGTAACTTTTGCCGACACGAGTTTGAGCCGGTAAAAGTGAAAGGCATGGAAACCGACATCAGGAACTTGACAGGCACGGTAATCGGTTCGGGCGCACAGGATATCATTGCCGATACGAATGAAGTAATGACTTTCAAATGCAGCAGTTGCGCTGCAGAGGTAGTCATCGATACCGCCCAGGCGACGCAAGCACGATGCCACTGGTGCCGCAACACCTTGTCGATCAACCAGCAGATACCGAATGGAGCTGTTCCCGACGTCGTGCTGCCCTTTACAGTCAAGAAGGAAGAGGCAAAAGCCAGTATTGCAAAATTTGTAGGCAAGCGGCAGTTTTTTGCGCACCCGCAATTCAAAAAGGAATTTTCGACCGATAACGTAATGGGCGTTTATCTGCCCTATATGGTAGTCGACGTGAATGCACGCGCAGCCCTTAGCGGCCAGGGCGAGCACGAAGTCAGGCGGTACACCCGCGGAACGGGAAAAGACAAGGTGACACTCTACGACGCCGACTTATACAATGTTGATAGAGAATTTGATTTAATTGTCAATGGATTAACCGTTGAGTCGAGCGCCGATAAACGAAGCAACAGGGGAAGCAACAAGACGAACAACATCATCAACTCGATTATGCCTTTCGATACTGAAAACAGTGTAAAATGGAATGCCAACTTTTTGAAAGGCTATACATCGGAAAAAAGAGACACCAACGTCGAACAGTTGAAGGGGCTGGTAAACAAGCAGGCAAAAGACATTGCGCGCTATAAGGCGAACGATACGCTGCAACACTACAACAGGGGCGTTCAATGGACAAACGAGAACCTTCAGGTGAAAGGCGAGCAATGGAAAGCGGCCTATTTGCCCGTTTGGCTGTACAGTTATCATCAAAAAGCAAAAAACATGCTGCATTACGTGGCAGTCAATGCCCGAACAAAGGAAACGATGGGAAGCGTGCCGATACATGTTCCCAAACTGTTGGGCATTTCAGCCATTGTCGAGGTGATAGGTTTTATTCTCTGGTTGGTAACCAGGCCTTTTTTTATCGACAGCGATAATGATTTCAGCTGGTTACTCCTGACGTTGGGCTTCGTTTATTACGGTATCATGTACGCCAGATACAGGAATGCAGGCGCCCGTCATCACCACGAAAAGGAAACAAAGTCAACAATGGACAACCTGCAACAGCGGGATACGTATGTGACAAGAAGAACTGCGCTGCGAAATGCACGAATGGCAGGAGCCAATAACACTTCCGTCAGAGGTAGCATTTTCTGATGGTGGCGTATGGGCGACGAATGGTTGCTGGCCTGCCTTGCTGTTAGCCGGCAGTTTTTTTATTTTTTTTGACAAAGCCGTTGTATATCAGGAATAGAATGAAAAGACCGGCTAAAATGAGAATTGTAAAGGATATCTCCTTGCTGTATTGGTTTATCAGCGATTCCTGCCCATGCGCAAGATAACCCATGACGGCAAGGAGAATATTCCATACGCCCGCGCCGATCGTCGTGAATACGACAAACGGCAAAAGCGACATGCGGGCCAATCCTGCCGGAATGGAGATCAACTGTCGAATACCCACCAGTAAGCGACCAATCAAAGTCGACATGTTCCCGTGCTTTACAAAATATTTCTCCGCTTTTTCAACTTTTTCCAAACTGAGCAGACACATTTTCCCCAGTCGGCTTTCGGCAAATTTATGTATGAAAGGGCGTCCCAACCACAAGGCAAGATAATAATTAACCAAAGCGCCGATCAGCGCTCCGACGGTAGCGAAAACAACTACGAGGATGATATTCAGGTCACCGTCTTCCTTGCTGGCCTTGTAGGCGGCAGGCGGTACGATTACTTCGGATGGAAATGGAATAAAAGAACTTTCAACGGTCATCAACAGTGTAATCGTTCCGTAGTTCATGTGATCCATGTACCAGGAAGTAATTTGTTCGACCATGGATTGTTTTTGTGGATCATTCGTTTCGACATTCGTTTCGACATTCATTTTGCCGTTCGTTTTGCCGTTTGTTTCGTCAGTCGGCAGGGCAACAACTGACATTGAAACAACTGACAGAAACGCTAAAGAGACAACCTTGGTTTTTCGCATAATCCGTATTTTATTCATCTCGTAATTCGTAATCAAGACATCTTCTTGCTCCAGGTATCCTTTAATGAAACCGTACGGTTGAAAATCAGTTTCCCATCTTTACTGTCCGGATCGACATTAAAGTAACCGATACGCATGAACTGAAAATGGTCGTAAGGTAGGGCTTTTTTCAATTCTTCTTCAACAAAGCAGTTGGTTTGAATTTTCAACGAATCGGGATTAAGCAACTCGTGAAAGTCCCTGTCTTTTTCGTCCGAAGGATTTTCAACTAAGAAAAGCCGGTCGTATAACCGCACTTCGGCGGGAATGGCATGTTGAACGGAAACCCAATGGATGGTACCTTTCACTTTTCGGTTACTTCCCGGCATGCCGTTTCGCGTTTCAGGGTCGTATTCCGCATATACTTCAACGACTTTGCCGGCGTCGTTTTTCTTGCATCGCGTACATTTAATAATATATGCGCAGCGTAACCTGACCTCCTGTCCCGGCGTAAGTCGAAAATATTTTGGCGGTGCTTCTTCGATGAAATCGTCTGCTTCGATGTACAACTCGCGCGAGAAAGCAATCTGATGAACGCCGGCAGACGGATCTTCCGGGTTGTTTACCGATTCAAACATTTCCACCTGTCCTTCCGGATAGTTCGTGATAATCAGTTTGACGGGATTGATGACGGCTGCAACGCGTTTCGCGGAGGCATTGAGGTCTTCGCGAACGGCATATTCCAGTTGGGCAACATCAATGATACCTTCATACTTGGTATAACCTATCATCTTGATGAAGTTCCGAATGGATGCGGGCGTATATCCCCGACGACGAAACCCGCAAATGGTTGGCATCCGGGGATCGTCCCATCCGTTTACGAGACCTTCTTTTACTAATTGAAGCAATTTTCGCTTGCTCATCATCGTATACGTCATGTTCAACCGGTTAAATTCGGTTTGACGCGGACGGTAGTGTTTGTAAATGCTGTTTTTTTCAAAACCGTCGTCACAATTTTTACCGGTTTCCTCCAGTAACAAATCGATATAAAAATCATACAGCGGACGGTGCACTTCGAATTCGAGCGTACACAAAGAGTGCGTAACACCCTCAAAATAATCACTTTGCCCGTGTGCAAAGTCATACATCGGATACACTTTCCATGTTGTTCCGGTACGGTGGTGCGGGGTATAGATGATGCGGTAAATAATCGGGTCGCGAAAATGCATGTTCGGCGAAGCCATATCTATTTTAGCCCGCAACGTCATCGTTCCTTCTTCAAATTCGCCTTCATTCATGCGACAGAAAAGATCGAGGTTCTCTTCAACCGGTCTGTCCCGAAAAGGGCTGGGAACGCCAGGTTGCGTAGGTGTTCCTTTTTGTTGGGCTATCTGTTCGGATGATTGTTCGTCGATATAGGCGCCGCCTCGTTTGATCAACCGGATGGCAAAGTCGAACAACTGCTGGAAATAGTCGGAGGCATAATAGACACCTGCCCATTGAAAGCCAAGCCATTGGATGTCTTCCTGAATGGCGTCAACATATTCTGTTTCTTCTTTTGTCGGATTCGTATCGTCGAAACGCAGGTTGCAGCTACCGCCATAGCGCTCCGCAATGCCAAAGTCTAAACAGATAGCTTTGGCATGTCCGATGTGAAGATAGCCGTTGGGCTCCGGCGGAAATCGTGTTTGTATACGTCCGTCATTCAGCCCGGCCGCCAAGTCTTTTTCGACCATTTGCTCTATGAAATTCAAACTCTTGCCGTTCTCTTCTTGCATCATATTTTCTACCATCATACTACATTTTTGTGCCGCAAAGATAATAAATTAATTGTGAAAGATGAATGTTGAACGATGATATAAGACAAAAAAACTGTTTTTTTGCTTTTCGTTAAACTTTTTTTGTATTTTTGTAGTTGATTTGAAAAGTTTTTTTAACCTTGTGCAGCGTTTTTTATATAAAAAACATCTATGCAGATGAACGTACTTGTGAACAATGGATGAAAAACAACTGATAGACGGTTGTATTAAAAGGGACAGAAAAGCTCAAAAGGCTTTGTATAATAAGTATTCCAATCGAATGTTGGCTGTATGTCTGCGTTATGTTGGGGATATGGAAGACGCCCGCGACTTGTTACAGGAAGGCTTCATCAAGCTGTTTGCGAATCTGCATCAATACACGGGCGGCGGCTCGTTTGACGGCTGGGTACGGAAAATTTTTGTAAATTGTGCATTAGAAAGGCTCCGACAGCAGGATGTGTTGAGGAATGCAGTTGACATCAATGATACGGATTATGCGGATATTCCCGACGAAACTGCTGTTTCACAGTTGTCAGCCGAAGAAATAATGGCTTATGTACAGTCGCTGCCGGATGGTTTTCGAACTGTTTTTAACATGTTTGCGATTGAAGGATACTCACATAAGGAAATCGGACAAAAATTGAACATTACGGAGAGTACTTCGCGTTCACAATACATGCGTGCACGCAAGATTTTACAAAAAATGATTTTACAAACATGACTATGAATGATTATGAAAGAAGATAGAGGAAAATGGGAAGAGGTAATCCACTCCAAAATCCATGATTTTGAGGTGGAAACACAACCAGAAGATTGGGACGCCCTTTTTGCCGCATTATCAGGCGGCAAAAAGTCTATGCTCATTCCTTTCCGCAAGATTCTGTTTGCCTCCGCCGCATCGGCAGCCGTTATTGCACTGTTGACAATGGCTGGATTGTACCTTTTTACTAAAAACGATAAAAAACCGGACGCACAGTATGTCATTGAAAACAATGAACCTCGAAAAAGTGTCGGCGATGGGGAAGGCGATGATAAACCTGCTGAAATCATCATTAACAAGCCCGTTGAAGATATCATCGCCTTTTCGGGAAGACAACAGGCGAAAACCCCCGTAAAGGAATGGACGAAGCCGGAAGAGCAGCCGACGACATCCGATCCGCTGCCCGTTGATGAACGCAAGGCCGTGCAAATACAGGAATTGGAGATTTTCGTGCCACCACAGGATGTCGACGTTCCAAACGATGAGAACGAGATGGAAATGCTTGCCGAAGAAATGATATTGCACAAATCGAACTTAGCGGCTGTTTCGACGGAAGCAAAACGTCGTCGTTGGGGATTTGGTGTTGGGACGGGTGGCTTTGCCGCCGGTTCGACTTCGGGAAATCCGGGCGTATCAACAACATCCCGCTTGTTGAGACCCGATGAATACGAACGCGACGGGGGTCAGATTTTATTGCGAAACTCACTTCAAAATGCCACATTGTTGGATCCGGTCGACGGTGTCGAATTGGAAGCCGACAGTAATGACGGAAAAAGAAAGCACAAAACGCCCATATCGGGTGGTTTGGGTGTCAGTTATTACCTTACCGACCGTTTGACTTTGCAAAGCGGGGCGGTATATACGTTGCTCCGGACAAAGGGAAATTATTATGATATTGCCAGTAATCCGGCTGAATGGAAGCAAAACCTGCACTTTTTAGGCGTTCCCCTATCGGCATCGTATGCCATCGCCGAGTGGAAGCGCGTAAATTTTTATGTATCTGCCGGCGGAATGACCGAATGGAATGTAGCGGGAAAAATAAAGCGAACAGCACAGGTGGAAGGGCTGGAAGTTATAAAGAGCGAGCGCTTGCGCATGAAAGAACCTTTATGGTCAGTTAATTCGAGAGCTGGCGCTGTCTATCCCTTGTGGAGGTTTGTCAATGTATATGCAGAAGCCGGCGCTTCATACTATTTCGACAATAAAAGTAATATTGAAACGATTAGGTCGGATAAACCTTTTAATGTATCTTTGCAGGCCGGAATTCGATTTGGGTTCGGCAAATAGCATGGCAGCAATAATTAATGATTTTTTAAAATTATATCCAATGTTTAACATATAAATAGAAAAGAAATGAAAGGAATTGGTTCGTATTTTACAGGTTTGTTTTTGAGTGTTTTATGTCTGACTTCGTGTCTGAAAGGTAGTAATGTGCGCGACGATTATGCATGCGGTGTGCTGGCATATAGCAGTAAAGATTACATTACACCTGTCATGAAGACGTCAATGGGCGATTTTTCCGCCCCCAACCTGATGGCTTTGTTAAATTATCCTGATATGGGCGATTGTTTTGTGTTTTTTTTCAGATTGGATTACGACTTGCCCGAGAATACGCCAAGTGCAGTCGAAGTCAACGGGTACCATACCTTTTCGATTTTGAATTATGCCCCAATTAAAAAGATTTATCTAAATCCTTTTCTGACGGATATTAATACCATGCTTCCGAACGAAGTGCCGGTGTTGAACGGATACAACAGCGGTGAATATGTAAACAATCATTTGTTTATTTCACAAACCGTGCAACAACCTTCCGACCTGGATTTGAATTGGGAAATGAGTTATGACGAAAGCAACATGCCAACGGTGGAAGAGTCCTCCGGTAAACGATATTTCGACTTGTACATTCGGGCAACCGTCAGGCGCGAAGGCGAACAAACATCCAAGACGGAAGTTCAACATTTGAATGCCTATCATGTAGGCAATTACTTGTCAGTTGCAGCGAATATGGAAAAAACAAATCTGGGGAGCGCCTACAATGCGTCCACTTCAAAATTTTACCTAAGATTCAACTATGTAACGAGAATTGATGAAGAAACAAATGCCGTCACATGGCAAAACTTTACGGAAGAAATATATATTGCTTCGTTTACAATGGATCAATAACTGTCATAATTGATCCGCGTGTTTCAACAGGTATTCCTCTGCTTCTACGTTCCATAAACCGTTGTTGGCAGCACATAGCTCATGCAGCGCTGCATATACGGGATTCGTCGTTCCTTTTGTCTCAAACTCGGAAATAGGCGTTAATGGCATGTTTATGTGCGTGTACATGAGTTTCTTTCCGCCCGGAATATGCGGGAGGTTCAGGGTCGTGTCGATAATCGCATCGATTCCGCCGATATGTGTCACCAATCCTGCCGGATCAAGCCCACGGCGCATCAGGTCAAGCGCTTCAACCATATCATCTCTATTACCGCCGCTTGTTCCTACGATATGCGTTCTGGCATAGTGTACGTTGTAGAAGTTGAAGGGGGCTTTGAAATCTGTTTTTGCCGGGCCGGCAAAGAAGTTCAGGCATCCATCGATGGCGAGCAGTTCGTCTGCCTGTTCGATGAGTGGAACAACGGGCGCAAAGACAAAAACATCGTCGTATCCGCTACCGCCCGTTATGGCCCTTAATTCCGCCACCGGATTTTTCATGTTTCCAGTGCTTACATATTTCAGTTCGATCCCGTTTTTCGCGGCTTCATCGGGGCTGTACAACAGTGCTGCACGGTTCAATCGGACTTGGTCAATGTCTGTCACAACCAGCATTTTCGGCCTTCTTTCAGTGCGGTGAATGACATAACTGATTGCTGCCAGTCCCATGGGGCCTACACCAGCGAGAATGGCCATGTTACCGCCGTTTTTTATTTCCATTCGGTGCACGTATGACCCCGGTTCGGTATGGTAATTGGCGTGCATGGCGCCAATCACGCAGGATAAGGGTTCGGACAGGGATGCCGGATAAAATCCGTTGCCGTAATAATGCAACAGGCAATGGTTTTTCATCACTTCGTTGGGAATGACGACGTACGTAGCATTCCCTCCAATATGCGAATATGAATAACCGGGAGCACTTAACACGCCTACCGGACCAATTTTATCGTTATGCGACGGCTGTATGGAAAATTTGTCCCCTGTTTTGAACATGTCTTTCCATTTGTCGCCTACTTCGACGATTTCACCGGCAAATTCGTGTCCAATGATTACCGGGTTTCGTGCGATGTCGCGCGGCACGCGTTTGTGTACGTCTGCTTCATGTGCCGCCTTATAAGACGACATGCACAGGCTATCGCATACCACTTTGGCCAGTATCTCATCGTTTTTGATGCCCGGCAATTCAAATTCTTCCAAACGGAGATCGCTTCTTCCGTATAGTCTGACTGCTTTTGATATCATAACTCTAAACTCTAAACTCTAAACTCTAAACTCTAAACTCTAAACTCTAATCTCTAATCTCTAAACTCTAATAAATTACGCATACTCACTTTTTCGGCTATGATACCATGTAACCGGTCGACCGGCACGCGATCCTGCTCCATTGTATCGCGGTAGCGGATGGTGACGCACTGATCGTGTAAGGTGTCATGGTCGATGGTGATGCAGTAGGGCGTTCCGATGGCGTCCTGACGGCGGTAACGTTTACCGATTGAATCTTTTTCGTCGTACTGACACCTGAAATCATACCTTAACAGGTTCATTATCTCGACGGCCTTTTCGGGTAGTCCGTCTTTACGAACCAAAGGCAACACTGCTAATTTCACGGGCGCCAATGCGGCAGGCAATTTTAAAACGACCCTTGTTTCGCCATCGGCCAGCATCTCTTCGTAATAGGCGCCGGAAAGCAGGCTAAGGAACATGCGGTCAACGCCAATAGACGTTTCGATCACATAAGGAACATAACTCTTATTGAGTTCGGGATCAAAATACTGTATTTTCTTGCCTGAATATTTTTCGTGCTGCGACAGGTCAAAATCCGTCCGGCTGTGGATACCTTCCACCTCCTTGAATCCGAAAGGCATTTCAAATTCTATGTCAGTAGCCGCATTGGCGTAGTGCGCCAGTTTGTCATGGTCGTGAAAACGGTATTTATGATCGCCCATACCCAGGGCGCAATGCCATCTCATACGGGTTTCTTTCCAGCTGGCGAACCATTCGAGTTCTTCGCCCGGACGAACGAAAAACTGCATTTCCATCTGTTCAAATTCGCGCATGCGGAACACAAACTGACGGGCAACGATTTCGTTTCGGAACGCTTTCCCTATCTGGGCGATGCCAAAAGGAATTTTCATGCGCCCCGTCTTTTGCACATTGAGGAAGT
>Ga0082212_10000804_pt1 | contig 45922 bp, 33 predicted proteins | sample TergutNt197P3_FD_71548 | JGI IMG/M metagenome (GOLD analysis project Ga0082212, IMG submission 71548) | Neocapritermes taracua P3 segment gut microbial communities from Petit-Saut dam, French Guiana - Nt197 P3 | ecosystem: Host-associated > Arthropoda: Insects > Digestive system > Gut ... | reverse complement strand
TAACTATTCAGAGGCAGACCGGAGTCGACGTTTAAATTGCATTCTGACAGTGGAACCATGGACGGTGGAGCGCGTGAGTATGCGCATGGACGCGCATCGAACGAAAAAGAATGCAATTTGAACGCCGGCTACGAGCTGCCGTGCGTACTTAAGCATAGACCTGAACAGTTACGGTTTTTTTACTTTAAAGACGCAAGGCCGGGCGGAAAGAGACGATGGAAAGATGATGGCAGGATTTAACAGCGGTTACCTAGAAAGTAGGCTTGAACTTGTTGTCATAGTTTGACTGCATGATGCGGACAAGGCGCAGGATAGTCTCGTTGCAGGGAGTAGGAATGCCGTATTTTTTCCCTTCCTTGACAATAGCGCCGTTTATAAAGTCGATCTCAGTCGTCCGCTGCTGCACAGAGTCAAACAATGCAGAAACATAATGGAAAGTCTTGACCCTCGACCTGTCGTATGGCCCCCTGTCCGACCTGTCGCGCCAGTAACTGTCCGGGTCCAGGTCGATACCCTTTGCTTTCGCCACCGCGCACGCCTCTTTCACAAGCTCGCCCATGAGCAGCCAGCCGTCCTCATTCCCTGAGCTGTCCTCGTTAGCAAGCTGCAGCAGCGCCGCGATACCGTTATACATGACATTATCCACCAGCTTGCTCCATATGAACTCCTCTGTGCGGTCGCTGCACTCGGCAGGCATGCCGCCGTCGCACCACAGCTTTTCGAGCTCTTCGTAAACATGGCGGTAGGGTGTATCGAGGTTGACGGGAGAGAAGTAAATGCCCTTGGGGCTGTTCGCGAAACGGACGCGCCCCATGATCCTGCCGGGCGCCAGAATATTGGCGGACGACTTTAAAACGCCGAGGCCCAGATTATCCGCGCTGAAATAACCCTTCAGCACATCCGCGCCGCCGACGCCGTTCTGGAGTGTGAGTACCACAGTGTCCTTACCGAACAGAGCTTTACTCGCTTCGACGGCGGATTCGATATCGACGCATTTCACAAGCACTATGACCGCGTCGCATACACCGGCGTCGGCGCCCTTTGTGACAGCGCCGTCAAGGAATACGGTCTCCGGATCGGCGTCGTCCTCAAGTTCCAGTATAAGGCCGTTTTCACGGATCGCCCTCATGTGCTCCTCAAAGACGTCGATGAAGTAGACCTCGCCGCCGCCCTTCTTAAGATGCGCGCCGACCAGCGAACCCATCGCCCCCGCGCCCAAAACCCCAATTTTCATAGCAACCCCCTACGCGCCTACGGCGCGTTAGCCTTTTGTCGCGCCGCCTGTGACGCCCTCCACGTAGTACCTCTGGAATATTACAAAGAGTATAGTGATCGGAATCGCCACCAGCACAGCGCCCGCGCAGAACCGCGTGAAATATTCGTAGATGTTTTCCTTATCGAGCATCTTGAATAACCCGACCGCGAGCGTATATTTGTTGTAGTTATCCTTCATAATAACAGAGGCGAAGATAAAGTCAACCCATGGAGCCATAAAAGATATAAGCGCAGTGTAGATTATTATCGGCTGCGACATAGGCAGGGTGATTTTGAAGAAGATTTGGTTCTTTGTAGCGCCGTCCAGGGTCGCAGCCTCGTCGAGCGCCCTTGGAATCGTGTCGAAGAAGCCTTTGGCGACGAAATACCCCAGCGATGCGTTCGTCGAATAGACCAGCACGAGTGAGATCAGCGACTGATACAGGTCAAGGGCTTTGAGAATATGGTACACCGCGATCATCGTCATGAAACCGGGGAACATGCCCAGTATCAGCCCGACATTCATGAAACCCTTGCGCGAGCTGAACCGCAGCCTTGAAAACGTGTAGCTGATCATCAAAACGAGCATCGTGGACAGCCCGCATGTGAAGATGGCGACGAGAAACGTGTTAAGATACCAGCGCGGGTAGTTGAAGGTCTGCGTTTCCGTGAACAGGCGCGTGTAGTTTGATACAGTGTAGCTCTGCGGGAGCACGGTTGAGATGAACGCGCCCTTTTCCCCCTGGAATGAACGCAGGAGCAGCCATGCAATCGGAAGTATCCAGATGATCGACAGGATGACAAGGAACACATGAGCGGCGGTGTTGCCGATCAACCGGCTTGTTTTCACGCTCTTCATTATTGAAACTCCTCCTCTCCCTTGGCTGAACTTGACGAGTTGTATACGATCAGCGACAGCACGGCGGATATAACGAACACAAGTATACCGATGACGGACGCCAGGTTATAGTCCTGGAAGTTGACGGTCAGCTTGTACAGCCATGTGACAAGCAAATCCGTATCACCCGCCTGGTAAAGCCTGACGTTCCCGGGCTCGCCCTGCGTCAGAAGATATATGACGTTGAAGTTATTGAAGTTCCCGACAAACTGCGTGATGAGGTAAGGCCCCGTCACGAATAGCATGTACGGCAGCGTTATTTTGGAAAATGTTTTGAACGGGCTGGCGCCGTCGATGCGCGCGCTCTCGTAGAGATCCGCCGGGATATTCATCAGTATGCCGGAAGTGATGAGCATCGAATATGGAACGCCGACCCACATATTTATCACAATGACCATTATCCGCGCATTCGTCGCGTTCGACAGGAAGTTTACAGCGTCGAAGCCGAGTTGCTTGAGAATAACGTTCACAGTGCCCTGATCGTCAAAAAGCCTTCTCATGAGCAGCAGCGAGACGAACTGCGGCACCGCTATCGTCAGCACGAAAATAGTCCGCCACAGCTTCTTCAGGCGGACGCCTTTTTTGTTTATCAGCATTGCCAGCAGCATGCCCAGTATATAGTTTGTGACAGTAGCCACCACGGCCCATATCACAGTCCACTGGAGCAGGTGCTGGAATGTATATGACTTTGACGGATTATTGCCGAAGACGTCGCTGAAGTTCTCAAGCCCGACCCATGTGAACAGATTGCCGGGCGGCTGATGGTTCCTGTCGAAACTCGTGAACGCTATCAGCACCATGAACACGACGGGGAGGATGATGAACAGCGCCGACATAGCCGTGGGCAGCGACAGCAGCGTGATGTGATACTTTTCGTTGAACAGATTTTTGCTTTCTTCTATGAAAGATGGAATAGGTTTGCCCTCATTCTTTAGGACCTGCGCCTTATAACCGGCGCTGATGCTTGCGTAGTAAAGCGCGAGAAACACGATCATTACAAGCAAGGTCATCACGCTGTAAAGCAGTATCAGCATCGAGTTATCCGGCAGGGAGTACATTATCAGCCCTGTATTCGGGTCGATGGCCTCCTCGCCGGTGTTCGTCCCCAATGTACCGATGTCCGACAGGTACTGCCAGCCGAAACTGAATATGAAGTACAGCAGCAGCACGCTGACAAGGAGAAACAGCAAGCCCTTGATAAACTGCTTGCGCGCGATGCACCCGAACCCGGGAATAACAAAGGAGATTTTTGTGAAAAAATCTCCTTTGACGAACATCGTGCCGTAGTTTGTAAAGCCCCTCCCGATGGAGCAGACAAAACCGCGGATACCGCGCCCTGCCGCTTTGATCACTTTCCATACATTCCCCGGAAGGCTGAGGATGACATAATACAGCTTGTAGAAAAAACGAGCGACCGGACTAATGGTATGCATGTTTAGTTCATCCATAGTTACGACCTCCGTATAAATCTATGACACTATTTTGTCGACCATCTCGTCGAGCAGCTCCTGTGTAGGTGTGTTGTCGCCGGATATAAGCTGCTGGCCAAGAGCTTTTGTGGGCTCCCAGAAGTTGTCGGGCACATCGTTTTGCGCGACGGCGTATGCTGCCTGGGCTGCCAGCGCCGCTAGTTCAGCAGCGGCCTGCACTTCGGCGGACGCGGCTGCTTTGGTGTTTGACGGACCCATGCTTCTATCCTCGAAACGCTTCATTTGGTTGTCGTAATTTGTCAGCCACGCAGCCAGGTCCATCGCTTCCTGCGGATGTGACGTCGACCTGTTGACTCCGACCAGCTTGTATCCCGCAAAAGAGCTCATCTGGACCTGGGCTCCGCCGAGCGTGAATGTGGGAAGCTTCGCCGCATTGTAGTTGGGGCCGAGCTTCTCTTTTATTGCATCTGCGTCCCATGTACCGGACACACCCGCCGCTACTGTATCGCCTATGCCGCCTGTCAAAATAGCGCCGTCGCCGTGCAGATAAGCGCTGTTTGCGACGATTGCCTTTATCGCCTCGGCTGCTTTTACGCCATTTGCGTCGTTGAAGGTGCAAAACTCGTTCCCGTCCCCGTCAAGGCCGACTTCGCAGCCTGCCGCAAGGAAAAACGACGCGATGTACCATCCGTTGCCGATGTCCATATAAACCTTTTTACCTGCTGCGCCCGCGACTTCGAGCATTTTATCAAATGATTGTACGTCGGATGCTGATAGTACGCTGCTGTCATAATACATGAAATAGCCGTTGTCAGCGGTCATCGGGAACGCATAGAGTTTGCCGTCCCTTGATGCTGCGTCTACAGAACCGGCGCCATTGTCCGCAATGACGTTTTCCTTCCATTTCCCGGAGACTTCATACAGTGCGCCTGCGTTCACGAAGTCTTTGAGCTGGTCGTGCGCAAAAGCGAACACGTCCGCCGCCGCCGCGGGGTCTTCGAGATACCTCGTTTTGGCGTCATTCTCGCCTACGACCATCAGGCTGATGTCCCAGTTCTTGTCCGGGTTTGCAGCCTTGAATGCGTCGATCATACCCTGCAGCATCGTCTGGTCATCCTGAGAGCCCCATACTTTCAGGGAAATAGCCTCGCCGGACGCAGCTTGATTGCCTTGGCTTGAGCCGGTTGACTCGCTCCCCTGGTTCCCGCTGCTCGTCGATGCGTTGTCATCCTTGGACGCGCAAGCAAAAAGCGTAAAAAGCATGAGCGCCGCAAGGATGATCGCCAATGTTTTTCTCATAAATACCCTACCTTTCTGATTGAGCCGACACAGTTTTTGCGGCTGACCGAATGGCCCTCCGGACAGCAGCTATTTATCGGTCCACATATGGTTCATAATAGCACCATGCGGTATTTAATTCAATAAAATGTTGAAAAAAACTGTGAAAACGATGAAAAACGTGAAAATAAAAGGGTATTTTTATTGACAATATTCATAAAAGCGGTATGATTGATATGTTCCCTGAGTGGGGAAAAGATTCTATTTCCGGCGGCTACTCCTCTCATTTAGCCGTTCGGACAGAAGAAAGGAGCGTGTTCATCCGCATGGTTAGCGGTGCGGCAGTGTGGAGACCTGCCGTAATGCGGCTGTGATATGGGCGGAGGGTTGTGACATACCGTGATGATCAGTGCTTCCCAACTTTACAGCTTGCGAGGGGATAATGGAGAGCTGTTATTCCCATAACCTTACAAATGGCAGGACTGAGACTTATCAACATCGAGAAGGTCTACGACAACGGTTTCCAGTCAGTGCAGGATTTCAATCTGGAAATCAACGACAAGGAGTTCATCGTCCTTGTCGGACCGTCGGGCTGCGGGAAGTCCACGACGCTGCGCATGGTGGCGGGCCTCGAGGATATCTCCGGCGGGGAGCTTTATATCGGAGACAGGCTTGTCAACGATGTGCAGCCCAAGGACAGGGACATCGCTATGGTGTTCCAGAACTACGCGCTTTATCCGCATCTCACTGTCTATGAAAACATGGCGTTCGCGCTCAAGTTGAGGAAAATCGACCGCAATGTGATTGACGAGAAGGTCCGCTGGGCGGCGCAGCTTCTTGGCATTACCGACCTCTTGGAGCGCAAGCCAAAGAGGCTCTCCGGCGGGCAGCGCCAGCGTGTTGCGATAGGGCGCGCTATCGTGCGCGAGCCGCAGGTGTTTTTGATGGACGAGCCGCTCAGCAACCTCGACGCAAAGATGCGCAACCTGATGAGGGCGGAGATCATACAACTGCGCCAGCAGATCGACACCACGTTTATTTACGTGACGCATGACCAGATCGAGGCGATGACGCTGGGCGACCGCATCGTTGTCATGAGCGCAGGGCTCATCCAGCAGATAGGGACGCCGCAGGAGGTGTTCCGCTATCCGAAAAATATGTTTGTCGCGGGGTTTATCGGTACGCCGCAGATGAACTTCTTCCCGGCGAAGCTGAAGAAGTCGGGCGGCTACTCTGTGGAGCTTGACGGCGCTGTTATCGACTTGCCGGAGAATTTGTCGCAGATGCTGGCGTCCGGGGGCGCCGGAGACCAGGATATAACGCTCGGCATCAGGCCGGAGCATGTGATGCTGACGGGCGCGGACGATAAGGGTTCGCTGAAGGCGAAGGTTTCTGTTTCGGAGATGATGGGGAGCGAGATTTATTTGCATATCAGCACGAATCTCGGCGACGCGGTGATCAGCGTCGCGCTCATCAATTTGCCGGCGGATCATCCGAATGGTTTCAAGAACGGCGAGGAGATCCATTTTACGATCGTAAGCGAGCTGGCGCATATTTTCGACCCGAAGACTGAGATGAATCTGCTTCATACATAACCGGAAGAGGCGGTGCTTAGATGATGGCGGAACTTTTCGCCAAGGCTCATTCACTTTGGTATAATAATGGGATTTTTTGACGATATGAGGGGCGGCCAATTCAGACCCGGTCCGGGTGTGGAGGGGCCGCCTCCTGCTGCGGGGTTCGCGCGGTTTTGGTTTATTCTTAAAAACCATTTCCGCAAGCTGATCCTGGCGAATTTTTTGTTTCTCATTTTTTCGATTCCTGTAATTACGATCCCTGCGGCTTTATGCGGATTGAACTCCGTCTGTTCGCAGTTGATGCGGACGGGGAAGTGCTACCTGGGGCAAGATTTCCTCGATGGCTTCAGGCGCAGGTTTTTGGCAAAAACGTTGTTCGGGCTGCCGTTTTGCGCCGTAATAGGCGGTACGGTGCTGCTGTATGTTGCCGGTATGCGCAGGTTCGGCGCGGGTTTTTACGCAGCTGCCATAGTGGCATGCTATTTCTTTTTGGCTGCATGCTTTTTTTTCGCATCTGCAAACAATGCCGGTTCTGCGATTTCAAAATCCTTCCCGGAAGCGTTTTTTTTGATTTTCAGAAAGCTGACATGGTTGCGGCTGCTTCCTGCGCTGGCGCTGGCTGTTTTGTTCACCGTGTTCTATATAACGCTTTTGCCTATATTACTGATCATAGGTATGTCGCTGATAACCCTGCTTGCGCAGATTGCTTGAAACTGTTCGGTTATCATGTTATTATAACTACTATAACTATAGTGCGGCACTGGTCAAAATGAACAAGTAAGGTAACTGTTCAGGTCTATGCTTAATTACGCACGGCAGCCCGTAGCCGGCGTTCAAATTGCATTCCTTTTCGTTCGATGCGCGTCCATGCGCATACTCACGCGCTCCACCGTCCATGGTTCCACTGTCAGAATGCAATTTAAACGTCGACTCCGGTCTGCCTCTGAATAGTTAACAAGCAAGAGAGAGGTAGCGTGATGGTTGGCGAACTCATCCTGTTTTTCACGTCGATGATCGTATCAGGCATACTTATATATCTGCTGCTGAAGATATGGAACGGCAACATCCGCGAGCCATGGATGAAGAGTTTCTTCTTCCTTTGTATAATCGTGCTCGCATGGACAATGCTTAATGCGGTAACAGTCGTTATCAGCCCCGAATACTTCCCGCTGGTGTTCAATGTGAAGATGGTCGCAGTGTGCATTGTGCCATACACAAGCGTGTGGTTCTTCTTTAACTTTGCCGATTCAGCTCTTAAAAACTCGCGCATCGTAAAAACACTGTTGTTTGCTCTGCCGGCGCTGGACATACTGACATTAGGCACAAACCCGCTCCACAAGCACTACTTCGTTTCCTACGATTATCCGACAGTTAGCAAGGACTACCTTTTCACAATACATCTTGTAATAATCGCTGTGACGATACTGGTTTCCTACGCGGTCCTGTTCCGCTTTATTGTGAAGAAATTCCGGCGCCATCCACTGCTGTTCCTTGTGGGCGCCGCGTCCATCGTGCCGTTTCTGCTGAATATGGTGTACTCATTCGGCTTGATAAATTTCAGCCACGATATATCGCCTCTGGGTTACTTCTTGACATTCATCGTCTTTATATATTATTCAAGGTCGACACGAAAGGACAATACAAACCAGCTCAGAGACGCATTGGCAAAAATCACAAAGCTGCCGGCGCTGTCGGCAGGAATACTGGAAGATGCTGCAATTGTGATAGCGGAAATAGGCTGTCAGGCGCTGAATACTCACCGCGTCGGGATATGGAGTACGCGCGACGAAGCGCTTACACTGGACAGCCTTGTCTATTACGATATAGAAACAGGAGAAAACGCAGTTTTAGACAGTTTGGATATGCTCGAGTGCGAGGAGTACCGCGGGCTGCTCAAAAACGAACGGCTGGTCGTGATCAGCGATGCGCTGACGCCCAACCCGCTGACGCCGATTCTGGACGGGTACGGCCCCAACATACGCGCGCTGCTCGATGCGCCCATCCGCATTGGCGGTAAATTGGCAGGCGTTGTTTGCATCGAGCAGGATAGATGCGATGAATATCCCGACAAGCGGGAATGGACGCTTGAGGAGCAAAATTTTGCCTCTTCGCTCGCCGACTTCATGGCGCTGGCGATCGAGAGCGCGGAAAGGCGCGCCCTGATGCGGCGCACCGATACCCTGATGAGCAATCTGCCCGGCATGGTGTACCAATGTAAAAACGACCCGCCGGAGTTTACATTCACATTCGTCAGCGCGGGCAGCTATGCGCTTGTGGGGTATACTCAGGAAGAACTGATAGGAAACAGCTCGCTCAAGTTCTTTGATATGGTGCATCCCGACGACCGCGAACAGCTGGAAGCGGTAAACGCCGTGACGCTCTCCGCCGGGAGACCGCTCGAGACGACGTTCCGCATCGTTATGAAGGATGGGACCGTGAAATGGCTATGGGAGCGCAGCCGGGTCGCCGAGTGTGACGACGACGGCACTCCGAGGCTTTTGGAAGGCTTTTACACTGATATCACCGAGCAGCGCCGTTTGGAGGCAGCGGAACTTGCTAATCGCGCGAAGTCTGAGTTTTTGGCGAACATGAGCCATGAAATACGCACGCCCATGAACGCTATCCTCGGCATGACAAAGCTTGCCAAGCGCAACTTCCCGCGTGATACGGTGCTTGAATACCTTGGCAACATCGACAATGCCGGCAGCCAGCTCCTTTCGATAATCAACGACATCCTGGACTTCTCAAAAGTCGAAGCCGGAGTTGTGGAACTGGCGGAAGAGCAATACAGCGTGCATTCAATGATCAATGACATCGTGACGATGATCCATGTGCGCATCGGCGAAAAACCGATAGACTTTATCGTCGACGACGACCCGGAACTGCCAACAGAGATGATCGGCGACGAAACAAGGATAAAGCAGGTCATAATCAACCTGCTTACAAACGCTGTTAAATTCACGGAAAAAGGGCATGTGGTGTTTTCTATCGGCACAGAGGCTGGTGAAACAGAAGGATCATGCAGACTGAATGTGTCTGTAGCGGATACAGGGATAGGCGTACGCGAAGAAGACATCCAGACATTGTTCGACAGCTTTTCGCAAGTCGATACCCGCAGAAACCGCAGCATAGAGGGCACGGGGCTTGGGCTTGCAATATCGAAAAATCTTGTGGAACTGATGGGCGGCGAGATCCGCGCGGAGAGCAAGTACGGAGAGGGAAGCCGTTTCTCGTTTTATATCATCCAGAAGCTGGAAGACGCCAAGCCAATGCCGAAACTGCGGGATGACGAACGACGGAAAATCGCGATTTGGAAAGCGAACAGCGAGAAATCGCGCGTGCTCGCGGATAAGCTGCGCAAGCTGGGGGCGGATTGCGATATTATCCAAAGCCCCGGGAATATAGACATGTACACACATCTGTTTCTTGACTACTCAAAACTCTACGAAGTTTCAAAAATTCCATGTCCCGGCACGAAGCTGATCGCATTCACACGAGGGATGACCGACAATGAAAAGATGCTGCCGAATATGGAGCTTGTGCATATCCCGCTGACATGCGCGCTGCTCTCAAGGCTGCTTGGCGGTGTTGCGTATAATAACAACAGCGCTGACAGCGGCGAAGGGGAGTTTACTCTGCGGCTGCGCGACACCCGCCTGCTGGTCGTAGACGATATAGACATAAACCTTATTATTGCGGAAGAGCTGCTGATTGCCTACGGAGGTAATGTCGATACAGCCGATTCGGGCGCGAAAGCGCTGGATATGATTAAAAACAATGATTACGATATGGTGTTTATGGACCACATGATGCCGGAAATGGACGGCGTCGACGTGACGAAAATCATCCGCGCAATGCCGGAAGAGAGATTTCAAAAACTGCCGATCGTCGCGCTGACGGCCAACGTTGTCGGCGACGTGCGCGAAATGTTCCTTGACATTGGCATGAGCGACTTTCTTTCAAAACCTATGGAAAACGCGGAAGTGGAGCGCACGCTGCGCGAGTGGCTCCCGGAGGAAAAGTGGGAGAGGGTCGCAAATGGAGACGGAATAAGCGAAAAAGACGACTCCGAAAGACTCCATACCGTCGAAAGGCGAAAGGCAGAAAGGCGGCAAGGGTGACGCGCCTAGGGCGCGTAGGAGAATCTTAGTTTTTCGAATTCGTCGTTCATCCAGTTTGCGCGCTCCGCTGTAACCGGGTCGGCTCCCGGAGGCGCAGCGCCGCCCATGTATGCGAAACCGCCGCCCGGAGCCAGGTCGTCCATCAGCTGTTTTATTGCGCCGCGGACCTCGTCCTCCGTGGTCTCGATGAAGGGCAGGAAACGCCTGTTGTCGAAACCGCCGCATATCAGCAGTTTGTTGCCGAACTTCTTCTTGATACCTATGAGGTCGTTCGAGGTTTGCGCGGGGTCCCAGCCGTTGAAACCCATATCGACCAGATCGTCGAGGTAGTCCTCAAAGCGCCCGCAGTTATGGTGCAGAGCAAGGTAACCCCTGTCCTTGAAGAACTTCAGGCTCCTGCGCCAGACAGGCTCGAAGATATCGCGGAACATTTCGAGGGATATGAAGGGGTTGCGCTCGGTGGCGATATCGTCGGGGAACCAGATGTAGTCGGGCTGATAATATTTCACGAAATCCTCTGACATGTCGAGGTAGCAGTCGCAAAGATAGTTGACCAGCGCTTTTACTTCTTCGGGTTCCTCGAAGCAGGCAAGCAAGCCTTCGGTGAAGCCCATAAAGGCCATCAGACTCTGGAAGAAACCGCCCGGAAGCTCGCCGCCCCTCGGCAGCGCAGGGTCGCGGTCTTTCAGGTCTTTTTTTGCCATTTCCTCCCAGTTTACATATGAGAAGTCAGGGAATTTAATGACGTCGCGCCAGCGGCGGATGTCGTCGAGGATAAATATGTCGTTCCTTGGGATAGGCGCGTCGAAAGCGCTGCCTTCCTTTGTCCATTCGACGCCGAAGATGTCTTTACCTACGCCGTTCACGCGGTCCGCCTGAAATATCGACGGGCGGCACATCCAGAAGAGATTATACCTTGGCACATACTCCGGCTCACCGCCGCCCAGCGCTCGCAGGAAGTTTTCTTTTTCGCTTAACATAACGCTCCTCCTTGGTTTTTTACTGAGTATACCAAGAGTTGAGGGTAGATTCAAGTTTTTCTGCACACGGTGTTTTTTCGGCGCGAATTAATCAGCGGTTACCTAGCAGATCGGTCTTCGAGTCAAACAGAAATATTTCATGCTTTGCCGGCCAGGAGGCGCCGTAGTTTGTTTTTTCCCAATATGAGTTGAAGCTAACGCGGTATATTTCTGCGTCTGTGAACAACAGGAAATAAGCATCGGAGAAGAAGCCCGCGCCGAACGCGCCGCTTTCGACGACGGTGAACTCATGTACTTCATCCGGCACGAACACGATCTTGCAAGCTCCCGTAGCGTCCTCGATGCATACAAAACCGCCGATTGGCATACCGATCGTAGAATAGATAAGCATTGAAGCATCTAAGTCAAAAACATGCTCGCTGACGCCGCCGGCCACGGAAACGTGGTAGACGCCGCCATCTTTTGAATAATACACGCTGCTCATAGCGGGCGCGAAGCATTTGACTCCGTCCGCTACAAGAAGGAGAGTGCGGTCAGGATATGCGCGGTAGAGCGAGCCGCCGGATATGTATGTGACAGCGTCCTCGTCGGGGGCATACTGCGTCACATCTTCCGCGATCTGCAGCGGTGCAATTTGCTGCGCTCCGCTACCCATGTCGCTGAGAGCCTCTTTGTATAGTGTGCCGTCTAAATCAGTGTAGTAAATTGTGCGGCCGAAGATTTGGAACGAACTCACAGCATTGCTGTAAAAAACCTCGAAGTCCAGATAATCCCTAATGTCGCCCCCGTCCTCCAGCCGCTCATAGAGAAACGCTTCGTCGCGCACCCCGGAGTTCATTACACGGATGATCTCGCCTGAGTCATTGAGGTAGTACAGGTAATTACCGCTCCGCTGCAAATTGCTGACCGGGCCGGGGTCGACGAGATACCTGCTTGCAAGCCCACAGTAGCGGCTGATGTATAGTGCCGAACCTTCGAGAGTGTCGATATAGGCTTCCCACAGCACATGATTCGTAAAATCATAGTCCGGGTCGTAATAATTGGAGCCGGAGACATACCCGCGCCCGAGGGTATTGTTGCTGATTTTTTCTCCGGTGAATACTACAGCATCGTCTAACAGAATAGTCACCAGCTCGTCCGGAAGGCGCAGATATCCGCCGAATAAGGCGCACCCGCCTTCAAACAGGAGAAGTTCTTCAGAGAAACCATTGGCAAACTGGAACACGATCGTATGATTTATCGCTATCGTGTTACCTGCGTTTGCCCGCGCTTGTTCTACAGTTGTACGCGCTTCTTCAGTGTACTTGAGGCTCAAAACAACGCTCAGGACATGCTCGATGACCGCCGCGTCCTCTATGCGGCCTTTTTCATTTCCCCAGTTGAAGCCGCGTATCACAATTGAGTTCACGCTGTCTGTGAAATCGCCATAAAGCTCTGCTGCGGTTTTTTCGTCTTTCCAAAGGCTGTCATAGAAGGCGTCGTCGTCGCGCTGCTGACCGATCATCGTGCCGTTCCATTCGTCTTTACCGCAAATACGAAACGACGGGTCAAACCCGGTCCATTCGTATAGGTCCGTTCCCTCCGCGAATACCGTTGAAGATACAGTTATGTTATCTGATTCTGAAGGGTTCCGGTTTCGCTTCGGCATGTTCCACTGACAGACAGCGATGACCTCGCCCGGAATTATCCACCCTGGATCGCCCGTTTGCCCCGGGACTCCTGTTGAGCCCATCCAGCCGGAGTAGTGCGCATCGCCGATGTACGTAACCGCCATCCACGATGCGGCGTATCCTGACTGGACATTGCCCTCCTGCCCGGCGCTGGCAGTCTCAGCGCGGTTTGTCTGAGCGCCAGTCGATGCAGTATCCGAAGACTCCGCATTCCCGGGCGCCACGACGTCGTCTGTTTTGCTGCACGACGGCAGGAAAAGCATCACCGCAGCGATGAAAAATATCAAAAATGCCTTCTTCATTCTAATTACTCCTCCTAGGCGCGAGTATTCTCTGCGGAGAATACATTTTGAACGTTGACTCCGGTCTGCCTCTGAATAGCTACGCAGCATAAAACTATATAGGTGATTAGACGTATTTAGCAGGAGTTTGTTCCAACGAAATCATCTTCGGGAAATGAAACTGGAATTGTTTGTGATTGCAAAACAAGCGCCCTGTGGCCGTTACTGCTACAGGGCTTCTTTATGGAGCGGGCAAAGGGAATCGAACCCTCCTCTAAAGCTTGGGAAGCTTTCATTCTACCAATGAACTATGCCCGCAAAATGATGGTGGGATAAGCCAGCGGTTATCTAAAGAGGATGATAACATATCCGGCGGCGCAAATCAAGAAAAATCCGCTCTTGTTATATCTGTGTATTTTTGGTAACATAACATGCGAAATTTGAAACTATAAAGGTGACTGTAAGTAACTGTAAGTGACTGTAAGTGACTGTTAGGTAGACTATGAGCGGACGATTTTTAAAGAAATCTATTGCGGCTGTTTTGATTTTGTTTCTTGCTATTATCATGATCGCATCATGCGGCGCGCCCCGGAGCTCGGGTGGAGCGGATGGGGATGCCCCGGCGCAGGCCGGCTCAGCCGCTGCTGACGGCGGCGGGAGCAACGCGGAGCCTTCGGCGGAGGCGCAGAATACAGAGCCGGCGACAGATGCTGCCGGCGGCGATGGCGGGGATGGCGGCGATGGCAGCGGCAGCAGCGGCAGCGGCGGCGATGGCGGTGAGGGAAGCGAATATGGCATAGACGGCGAGGGCGTCGGGGGCAGCGGCGAGGGCGAGGGCGATGGAGATGAGGAGCTTGCGGAAGCCGAGCCGGCGCTCCCCGCGTTTGAGCCGTATGCCGTCGATTCGACGCAGCCGGACTTAATGATTGCATCAGAAGCAATCATGGCCGGCGGCGAGGTCGTGGATGCGTTTTCGCTTCCCGAAGCCATCGACATGGGCTGCGGCGACGGGTATGCGGAGCTGGAGGGCATACTGACTTTCCGCGGCAACAACTTCCGCGACACAGCGGCTTATGGGCGCGCGGACATCCGCGACGCTGCGTTCGGAGATATGTGGTCTTACAAAACAAGCAGCTATACTGCCCCGGACGGCGCGCGATGGTCAGGAAACGGCTGGACGGGACAGCCGCTGATCGTTAAATGGCCGCAGGAAACGCGCGCAATAATGAACATGTACGACTGGGCTGCGTCGCAGGATGAGCTGACGGAAGTGGTATACGCAACGATGGACGGGTATGTATACTTTACGGAGCTTGAGACGGGGAAAGCGACGCGCGACAAACTATATCTCGGGTTTCCGTTCAAAGGCTCAGGAGCGCTCGACCCGCGAGGATATCCGCTGCTCTACGTGGGCGCAGGCTATCAAGGTTCCGGCGGCGGCCCGCGCATACTTGTCGTCAGCCTTGTGGACGGCTCGGTGCTCTACACGTTCGGCTACGCAGACAATTTCGCCCCCCGTAACTGGAACGCGGCTGATGGTTCGCCGCTCGTTGACGCAGACACGGACAATCTCATTTATCCGAGCGAGAACGGCGTTGTCTACATAATAAAGATGAACAGTGTTTTTGACCCGGGATCCGGCACGATGACTATTGCTCCGTCCGACCCAGTCAAGTGGCGCTTCAGAGGCAATCGTTCACAAGTAAACAGCATGTTTTGGCTCGGTATTGAGTCGAGTCCTGTCGTTTGGCGCGGGCACTTAATAATCACAGACAACGGCGGTCACATCATCTGTATCGATATAAACACCTTGCAGGCTGTGTGGGCGCAGGATGTGCTTGACGATACGAACTGCACGCCGGTGCTGGAGCTGGAAGACGGTCATCCTTACCTATACATCAGCACATCTTTCCATGGCGGGTGGCGCGCGCCGATGGGCGGCACTGCGGCGGTTCCGCTGTGGAAGCTGGATGCTGTCACCGGGGAGGTCGTCTGGCGTACAGACTACACCTGCCATACAGCGAGCGGCGTCTCCGGCGGCGTCCAGGGCACTGCAGCCGTGGGGAAGCACAGCCTCTCCGGGCTTGTATTCTTCCCCGTCGCTATGACTCCGACAAGGGATGCCGGCATACTAGCCGCGCTTGACAAGGGAACAGGCGACATTGTCTGGGAGTTCAAGTCGCCGCAATATGCATGGAGTTCCCCGGTTTGCGTATACGACTACGACGGGAATGGTTACGTTATCTACTGCACAGCCGGCGGGCTGATGTACCTTATAGACGGGCTGACCGGCGAGATGCTGGATTCTGTGCAGCTTGGCGGGATAATCGAGGCTTCGCCTGCTGTTTTTGGAAATATGGTCGTAGTCGGGACCCGCGAAATGAAGACTTGGGGCATTGAGCTGCGTTAGGAGTTAGGGTTTAGGAGCTAGTGAGGACGGAGATGCGGGGGAACTCAAATGCAGAATATAGAATGCAGAATTAAGAAAAATCCACGCAGAGAATACTCGCGCCTAACACAATAATCTAAATATGGGAGATGCGATTATGGGGTTGATCAAGAGAGTGGCGGCGATACATGATATTTCGGGAGTCGGCAAGTGTTCGCTTACGGTGGCGCTGCCTATTATTTCAGCTGCGGGCGTCGAATGCTCCGTTATGCCGACGGCGGTGCTGTCTACGCATACAGGCGGCTTCGAGGGGTTCACGTTCCGCGACCTTACAGACGACATGAGACCGATTGCAGAGCATTGGAAAAATGAGAATATCAAGTTTGACGCCTTCTACAGCGGCTACCTCGGCTCGCTCAGTCAGATAGACATCGTCAAAGACATCTTCGGCATGTTCCGAACGCCTGAGACGCTTGTTGTCGTCGACCCGGTGATGGCGGACGACGGAAAGCTGTATCCGCTTTTCTCGCTTGATCATGTGAAGGGTATGGCGGCGCTATGCGGCCACGCAAGCGTTATCATCCCCAACCGCACCGAGGCCGCTTTCATGCTAGGCAGGGATTATAAAGGCGGCCCCATGAGCGAGGACGACGTGACTGAGCTGCTGCAAGCGCTTGGCGGGCTGGGAGCGGACCAGGTTGTGCTGACAGGCGTCTGTTTCGGCGGTGACGACCTGGGCGCTGCATGTTACGACAGGAGGACCGGGCAGACCGACTACATCATGGACAAGCGCATCGAGGGCATGTACCACGGGACCGGCGACGTCTTCGGCTCATTGCTGACAGCCGCGCTGCTGCGCGGGCGCAGCCTGGCCGAAGCGGCAAAGATCGCCGTCGACTATACATGCGCAGCTATCCGCCTTACAGCAGCGGATAAGACCGGCCCGCGCATGGGCGTACGTTTTGAATCCGTACTCGCCGACTTCGGCATGCTTTTCCGCGAATAATGACACTGCGGGATTTGAAGGTCGGGAAAAGCGGCCGTGTGCTTGCGGTTGGCGGAGAGAAAGCTTTGCGGCGCCGCTTGCTTGATATGGGCATCACGCCGCAGACGATCATCACGATAAAGAAGATCGCCCCGATGGGCGACCCTGTCGAGCTGCTGCTTCGCGACTATGTTCTGACCTTGCGTCTGGAGGACGCCGCGAAAATCACGGTTGAGGAGGTGGCTGTGTGATACTTGCTCTGGCAGGAAACCAGAACAGCGGTAAGACGACGCTGTTCAACCAGCTCACAGGATCAAACCAGCATGTGGGCAATTTCCCGGGCGTGACGGTCGATCAAAAGGTAGGCGACGTCATCGGCCGCGAAGACGTGTCCGTCGTCGACCTCCCCGGCATTTATTCGCTGTCACCGTATACGAGCGAAGAGATGCTTACTCGCGACTTCCTGATAAAGCAGAAGCCGGACGGTATCATCAATATTGCGGACGCGACCAATATCGAGCGCAACCTGTACCTGACACTGCAGCTCATCGAGCTTCAAATACCAATGGTCCTGGCGCTTAATATGATGGACGAAGTTCAGGCAAACAATGGAACTATCGACATACTAAAAATGGAAGAGGACCTGGGCATACCGGTCGTGCCGATCTCAGCCGTCAAGAAAGAGGGGCTCCACGAGCTCGTGGAGCACTCTATCAAGACTGCGCAAAGCAAAAGCATCCCGAAAAGGATAGACTTCTGCGCCAGTCATGAGGGGCCGACGGGCGCCGTGCACAGGGCGATACACGCAATTTCGCATTTAATAGAGGATCATACGGGCAGGGCGGGCGTTCCTGTGCGCTTTGCCGCGACAAAACTCGTGGAGGGCAACGATCCGATTTTGAATATCCTACATCTGACAGAAAATGAGACCGACGTCGTCGAACATACTGTCAGCGAGATGGAGGAAGAGCTGAACACCGACAGGGAAGCCGCTATGGCTGATATGCGTTACCAGTTCATCGAGGGCATTTGCAGGGACAGCGTCGTTAAGGTCCGGGAGAGCCGCGAGTTCCGGCGCAGCGTGAGCATCGACTCCGTGCTGACCCACCGGGTCTGGGCGCTGCCGGCTTTTCTTGGGATCATGCTGTTCGTATTCTGGCTCACCTTCGGCGTGATAGGCAACAGGCTGAGTGATTTGCTGCGACTTGGCATCGGCGCGCTGGGCAGCCTCGTGGACAAGGGCCTTTCCGCATACGGGCTCAACGCGGTCATTCAGTCGCTGGTGGTGGACGGGATATTCGCGGGCATTGGCGCCGTCCTCAGTTTTCTGCCGATCATCATCACTCTTTTCTTCTTCCTTTCGATACTGGAAGACAGCGGGTATATGGCGCGGGTCGCATTCGTGATGGATAAGCCGCTTCGTAAGATCGGCCTTTCGGGGCGCAGCTTTGTGCCGATGCTCATGGGTTTTGGCTGCACCGTGCCCGCCGTGATGGCGACAAGGACGCTGCCCAGCGACCGCGATAAAAAAATGACGATCCTGTTGACGCCATTCATGAGCTGCAGCGCGAAGCTGCCGATATACGCGATATTCACCGCCGCTTTTTTCCCGAAGAATCAGGCGCTGGTAATGATAGGCCTTTATGCCGGCGGAATACTGTTTGCCGTCCTTTCCGGGTATATTATGAATAAGACGGTTTTCAGGGGAGCGCCGGTTCCGTTCGTCATGGAACTTCCGAACTACCGGTTCCCTTCCTGGAAAACCGTACTGCTGCTTTTGTGGGGCAAGGGAAAAGACTTCATGCGCAGGGCATTCACCGTCATATTCCTTGCTACCATTATAATATGGTTCCTGCAGTCGTTTGACATGCGCCTGAACCCCGTTATTGAGAGCGCGCCGCCGGATACCACGGCGCCGCTGTCTTCAATATCACTGTCTTCCACAGCAGCCGTCATAAAAAGCGGGAACAGCATCCTTGCAGAGATCGGCCGCCTGATAAGCGTGGTGTTCGTTCCGCTTGGTTTTTCCGATTGGCGGGCGTCGACAGCGCTGATAACAGGCTTCACCGCTAAAGAGACAGTTGTCAGCACGCTTGCGGTACTGACAGGCTCGAGCGTATCTGAACTGGGCGGAAACCTTGGCAGCCTGTTCTCACCGCTCTCCGCGCTGAGTTTCCTGGTGTTCACGCTGCTCTATACGCCTTGCGTTGCGACGATCTCCACCGCTAAACGTGAGCTGGGGAGCGTCAAAGGCTCAGTGTTCATTGTGCTGTACCAGACCTGCTTTGCATGGCTCGTCGCCTTCGGAGTCTATCAGCTTTGTTCTTTAATAATTGCTTAGGGAGCAGGAGCCATACCAGTGGCTAGTGGCTAGTGACCGGGTGACGGGGGATGCGACTAGCAAGGATACATCTTGATATCCATGTCTTCCTTTGTAAACCAGCAGTGCGTCGATTCCTTGCGGACGTAATATGTTACGTTTGATATTACGATCCTTGTACCTTCGTATATGGTTTCCATTACGACGACTTTCCCGGCTGTGTTCGAGTCCATCTTGTCCTTCAATTGGGCATACTGCTGGACGAGCAGGGCGATTTCCTCCTCCAGTTTCGGTTTGCTGGCATGAAGCCCCGTCGACGGGCGCACTTTCCTTAGCTCGGTGCGTTTTTCAATGATTTGTTTTCCCAGCCTGTTATACTCTTCAATGTCCTCCATGCTGGAACCAACCTCCAACTGGGTGTTAGAACCGGTGGAAGACCCGACGATTTTAGCTGAGATAAGTTTCCCGGCCCTCATTTCTCCGCCGCTTATCAGCCCCTTCTTTGTGAGGACCGCAATATCGCCTCTTGCTTTTACAAAGCTATGCAGAATGCTGTCTGATGTGACATTGCCCTCCACTGTTACGTCGACTTCCTGGATGAACTGCGCTATAACGTTGCCGCCGGCCTTCACTCTGCCTTTGCGCTGGCCGTGGATGCCCCGCGTGACGACGATGTTGCCTCCAGCGTCAAGCGATGCGCCTTCTACGACCCCTTCCACGAAAATATCGCCCGTGGCACTGATCGAATAGCCGGTGAGGACGTCGCCCTTCACTTTCACCGTTCCGTCGTATTTGATGTTACCTGTGGCTGCGCCGCAGTTTCCGTTGATCGTATATACATTGTAAACGACTACTTTGTCGCCTTCCATACCCACATGCCCCGCGCACTGTGCAGACAGCGTGAGCCTGTCTTCGGACATGTGCGTGTTTTTTCCGCCTTTGAGCGTAAGCCTGAGGGGCCGCCTCGGGTGCAGGGGCCTTCCCGTAACAGTCATACCAGCCACGCCTTCGTACGCTGGCGTTAGTATGGATAGGACGTCGTCTTGCTCAACATTGTTTATGGAGTTCAACTGGTGGAAGTCGATGTTTCCGAAATCGTCGAACACCGGCGCAAACTCAAATGCGCTTTTGAAATAGTTTGTGATATAGGCGTCTGTGCTCTCTACGACAGGCGTGCCCTCCGCGATCAGGACGTCCTCGCAGTACCGGCGCTCCTCCAGCCATTCACTCATAGCCTCTTCAGAGATCCCATGCTTGACGCCGGCGCCGATAAGCAGCCTGATGATGCTCTCTCTCGTGAAGTCCCGGCTTCGTTCAGACTCACAGTAAAATCTGGCTACGGCGGACATTTGGTCGTCCGCGACGGTCACTGTAATATCGCCTTCGAACGGGCTTGTGATAACATCGCTGAACTTCAGCTCCAGAACTTCTGTCTGGCGCCCCAGGACAGAGGTAATGACATGCTCGTCGTACAGCGAGATTTTGAGCCGCTTCAAACGCTGCAAAACATCGTCAAGCTTGACCCTTTCACCGCCGTCCACCGGCGGGAATATTTTTAAATAAAGCCCGTCGTTTTTAGTATTTATTTGAAAATAGGCATTCTGGCGCATGCTATTCACAGCCTTTCGCAGTAGTCGGGGAAGCTGTTATCCTAAATCCCGCAGAACGTCCATTACTACCTCTAACACCTGTTCCAACTCGTATGGTTTCTGTAAAAACGCGCAAGCCCCGATTATCATGGCTTCGTTGACGACGCTTTCCTGCCCGGCCGATGAAACCATGATGACTTTCGCATATGGGTCGGCCTCGATGATCTTACCGAGCGCCTCGATCCCGCTCATTTCCGGCATCGTGATATCCATTGTGACAATGTCCGGCCGGAGCTCGAGGAACATCCTCACGCCTTCCGCGCCGTTCGTAGCCGCGCCGACGACTGTTTGCCCGGATTTCTCCAATATATCCCGCATTATCTCCCGAAACATTTCCGAATCGTCGACTATGAGTATATTAGCCATATTACAATCCCCCTAGGTCACATTATTTTCATTTCGCTGTCAAATGAGAAAATAAGTTCGATTTCAGCGCCTTCTATTGCGATCGGCAGGCAGTAGAGCGTTCCGTTTGAAACTATGCTCTTGTCTGCGTACCAGTGCGGGAGGTCTATTTCCATGAAGACGCCCTGCGCGCTTAGTTTGGAAGCGAACACCCCGTTTAAGCTGTTGATGAGCTCGCACAGACCGTCAAAGGCGAGGTTGTTAAGCTCCGGAAACTCTCTTTTTGCAAATATCCCGGCGACTGTTTTCAGGCCACTATGATTCCCGGATATCCCGAGGAATGTGCGGTGCGCTCCCTTTAGCGCCTGGTATGCCAGGCCGCCGAAGTGGTATGTTTCGACCATGCGGGCCCTTCTCAGGACGAATTTGCTTGATATAAGGCGCGAGTAGTTCTCGACTGCTGTATAAATGAACTGGCCGTGGAAAAGCGGGTCTTTTTGGACAAAATCCGGGATGGCCCAGCCCAGCTCCCCTTCCTGCTCCAGCTTATCCGCCTCGTCGTCTGTCAGCCCGGCGTCTTGTTTAAATGCCTCTATGTAGTCTCTGACTGCCCTTTCTGCATCGAACTTTATGAATAGCGGCACTATGTCTTCAAGGTTGCCGCTGCTTAAAATGCGAATGGCATCATCGTCCAGCGCATGGTCCGCCTTGTAGTTGTGCAGGTATTTTTCCGCTTCGTCCTTTGTGCACAAGTTCTTTTCGGCAAGCGCGTCGATGTATTCCGGATAACCAAGGTCTTCGATGCCGGCGGCGTCTGCTTTGCTCAACACGTGTTTTTCTACAAGATAGTGGCCAAAGTATAGACCAAACACTCTTAGATCCTCCTTTGTGTCATATGCGCCAACATCGGGGCGGCGGCGCCGCCATCCGCGCGCAGTCTTGTCTTACCCCATTCTACCACGCCTCGCGCAATCTCACAATGGAAAATTGCGCGGCGGAACCAAATTATGATTCGCCCGAATTATCCGATTCGTGCCTTTATAAAAAGCTCTATATCCTGCACTATGTACTCGTCGCCGAAGTCCAGCATTCGTATGCTTTTCATGATTTTCGGAAACTCAACAGGCACTGTGCTGCCATGGTAAACTGTCATTTTGTCATCCCCTGAGTCGTAAACATCATTTTCAACGCTTTGGTTTCTGATTGCTCTTTTTCCTTAAAACTCTTGCTTTACACCATGCTACAGTATATAATCCATAGCTAAGGAAACGAAAGTGCTCGCCGAAAGGCGGCAGGTAGGAAGGGGTGCCACCCTCCCCACCCTGCGTAAGTGGTCCAGACCCACATACACAATAGCTTTCGCTACACCACGAGCCTATTATATGACGGATTCCTCGACCACGCAAGAAGAACAGTCATGCCATAGGCGGTTGTGTCGCACATTTAATGCTGTGTATGTGAATCGCGTGCAACGTGCTATGAGTACGCCGCGCGGTTTGGTCATTACACAGCATTTTTCGTTTCCGATGGTAATACAGAGAAGATGGCAGCTACAACAAAACGAAATGGAGAGGATGGTCAAATCTATGAAAAAGCGTATTATATCACTGGTAATGGCGGTTTTCCTTGTACTCGCGCTCGTTCCGCTTACTAACATTGCGATGGCGGAAAACAAGGGGCAAATAGCATTTAACACGAATTATCCCGGGTCAATAACGGATCCTAACCCAATGGACCGATACAGCTTTGTTCTGGAACTGCCCGGAACTGTTACAGTGGCTTTAACTCGTGGTACCGGATCCGGTATTTTAGAAAACTTTGGTGCGGACGTTACATTTTTCAACGCGTCTAATGTAAAGATCGGTGGCTCAAATGGTGGCTTTGAGTTCCCCTACAGCGAATCGCTGCTTCTGGAGCCCGGCACCTATTACATTGAAATCGCTCAGCGTTTCCCTGATAATAGCACAGGGTTATATTCCGGATCATATAACTTGCGTGCTGAGTACCACGCAGCTGCTATTGACGATCCAAACAACACACTGGAAACTGCGCGGTTATTAACTCCGGGGCAGACCATAAGCGGATATATCACAGACCAAACAGCTTCACATTTTTACAAGTACGAGTTAACGCAACCGGGGAGGCTGACGGTAAACGTTGCGAGAGGCGCATCTAACGGAGCAACGCAGTTTAGTTATAAAATACTAGACGCCAATGCCACGAGTATTGCTTCAGATTATTTAGTATCTTCGTCCGAAAGTGTCAGCAGGGATTTGGAAACAGGTACTTATTATGTTGAGATAAGTAAGCGGTCAAGCTATACAGGCACTTACGATTTACGCTCTGACTTTATTGCAGCGGGGCGTACCGCAATTCTTACAAACAACACACGCGAAACCGCGCAATCATTGACGATTGGGCAAACCGTAAGAGGCTATATTAGCCTTCAGAATAGCACCGATTATTATCAGTATGTTCTTACGCAGCCAGGCAGACTGACTCTTAGTGTTTCCCGAGGTGAAACGATCGGATTATCGCAAGTAAGCTATAAACTACTCGATGCTAGTGGTGCAAGTATTATTTCAGACTATTTAGTTTCTTCAACCGAAAGTGCTAGCAGGGATTTGGAAGCGGGAACCTATTATGTTGAGATGAGCAAACGTTCAAGTTACACAGGCACTTACAACTTGAGCGCAAGTTTTATTGAGTCAGGACGAACCGCGATCAAGCCGAACAACACACGTGCAACCGCGCAGCTTCTAACTGCAGGGCAAACAGTAGTAGGCTATATCAGCCATCAAGAAAGTGTCGAAATGTACCGTTATGTCTTAACACAGCCGAGCAAGCTTACGGTAAATATTACAAGAGGCGCGACAATCGGAGTATCACAAGTTAACTATAAAATACTCGACACTAATGGTGTAAGTATTGCGTCAGACTATCTAGTCTCTTCATCTGAAAATTTAAGCAAGGACCTGGAAGCAGGAACTTATTATGTCGAAATTAGCAAACGGTCCAGCTATACAGGCACTTACAGCTTATCGATCTCAACCCCCACAACGAACTATACCATTACCACAAGCGTAAATCCAACCGGGGGCGGCACGGCGACCGCGAACCCGGCTGCCGCGGCGCAGGGAACAACAATAGCTTTGAGCGCTATGGCCAGCGCCGGATATGCGTTTGAAAACTGGACAGTGGTATCGGGCAGCGTTACATTCGGCAATGCAAACTCGCCGAACACGTCGTTCACAATGCCGGCCGGGAATGTGTCGGTCAGAGCCAATTTTAAGGTTTCTGCCAAAATCACCATCACTGCGACTGCTTCACCTGCAAACGGCGGCACGGTCACAGGAGGAGGCGAGTATCAAAAGGATGCGTCCGTCACATTGCTGGCGACCGCAAACACCGGGTATACATTTGACGGCTGGTACGATGGCAATACAAGGGTGAGCACAAATGCTACGTATACTTTCTCCGCAACAGTGAACAAGGAGTTTCAGGCACGGTTCGTGTCAGGCGCATGGTCGCTGAACCCGACGAGTATTACCTTTGCATCGGCTAAACTGGATTACAATGCGCAATCATCGCGGTCGGTGACGATCAGCAACAACGGGGGCGCCGCTTTGACGGGGGTTAGCGCCAGCATCACGACAGGCGGCGCGGCATTCGAAATCACCGCATCGCCGTCGGCGAGTATCAATGCAGGGAGCCAGTCGACCATTAGCATTTGCCCGAAAACAGGGCTGCAGGCAGGCACGCATACTGGTGTGCTGACAGTGTCCGCCGACGCCGGCAACAGCCAGACAGTCACTTTGTCGTTTACTGTCATAACCAGCGACTCGGATGCTCCCACATTCGACAACGAGCATTCAGAATGGGCGACCAGAGAGTTGAACATGGCGTTTGAGCAGGAGCTCGTTCCCCCGATGCTCAGAGACCCGGAGGCGGATCTGAGGGCGCCGATAACCCGCGAGGAGTTTGCGGGCATCGTGGTGCTGACATACGAGAACCTGTCGGGAACTAAAGTGCAGCCAGCGACGAACAACCCGTTTACAGACACAAAAGACATTTACGTCCGCATGGCGTATAACATCGGGCTGATGGTCGGGCTTTCATCGACCGAGTTTGCCCCGGATATGATCCTCAACCGCGAGACTGCTTCCACGGCGCTGACCCGCGTGTTCAAGAAATGGCATTTCCCCGAATGGACATTTGCAACCGACGATGCGTACACGCTGAGTTACACGCGCCCGGCGCCGTTTGCGGACGATGCGAACATTTCCGCCTGGGCAAAGGACAGCGTTTACTTCATGGCTGCAAACGGGATAATTCTCGGCGTAGGCAACAATATGTTCGCGCCAAGGAACATGACTTCCTATGACGACTCTATCGGCTACGCGAACGCGACCCGCGAGCAGGCGCTTGTTATCGCGGTGCGCATGGTTGCGAATCTTGGGTAGCAGCCATTTCAGCGCTGCCTGCCACTACCCGCACCCTCAAACACTCAGGAGCCGCGCTGCAAAATGCGCGGCTTCTTCTTTTTCGCCTGAAGTAATAATGATGATTTCACATTGCCAACAATCTGACGATGTGATACAATGCGGAAGGACGCCGGAGATCAGACCGGCGCTTTGATTCATCGCAGATCATGCGATGGATCGACATATTATTCATATGGAGGTTGTCGCAGTGATCAAGGTAAACACAGAGGGAACTTTGAATTTTCTGAGTACGGACGAACTGCGCGGTATCGACACGCGAAAAGCCGTGGACGAGCTTAAAACACTCGGCGATACAGGCTGGATGGGCCTGCCGGCGGACTATGACGCGAAGCTTTCAGCACAGATAAAAGACACAGCCTCAAAAATAAGCGGCCAGTCAAAAGCATTTGTAGTAGTTGGCATCGGAGGCTCATATCTCGGCGCCCGCGCGGCGATCGAATACATCAAGTCGCCCAACTACAACGCGCTGCCGAAACAGACGCCCGACATCTATTTCGCGGGCAACAACGCCTCGGCGGAGTACTTGCAGCAGGTCATCGACCTGATCGGCGACAGGGATTTCTCCGTTAACGTGGTGTCGAAATCCGGCTCCACGATCGAGCCGTCCATCGGAACACGCTTTTTCAAGTCGATGCTTGAAGCGAAGTACGGGGCTGCGGGCCTTAAAGAACGCCTGTACATCACGACAGATAAAAAAGGCTCCCCGCTGCGCGAAATGGCTGCGAGGGAAGGGTATGCATGCCTTGAAATGCCCGAGCAGGTGGGCGGCAGATACAGCGTGCTTACAGCCGTGGGGCTTCTCCCGTGCGCCGTCGCCGGAATCGACATAGACGAAATAATGGCGGGGGCAAAAGAGGAAATGGACAACGGGCTGGAAAGTGCATGCCTGTATGCCGCTGCGCGCCAGGCGCTTTACAGAAAAGGCAAGAAAATCGAGATGCTTGCATGCTTCGAGCCGGCATTCCGCTACACCGGCGAGTGGTGGAAGCAGCTCTTCGGCGAAAGCGAAGGGAAAGCCGGCATCGGGATTTTCCCCGCATTCGCGGACTACACTGCCGACCTGCATTCACTCGGGCAATACATCCAGGAAGGCGAGCGTACTTTGATGGAGACATTCGTCACCTTCGAGCAGCCGCGTGCGAAACTTGAAATACCGGGCGGAACACTGCATGACGACAAGATCGGCACGCTGGCCGGCATGGACATTAACAAAGTGAACCAAGCCGCGTCAGAGGCCGTAAAGAAAGCCCACATAGACGGCGGCGTTCCGGTCATAGAGCTCTTTGTGCCCAGCCTCTCCGCCAAGTCGTATGGAGCGATGGCATACTTCTTCGAACGCGCATGCGCGGTCTCGTCGCTCGTATCCGGCGTCAACCCGTTCGGCCAGCCGGGAGTTGAAGCATATAAAAACAATCTGTTCGCAATACTGGGACTGTCTAAATAACTCAAGGCACAGGAGTCAGGGCTCATACGAGTGGCTAGTGGCTAGTGGCTAGTGGCTAGTGGACGAGGGATGCGTGGGAGTAGTTCGAGTTGATGGACTAAGTAATTTTTATTTATGTAAGGGAGGCGGTCACGTTGGTCAAGCTAATAATGGGCCTGAAGGGCGCCGGAAAGACAAAGCAACTCATCGAGCTGGTCAAAGCAGCAATAGAAGATGAGCAGGGCGACGTCGTGTGCATCGAAAAAGGATCGAAGCTCACATACGACATACCGCATAAAGTAAGGCTCATTCAAGCATCACAGTATGATTTCAGCGGATATGATTTCCTGAAAGGCTTCGTCAGCGGCCTTTATTCCGCTAATTACGATATAACCCACATCTTCATCGACAGCGTGATAAGAATCATAGACGCAGACGTCGACGCGCGTTTGGAGGACTTCATCGAGTGGTGCGAACGCTTCAGCGAACGCGAGAATGTGAAGTTCACGATGACCGTCAGCGCCGACATAGCGCTTGCAACGGACAAGCTTAAAAAGTATTTTTAGATGGCAAACATATCCGATGCGTCTGAAATACCCGAATTGTCCGATATGTCCGCAGACAGCAGCATCAAAACACCGCGCCTGCTGCTGCACTGCTGCTGCGCCCCGTGCGCGAGTTATGTCCTGGAATACCTGTCGCCGCGCTACGAAATAACAGCCCTGTATTACAACCCTAACATCGAGCCATACGAAGAATACGCAAAAAGGGGAGAGGAGCTGCAAAAACTGCTATCGGCGGCAAAATACCCGAACCCCGTAGCAATACTCGCGCCCGATTACGATAACGCTGCATTCAAGCAAGCCGCAAGCCAATACGCAGATGAACCCGAAGGCGGAAAGCGATGCGCCGAATGCTTCAGCATCCGCCTTGAAAAGACCGCGCAACTCGCAAGCGCAGGCGGGTACGACTGCTTTGCGACCACCTTGTCCGTCAGCCCGCATAAAAACGCGGAGCTGCTCAATGAGATCGGCGACAGGCTGGGCGCAGCATATGGAGTGCAGCACCTGCGCTCAAATTTCAAAAAAAACGACGGCTACAAACGCTCAATAGAGCTGTCAAAGCAATACAGCTTATACAGGCAGCTTTTTTGCGGCTGCACCTCATCCCGCCAAAGGTGGATATGATTCGAGGCGGAAACAGAAAGAAAAACAGGAGATGATATGCCGGGCCAGCGCATTAGAAAAATCGCTATATCCGGAACCATCGGCGCGCTCTATGCGGCGCTGACAATAGCGCTCAGCTTCATCGCGTACGGCCCCGTCCAATTCCGCGTTGCGGAAGCTTTATGCATATTGCCATTCTTCGCGCCGTACACCTCATGGGGCCTCTTCGCGGGATGCTTGATCGCAAACCTCGTCAGCCCATATCCGCTTGATATGATCATAGGCCCGCTCGCCACACTTCTGGCTGCGCTATGCACAGCGCAAACAAGCAAATCAAAACGAAAAGGCACAGCGCAAAAAATACTCGCATGCGCTCCGCCTGTGATAATCAACGCAATTATTATAGGCGCGCTGATCGCCTACTACATCACCGGAGCAGGCGAAACAGAGGCATTTGTGCCAGTGTTCCTCATAAGCGGCCTCCAGGTGGGGCTTGGAGAAGCTGCCGTCATGTACGCACTGGGGCTGCCGCTGTTGCTGTACCTGCCTAAAACGCGCATTCCGGAAAGGTTGGAGGGATAGGAGAGTGAAAGTAAGAAAAGCGATAATCCCCGCGGCGGGGCTGGGTACCCGTATGCTCCCCGCGACCAAGACTGTGCCGAAAGAAATGCTGCCGCTTGTCGACAAACCCGCGATCCAATACATTATCGAAGAAGCTGTCGCGTCCGGCATCGAGGACATCCTCATAATCACAAACAGGGCGAAATCCGCCATGGACGACTACTTCGACTACACGCCGGAACTTGAAGTCAGCCTGATGAGAGCGGGGAAGGACCTGGAGCTCGAGCTGGTGCGCCGCTCCGCCGATATTGCCAATATATTCTATGTAAGGCAGAAGGAAACAAAGGGGCTGGGCCATGCGGTGTGGCGGGCAAAAAGATTCGTCGGCGACGAACCATTTGCGGTTCTGCTCGGCGACGACATAATGATGGCGGAAAAACCAGTAACAAAACAGCTCATCGATGCTGCGGAAAAATATCACGCTGCTGTGGTCGGCACGCAGAAAGTAGCACCCGACGCTATATCAAAATACTCATCCCTGAAAGTGTCGGCGATAGAGGACAGGATTTACTCAGTCCTTGACATGAATGAAAAACCGCTGCCCACGGAAGCGTTTTCCGAGTTCGCGATACTGGGCCGGTATATCCTGACCAGCGAAATATTCGCGCTGCTGGAAAACACGCCTCCCGGCTACGGCGGTGAAATTCAGCTCACGGACGGCTTGCGGCAGCTGTGCAAAAAGACGCCGATGGTAGCCGTGGATTTTGAGGGCCGCCGCTACGACACCGGCAACATGCAAGGCTTTCTCGAGGCTACAATAGATTTTGCGCTTAAAGACCCCGCAGTCGGCCCCTGGCTGAAGGATTTCCTGGTAAAAAAAGTTCAGGAGTTTTAGCTGAAGCAAAGCGGTGCATACAAAGTGTATGCACCGCAAGATTTTTATTGGAGCCGGAATATGCTATATGATGCGCTTTGCGCCCCACCAGACATTTATGTAATAAGTGCTGTCAAGGCGGCTGATCACAACGCCCGAAGAAGGGGTGGAGGCATGGATGAACTCGTTATTGCCGATGTAAATACCGACATGGGTGACACTGCTGCCATTGGAAGAGAAGAACACCAAATCACCCGCGTATAGCTCTGACTTTGGAATCTTCACGCCATCGTTCCTGTACTGGCCTGAAGCAGTCCTTGTGATCGTATAGCCGAAGTGCTTATAGACATATGAGGAAAAACCGGAACAGTCGAATCCTGAAGGCGACGCGCCGCCGTAAACATATTTCGACCCGAGATAACCCAGAGCGAAATCGACCATCTGGCGCCCAAGCGTAACATTGGCTGCAGGCACAGTCTTTGTGGCAGTGGATGTAACTGTGGCGGAGGAGGATGAAGAAGGACTGTAGCCGCTGATGATCTCCATATAGTCGGAGCGGATATAGCCAGTCTGCCCGTCTTTCGCTACTTTATACCAGCCGTTGTTTATGCCGACGACAGTCAAGACGGTGCCGGAGGCATAGGTCTCAATTTTGTCAGACGCGGTATCCGGCTTGGCGCGCATATTTACATAGTCGCCGGTTACCTTGCCCTGCGCGTTAAAGTTCTCGGCAACGAGAATATCCTTCAGGAAAGGAACATTGACATATCCGACCAGGCCGTGGTAGTTGATTTTGTACCATTCGGAGTCCGTGCGCTCGAGGATGACGACGATATCGCCCTCGTTGAGCTGGGCGACTACGCTGTGCGTAGTGCCGGGACCGCTGCGGAGATTCAGCGAAGGGCCGGACACCGTCGCGGCGCCGTACGCCATGGTGTTGCCAACCGCCGATGCCCCGATAGTCAGCAGCGATGCCGCAATCGAAACGGCGACCATTATCATAACTAGTTTCTTAAGTGTCTTCATTGATTAAGCGATCCTTTCGGGAGAAAACAAAATTGAGTCAGCCGGATGCGAGCGCTCGCTCAAGCCACACAGCGGCGACGTCGATAGCTTCAAAAAAGCTTGCCTTTTCACTCTTCTTTACGACTCTGTCCCGGGATTTGAGATCAGGGTCTGTCAGCTGCAACTGGACGACGACTTGCGTTGCGACACGCAGGTCTGATACGTCTTTTGAGTCGGTCACCTGGAGCATGATAATATATTTGTCAGACATGCTGCCGTAATAAATAAGGTTATCTTTCCTCCTCAAAGGACGACCTTTGTATTCCAGCATCTTTACTTTTTCATTTGTAGCTGTAGACACAGAGCTGTTCCCTCCTCACGGAATGTTACTGAATTGTAACACATTGTTTCTTTAATGTCAACACTGTTTTTTTAGTCAAATACTCCAAGTATTCGCTGTGAAAACCTCTTTGATTGGGTGAAATGCAAAGAAAAAGACGGATCAGCGATCCGCCTTTGGAAACGAGAAGCACTGCGAGAGTTATGGATAGTTTCCGGTTTAGTGAGTGTCCAGATATGATGTGACAAGTTCCTGGAGCAGCTCGTCCCTGTCCAGCTTGCAAATCAAGCTGCGCGCGTTGTTATAATTTGTAATATATGTCGGGTCCTCTGAAACGATATAACCGACGATTTGGTTAACAGGATTGTAACCTTTCAGCCTGAGAGCCTCATAAACCGACGAAAGAATATCGCGCGTGCTGACGCCGCCGCTGACAACGTCAAACTTCCTTGTTCCATCCATCCATGCTCCCCCCAGTCTGCCCGAAAGCAATAATCCGTAAAAACGGCGCGCATGCCGCTTATTACAAATAATTATATCAAAGAATGAATGAGAGTAAAGGGGGATAATGTTACAATAACATGACAAATATGTAGCAATAACGTTAAAAAATTACACAATTGAGGCTCGGCGGAGGCTGGGCTGAAAGAGACGATGGAAAGATGATGGTGGGACTTTTGCCAAGGCTCCTAGATCCTTGAGCCTGTATCTGCCATATGCTCCGGGCCGAAGGCCATCGGAAGCAGCGAGGTAAGCGGATAGCTGACGTAGCGCCCGTCCGCGCGAGCGCAAAGCACCTCAAGATTCGGCGCGAACTCATTGAGCATCTGCCGGCACATACCGCAGGGGAAACAATAGGAGCTGCCCTCAGAAATGACCGCGATACGCTTAAATTCCCTATGCCCGGCGGAGACCGCTGCAGCCAGCGCCGCAGTCTCGGCGCAAACACCCACTCTGAATGCCGCGTTCTCAACATTGCACCCGGCGAACACTGAGCCATCCGCGCACTCGATAGCCGCCCCCACCTTAAACTCAGAATACGGCGAGTATGAGTTTTGCATGACCTCTGCCGCCATATCTATCAAATTTCTATCAGTCATTTTGTTTTCCTCCAAATAATCCATGTTAATTAGTGGCTGCATTTCTATTTGAAATAGTGAATTCCGCTCTCGAACACCGGCTGATGCTTTTCACCGTAAATATTCTGCGCCACGAACTTGCCGGACCGCTCGGTATGCGCCATCTTGCCGAACACCCTGCCGTCAGGGCTAAACAACCCCTCGACAGCCCAATCGGACCCGTTGGGATTCACAGAAGAAAGCATAGACGGCGCCCCGTTTGCGTCAGAATACTGCGTTGCGATCTGCCCGTTTGCCGCGAGCCTGCCAAGTACATCCCCGGAAGCGACAAAACGCCCCTCGCCGTGCGACACCGGCAAGCAGTGGATATCCCCGGCATTGCAAAGGCTCATCCATGGAGAGTTTACAGATGCGACGCGCGTGAACACATAGCCTGCATGATGGCGCCCGATACGGTTGTGCGTGAGCGTCGGGCTCAGCGGGGAAGGGGGCGAGACCTCGCCGAAGGGAACGAGCCCCAGCTTGATGAGCGCCTGGAAGCCGTTGCAAATGCCCAGCATCAAACCATCACGTGCCTTCAAATGCTCATGCACTTTATCCGTGAGGGCAGGGTTTCGGAAAAACACTGTAATAAACTTAGCTGAACCGTCAGGCTCATCGCCGAACGAGAAACCGCCCGGGATGATCAGTATCTGGCTCTCCCCGATTGCTCTGGCAGCGTCTGCCAGCGAGCGGTCAAGCGCCGCGGGGGTGAGGTTTTTTATTACTATGATCCTCGGCTCGCCCCCGGCGCGGCTCACAGCGCGCGCGGTATCGATTTCGCTGTTTGTGCCGGGGAAAGCGAAAATCAGCGCGCGCGGCTTCGCAAAACTTTCGCGGGTGACTATTGCGGAGCGGGAGGGGAAGCTGATTTGCTGAACAGCGCCCGAATCATTGTCTTTGACAGTTCCGTTGGCGCTGTCATCGCGGCTGCTGCTGTCATCGGCGTATAATGGAACGGACGTCGGGAACACGCTCTCCAGCGTGCCTTCCCATGCAGACTTCAGTTCTGCCAGACTGACTGATTCGCTGCCATTCTTTATTACCGGTTCAGCTATTGTTCTGCCTATCAAGAGCGCGCCTGAGGTGTATTTTGATTCAGCAGCTTCATCGTGACCGAACACGGCAATCGAACCCGCCGTGTTTTCGCCGGGCGCAGTGCCGGCCGTCGGGTACACTATTTCAGCAATAATAGCGCCGACATGCGTGCTTGCAGCATCTTTGACAGAAAGCGGCTCATGCGAGAAGCCCCGGATATGCTTGTTTGCTGTTTCCGCTGCATCCGCTGTATCAGTTGCGGCGTTGGAATGCATGTTTGCGGCGTCTTTGGCGAAGAGCAGCTCCGGCGAGAAGCCGGCGGCATATTCAAAGCCGATTTCATTTCCAATCGCCATTTTGAAAACAGCCTCGCCGCCGCCGCCCTCCGTGACAGCCCAGGCGGATACTATTAGCTTGTCCGTGATGAGTTTATGAAACCCGCGCCACATTTCTTTCTGAGACTTCAAATCCTCCGCCGGCATGAAGACGACTACGTCATGCCCGGAGTTTTTGAATTCCGGCGTAATAATGCGGGATGCATCGTTCGGCGCGATCGCAAAGGAGACGAGAGTCGGCGGGACGTCCATTTCGTCGAACGAGCCGGACATGCTGTCTTTTCCGCCTATCGCGGCAAGTTCCAGCTCCATCTGGGCCTCGAATGCGCCAAGCAGAGCTGCAAACGGTTTGCCCCAGCGCGCCGGGTCGCTGCGCAGGCGCTCATAATATTCCTGGAAAGAAAGATAGACCTTGTCAGGGTCGCACCCGGCCGCGACGAGCTTGGCGACTGAAGTGACGACCGCTGCTTTCGCCCCTGTAAACGGGTCTTTGGACGATAAGTACGGGTCGAATCCGAATGACATGACTGAGCAAGTGGATGTATTCGACTGTGCTGAGTAAAAACCAACAGGGAGGAGCGACGCCATAACTTGCGGCGGCGTCGACTGGGTCCTTCCCCCGTTCTTCATGAGTATGCTGGAGGCGCCGACGCTTCCGTCGAACATCTCGAATAATCCGCGCTGCGAGCAAAACCGCAAGTCGCTGACGAGGGTGGTCAGGGTGCAGGGGTCAGGGGCAGCGCGCTGTAAGCGCGCAGGAGTTAGGAGATAGGGAACAGGATTTAGTGGAGACGGGGGGACGTACACCGAGGTGTGTTTTATTGCGCCGTTTGTGTCCAGAAACTCCCTTGAAATGTCAACTATTACTTTGCCTTCATGGCGCATGACCATGCGGGGGGAGACTGTCACTTCGGCGATGACGTAAGCTTCGAGGTTTTCGTCCTCCGCTTTCTTTATAAACGTGTCCGTGTCGCCGGGGGCGACCACGACAGCCATGCGTTCCTGCGACTCCGAAATCGCAAGCTCGGTGCCGTCAAGCCCCTCATATTTCCTGCGTATCAGCGATAAATCTATGTCGAGCCCGTCCGCAAGCTCGCCGACGGCTACCGAAATGCCGCCGGCTCCGAAATCGTTGCAGCGCTTTATCATCCCGGTCACTTCCGGGTCGAGAAAAAGCCTCTGTATTTTACGTTCCTCGGGGGCGTTGCCCTTTTGCACCTCCGACGCCATTGCGGCGCGGGACCCGGCTGTATGCGTCTTGGATGAACCTGTCGCGCCTCCGATGCCGTCGCGCCCCGTCCGCCCGCCCAGCAGAATGACCTTGTCTCCCGGAGCAGGCGCCTCCCGCGCGACGTCGGACGCCCGGACAGCGCCGACCACCGCCCCCAGCTCCATACGCTTCGCTATGTAGCCGGGATGATAAATCTCGTGTACCAGACCTGCGGCAAGGCCGATCTGGTTTCCATATGACGAGTAACCCCTTGCAGCTGTCTGCGTGAGCTTACGCTGCGGGAGTTTCCCGGGCACGGTATCGCTCACTGCGGCCCTGGGGTCGCCGGAACCCGTGACGCGCATTGCCTGATAGACGAAAGCCCTGCCGGCAAGCGGGTCGCGGATCGCTCCGCCCAGACATGTAGCCGCTCCGCCGAAAGGCTCGACCTCCGTTGGGTGGTTGTGAGTCTCATTTTTGAACATCAGAAGCCAGTCCTCTGTCTTGCCGTCTACAACAGCGCCGACATGGATAGAACAAGCGTTGACCTCCTCCGAAATATCCAGCTCAGCAAGCAAACCCCTGCGGCGCAGGCATTTGGCGGCAATGGTGGCGATATCCATCAGAGTGACCGCGCGGGTTTCCGCACCGCCGCCGTATACCTCGCGGCGCGCGCTGAGATAAGCGCCGTATGCTCTTTGCACAGCCGGGTCGTCTATCGAAGCATCGGTAATATGCGTATTAAAAGTGGTATGACGGCAGTGGTCGGACCAGTAAGTGTCCAGTACGCGAAGCTCCGCGATCGTCGGGTCGCGCTTCTCTGTGTCACGGAAATAGCTCTGCATCGATTGGAGATCCGCCAGATCCATGGCGAGCCCGAAACGCTCAATATAACTTTCCAAATCATCGCTGCCCGCGTAAATAAAGCCGGCGAGCGTCTCCACTTCGGCCGGTTTTGCATATTCGGCGGCTAGAGTATCAGGCTTGTCCTCATCTGCTTCGCGCGACTCGACAGGATTTATGAGATAGCCGCGAAGGGCGGTCAAATCAGCTTCGCCAATATCGCCGCTGAAAATAAAAAGCTTCGCCGTCCGGACGGCGGGCCTCGCGCCCCGCGCTAAAAGCTCGATACACTGCGCGCAAGAGTCGGCCCGCTGGTCAAACTGGCCGGGCAGCGCCTCGACGGCAAGCGCCCGGAACGCGCCTTCAGGCTGCGGGTATGACTCATCGTAAATATCATCGACCTGAGGTTCAGAAAAAACCGTATCTTTCGCTGAAACGTAAACATCTCCGGAAATGCCCTCCACATCGTACCTGCACAGTACCCGCACAGAATCGACGCCGGTTATCCCGAGAAAATCGCGGACGTCGCGAAAGACAGCCTGAGCCTCGACGTCAAACCCCTTCCGTTTTTCCGTATAACAGCGAAAAACACTCATAATAACCTCATTTGAACAGTTACCCTTATCTGATCATCGTCAAGTCGATCGTCCAATCCTGGATCATCCGGAAAACGCCGGACTGGCTCGGCGACGCCCCTGCGATGGCCCCCATAGGCGAATAGACGGCATACTTCTTGTAGAGGACCGGAGAAAACGGCGAGAAATACATAACGCTCTCGCACAACGCGCTGGCGGCAGCCTGTTCCTGCGCCGCTGTCTCCGCGCAATGGAAATCATCAAGCAAAGATCGATACTCTGAGCTGCCGGTCCTTCCATAATTAAGCTTGCCGCCGGGCAAAAGTAAAGCGGAAAGGTCAAAATCCGCGCTAAGCACGACCTCTCCGTAATACAAATCAAAACTCCCCGCTTCGAGCGCCGCTATGAAATTATCCCAAGGCAACTCGCGCACAGAGACGCTGATGCCGGTACGCCTCAGCGCGCTTGCTATCAAATGGGCTGCGCGCACCTTGTATTGGTTCTCGCTATTGACGATAAAATCAAGCGAAAACTTAGCGAAACTGCCGTTTCCGACGGGGTATTCGAGATAAGAGTCGTTATCGTTGTCTTCGAGCCCCGCGCGGTCAAAAAGGGCTGAGATGCCGCGCTGCGGGTCGATATGTGTGCTGATCCACTGCCACTGGTCGTTGTAATACTCATACACCGGAGAAAGCGCATAATACGCGACGACTGCGCTGCCTTGCATTATTTCATTCACGATGAACTCGCGGTCGATCGTAGTACCGATAGCTCTGCGCACATCTGCGTCCTGGAGCACGGGGGAACGTGTGTTGAAACCGATGAACTGGAGGGCGGTCGTGTCGTAGTAGCGCTTTTCATGTACCCGGTTAAGCCTTATATCGTATGTATCGGACGGGTCGTCCCATAATAGCGACAGCTTGCCGTCCTCGAAAAGCTCCGCTGCTTCGTCGTCGCTGCAGACCATGAGGAACACAGCGTAGACCGGCAGGCGCTCATAGTCCCGGTGGTCCTTGAACCTCTCCAGACGCATAACGTCGTTGCCCGAAAAGATATACGGCCCGGTCCCGGGCGGAACGCGTTCATCGATCGAGCCGCTCTTTATGACCGGTATGTCGAGCAAGCTGGTGAAACGGCGGTTCGGCGACTTTAGTTTGAAAATGACAGTCAGATCGTCTTCTTCGTCTACCGAAACCTTGTCGATATTACTCAAACGATTGGTGAATCGCCCGCGCTGCATAGCCTGATTGTATGTGTAGACGACGTCGCTTGCCGTGAGAAAAGAGCCGTCGCTGAAGGCGATGTCCGGCTTTAGTTCAAACGCGAACATTGTGTTTTCTTCCACAGTCCAGCTTTTGCATAGCACCGGCTCCGCGATCAGGCTGCTGTCCAGCGAAAACAGGCTCTCATATATGAGCGATGACAATAGGATATTGTCGCTGTTCATGCCTGTAATGGGATTGACTGTGCTGTCCGGGTTATACCGCAGCGTGAATATGCCCCGCTGGTTGGGCGTGATGTAGAAGGTGTCCGCCGTATCGCTGAAAACAGGAGGATCGCCCGTCTCAGCGGGCTCAATGTCCTCCGGCTGTTCGCGGAGGCAGCCCTGGAGCAGCATAGTAAACAGCATAACGAACGCTAGCAGTATAGAAGGCAGAGTTTTTTGCAGACCATGTTTTCCCACAGTGTTTTCCTTTCGGAGACGACGTAAAGATGACGGCGCGATTTAATCAGCGTTTACTTAGTATATCTGCTGAACAGTTACCGTTATATTTTTAAAGGCTGATAAAGGCGCACTGGCTGCCGCGCATCCCGCTCATCGCGCGGTGCGACCAGTATTTTGTGCTGTTGCAGCTTGTGCAAACGTCGGATACTGAAATATCCTGCAGCCCGGCTTCAGTAAGCATGATACGGTTTGCTTCCTTGAGGTCAAGCATGTACTTGCTGCCGCGCGCTGTGTAGCAGGAACCGGCGGCGCTGCCCATAGTGTTTTGAAGCATATCTATGACTTCTTGCCCGACCTCGTAGCAGCATTTGCCAATGCTCGGGCCGATCGCAGCTTTTATACCATCGGGTTGGCAGCCGTAAGTCTGCGTCATCTTTCGCACGGAGGCCGCCGCAATATTCGCGACTGTGCCGCGCCAGCCCGCGTGGACGGCGCCGATCGCTCCCCTTATCGGGTCGTGCAGCAATATCGGCACGCAATCGGCTGCGTAAACTGTCAGCGCGACGTTCCTGTCGCATGTGACCATCCCGTCGGCCTCGAACTCCGCCGCTTCAAAGAGCGCGCCTCGATGGGCAGTTGTGGCGATGCGGATATTGAAGCCGTGTACCTGCTTTGAGCGTACAAAATCGTCGGTGTTCATTTTAAGAACATTAGCCAGCAGCCGGTAATTCTCCTTGACGCTGTCGATGTTATCGCCCAGATCCAGCCCGAGGTTCAGCGTGGAGAATATCCCGCTGCTCACGCCCCCCAGCCGCGTTGTAAAGGCATGTTTTGCCCAGATATTCGGCGCAGTCACATAAACAATGCCGCGCATATACTGTTCGGTAAATGTAGAATCGTTATCCATTGCAACAACACATCCTTCGTCCTCGAAAATCCTGAGCCCTGAGCCCTGCTATGCGCTTTTCCCGCAGCAGTCCTTGTACTTCATAGGCAACCCGTTCGGCCGCAGTTTTCCGCAGGGGCAAGGGTCGTTGCGTCCGATTTTCGCCCCGCGCTTGACAGGCTGCTTCTTGACCGAGTCGTCGCCGCCCGCGTTTTGAGCCATGGCGTTCAGATTTCTTGCAACGCCTTGGCGCTTCAGCGTTTCTTCCTTCCTGATGCGCACTGTGAACACGCGCCGGACGACTTCCTCCCTGATACCGCCTACCATCGCCTCAAACATATCAAAACCGTCGCGCTTGTACTCGTCCACAGGGTTTATATTACCGTAAGCCCGCAGCCGGACGCTGTCGCGCAGTTCCTCCATGGCGTCTATATGCTCCATCCAGTATTCGTCGACGACGCGGAGCATGATGACACGCTCCAGTTCGCGCATGACGGGAGTACTGCTGCCTGGGACCAGACCCAGCTCCGCTTCTCTGAAAGCATAATATGTGGTTGCTTTAGCTTCGAGTATTTCGGCAAGCTCATCCCTGCCGATTCCGGATTCCGGAAGCTGTATTTCGCGTTTCCTGAGGAACAGGCTCTCAAACGGGATCAGGGCTTCCGCTAACTGGGCAGGTTCGCTGAGAAGCTCGAGCTCGCCGAACCCGGAGTTCACCGTGGTGCCTATCACCTCGGAGATCATAGTCTGGATGCTCTGCCTAATATCGTCGCCGTCCAGCACCTTCTTGCGCTGCTCATATATCAGGGCGCGCTGCTTGTTCATAACGTCGTCGTATTCCAGCACGTTTTTGCGCGACTGGAAGTTGCGGCTTTCAACCCTGCGCTGCGCCGTCTCTATGGCGTTTGACAGCATTTTCCTGTCTATCGGCGTATCATCGTCGAGGCCGAGGGTATCCATCATGCCCATCATCCTGTCGGAGCCGAACAGACGCATTATATCGTCCGTGAGAGCAAGGAAAAAACGTGTCTCCCCGGGGTCTCCCTGCCTGCCGGCGCGCCCGCGCAGCTGGTTGTCGATGCGGCGCGACTCGTGGCGCTCCGTGCCTAATATGCACAGCCCCCCGGCTTGCTTGACCTTCTCCGCCTCGACTGATGTGACCTCGTTGTGTTTCGCCATCCTTTCGGCGAACATTTTCCTTGCCGCGATGATATCCTCATCGCTTGTTTCCGCGTATCCTGTCGCTTCCGCGATCATTTCATCGGTCAAGCCGGCCTTTTTCATATCGTTCTTTGCGAGGTACTCAGCATTGCCGCCCAGCATGATGTCGGTGCCGCGCCCGGCCATGTTCGTTGCGATCGTGACCATGCCGACCTTACCCGCCTGCGCGACTATCTCCGCTTCTTTATCGTGCTGCTTGGCGTTGAGGACATTATGGGAAACGCCTCGTTTTTTCAGCATGGAGGACAGAAGCTCACTCTTTTCAATGGACACAGTTCCCACAAGCACCGGCTGGCCCTTCTTGTTGCACTGCTCTATCTGGTCGATTATCGCCCTGAACTTTCCCTCTTCGGACTTATACACGACGTCCTGGTTATCAAGCCGCACAAGCGGGCGGTTCGTCGGTATCTCGATGATGTCCAGATTATATATGGCGCCGAACTCTTCCGCCTCTGTGAGCGCTGTGCCGGTCATGCCTGAGAGCTTCGCGTACAGGCGGAAGTAATTCTGGAATGTTATCGTTGCGAGCGTTTTGCTCTCACGGGCGACCTCGACGTGCTCTTTCGCCTCGATCGCCTGGTGCAGCCCCTCGGAGTACCGCCTGCCAAGCATCAAGCGCCCCGTGAACTCGTCGACGATGATGACTTCGCCTTCTTTGACGACGTAATCGACGTCGAGCTGCATGATCCCGTGCGCGCGCAGCGCCTGGTTGATGTGGTGCGACAATGTGCTGTTTTCAAGGTCGGCGAGGTTTTCCAGGCCGAAGTGCTTTTCCGCTTTTTCAGTTCCGCGCGCTGTGAGTGTCGCGGAACGCGCTTTCTCGTCTACTACATAATCGGCGTCGAGCGTTTCATCTTCCTGCGCCTTTTCATCAGTCGTGGCGTACACGACTTTTTTCAAGCGCGCTGTGAACTCGTTGACCTTAGTGTACATATCCGTAGACTCGTCGCCCTGGCCTGAGATTATCAGAGGCGTGCGCGCTTCGTCTATGAGTATTGAGTCGACCTCGTCGACGATGGCATAGACATGCCCCCGCTGCACCATGTCTTTCTTGTACAGCGCCATGTTATCGCGAAGATAGTCAAACCCAAGCTCATTGTTGGTGCCGTAGGTGATGTCGGAACCGTACGCCGCGCGGCGCTCGTCACCGCTCAGTCCGTGCACGATAAGGCCGACGCTCAAGCCCATGAAGCGGTGGACTTTTCCCATCCATTCGCTGTCGCGGCGCGCAAGGTAGTCGTTGACGGTCACTATATGCACGCCCTTGCCTGTCAAGGCGTTCAGGTAGGCGGGCATGACCGCGACGAGGGTCTTGCCTTCACCTGTCTTCATTTCAGAGATGCGGCCCTGATGCAAGACTGCGCCCCCTATTAGCTGCACCTTGAACGGGCGCATTCCCAGCACGCGGTCGCATGCTTCGCGCGCGGCTGCGAATGCTTCCGGCATGAGGTCGTCGAGCGTTTCGCCCTTTTGCAGACGCTCCTTGAAGTGCGCGGTCTTCGCGCGCAGCGCGTCGTCCGTCAGCGCGCGGTATTCGCCTTCGAGGCTCCCGATTTTGTCTATTATGGGCGCGAGCGCCTTAAGTTCCCTGTCGTTATGGGAGCCGAATATCTTTGAAAATGCTTGCTTGATCATAGTGATGCCTTTCCTGTCATTTTTCTTTTTGGTGTAATTCTATCATATAAATATGAACAAAAAAAGAAAAATCTATGATATACTGTTTGTTAGGGGTCAGGGGTCAGGGGTGACGCGTCAGCGGCGCGTAGGATATAGGAGCCAGGTATAGTTAGGACGGGGGATACGGGGGTTTGGTAGCGAGTAGCTGCGTTGATCGTGGCTGTGAAATTTTATTTTGGAGGGTTTGAAATGATATATCGTGATTTTGGGAAGACCGGGATGAAAGTGTCGCCGCTGGGTTTTGGATGTATGCGCCTGCCGATGACGACAAAGGACGGGAATCAGGTCGTGGACGACGAGCTTGCGATACCGCTGCTGAAAAGAGCCGTCGAGCTTGGGATCAACTTCTTTGACACAGCGTGGTTTTACTGCAACTTCGACAGCCAGCGGGCCGTGGGAAAAGCGCTGCGCGATGTGAGGGATAAGGTGATAATCTCGTCGAAGCTGCCGCTGTTCAACGTGAACAAACCTGAGGATTTCGACGAGTACCTTGACAAAACTCTGGAGCAGATGGGCCTGGACTATCTGGATATAAACCATTTTCACGGGCTGACATACAAGACGTGGGAGGAGAAGATACTGCCGCTCGATCTGCTCGACCGCGCTGAGAAAGCGAAGTCGAAGGGGCTTATCAAGCATCTGTCGTTCTCGTTCCACGGCGACGCCAACATGATGAGCGAGCTTATCGATACAGGCGCGTTTTCCAGCCTGCTCGGGCAGTATAATCTGGTCGATAAACGCAATGAAACCGTTTTCTGGTATGCAAGGTCCAAGGGCATGGGAACAGCCGTCATGGGCCCGCTGATGGGCGGCGCGCTGGCGGACGGCGGTGAAAGCATCCTCAAACGGATGGGCTCGAACGCGGCGACGGCAGCCGAGATGGGGCTGCGCTTTGTCTGGGGGCTTCCGACTGTGGATATGGCATTGTCGGGAATGTCTGACTTGCAGCAGCTTGAAGAAAACGTAAAATATGTAAACGACATAGGTTCGATCAGCGAAGCCGAGAGAAAAGCCCTTCTGGACAGGACAGAAGAGCTTGAAAAACTAAATGATATTTACTGCACAAGCTGCCAGTACTGCGACGTTTGCCCCGAGGGGATAAAACCTGGCAGGCTGTTCCAGCTGTACATCCAGCACAGCGTTTGGGGGTTGGACGACACTGTCCGGGCGCGCCTTGCAAGCAAAGGCCCGTTCGGACCCGGCAAAGAGGCGTCGGCCTGCACAGGCTGCGGCGAATGCAAAGCCCGCTGCCCGCAAAAAATCGACATCCCCAACGAGCTCAAGCACGTGTGGCCAGTATTGCAGAGTATTTAGGGCTAGCGCGCCTAGGGCTTTTTCGCGCGTTCGGAGAGGTCGGCGATGATACCCTCGAACTCGGCGTGGTACTCTGCCTTGCCCTTATGGCCTTCGAGATGAAGCGGCATACGGGCGAGATTCGACAAAATCGCCGGGATCCACCTGTACGGAATGCCGATCAGAATCGTATCCGACGGGTAGAGCTGCCTGCCATGCAGCCCGTGGACGAAAGCGGGAACGATAAAATTCACCTCGGCGGTCTTATGCGGGTGGACGAGCAGCCACGAGCAGCCCATGACAGGCGTGCACGACGATTTGTACATCTCGCCCGTAGAATACGTCATAGCGCGCATCACGACCTCGGCCTGCGCCGGGGTCGCGCTGACTACGAGCACGTCCGGGTCATAGGTCAGCAGCGCGGCAGGTGAAAAAAGGACGTAGTTTGCTGTGCCGTTGTCGAGCCTGGGAATAAACTGATAAAAATGCTGGTTGCACCGGGCTTCGTCAAATACGCCCAGCCGCTCGCCTATCTGCCCGCTCTTTTCAAACGGGGTGAATTCCTCCATACCAAGGATGATTTTTCCGACGCATGTTTCTGTGTTTTCGCTTGATATGTAGAAACTCCTGTTTTCTGACTGCGACAGCCTGAGCATCTCGCACAGTGAGAGCGCTGCGTTTTTGTCCAGCTGTGGTATGCTGTCCGGCCGGAAAAAGCTGAATTTGACTCCCACCGGCGGCTGGTCAAGCCCCAGCTTTTCAAGAACCGAATAATCGTGTTTCAAATCACTCATAATTACCAAGCCTTTCTTTTACTAAACAATTGTCAGAATGCAATTTAAACGTCGACTCCGGTCTGCCTCTGAATAGTTACCACAATAATACCATGCAGCGCTGAAATTGTGAAGATTTATTGTTGACAAACGCCAAACTGTTTGCTATCATTGCAAACGCGCCTGATTTGCTTGTGTGGCTCAATGGTAGAGCAGTTCACTTGTAATGAACAGGTTGTCAGTTCGATTCTGACCACAAGCTCCAAAGAACTTAATATGGGGGAATTCCCGAGTGGCCAAAGGGGGCAGACTGTAAATCTGTTGGCGACGCCTTCGGTGGTTCGAATCCACCTTCCCCCACCAGCATAACGCCTGAAACCAGTTTGTACTGGTGTTTTCAGGCGTTATTATTTTTTTTATCTCCTTGTCTAGCTAGGACTAATGTGTTAAAATCTTAACAAAATTCATAAAAAAGTGGTGAAAAATATGAAAAGCATAGGTGCGAAACTGACCGCGATAATGTTATGTGTAACAGTAATCGGCATTGCAGTGACAGTGGGAATATCAGTCTGGATATCAGGCAACGTAATAACAAGGGAGTCTCTTGCCAAAGTGGAGCGTAACACAGAGAGCGAAGCGTTCAGGATGGACAGTTGGCTCAGCGTACAGCAGGCGAACATGAACACCCTTTCCGACGTCGTATCCAGGGTGGACAACCTTTCAGCGGAAGAGCTGCGCCCCTTGTTCGAAGGCGTCATAGAAGGCAACGCCGCATACAGCGACGTCTATATCGGCTTCCCGGACGACACCGCAATCATGGGCAGCGGCTATCCCATCGAGGAAGAATATGAAAAGGGCTGGAAAGCAACAAAACGCGGTTGGTATGAGCTGGCGATGACGAACACAAACGCCGCGCACGTCACATCACCGTACGTGGACACCATGACCAAGGAACTGTGCATAACTGTCTCCCGGGCCGTGGTGCGGGGCGGCAGAGTGATAGGCGTCATCGGAGCTGACGTCCTGGTCCCGGAACTCAAAAAAATGATAATGGACATAACGCTTGACGGACAGGGCTACGCTATGCTCCTGGACAGCAACGGCGATATACTTGTACATCCGACAAGTTTCCCTCCCGTGGACGGCAAGTTTGTGAACATGAGCAAGGCGGATAACGGCTCGCTGGCCACACTTTGGAGCGAGATCGAAGAAGCGGACGGCGCGTACATCGACGTCGGGCTTGGCGTCAGAAAATACTACACATCATTCACCATCTACACAACAGGCTGGCATATGGTCACAGTGATACCGACAAGCGTCGTGACGCAGCCGATCAGGAACATCCTGTATATCGTAATACCCCTGTCGCTCGCTATAATGCTGGTCGCGGGAATAATCATTTATATCATCATACGCAGGATAATAGCAAATCCGCTTATGATGCTCACAGCCTTTATGAAAAAGGCAAGTTCCACCGGCGACCTCACGCTGCAAGCGGGGGATATCGAGACGATCAAAAAGTTTTCGGCGAACCCGGACGAGCTTGGGCAGTGCATCGACGCCTGCTCAAAGTTCATAAACCATGTTGTCGAGATCGGTAAAGCGCTGCGGGTCGTCGCGGAAGGCGACCTGACTGCGGAGTTCACAATACTGTCAAACAACGACAATATGGGCATGTCCATGAACATCCTCGAAGAAAACCTCAGCCAGATGTTCTCCGGGATAAACACCTCCGCGAAGCAAGTCTCCTCCGGTTCAAAGCAGATAGCCGACGGCGCGCAGGCGTTGGCGCAAGGCTCTTCGGCGCAGTCTATGGCGGTCGAGCAGTTGTCGGCTACCATAGCAGAGATAAACAGTTCCGCGCAGGAAAGCGAAACCACATCGACTGAAGCGCTCGACGAAGTGCGCGAAGTCGGGCAGCTGATGAGCACATGCATGGAGAATATGGCAAACATGCTGGATGCGATGAGGACTATCGGCGAAAAGTCGAAAGACATCGTAAAAACAACGAAAGTCATAGACGACATTGCGTTCCAGACGAACATTCTCGCGCTCAACGCCGCGGTCGAGGCGGCGCGCGCGGGGCAGCACGGAAAAGGCTTCGCCGTCGTCGCTGAGGAAGTTCGCAATCTGGCGTCGAAATCAGCCAACGCCGCGAAAGAAACTGCGTCGCTGATAGAGAGCAGTTCGCAGAGCGTCGAGGACGGAAACAAGATAGTCGAAAAGGTGAACGCCA
>Ga0082212_10000803_pt1 | contig 45927 bp, 30 predicted proteins | sample TergutNt197P3_FD_71548 | JGI IMG/M metagenome (GOLD analysis project Ga0082212, IMG submission 71548) | Neocapritermes taracua P3 segment gut microbial communities from Petit-Saut dam, French Guiana - Nt197 P3 | ecosystem: Host-associated > Arthropoda: Insects > Digestive system > Gut ... | reverse complement strand
GAGAAATTTAGACACGGGGTCGCCTAATTCCAACCGTCCCTGTTCCAGAAGAATCATGATTAAAGTCGCGACAACCGGCTTGGTCGAAGAAAATACCGGACTGATAGTGTCTAATTTAACTCCCGAATCGTTTGTGCTTGTGCCGTAACAGCCCTCGAAAATCGGCACGCCGTAGCGGTTTACTTTTATCATGCAAGCCTGAAATTTGTCCTGTTCGACCCATTCGTTTATTCTTGCGTCAAACTCGTCAAGCTGTGGAAGATATAATTTTAATTTTGCCGCCTGTTCGACGGCTTGTTTTGTTTTCGGCATAAATTTATCTCCTTTATTTATGTATTAAGTTTTATGTAATTATTCACACGCGGCGATAACCATATTGTTTATTTTACCCCAGTTGCCGTGACTTCCCATATCGTTGGGTTCGGGATATTCCCCGGCGTATAATATAATCGAAAGCTGATATTCGGGGTCTATCAAGATTTTATGCCCCGCCCAGCCGCCATGCTCTATTGCTCTTTCTGAACGCAAAACCCCCGCGTCGTCTACTTTTTTGCCACGGTAATTCCACCCAAGTCCCCATGAGTCCCACTCGTTAGGCAGAGCTAAATTATAATTTGACGTCATTTCTTTTATGCTTGCCGGGGATAATATTCTGCGTCCTTTAAAACGTCCGTTGTTAAGTATCATCTGGGCAAAGTTCGACATATCGTTAGCGGTCGTTTTTAACCCGCCTCCGCCGGATTCGTTATTATAATTCCCTTCGGAATTTACCCAGCCGTAACCTGTGCATTTTTCGTTTTTGCCCAAAGTTCTGTGCCATTTTTCTTTCGGCAGTCTAAAATGCGAATCAACCATTTCCAGCGGGTCGAATAAGACGCGTTTAGCATAAGAGTCTATGCTTTCTCCCGTAACTTTGCATATTATATCTTTCAATTTCCCATATCCGTGACTGCAATAAGACATAACTTTTCTGGGCGGGTTTTTAAGTTCGTAACGCATAGATAAAATATCCCAGTAATCAGAATTTTCCGGAAGATTCATAGCTTGATTCACTTTTTTATCATACTGCTCCCAGTCTTCGTCTGTTGAGTTTTCTTCGTCGGGGCGCTCAATTTTCAGTTCGTTTTTGATATAATCGTGTACAAATTTCCCAACTTCTTCATCTATAACGCCGCTCGTATGGGTAAGAAAATGCCATATCCTGATTTCTTCGCGTCCGTTTCCGGTATATTCGGGTAAAATCTTTGATACTTTTGTTTCAAGTTCAATAAGTCCTTCTTCCAGAAGTATCATCAATAAAGTCGCTATGACCGGCTTGGTATTTGACGCGACTGAAAAAATAGTGTCAAGACGCACGCCGTATTCATGTGTACTTGTGCCGTAGCAACCTTCAAAAATCGGCACGCCGTAACGCATGGCTTTTATAACTATCGCCTGACACCTGTCCTGTTCGATAAATTTGCAAAGTCTTTCTTCGAGTTTGTCGAGTTGCGGTAGATAAAGTTTTAGCTGCGCCGCCTGTTCGACGGCTTGTTTTGTTTTCGGCATAAAATAATCTCTCCTTTTCTTATTTTATATAAATAAGCATATATATATTATGCATAAATTAAACATATTTGTCAACTAATATAAAAAATTAAAAATTCGTTTAGTTAAATTTTTCAATTCACATATTGACTACTTGCGAAACATGGTGTATAATATTCTTTATTGTTATTATTTTTACTTTATTCCAAAATAAATTTTAACGGAATCATGAAATACTACGGGAATATTAAGGAGTCGCTATATAATGAAAAATAAATTTCAGAATCAGTTGATATTAACTTTGTTTATCGTCTCATCCGCCATTGTGCTTGGGATTTGTATTTTTACGGGATTTCAACTGAATAAAATATCGAAGTCGGCATATGACGATACAAGAGAATGGCTGCTGACTGTCAGCCGTTATGCCGCCGACAGCGTTACCGCCGGCGAGCTTGATAAATTGCAGTCGGCGGAAGATACTGATACGCCCGAATACAAAGAATTATTTAAACGCCTGACTGATTTCGTTGAAATGCATAATGTAAAATACGTCTATTTTATGAGAAATATCGACGGCAAAATAATGCAGTATATTATAGATACCGACCCCAATCCCGACGAAAACCTTTCGTTTGAACTCGACGTTTGGGAAGATGAGGCGTTAAACGCCTTTAACGGCACCGCTTCGGCTGAAATGGAAACTTATGTCGAGGGTTTCAACAATCTTATTTCGGGATTCGCCCCGGTTTTCAACGACGAAGGCAAAGTAACCGCGGTTGCGGGGGTTGACATCGAAGACTTTCATCTTCTTTCTATCAGAAACGCGATGAATTTCGGAATCCCGTTGCTGTCGCTTGGGGTGTTGATAATACTTGTATGCGGACTGCTTAATATAATCCTGCACCAGAAAACAGATAAAGCACGCTTGAACGCTTTGGAAAACGCCATGAGTTCAAGCCGCGCGAAAAGTGATTTTCTGTCAAATATGAGCCACGAAATAAGAACCCCTATGAACGCCATAATCGGCATGACGTCTATCGGAATGTCTGCGACTGATACCGAGCGTATGAAATATTGTTTCGCGAAAATCGAGGACGCGTCAAAACATCTTTTGGGCATAATAAACGATATACTCGATATGTCTAAAATCGAGGCGGGCAAGTTTGAGTTATCCCCCGCTGAATTTGATTTTGAGAAAATGCTCCAGAGGGTCGTAAACGTCGTGAGTTTCAGAGTTGACGAAAGACAGCAGAAGCTTACTGTGTATATCGACAGGGCAATCCCGAAGATTTTAATAGGCGACGACCAGAGACTTGCTCAGGTTATCACGAATCTTTTGGGCAACGCTATAAAATTCACCCCCGAAAAAGGGTTTATACGAATCGGGACGCAATTTCTGGGCGAGGAAAACGGCATATGCACTATACAAATATCTGTTTCAGACACAGGCATAGGCATAAGCCCCGAACAGCAGGCAAGACTGTTCAAGTCTTTCCAGCAGGCTGAAAGCAACACGTCGCGAAAATTCGGCGGTACGGGACTTGGGCTTTCGATTTCAAAGAACATAGTCGATATGATGGGGGGCAAAATCTGGATAGAATCCGAAATCGGCGCGGGCTCGAAATTCGCGTTTACGATACAGGTCAAACACGGTATGGACGAAAAGCCCGAAACCGTAAACTGGGGAAATATACGCATTCTCGCCGTTGACAGCGACCCGTATGTTTTGTCGCATTTTGAAGTAATGGCGAGAAGACTGGGTATTTTCTGCGACACAGCCGAGAGTTATAACGACGCTATACAGCTTGTTAAACAAAACAATACTTATAAAGTATGTTTTATCAACTGGACTATACAGGGAGCGGACGGGCTTGAGCTTACCGGGGTACTTAAAGAAAAAATGCCGCAGACTATTGCCGTTTTGATGATTTCGACCGTCAAATGGATAGAGATAGAAGACAAGGCGAAAAAAGCCGGGGTTGAAAAGTTTTTGTCGAAACCGCTGTTTCCGTCGTCCGTTTCGGAAATAATACACGAATGCCTCGGCGGACATCAAAAAGAAAAAGACACCCAGCCCGACGTCGCGGGACTTTTCGCGGGGAAACATATTTTACTTGCCGAAGATATAGAAATAAACAGGGAAATCGTCAACGCCCTGCTTGAGCCGACGCTTGTCGAGATAGACTGCGCCGTAAACGGGGCGGACGCTTTGCGTATATTCACAGAATCGCCGTTTAAATACGACATGGTTTTAATGGACGTTCAAATGCCTGAAATGGACGGATATGAAGCGACCAGATGTATCAGGGCTCTTGAAACGCCGAAAGCCAAAACTATACCGATAATCGCGATGACGGCAAATGTATTCAGGGAAGACGTTGAAAGATGTCTTGAAGCGGGAATGAGCGGTCATATAGGCAAGCCGCTTGACATAGAAGAAGTTTTGCAGATACTCAGAAGATATTTGTTTTAAATATTGATAATAAAACCCGCGAAAAAAAACAGTTGACTTTTATTTCTAAAAATGGTATTCTATATAAGTTAGGTTTTAATATATAAAAAAATTAAAGAATGTCCCGGAGGAATAAAAAAATGGCAAAATCAAAAGCAAAATTAAAAAATCAAGGATTGTTATACCCGTTAATAGTGATTATACCCGCTGTTATATTGATTGCGTGCGGCATAATCTTTAAAAGCAAGGCTATGATTCCGTTTATACTGGCATATGCGTTTATCGCAGTCCTGCCCGCTTTTTTTCTGGCTTCAAAAAAATACGGCATGGCGATAATAATAACGTCGATTGTATTTGTCGTCGGATTAACAGGTTATATCGTGACGGACAATATGCTCCAGAAATCAAGTTTATTTACCGATAAAGCTATTATAAACGCGATATCCGAGGCTTTTAACAAGCCCCCCGCGCTTATCAGCCAGAAAGATTTGGATAAAGTCAAAGTTTTGGTTTTAGATACAAATATAGCCAAATTTGAGGAACAAAACTTTTACGCGATTTCCGGATATACGCTTTCTCTGGGTTACGACGACGTTCTTGAACTTATTAAAAAACAGGAAGACGAAGCAGAGCATAATCACGATGACGACGAAGAAACCGAAGACGGTGAGCCGACTATTGATTCTCTTATGAAGTCCGCGGATTCAAGCGAGCCGATTACTGATTTTTCTGATTTAGCCGCGTTTAAAAATCTTGAATATCTTTTAATACAAGGTCCTAATCTTGAATATTTAAATCAGATAGAATATTACGGTCAGTTATATAAAGAAATTTACGGCGATTCTTTAGGATATAACGTGTATTATAACTGGAACCCCATGATTGGGTTAAAAGATTTGAGTTTCGCTGAAAACATGAACTCACTGAAAAACGTCACTGTATATAATACGGGCGCGACCGATTTTACGCCGTTCAGCAATCTGACGTCGATTGTAAATCTGAATATACAGTACTGCACCATAGACGACGCAAGCGGGCTTTCGAATTTAACCAATCTCGAAACGCTGAATTTATACCGGACGGGAATTTCGGATATATCTTTTGTTGCGCCGCTCGTGAAACTTAACGCCCTTTATCTTGGCGGAAACGAGATAAAAGATATAAGCCCGCTTAAAAATCTTGTCAATCTTAAAAATTTAACCCTCAATTCATTTTCCGACTCCGAAACCGAAGAAGATAAAATAAACGATATATCGGCTTTGAGCGGGTTAGTAAATCTTGAGAATATAAATTTAAACTATAACAATATAACAGACATATCGGCTTTATCGAAACTTGATTCACTTGAAAGCATTTATCTCAAAGGAAACGAAATAGAAAATATTTCTCCGGTATTTTCACTGCCGTCTATAAAATATATCGACATAAGCGAGAACAGGTTATTCGCGCTGTCAGATATAACAGCCAGCGAAAGTCTTGAAACTTTGGTTGCCGACAATAATTTTTTAAGCGATTTAACCCCCGTTGCGTCGCTTAAGAATTTAACGAGGCTGTCGCTTGCGGGCAATATGATAACCGATATATCGCCGTTAATATCCCTTGAGAATTTAACCGATTTGTCTGTCGGACAGAATATGATACCCGAAGAAGCGTTCGGCTATTTCGATGCGCTGGAAGAAGCGGGTACGCTGAGTTTATCCGGCAGGGACAGTCAGCTTATAGACTCAGACGACGATTATGATTATGATGAAGACGGCGACGACCATGAGGGTCACGACCACGATTAAAAAATTAAAGTAGTTACGCAAAAACCCCGCGTATAACGCGGGGTTTGTTTTTATGTTATCATGTCTTTTTTATCAGTCAGATAATGCGAAAGCGTTTTCATTACGTCCTCTATTACTATCGGTTTCCCTAAATGCCCGTTCATGCCGGCTTTGACGCACCGCTCTATATCCTCTTTAAAAACGTTTGCCGTCATTGCGATTATCGGTATTTCGGCAGATTTGGGAATATCGAGACTTCTTATCATGCCGGTCGCCTGCAACCCGTCGATTTCAGGCATCTGCATATCCATGAAAATCAAATCGTAACGTCCGGGATTTTTTGAGAATAAATCAAACGCTTCCTGCCCGCTTTGCGCCATGTCTATAATAATATTTGTCGGCTCAAGCAGCGCTGCGACAATTTCAAGATTTATTTCAACGTCGTCTACGACCAGTATAACTTTGCCGGAAAAATCGCTGATATTTTCACTGCCGCCGTCTGTATCAAATTCGCCGTTTTCAATAACAGCTTCCGATGATTCGGTATCAGCAGGAATCCCAAGCCTTGCCGTAAAAATAAATTTAGAGCCTTTCCCCGGTTCGGATTCCACCCATATCTCGCCGCCCATTAATTCAAGTATGCGTTTCGAGATTGCAAGCCCTAAGCCGCTCCCGCCGTATTTGCGCGAAGTCCCGGCTTCAGCCTGCTGAAAAATATTAAACAGTTTGCTTTGCTCCTGCTTTGACATGCCTATCCCGGAATCTTTTACGTATACCTGTATAACGCACCCGCCGTTTTCTTTACTCAATAATTTCGCGTTAAGCGTGATATATCCGTCATCGGGAGTGAATTTTGTCGCGTTTGACAAAAGATTTGTGATAACCTGAGCCAGATGCTGGTCGTCGCCATATAAAATCTTAGGGATTTCTATGTCCATTTCAACGGTAAAATGCTGCCGTTTGTCCTGTATTCTTATTGCTGTGACGCTTATTACCCTGTCCATCATCTGGTTAAAGTTAAAGTTTATGAATGACAGTTCCATTTTGCCGGACTCGATTTTTGATATATCCAGAATATCGTTGATAACGCCGAGAAGATGGGTCGAGGCGTTTTCTATTTTATCGAAAGCGTAGTCTTTATGCTGTAAATCTTTTTCGTGCTTGCCGATAGAAGTCATGCCGATTATGGCGTTCATGGGGGTCCGGATTTCATGGCTCATGTTGGATAAAAACGAACTTTTCGCCTGACTTGCGGCGAGAGCTTCTTCCCTTGAGCGTTTTAAATCTGTTATATCGTGAAACATCAGCATAATCCCGTTGTTTTTCTGCTGTTCGTCTATCATGGGGACTAATAACCCCGCAAAATCCTCGGCTTCGCCGTCTTTATTAAAATCAAACGTCACGTCAAAAGATATAGGGGTGTTCGTTTCGGTCACGGTATGGCTCTGCTCAAGCAAATTTTCATGCGATATATAGTCCATAAAAGGCGATAAAACTTCGGTTAACGTATGCCCCATGACTTCCGCCGCGTTTTTAAACCCCGCCTTGACGATAAAATAATCCGTGCAGAACTCTATTCGCCCCGTCTGGCTCAGAAACAAGATAATACTGGGAGAATTTGCAAGCAAAAGCGCGAGATACCTTTCGCGTTCCCTTTGAATAAACGTGCTTGCTTTTTGCTGGTTTAACACGGTCGTATACGCGATTTTTTCCTGAGCGATGGCGTTTTTCAAATGCGTCATTTCGCGGTTAATCCTGCGGTTTTCACGCTCAAGCTGGGTCAGTTTGGCTTGTATGTCGATATTTATATTTTCGCTGTTTTCGTTTTCTCCCAATAAATCACCTTCTTCCCGGACATCGCATATCTTAAATTTTACAAAACGCAGGCGCAGAAAGTATAATTATGAAAATGATTGTGCAGTTTTCCGTCCTGACCGAGCATCGGGCAGATTTCTCCACCTGAATATCCCATCATAAACGGCAGCCCGTCGTTTGTGAGTTTGTCTTTTATAAGCCTGAGTTCGCTCTCCTGGTCGGGCGCGAGCATTATATACCGCGTCACGCATGGCAATAATAAAGTCGCCTGACGGTCATTGTAGCCATGTATCTGACGCAGCCCTTCTTCGGCGGATTCAAAAATACCCTCCCTGTCTATACTTCCAACGGCAAACGAAGTGCCTACCGGCATTTCCCCTCCGGTCAGAACAGAGCCGTCCTCGAATAACGTATAAAAACCGAGGGCGACGGGTTCTTTCGCGTCGTCGTAATGCACCATAAGAGGCGTCGTCGTGATATTTTCTTTTGTGATTATCAGCCCTATGTCAGCCAGATATTTTAATATTGGCATGTCGTTTACTTCGCTTAAAACAGCCCCCTCGCTTTTGGTTATGACAGCGCGGTTGTTTGATATATTGCGTTCGGGAATAGAAGAAACGATAAATTTCGGTTCGACAGGACCGTTTAAAAACATCATGCCAACCCCTGCGGGAAGATTTTCGCCGTTGCATATCGTCTGCACGGTTTCGTAATTAAAGTCTATGTTGTTTGTAATCGACCCCCACATCGGGATTCCATTGCATGAATTATCCATGGCGGCGACTACTTCATAACCTGCCACGTCGCGCATATAAGGCATAAACGTAAAAATCATCGACGGGTCGTCTTGGGATTTGCCGCGAATTTTTTTATATAACTTGTCGATTTGTTCTGTATAGTTATCGTGATTTATGCTTTCGGTCATTCCGACTTCAAAACTTACCTCGTCGCTTGTAAGCACCGTGAGAGTCAAGTCAAAAAGGCTGAAGCCGTGTTCGTCGGAGCTTGCCATAGAAGTCATGCCGATGATATTAAACGGCAGTTCCTCGCATATCGCCTTAACTACCCCGCTTTCGACAAAATCAATATGGCAGAAAATCAAGCCCCCGGAATTTTTTTTAAGGGAAGTAAAATCTATCTGGCTTTTAAGTTCGTTCAACGCCTCGTCGATTTCATCTATTTCGGAAGTTCTGGCTGTAAACATTTTAATCATAATAAAAATTTCCTCTCTGTATTTTATATTTTTTGTTTTTATTGTTAAGTTATAAATTATTTTATATTATATCACGTTATAATTAATAATTCAACAATATTTTTATACAGATTAAAATAATTTATGGTAAAATTACTTGATTTGCGGGCTTTGTTAATGTTATAATATATATAAAGTTATTTTAAAGGAGAAATGCAAATTGGCTGTTTACGCAATAGGCGATGTTCACGGGCAATTTAACGCGTTAAAATCGCTGATATATAAACTGGAACTCAAACCGGACGACCATATAATATTTCTGGGGGATTATGTTGACAGAGGCCCGGACTGGTTTGACGTTGTTAAATATATTATATCTTTAAACGATATATGTAGAGTCACAACTCTCTGGGGCAACCACGACATGATGATGCACGATTCAATCATGATGTTTAAAGATTCTGTAATATGCCCCGAAATAAGCAGTCAGGAAAAAAGAGAGATATGGTTTTATAACGGGGGCAAAAAAACATATAATAAATTTATAAAGCTTTCAACAGATGAAAAAATGCTTGTGTCTGATTTTTTCAAAAAGCTTCAAATGGATATTGCCGTAACGGTAAATAATCAAGAATATATATTATGCCATTCGCTGCCGGAAGATACGGGAAAAACTTTATGGGATTCGGCGTGGGCGAGATTATTATGGAATGCTAACGGGTCGGTTTACTGCGAATCGGACATTGACGATAAAATATTGTTTGAAAAATATAAAGACAAAACTATCATACACGGGCACACCCCTGTATTAAATTATATCAAGGCTAATGAACCTGTCAAAGCGTTTGCGTATAAAATAAACGATGTGACATTTGTTAATATTGATTTGGGCGCGGGTTATCTCGGCGAATTTTCGGGAACAAATATATGCGCTCTGCGTCTGGACGATATGAAAGAATTTTACGCGATATAAAAAAATTCTCCCGGAAAAACTCCGGGAGTTTCGTTTTATCATATTTTTAATTTTACGTGCTTACGTCATAATCAACGGGCAGTATATCTAAATCGGGAGTGAATATAGACGTTTGCTCCATGTTCTGCATGAAAACAAATTCGTCCGCCCAAAGTTTTGTACGCAAATACGGGCTGTCAAGCATTCCCCCGCCGTGATATTTGCCGTCGCACGTGATAAAATATTTGCTTTTCGCCAAAGCCACATGCATATATTTTAATTTGTCGTATGTCAGACGCGCGACTTTTCTCGCCGCGATTATCTTTCTCGCGCTTGTTATGCCTATGCCGGGGACTCTCAGCAGAGTTTCATAATCGGCGGTGTTTATCTCGACGGGAAACATCGCGATATTTCTTAGCGCGTACCCGGCTTTCGGGTCTATGTCAAAATCGAGATTCGGGGAGTTTTCGGGCAGTATCTCGTCGGGGTTCATGCCGTATAATTTTACGAGCCTGTCTGCCTGATATAACCGCCGACCGCGCCATTTCGGTGTGCTGTGACCTTTAAAATCCAATATCCCGTCTTTGGACGGCGCGGAAAACGGCGAATAATATACCCTGCGTAAATCGTATTTTTTATATAATGAATCAGCAAGAATATTTATCGTCCTGTCGGTTTCGCCCATTGCGCCGACCATCATCTGGGTTGTCTGACCTGCGGGAGCGAACGTTCTGCCTGTGTCCGAACGCGCTTTTATTCCCCTGCGCGGATTTAATTCGCTGATAAAATCATTTACAGCCGACATCGGGGATAATATATTTGTTCTTGTTTTTTGTTTTGCGAGAATCTTATATCCGTCGCTGTGGGGCAGTTCGATGTTTACGCTTACCCTGTCGGCTAAAAATCCAAGCTGTCTGATTAAAAGCGGGTCTGCTCCGGGCATGATTTTCGCGTGGACATATCCGTTATAGCCGCGCTTGTGCCGTATGACTTTCAACGTGTCGATTATAAGTTCTTCGGTGTAATCGGCGTTTTTGCATATTGCCGACGTGATAAACACGCCATGCCCGCATTCGTCAGCCGAAGCGATAGCCATGTCCGCTATTTCTTCGGTATTGTGCGTGTATCTCCGTTTGTCCTTTGAACAGCGGCAGCCGCAGTAGGCGCAGTTAAACGTGCAGTCGTTTGACACGAACACTTTCGGGACGGTCGGCGGCGACGGTTTTGATTTGATATTCGATATGCTTTTGCCTATCGCGACCAAATCGTTATCATGCGCGCTTATTTTATTATAATTATTATAATCGCTGTAATCGCCCCGCGCTGTTTTATCGCCGTCGGCTATGTCGTAAGCGGCGTCCTCGCGCATGACTGACATTTTTTCCTGAAACGATAAGTCTTTTTGTATTATTATATTTGCCATAACAGACCCCTTCTTTTTCTTTGAAAATCCCATGAATATATTATAACATTTATTATATATTTTGTCAAGAGATTTTTACTTGAATATAAAAATATTTTTTTTAAACAAGTAACTGTGTTTTAACATTTTTTTCACACAAACGTTTCTAATTGTTGAGAAATATAGTGTATAATTTTATAATGTTCAGGAAAGCCATTTTTTTGGAAGGATTAAAAATATGAACATTATAGATCTGATTATGTTTTTCGCGTCTATGATAATAAGCGGCGTACTCGTCTATCTGACTGCCGTGCTAAAGGCGAGCGATACCCGCGACCGGCGTATGGGAAGCCTTGTCGTCGTGTGCGTTGTCACGCTTATATGGACAGTCCTCAACGCCGCGACGATGATAATCGACCCGGCGTATTTCCCTTATGTTTACCCTGTCAAAGTGGTTTTCGTCACTACCCTGCCGTATGTGCTTTTCTGGTTTATATTAAATTTCGCAAATTCGTGGTTTGCCGGTCTTAAATCGCTTACCGCGGCTGTCATATTAGTTCCTTTTCTGGACTGTATCGGGATTCTGACAAACCCTTTGCACCATTTATATTTTATAAACTACGATTACCCTGTGCCGCCGAAAGGATTGTTGTTTACGCCCCATGTCGCCATGCAGGCTGTGTTCATTCTTTTCGGGTATGTAATATTATGCCGTTATATAGCCGCAAACTTCCGCCAGCGTCCTTTATTGATTCTGACCGGGGTGGGGACTCTTTTGCCGTATATAATAAATATGCTCTACAGCGTGGGCTATTTCGAGAAGTTCGGGCTTAATCACGATATAACGCCTTTCGGGGTTTTCTTTACTATAATTATTTTCGCGTATTCGTCGCGCAGAGCCGAGATGTTCCATTTCAAATCTGATATAATCACCTCCGTGTTTGACTTATTGCACAATATTATAATCATAATTAACAGGGAAGGTTATATAGTCGAGGCAAACGCGGTGCTTTATGAATTCATGAAAGATTTCAAACTTCAGCTCGGAAAAACGACCATCGGCGAATTTTCCGCTTTTCTGAGAGATAAAGTCAGTTCGCGCAGCCCTGAAAACATACTGGATTTACTTAACGTCACCGTAAAAAACAATTTCAGCGGGGAAATAGAAGTGCTTGGCGAATCCGGCAACGTAAGGACGCTCTCTTTGAACTGGATAGTCAGGAAATCCAGAGGTGAAATTCTCAGCTATGTCATAAACCTTGCGGACGTAAGCGAATACAGGGCAATGATAAGCGAAATCAAAGAAAAAAATATACAGCTTACCGAAATGAAAGAAATGGCGGAAGAGGCGTCGTACGCCAAAAGCACTTTTCTTGCCCAGATGAGCCATGAAATCCGCACGCCCATGAATGCCATCATCGGCATGGCGGAACTTGCCCTCAGGGACGATATGTCCGACGACGCGAGGAATCATGTCCAGACAGTCAAGCAAGCCGGGGCAAATCTTCTGGCTATAATAAACGACATACTGGATTTCTCGAAAATAGAAAGGGGCAAGCTTGAGATTATCCCGTCGGATTATTTGCTTTCGTCTTTGATGAACGATATAATAAGCATTATCAGGATGCGGGCGTTTGAAGCCGAACTTGATTTTACGGTGAATATCGACGATAAGATACCCGACGCGCTTTTCGGAGACGAGGCGAGAATACGTCAAGTACTTCTCAATCTTTTGGGTAACGCCGTCAAATTTACCGAAGACGGTTATATATCTTTGAACGTTACGGGGAAACAAATCGACGACAGCCATATACAAATAACTTTTGTAATTGAAGACAGCGGCATAGGGATAAAAAAAGAAGAAATCAACGATGTGTTCGACGCTTATAACCAGAGCAGCCAAGTCAAGGAAAAAAGCATCGAGGGGACTGGTCTGGGGCTTGCCATAACTCGCAATTTTGTCAATATGATGAGCGGGAGTATCAGCGTATCCTCAGAATTGGGTAAAGGCAGCGCGTTCACCGTGACTCTGCCGCAAAAAATCCGCTCGCCCGGCGCAATCGCGGAAGTTATCAACCCGTCTGAAAAGAAAGTTCTCGTATATACCCACCGCGATATATACGCAGTTTCTATAATCAAAACCCTCGAAAGCTTTAATATTGACTGCATGTCCGTATCAAACGACGACGAGTTCTGCGGAAAATTGCTGACGGGGCAGTATAATTTCGTTTTCATTTCGGCAAGGCTGTTCGAAAATATGAAACGCGCCTTTGCCATAACCGTCGTCCCTGTTAAAGTGATTTTACTCACGGGATTCGGGGAGGCTGTTTCCGACCGGAGCATGAGCATATTATCTATGCCTATTTATTCAATGCCTGTCGCCAATGTGCTTAACGGCGCGCAAGGCAATATATTCTATTATGAAAACGATAAAAATATTATGGTATTTACCGCGCCCGAGGCAAAAGTATTGCTTGTTGACGACATCAACACAAACTTAAAAGTCGCGGAGGGGTTGTTACGTCCCTACAAAATGCAGATAAGCATATGCAACAGCGGAATGGACGCAATCGAGTCGGTAATGGCAAATCATTACGATTTGGTATTCATGGACCATAAAATGCCTGTAATGGACGGCGTCGAAGCGACAAAACGCATAAGGGAACTTGACAGCGAAAAATATTATTCGCAAGTGCCGATTATCGCTCTGACCGCAAACGCCGTAACCGGCATGAGGGAAATGTTTCTGGAAAGCGGGTTTGACGATTTCCTGTCTAAACCGATTGACACGATGGCATTGAACGCCATACTGCGCAAATGGATTCCGAAAGACAAGCACAGAAGCCGGGCGGAAGAAAAAAACGACGAAAATTCAAACGCGCAAAAATCACAGGATATAAACGCGCCCGGAACTTTTGAGGCTGTTAAACCTGCTAAACCGACTGAAACAATTAAAATTGAAGGGGTCGATACGGAAAAAGGCATTATGATGTCTGGCGGGACGATTGATTTTTATATTGAGACACTGTCGGTGTTTCACGAAGACGGATTAGAACGGGTTGAAAAAATCAAAGAATGCCTTGAAGAAAATAATATCGCGTTATATGTGACTTACGTACACGCTTTAAAGAGCGCGTCCGCCAACATAGGAGCCGGAAACCTTTCGGAAACCGCGAAATCATTGGAGACTGCGGGAAACAACGCAGATATAAATTATATAGAAACGCATAACGGAAAATTCATGACGGATTTAGAATCGCTGCTTAATAGTATTGAAAAAAGTCTGGCTGACCTTAAAGCAAACGAAACAAAAGAACCTGCCGTTTTGGATAACGAAAAGTTCAGAATCGAGCTTGAAAATTTAAAGACCGCGCTTAATGATATGAATGCCGGCGTTATCGGAAAAGCCGAAAAAAACCTGCGTAATATGAATCCGCAGGGTGAAATGCTGACCGCAATCGAAAATATCTCAAAGAATATATTGTTCGGGGAATATGACGACGCGGTTGATTTGATTAACGGGTTATTGAAATAAATATAATAAAAAACAAAAGAACAGATATGGCGTATTTTCCCGCCGTTTCTGTTCTTTTTATCGCTTATGTTATTTTTCATATTGCCTAATCGTCATGTTTAAGCAATACGTCAATCGCTGTTTTCTTGGAAAAAGCCAGTTCTATATTTGACCGTCCGCTCATTTTTAATATTATACGCATAAACATTTTTTTTACGCCGTCCAGCCCGATAACCGCTCCGTATTTTACATATGGGGCGTTGCTTTGCATATATTCCGAAAACGCTTCTTTTATCCCCGTGTCAAACCTCACCCCGCCGATATTTGTTATAGTATATATCGAATTTTCCGGATATTTTGATATTACCGGCTTGATTATTTCAATCAGCGCGACGCAGTCTTCTATTACTTTAAAATCCGAAAAATCAATATAAACAAAATTCTTACCGTCAACAGTAAACTCCTCTACGCGTTTTTCTATCCCCTCCATTATTTATCCCTCCTCCTGTAATAATAAATCTATTAATGATATTGCCTCGTCATATTCGCCAAGCAATATATTGTCTGATATATTTTTGACGGCTGCGGCGACATTTTCTTTCTGTATTGATTTTTGCAGCCCGCTAATAATTTTGTTTATCGAGCCGGCGTCCATTTCATCTATCGCGGTTTTTAATTTTAACAATTCGGGTCTTAAAATATCGTTGTTTATCTCATTTATATTATCTGTATTATTTTTATTTTTGCGGACTGATAAAAGAAATTTATTTATATTTTCAAGCAATAATTCAAGAGATTTGAGAAATTTATAATTATTTGTTCCGATAAAATCAGTATCTCCGCGGTCTCCGGCGGATTCCAGCGATTTTGCCGTTTCTGACAAATCATCCGCCCCTATATTCGCGGACGCGCTTTTTAGCGCGTGGGCGTAAACCGTATATAGTTTAATTTCGTTTTTTTCGAGGCATTCTGTCATCCTGATTATTTTTTCTTTGCCGTCCTGATAAAAAACCTCAAGGGTTTCGACATAGCCGTCAACCGTCCCGCCGGAAATCATTATGCCTTTATTTACGTCTACGCCGCCGATTTTAATATTTATATTATATTCTTTATTTTGATTATTCTGATTATTTTTTTTCTCAGTCCTGACGCTTTCTTCGGACAGTAAAACCTGTTTTGATTTCGGTATCCATTTTTCCATGATAGTATTTAATTTAATAGTGTCTATCGGTTTTGACAAAAAGTCGTTGAAACCGTTTTCCAGAAACATTTCTTTTGTGCCTGAAACGGCGTTTGCCGTAAGCGCGATAACCGGGACGTTTTTATAATACTGGTCTTTACCGACCAAATCCCTGATTCTCTGTGTGGCTTCCATGCCGTCCATTTCCGGCATTCTGTGGTCCATGAAAACCAAATCGTATTGTTCCGACTGCATCATTTTTATCGCTTCCATGCCGCCCGTACATAAATCTATACGCGTTTTATACGGCGTAAGCAGACCTTTGGCGACTTTTAAATTGGTGTTGATATCATCGACGACGAGTATTTTCGCGTTTGGCGCGGTGAATCTGGCGATTGACTCGTTGCTTTCGCTGTAACTGTAATTGCTGTACATGCCGTTTAGTATATTTGCCACCGAAACAGAATAGGCGGGCATTGATATAACGCTCAGCCCTTTGTCGGGGATAGCCTCGCCGAATTCTGTCAGCAATACTATTTTGGCGTTTTTCCCGAATTTCGATATTAACTCTTTATGCTTTTCATAAAGGGCGAACGATACAAAAATAAACGAAAAATCGCCGTTTATCAGTTCGTCGTGCAATTCCGAGTCGTTTGTGACAATAGAACAGAACACCCCAAGATTATCCACCGTATAACCTATTGAATTGGCGTATATTTCGCGTCGTTCATAGATAAGCACTTTTTTATTTCCCGCGTCTTCGACTTCGGCAAGCTTTTGTTTGTTTCTGACTTTTTGCGGCAGTATTATCGTGAAAACGCTGCCTTCGCCGTATTCGGACTGGACGCTTATCTCGCCGCCCATAGAATTTACTATACTGTGCGCTATAGTCAAACCCAACCCGACTCCCTCGATACCTTTGTTTCTCTCTATGTCGCTCTGGAAATATTCCTCGAACAAAGTGTCTATATCTTCAGGTTTTATTCCCTTGCCGCTGTCCACGACTTCCATCAGTAAATTAATATTTTCTTCGTCGGTCATTTCCCCGGTCACGTTAAAAGATATAAAGCCCTCGTCGGTATATTTTACGGCGTTGCCTAAAATATTTATCAGTACCTGACGTATCCTAACTTCGTCGCCGTACAGAATTGTCGGTATGGCGTTATCCACGTTTACCACAAAACGTACCTGAGAATCCAGCACGCGCATTCTGATAATACTGATAACGTCGTTGAGCAGGGACGAAAACATATAATCCCCCTCGACTATATTTATTTTCCCCATTTCGATTTTTGAGAAGTCCAGAATATCGTTGATGATAGACAGAAGATTTGCCCCTGCCTGCTTGACTGTGATGATATGCTCTTTCGCGTCGTCTATATTTTCCTCCCTGAGCGCAAGTTCGGTCATGCCTATTACCGCGTTTATCGGGGTGCGTATCTCGTGGCTCATTCTGGCGAGAAAATCGCTTTTTGCCTTGCTTGCCTCGTTTGCCTTATAAACCGCGGCTTCAAGTTCGTCCTGCAAACTAATCAATTCCGTAATATCGTCGATAATCCCCACCACGTCGGTTATTTCGCCGTTATTGTCCCTGATTGGCGTGGTATGTATGTGATAAACTTCGTCGCCGGAATCTTTTGAAATCCATTCCTGCGCGCCTTCTTTAAAAGTTTTTTCAATGTATTCGGAGATTTCGCCGTGAAGGGCATTTGCCGGTATATCTGATATATTTTTACCTATCAGGTTAACAATTCTTCCGGATGCGGTATTTAATTTATTCAAATACAGCCCTTTGAATAGCGTAATCACCCTGTCGCGGTTGACGCTCCAGATAATCCCCGGATGGTTATTGACCACGGCTTCAAGCTGAGCGGCTGTCGTCCTGATATTTACGGTCATGTCGTTTCTGATAATCGCGTTATATAAAAGCCTGCTGACAGACCTCAGTATCATTTCTTCGTTTTCGGTAAATACGCGTTCTTTGCGGCAGTCGTCGAACCCTACGAAACCCCAGAATTTATCTTTGAAAAAAACCGGGGATATAAATATAGACAATATTCCCTGAGGGGACAACTGAGCCTGTTCCTGCTCTGACATATCACGGACAATAGCGTTGATACATTCTCCCTGCGATAATATCTCTTCCCAGCCCGGCATCGTTTCTTTATACGGCATATCAACCGTGTATTCGTTGTTTTGCTGAGGCTCGGCGGTCTGCGACCACTCGTACATCTGGGTGCTGTAAAGCTCGCCGTCTTTCGTATGATTCTTCCAGATATATACCCTGTCTATATCTATCGCTTTCGCAATTATATCAAAAGCGCACATCAGGACTTCCCCGAATTTGTCTATTTCGGGGTCGAGTAAAATAGAAGAAATATAATTCAATGTATATAATAAATCCGACTGCCGGGTAATTTCGTCCATCATTTTGTTGTGTTCGCGCAAATCCCTTACGTAAATCATGAGCGCGTCCTCGTTGAAATACCTGACACGCTCGGCAGTTACCACAGCCGGAATAGGCGTGCCGTCAAGCAGCCGGTGCGTCCATTCAAACTCGTACTTGCCTTTGTCAAACGCCTCGCGCATATATTCCAGAGCCGCCTCCCACGAGACTTTTCCGTCGGGCTGATATTCGGGTGAAAATTCGCCGATATGATTTATATAATACTGCTTGTCGTCAATCTCGAACAATCTCGCGGCTTCGTCGTTGCTGTCAAAGCATACAAAATCTTTATTGACCAGAAAACAGCACAGGGGTATAGTATCAAGCATGAGTTTTGTACGCTCGTATTCTTCGCGAATCCCGGTAATTTTGCCGCCGGACTGTTTCCGTTTTATATTATTCAGCAGCAGAAATATCGCTATAATTATAATAAGAAGCACCGCCGAAAGAACAGAAAAAAACACGGCAAGATATAAATACACGTCCCCGGTTTCATCCGACTGCATGAAACAGCCCGAAACGCTGACGGCTACAAAGCCCAGCGTCAATAATATCAGTATTATTTTTGTCAGTTTTTTTATTTTCGCGAAACCCGCGTATGTTTTCATCAGATTTCCGCCTTTTCAAATTCTTTCTCGTGTTCAAGAAAAATATCGACAAGTTCGGGGTCAAAGTGCGTGCCGCTGCAATTTTTGATTATCGCTACGGCTTCGCTATGCGTTTTCTTTTCCCTGTGCGGGCGGTCGCTGACCAGAGCGTCGTAAACGTCGATGATAGCCATAATCCTGCCCTGCAACGGTATTTCTTTGCCTTTCAGCCCAAGAGGATAACCTGTGCCGTCCCATTTTTCGTGATGGCTTCCGGTTAATGCTTCGGCATGGTGCAGTAAACTTCCGTGGTCCACATTTTCTTTTATCTGGTTGATTATATTTAACCCAAACCCGGCATGAGATTTGACTTTCTCAAATTCTTCGTTTGTAAGCTGTTCGGTTTTGTTTAAAATATCGTCTTTGACCGCGATTTTGCCCACGTCGTGGAGCTGGGCGGACAATAAAAACAAATCTATGTTCCATCCCGAAACTTCGTTTTTGTAATTTTCATGATTTGACAAAACTTCAAGGAATAAATTAAGGTGGCGGCGTATTTTTTCGATACCGCCGCTGCTGCCGTGGGCGTTCAGTATGCTGTCAACAGTCTTTTCCAGCGTCAAGGCAACGTTGAGCGACTGCTGCCGTCCATTTCTTACGGCAGGGGTGTAAACCCTGTTCTTGAATTCCTGTTCATGCTCAAGGAAAATTTCGCATATAACTGGGTCAAAGTGCGTCCCTTTGCCCTGCCTGAGTATTTCTATTGATTCTTCATGGGTAAACGCTTTTTTATACGGTCTGTCGTTTGTCAAAGCGTCGTAAACATCGACAATAGCCATAAGCCTTCCCTGAAGCGGTATCTCGCTGCCTTTTAGCCCGAACGGATAACCTGTGCCGTCCCATTTTTCGTGGTGGCTTACGGCTAAAGCCTCGGCGTAATACAAAAATTCGTTTTCCGTCGTGTTTTCTTCTATTCTTTTGATTATATCAGCCCCGAAAATCGTATGTTTTTTCATTTCGGCGAATTCTTCGTCGGTGAGTTTGGCGGGTTTCATAAGAAGGTCGTCTTTGATAGAGATTTTCCCAACGTCGTGAAGCTGGGACGACATAATAAATAAATTTATATCCCACGACGACAGTTCATTCACGTAAACGTCGCGTTCAAGCAAAAAGTCCACAAGCAGGCTCAGATAATGCTGCGTCCTTTCTATATGTCCTCCGGTTATGCTGTCGCGGTACTCCACGAGTTCCGCCACCGTCTTAAGTATCGCGCTCTGCAGTTCCATTATGGTTTTGGTTTTTTTGCTGACTTCTTTCTCTAAATCGAGATTATATTTAAGCAGTTCTTTTTTCTGTTTTTCAAAAAGAATATGTAAATCTATGCGTTTAATTAAAAGTTCTCCGGAAAAGGGCTTTGTTATATAATCGACCGCTCCGAGATTCAAGCCTTTTACCTCGCTTTGGGGGTCTATTTTCGCCGTGAGGAAAATCACGGGTATATTAGAAGTCCTCTGTGATTCTTTTAATATTTTAATAACTTCGTAACCATCCATTTCGGGCATTTCAATATCGAGCAGAATCAAAGCGGGGGTGACTTTTTCGAGAATTTGCAGGAGTTTTTTCCCTGACGGGGCGGTGAAAACGTCATAACTGTCGGCAAGGTTGTTTCTTGCGATAGTCAGGTTGGTTATATTGTCGTCAACTATTATTATCGTATCGTTTTTATTGTTCACAAACGTTCCTCCTATATCAGTTGATATCTATTAACAATACAGTTTAAATTCTACATAGAGTATAACATAAGTTTAATGCCGTGTCAATATGATAATATTATTTAACAATTCATCAAAAGCGGGTTTGGATAAAATTTTATATGTTTACTATATATTTTTACATTTTTGCGTTGACATAAAAATATAACTGTGATATTATTTTTATTATATATAAAAAACGAAAGGATTAATTATATGTCTGATACTAAAGCAAACGAAATAACGGGAAGTTTTGAAAAATTTGATAACGACGAGTTTTATAAAATATCGAATGTTCAGGATATGCCGCCGTTTTTTATTAATCTTGCGAGCAATTCTGATATATGGATGTTTATGTCGTCGAACGGGTCGTTGACGGCAGGAAGAAAACACGCCGGGCTTGCTCTTTTCCCGTATGAAACCGACGATAAAATTCACTTGGATTCTTATACAGGTCCTAAAACGGTTATAAGAATAACCGAAAATAATATCATAAAACTTTGGGAGCCGTTTGATAAATCCACAGTAAATCCGTATAAATTCACGAGAAATTTATATAAAAATATCTGGGGCAACGCGCTTGTTTACGAAGAAATAAATTATGATTTGAATTTATGTTTCAGATATAAATGGGAAAACAGCGAAAAGTTTGGGATTGTAAGAACGTCGCGTATAACAAATTTATCTGATTCGAAAAAAGATATTGCGGTTTTTGACGGGGTACGGAATATTATCCCCTACGGCATAGACGGCGGACTTCCCGGCTGTCTTTCTGACGCTTATAAACATTCCGAGCTTGACGAAAAAACAAATATCGCAATTTATTCTCTCACTTCAAAAATTTCAGATACTCCCTACCCTATTGAAATTTTGCAGGCTAATGTTGTCTGGAGCGTTTTGGCTGAGAACAATAAAAACAATGCGGTTGTTTTGTCGGACAAGCAAATAAAAAAATTCTGTAACGGCGAAGATTTAGTCACGGAAGATTTGATTTTAGGGAAAAAATGCGCGTATTTTACATATCAGAAGTTTTCGCTTGAATCAAGTCAGCCGGAAGAATGGCTTATGGTAATGGAAGTCGGGCTTGACCAAAGTTCCGTCGCGGTTTTGCAGAATAAGTTAAGCAAGGCTGATAAAAAAGATATTCTCTGTGAAGTCAAATCTGATATAGCCGAATGTACAAGGCAGTTGCAGTTAATCGTCGCTTCTGCCGACGGTATGCAATGCACAAATGATTCAGTCGCGTCAAAACATCATTTTGTCAACGTTTTGTATAACAATATGCGCGGGGGGATTTTTGATGACGGATATTCTTTTGATTATGACGAATTGATAAAATTTGTGAATATACGAAATAAAAATCTGATTGAGAATAACATGGGATTTTTCGAGAAAGTCAAGAATTGCCCTGAGAAAACTGTTATTTGTTTAAAAGAATGCGCTTATGAAACGAAAAATCCCGATTTGATAAGAATATGTTTGGAATTTCTGCCGATTTGTTTTTCAAGACGACACGGTGACCCGTCAAGACCGTGGAACTGGTTCTTGATTAATGTCAAAGACGAAAACGGCAAAAAACTCTATCATTATCAAGGCAACTGGAGGGATATTTTCCAAAATTGGGAAGCTATGTGCCTGAGTTTCCCCGAATATCTTGACAATATTATCGCAAAGTTTGTCAACGCCTCGACTGCCGACGGGTTTAACCCGTACAGATTAACGAGCGAGGGCATTGACTGGGAAGTCCCCGAACCGAATAATCCTTTCAGCGGGCTTGGCTATTGGGGAGACCATCAGATAGTTTACCTGACGAAACTTTTAGAGGCGTTATACGCGCATAATCCCGACGCTTTTGAAAAATTGTTCAGCAACAACACGTTCAGTTACGCGAATATCCCCTATCGTATAAATGATTATGATAAAATTTTAGAGGACAGCAAAAGAACAATTAAATTTGATTACGATTTGCATGATTCTATTATGGCGACTGCAACAAATATTGGTTCTGACGGGAAATTAATAGCGAAAGACGGGAAAATATATCACGTTGCGTTTGTTGAAAAACTTATTGTGCCGGTTTTGGCTAAACTTTCTAATCTTGTTGTGGGTGGCGGTATATGGATGAATACGCAAAGACCTGAATGGAACGACGCTAATAACGCAATCGTGGGCAACGGCTTATCTATGGTGACGGTTTATCAGTTAAGACGGCATTTAATATTCTGTAAAAAATTATTCTCGGATTATGCCGATAAAATCGCGCAAATCTCAAACGAAGTTATTGAATTTGTCACTAATATCACGGGCGTTCTGGAAAATTATTCGGGATATTTAGAAAAAGAAATCGACAATAAAATCAAAAGAGAAATATTGGATAAACTCGGATATGCTTTCAGCGAATACAGGGACAAAATTTACAACGCAGGATTCAGCGGCAAAGCCGGCGTAAAATATAATACGTTTATACAATTATTTGACGTTGCTTTAAAATACATAAACTACACAATCGAAGCAAATAAATTAAACGGGTTTTATATTTATAATTCTTATAATATTTTAAAAATCAATAAATCCGACGATACGTTAAATATATCTCCGATGTACCCGATGTTAGAGGGACAAACTGCGGTTGTCGGAAGTCAAAAGTTGCAGTCAGACGAGACAATCGAACTTATCGAAACTATGGAAAACAGCAATTTATACAGTCAGGAACAGGATACGTTCTATCTCTATCCGTTGAAAAAATTAAAAACTTTTATGCAAAAAAATATTATACCCGAAAATATCGTAAAATCGTCGCAGTTGATTAACGCTTTGCTCAAGAACAACGATACGAAATTAGTTGTAAAAGACGAAAACGGCGATGTTCGTTTAAATCCGAATATCGTGCAGTTTAATATCTTTGCTGATGTACTCGAAGAATTAAAACAAGTCGAAAATTATAATGATTTAATCGAAAAAGAATATAATATGCTCTGCGAATGCTATGAAAATATGTTCAAACACAGCGAATTTACGGGACGTTCGGGTATTATGTATAAATTTGAGGGTATCGGCTGCGTGTACTGGCATCAGAACGCCAAATTTATATTGAGCGTGGGTGAAAATTTCTTCACGGACAATAAACCGGAGTTAAAAGACGCTTATTATCGCTTGCGTCAGGGATTGGGATTCTGCAAAGAGCCGAAAATCTGGGGAGCGTTCCCGCTTGACCCGTATTCGCATACAGCATATCTTCAGGGAGCGCAGCAGCCCGGCATGACAGGACAAGTCAAAGAAGAAATACTCACACGCAGGCTTGAACTTGGCGTTATAATAAATAACGGTGAAATCTCGTTTAATCCGGCGTTGCTGAGAATATCAGAATTTTTAGAATCTCCAAATAAATTTGTTTACTTCGGTTTGGATAAACAAACGCATGAAATAAATCTTGAAAAAGATATGCTTGCGTTTACTCTGTGTCAAATACCTGTCGTTTATAAGTTAGCCGACGAAAATAGAATAATTTTTGAAACGCAAAACGATACAATAGAAATATCGGGGCTTACGGTAAATAAAAAATTAAGCAAAAGAATTTTCGCGAGGGACTGCGATATAAAACAAATTGTCGTGAATATAAAAAAGTCTGAGATAATTTAATTACATAAATTAAAAATAATTTAAAAAGGAGCGTATGAAATTATGAAAAGAGGAGCGCAAACTTATACAGTCAGAGATTGTATGAAAGACAAAGAACAATTTGAGGAAACTATGAAAAAAATAAAAGCGATAGGTTATGACAGCATACAGGGCGGCAGAGGTCCGGGTATGACAGACGTGGAAACTAAAGCAATGCTCGACGACATCGGGTTGGTTAACTGTTCAAGCGGCGGGAGTTTTGAGGCTATGCTCACCGACCCCGAAGCTGTCAAAAAAGCGGTAGCTTCGGCTAATATTTACGGAGTTAAATATGTCGGCGTGGGGACTTTGCCCGACGAACAGAGAGAAAGTATTGACGGATTTAAAAAATATGCGGCTGATTTGAACAAAATCGGGAACGAATTAAAAAAAGAAGGCTGCGGAATTTTATATCACAACCATGCGCTTGAGTTTTATTCTTTCGGCGGCGGCAAACACGGCATGGATATATTGTTTGACGAGACTGACCCGTCGTGCGTTTTCTTCTCGCTTGACACGCATTGGCTCGCGTCGGGCGGGGTTAATCCGGTTGACTGGATTTATAAAGCGAAAGGGCGTATGCCGATTATACACTTCAAAGATTACGCGATTACAGGCGGAGCTGAATTTGTCGAAGGGGTATGCAAGAAATTCGCGGAAGTCGGCGAAGGCAATCTCGACTGGGTAAATATAGTCAAAGCGTGCCATGACACGGGTATAGAATACGCGATAGTCGAACAAGATGCGTATTGGCGTAACGACTGCCCGTTCGAAAGTCTGAAAATCAGTTATGACAATATGGTTAAATTTAACGTGTGAGTTATAATCACGTAGGGACGACCGCCCCCGGTCGTCCGCGTAAAAAATTTATGTTAACCTAAATTTGCGGGCGACCGAGGGCGGTCGCCCCTACAACAAAATCCTGATTTATGATTTTGATTTTGATTCGTAAAGGATATAAAAAAATTAATGAATAAACCAAAAACGTTTGAAAACAATATGTCTGAGGGAAGCGTCCTGAAAAAACTGATTTTATTTTCGCTTCCGTTTCTGGCGTCGAATCTGATACAGTCTTTATATAACGTCGCGGATATGCTTATCGTTGGCAATTTTTGCGGTCCGGCAAGTATGTCGGGGGTAAATATAGGGGGTCAGGTCACTTTTATTCTGACTAATATAGTGATCGGATTTTCTATGGGAGCGACGGTTTTAATCGGGCAGTATATCGGTGCGGACAACAAAGAAGCGTTAAAAAAAGTCATAGCGACGATTTTGACTTTACTGATAGGCATAGCTGTAATTATCACGACTTTGATGCTTTTTTTTAAAGGCTATGTGCTTGATTTAATCCAGACCCCGGCTGAGTCTTTTATAGAAAGCGACAGGTATCTGACGGCGACTTTGACGGGGATAGTTTTTATTTTCTCGTATAACGCTTTAAGCGGAATCCTCAGAGGAATGGGAGACTCTAAAAGCCCGTTTTATTTTATTACTATAGCTTGTCTGACAAATATAGTTTTGGATTTGATATTTGTCGCGGTATTCAAAATGGGGGCTTTGGGAGCGGCTGTGGCGACTGTTATATCGCAGGCTCTGAGCGTTGTTTTATGCGTTATATATATGATAAAACGAAAATTCCAGTTTGATTTCAAGCCGAAGTCTTTCAGGATAGATAAAGAACAGCTTGCGCTTATATTCAGGATAGGGCTGCCGACAAGCATACAAAACGGCGTGACAAGCCTTTCGTTTCTTTTTCTGACTACGATAGTAAACACTCTCGGAGTGACGGCGTCTGCCGCTGTAGGAGCGGTGGGTAAGTTCAACAGTTTTGTATTTATGCCGACAATGGCGATGAGCGCGTCCGTTTCGACTATGAGCGCGCAGAATATCGGGGCGGGAAGACTTGACAGGGCTGTCCGTGCATGTAAACTCGGCATTGTTTTTTCGGTATGCGTAAGTTATCTGATGTTTTTAGTCGTTCAGTTGTTCCCGGCTAATATCATATCTTTATTCGGGGACGACAAAGAAATGATAGCAAACGGTGTGACATACATACGCGCGTTCAGTTTTGACTTTCTTGTGATACCGTTTATATTCTGTATCAACGGGTTGTTAATAGGCGGCGGACATACTGTTTTTACGCTTGTCAACAGCATGATTTCTTCAGTTTTATTAAGAGTTCCGGTATGCCTTATTTTCAGTTCGGCGTTAGGCTGGGGTCTGACAGGGGTCGGCATGGGCGCGCCGGTCGCGAGCATCGGCGCACTTGTTATAATAATATGTTTTCTCGTCTCCGGACGCTGGAAGCATAACGTCGTAAGAAATATCGCTGTTATGGGAGATGGAGATTTATAAAATGAATATATTATACGCAAGCGACGACAATTACGCAGAAATAGCCGCAGTATCTATTGTTTCTTTGCTTGAGAACAATAAAGACGCCGATAATATAAATTTTTTTATGTTTGATAACGGTCTGACTTCTGAAAGCAAAGAAAGGCTTTCCGGTCTTGTCGAAAAATATTCAAGAGAAATAATTTTTATTAATATGCCTGATATTGAAAAGCTCATGGGGATAAAGCTTCATGTGCCTTATTGGCTGACGCTTACGATTTTCGCGAGATTGTTTACGGCTTCTTTACTGCCTGCCGATATAGATAAAATTATCTGGCTGGACGCTGATACGATGATACGGAGTTCGATTCTGCCTTTGTGGAATGAAGATTTAGGCGGTAATCTCGTCGGAGGTTGTCAGGACGGAATCCCGGTTCTGCATAAAAAAACTGTCTTTCTGAAAAAAACTGATATATATGTAAACGCCGGGGTTTATTTGTTTAACTTAAAAGCGTGGCGGGATAACAATATAGAAAAAAAGTTTATTAATTTTTTAAAGTTATTCGACGGGAAATTGCATTATCCCGATCAGGACGTTGTGAACGGGGTTTGTAAAAATTATATCAAACTTGTCGCCCCGAAATATAATTCTATTTCGTATTATTTTAATTATAATCCCGAACTTCTTTACTACGCTAATATAAAAGATTATTATTCCAAAGAAGAATTAAAAGAGGCGAAAGAATCTCCGGTAATCGTGCATTTCGCGGGTAAGGGAAGAAAACCGTGGACAGACGGCAACATACATATTTATCAGGACGAATATATACAATACAGGAATATGACCCCGTGGGAAAATATCCCCATGAGAGAAGCAACTACGCCTGTCCCGGAAAAAATAAAAAGCAAACTTCCCGGATTCATACACAGATTTTATAAAAAATTTAAAATATCAAAAGAAAAAAAACCGCTGATAAAATACGCGAAAAAAAGACTAAAAGAATCTGAAATATCACTTGACGATTGCTATATAAAATAATTAAAATATAATTTTAGGAGGAAATACAAACATGATTAAAGTTTTAGTATGGTGCGAAAATATCCAAAACAAAACGCAGGAGGACGTCATAGCCGTTTATCCCGACGGTATGCACAACACAATCGCCGGATTTTTATCGAAAGATGCAAATATATCGGTTTCGACCGCTACTCTGGACGACCCGAACTGCGGTATAACCGAAGAAAAACTTTCTCAAATTGACGTTGTGTTATGGTGGGGTCATGTCGGGCACGGACAAGTACCGGATAATATAGTAGAATTGCTGTATAATCACGTAGTGAACAGGGGCATGGGGATAATATGCCTGCATTCGGCGCATTTCGCGAAGATTTTCAAGAGATTAATGGGAACTTCGTGCGGCTTGCAGATACCACCCCCGGGATTCTGCGCCGAAAAACTGTGGACGTTATTGCCGGGTCACCCGATTGCCGCGGGGATTCCCAATCCGTTGGACATCGAAATAGAAGAAGGTTACACCGAATATTTTGATATTCCCCAGCCTGACGAATTAGTGTTTAACGCTGCTTTCGCAAACTGCGGTTCATTCAGGGGCGGCGCGGCATATCACAGGGGCAGAGGCAAAGTATTTTATTTTCAGCCCGGTCATGAGACTTTCCCGATTTATCATCAGAAAGAAATACAGGATATAATTTTAAACGCGGTCTATTGGGCTAATAATAAAACGAGGGGACAGTAAAAAATATTTTAATTTTGCATGTACAAGGGCGGCATAATGCCGCCCTTAATTTATGCTGTTATCTATTTTATCGTTACTGTCGCACCTGTTTTGTGTGATATATACGCGCACTCTAAAAGTTCGGACAAGCCTATCCCCGCTTTTATATCAAATACTACAGGGTCGCCTTTCTCTATCGCGTTGAACCATGTCTGCATCGGCGACGGCAAAGCTTTCGGCAGTTTTGTAACTTCGATAAAACCGTCTCTTAATTCTCTCGTTTCGGGAGTTGATAATTTTACGTTGTTGTCGCTTAAAAGCAGCATTCCCTCTGTGCCGTAAATCTCAAACGCCCACGGCGATACTGGGGTTACGAAACTCGTTTCGACCATTGCTATGGCTTTGTTTTTGAACTCGATAAGATTTATAGCGTTGTCCTCGATTCCGGCGTCTATCGCTTTTTTCATGGTCGCGTTATAAATAGACGTGATTCTCGCGGGAGCTCCCAGCAAATAATTCGCTATGTACATCGGGTGGCAGCCCAAATCCATCATTGCGCCGCCGCACGCGTCTTTTTCGATATACCAGTAATCGGGGAGCCAGTCGCCGCTCGCGCCGTTATGCGCGTTCCTGAACCTCGCGGTGTTTATCTGTCCCAATACTCCGGAATCTATCACTTGTTTGGCGTACAATACAACCGGGGAAGTTCTCTGCGGCATAGAAATAGTGAATATAACTTTGTTTTTTTCGACTGCTTTTTCGATTTCGAGAGCGTCTTTTTTTGTCGCGGCAAGAGTTTTCTCTGTGAAGATATGTTTTTTCGCATTTGCCGCCGCAATCATGACTTCTTTGTGCTTTGACGTTTCGGTATCGACGATAACCGCGTCAATATCGCTTCTTTTCAAAACTTTCGCCAAGTCTTTTTCATAATCGCAGCCAAGTTCTTTAGCCCAATCTTTTCCCCTGTTTTCGTCCTCGTCCCAGACGACGGGGATTTTATGTCCGGATTTCAATACTTCGTTGGCGTAACCGCCCGCGTGAACGTGCCATTTGCTGAGCATTGCAATATTAAGCATAATTTTACCCTCGCTTTTTTATAAATATTTTATATCGGGATTTTCTTTGTATTGTACTGTATTGTAATCACTATAACACAAACTTGTATAGATTTTGTTAAAATTTTATATATTTTTATAAAAAACAAAAAATTAAGAGCGGCATCAATGCCGCCCCTGTGCAAATATTTATTTTATAATCCCACGTCGCTTTTTTTCGGTAGAATAACCGCCGCGATTATATACGCCAGAAGTCCGCCGCCCATGCAGCCTATAATAACCGTGGCAACTCTGACAAGAGACACGTCTATATCAAAATATTCCGCGATTCCCCCGCATACCCCGCATATCATTTTTCCCTGTTCGACTTTATACAATTTTTTCATGATTTTATATCCTCCTCAGTTTTTAATTTTAATTTTTATATATACTATTTTATTATCTTATAGTAATATTTATACTGCCGACCCCGGCGTTGATTTTTATATTATATTTGCCCCCGTTGTCTATCGAGCTTGGCATTTTACTGCCGTTTAGTTTTATGCTTCCCAAGCCTTTGTCGGCTTTTATGTTATAGTCCGAAACGTTTCCCGCCAGATTCAAAGTCGCGCTGCCTACGCCTGTGCTTAACTTAATATTGCCGTTTGCCTCGCCTGTTATTTTTACTTCCCCTACCCCGCAGTCTATGTCGGAATCCCCGTTGATTATCCCGTTGATTTTGATGCTGCCCACGCCGCCGTCGATTTTAAGATATTCTGTCGTCATATTTTCTATGTTGTACGCTCCTACGCCGCCGCCGATAATCAAAGATTCCGCGTTTATCTGCGCAACGTCGATACTTCCTACCCCGCCTTTAAATTTAACTTCTTCAAATTCTTTGCCGTCGGGTATATAAACATTTATCACGGGGGTTGTGCTTTTCAACATAAACGACGGGAGGGTTATAAACCCGAACTTTATTGAACTTGGATTGTACGAGATTTTCAAAACATTGTCTTCCGTAACCGAGCATTTATACTCGGACTCAACGACATTTTCTGCTTTTACCGTAATTTCGCCGTTGTCGGATTTTAAAAATTTAATATTTGCCACATTATCGTCTATGCTGATTTTATTTATTTTGTCCGCCGAAAAAACATCGACCATATCAGATACTTTTGAATCCATATACTTCTCTCCTACCGCGTAGGCTACTCCGCAGAATACCCCGCCTATTAATATAAAAATTACGCCTATTACCAATATTTTTTTCATAATATTTTATTCCCTCTTTAATTTATAATCTTACAGTTTACGCGCTTTGACGTGAAAATCTGTTTGTTATGCCGCGGATTGCCCAGCCTACGAATTTAAACTGCGACCTGAACATAACCATCGACAGTCTGGTAAACAGATACGCCATTATCACTCCGACCCCCGCTACTACAAACCCTACGCCTATCGGTGAAAGCGCACTTGTTATATCAATAAATATATTTGTTATCCCGTAGCCTACGGACATAAACCCCGCGCCTATCATTATAAATCCCGCAAGGGCAATAGCGGCGACTGCGAACGCCATACCGAACACAGCCATAAAAATCCCGAAAGCGGCGGACGCGAATCCCATCAATAACGGGAACCAGATTGGAAACGTGCATATCATCACAATTATCAGCAGCGTTCTGTTATTTTTTTTCGGATATTTTGAGTTATATATATTTTTCTGATACTGCCATTTGGGTTGGGGTTCTTCTGTTTCAGTATTTTCATCTTTTTTTATCTCTATAAATATTTCATCGGGTATCTCTTCTTTTTCGGGTATTTCTTCTTTAAAAATATTTTCGTTTTCTTCGCTGTTTTTTCCGGCGGCTTTTTTCGCGTCGATTTCAGCTATTTCTTCCTGTATCCTGTTTGCCAGTTCTTCCGGGGACACAAATTCCGTTATGATTTCTTCTTCTTTGTCGTCTCCGGCGTCCTCGAAAAATTCTTCGTAATATTTTAAAGCATTGAGCCTTTCTTCGTCTGAGAGAGACGAAAGGTCCTCTTTAAGTTTTTGCAGAAATTCATTCTTTTTCATTTTATTTTTACCTCGATAATTCTAATTTAATAATAAACATTATGCCCTGATAATCTATTCGTCTGATTTATTTTCTTCGTCATTTTCGTTTTCTTCGTCGTTTACGCTTTTAGCGGTCTTTTTGGGTTTAGCTTCTGATTTTTCTGATTTTTTAGTTTTGCCGGTGAGAAAATCGTCGAATTTCTTGCCAAGTTTTATGCCCTCGGTTTTTAACAGCTCTATTTTTTCGTCGATTTTCAAATTCTCTATCTTTTCGCCGATTTTCAGGTTGTCTATTATCTCCCCGATGTTCACGCTTTTGTGTTCGCTTTTTTTCTTTTTGTTTTTGCCGTCTTTGGTAAAGTCCTTGTCGAAAACCTTGTCGATTTTTTCTTTGTATATCTCCCATTCTTCCCTGTAGAGGCTCAATAAAATCAAGCCTTTGCTTGTTATCCTGTAATATCGTCTGTTTCTGCCGAGATATTCCATATCATATGCTTCGAGGTTATTGTCTTTCTGCAATCTTCTCAAAACGGGATATAACGTTGATTCCGAAATTCCTATTATGTTGTTTACTTCCTGAGTTATTTTATATCCGTAAGTGTCGTTTTCAGCCACAACGGATAAGACAATAGCGTCAAGAAGCGAAGCGTTTACGGTAAATATCACTTTTATTCACTCCTTTTTCTTTGTTGGTTTTTTACTTCTTGATAATATTATACACCATATAATATTATTTGTCAAGGGGTATTTTGAAATTTTTTTTATTTTTTTTTGAAAATATACAGACAAAAGCAAAAAGACGGCGTAATACCGTCTTTTTTTGCTATTTATTTTTTTGTTAATATTATTAATCCCAGTCCCAATCTTCATAATCCCAGTCATCCCACGTACCTGACGAACTGTCCCGCGTTGCGACAAGCTCGAATTTTGTGCCGTCGGTGCTGATATACGTGTTGATTTCATTTCCGTCCCTTGTCTCTATTACTATATATGAATAAAACGGATACATGCTTACCTGTATATCTGTGACATCTCCCTGAAAGGCTTTTATTTTCGTCCCCTTTTGCCCGCTTGAAACATACAGCTCGTCGTCGAAAATATAATACAGATTTTTATTTTTATTGAATATGCCGAAATCATAATATTCTACTTCGTCGCAAATCCTTACGGCTTTGCCCGCGCCTTTCTGATAAAACAATTCATAGTTGCCGTCTATATAATATACCGCGCCGCCGTCCTTCTGCATTTTGAAAGTCCTTATATAATCGTCTTTTGTAAGCTGAACAGACGCGGAAGAAGCATCGGGCAATGCTCCGTTTACTTTGTAGATATTGCCGTCTTTCAGATAAATCAGCGTCTTTCCGTCTCTGGCGAGTTTTGCCTCGTCTACGTTTTTAGCTACGCCGGTTGATTCATAGTTTTTATTTATATACATTATCGAGTCGTTATAATTCATGAAAAAAGTGCCGGCGAACGAATCAATACCTAAAATAAAAATATAATCGCCGTAACCGGTGTAATACTGCATTACTTCGGTCCCTTCGGGAATTATAAAGTCATATGCCCTCGGAGAAGCGAGTTGTCTTCTTTCGCCGCCGTTGACGCTTATATAAGATTTGTCAGAATTGCTTACGATTATTTGAGATAAATCTTTGTTGGTAAATATCGAATATATATTGTTAATATCGGATTCCAGCCTTTCCGCGCTGTCTTCGTTCATTCCCCTTTGTACATACAGAGATTCTTTTCTGATAAAATATATATATTTCCCGCCGTCTGAGACTGCCATAGGTATCTTGTTTTTGCCAAGTTCTTTATTTGATTTCCCGTCCCATATATATCCCATATCAGAATCAGAATAATAACCGACTGTTTTGCCGTTGGGTGATATGCAGTACATTTCGTAGTCATAGCTCAGATTAGCCGCGATTTTCTGGGATTTGCCGTCTGTATATATCCACAGTTCCTCCGTGTCTTCGTAATAATCGCGTTCTTTTATATAAATGATACCGTTGCCCGAAGAAGATAATTTCAAATCATACACTTCGTCGGCAATTTTTTTGCATGTCTTGCCGTCAAAATAATATAGCGCGTAACCGTCGTCGCTGTAATAATCGTCACCTATAAGCACTGCCAGTTTTGTCCCGTCAATATTTATGTCCCCGTCTCTTATGCATCCGTCTATTTCAGTTTTATAGCTGCCGCTCATAATAATCACGCTGTCGTCAGTTTCGTGCAGAAATACCGTGCCTTTAAATTCAGGATATTTTTCAGAAGCAGTTACAGTCAGCAGAACAGGTATGGCAATAGCGATAACAACTAATACCGCCAGAATAATTACCGCGGGTTTTATGTATTTTTTCAAATTTGCCTGCGGTTTAGGCGCGACCGGATTCTGCTGTGTTTGCTGCATCGGGTTTTCCCATACTTGCTGCGGGTTTTCCTGAACAGGCTGAGCGGGTTGAACGGGCGGAGGGACAGGAATGAAGACAGGCGGGGCGGCATATGCGTCGGCGTTTTCCTGAACGGGATTTTCCGCGGGCGGTTCTTCGACAACAACGGCGGGATTTGCAATATTTACAGGTTCTGTTTCGACAAGAGAACCGCACTTGCCGCAGAATTTAGTGTTTTCTTCAAGGTCGCTCCCGCAGTTTTTACATTTTAAAACTGTATTCATAATTTATAAACCTCCTGATTTTATTTTATAATATATATTTAATATTTTTAGGTGTTTCCTGTATTATTATATCATATCGCGTAATTGCCTGTCAATATTTTTATTGGTTTTATTAATGCTGTTATCTGTTATTATTTCTGACATACTGGAACACATACGCCAGAATCAGCCCGATAAATAAAATCACAAGTCCCGTTATCCCGTCAAGAAAATCTATGCCTAAAGATAATTTTATCTCCTGCGGGTCGCACCTTATAAATTTTACGGCTAAATAATAATTATAGAATCTTGACATAAATCTGATTAAAACAGTCCCGATAAAAACGCAAAGCCCTATAAACATGATATATCTCGGATTTTCTTCGCCGAGTATTTTATTGATTTCTTTGGAATTTATATTTTTTAAAAGCAAAGATATAAACCTGCATATAGGCGCAACTGTCAGAAAGGCGCATATCAACACGAATATCTCGGCGTATAGCACCGCTTTTATATCGCCTAACGCAACGTTTTTCGCCTCGGTTATAATTTTTATCCCGTTCCCGAAAGACACTTCGTACTCTGTAACCGTAATATTATCTTTCGCGTCAACTATTTTGCTTATAAACGGGGGCAGCAGCATTTTTTCGACTTCTACGTTTACAATTAATAATATCAAAGATAATATAAAAGACAATATAATAAAAAATATGCAGACATAAAATAAAATATTAAACACGGGCTGCAATATTTTAGACACACCAAGCATGAAATTATAATTTTTCGGGGGTTTATTGTTTGATTTCGATGCATTTGATATATTTCCGTTCATATAAATTTTATACCTCTCTTTATTTTTTATTTTATTACGATTTTTACGTTTTCTTCGCCCAATATATTTTTCAGTTCGTTTACGCATATTTGATTCGTGTCTGTTCCGGGATTTTTTCTCGAATATATTTTTTTTGTGGTTTCGTCATAGATTTTCACTTCAAACCTGCCGTCGAATATTTCGATTAAACTCACGGCTTTTTTATATAACAAACAATCCGTGTCCGGGACTTTGAGATATAAAACCTGATTTTCGTTTGCGGATAAATTCAAATTATTTTCGCCGTATTTTATGTTTTCCGGCGGACGACCGGGGGCGGTTGTCCCTACATTGTCTCCGTTTTTTCTCAGTTTTATAATATTATTCAATAAAATTTTCGGGGTTTCATCGCGTCCCGGAGAAATATTCCCCTGTACGGCGATTATATTATCTGGTTTCATTTCTTCTAAAAACTGCGCGTATTTTTTCGGGAACACAACGACTTCAATCGACGAATATTCGTCCTCGAAAGTCAGGAACGCCATATTTTCACCGTTTTTCGTTCGTTTTATATTTACTTCGCTTATAATCCCCGCGACCGTGACAAATTTAGGTTCTTCACCCCCTTTTTGAAAAGGGGTGGCAGCGGCATCGCCGCTGACGGGGGTTTGCGGCGCGCCGGGGTCGTCGCGCCCTACATCATGATTGTTTTCCGTTTCCGGATTTTCCTGCGAATCCTCGAAAAATTCAAGTATGCTTGATATTGACAAAGAATTTATTCGTTTAATAGATTCTATGTAATCGTTTAACGGGTGTCCTGAAAAAAACCTCCCCGCCGCTTCCTTTTCCATCGCCAGTTTTTCATATAAGCTAAGTTCGGCTATATCCGGATAAATCACCGACGATTCGTCAAAATTTGCCGTTTCTTCGTCATCTGCGTCGTCGAGCGCGAATAAATCTATCTGCCCTTCTATATTTGATTTTTTTTCGGACAGTAAACTGTCGATTATATCTTCGTATTTGTCTAAAAGTTTGCTCCTGAATATTCCTAAATTATCAAATACGCCGCATTTTATCAACGCCTCGACCTGACGTTTGTTTAACTGTTCGTAATTCGCTATCCTGTGCAGAAAATCCGCGAACGATTTAAACTTCCCGTTTGTTTCCCTCTCGAATAAAATATTTTTAATAAACCCTATCCCCACGTTTTTTATCGCGAGTAGCCCGTATCTTACCCCGTCGCCGCTTGAATCTATCGTAAAATCCGATTCGCTGAAATTTATATCGGGCGGGTATATTTTTATGTCTAACCTCGAACATTCGGCGGCGTATTCGCTCAGTTTTTCCGTCCTGTCAAGCACCGAAGTCATAAGGGCGCATAAATATTCTGTTTTAAAATGGCATTTAAGATAAGCCGTCCTGTAAGATATTAGAGCGTAAGCGACGGCGTGGCTTTTGTTAAACCCGTAGTTCGCGAATTCGGCTATGATATTAAATATTTCTGCCGCCGCTTCCCTGCTTATATTGTTTTCTTCACAACCTTTATAAAAAAGCTCGCGTTCTTTTTCCAGTACGTCGGCTTCTTTATGGGCTATCGCCCTCCGCACCACGTCGGCGTGCCCGTATGAATATCCCGCAAGCGTCCGGAATATCTGCATGACCTGTTCCTGATAGATTATGCACCCGTATGTAGTTTCAAGTATATCTTTTAATTGCGGCACAGTATATGTAATTAATTCTTTATTATGCCTGTTTTTTACATAAAACGGGGTAAGAGCCGCAGGTCCGGGTCTGATAAGAGCGTTTAAAACAGACAAATCCTCAAAATGTTCGGGTTTCGCCGAAGTCATCAGGCTTTTCCCCAGATTTGTCTCGAACTGGAAAATCCCGTCCGTGTTGCCGCTTGAATATAGTTTATATACTTCTTTGTCTGACAAATCTATTTTGTTTATATCAAAATCTTTGGTTTTTCCGGATTTTTTTATCAGTTTTACAGTATTTTCGATTATCGTCAAATATCTTAACCCCAGAAAATCTATTTTAAGCAATCCAAGATAAGCCACAGTATTCATGTCAAACTGCGTCACCTGTATCCCCGAACTTAAAGCCAGAGGCACATATTCATACACCGGCTTCGGGGTTATAACAAGCCCTGCAGCATGGGTTGACGAATGACGGGGCATTCCCTCAAGTTTCATCGCCATGTCTATTAAATTTTTCACGCTTGCGTCGTTATCGTAACGCGTTTTTAATTCCCTCGATTCCTCAAGTGCTTTTTCTAAAGTCATATTTAAAGTTTTCGGTATCATTTTGGCGATAACGTCAACTTCGCCGTAAGTCATGTTAAGCACCCTGCCGACGTCGCGTACAACGCCTTTTGCCGCCATTGTTCCGAACGTTATGATATGCGCCGTGTTGTTTTCGCCGTATTTTTTTATAACGTACTCCATAACTTCGTCGCGCCTGTCCTGACATATGTCTATGTCAAAGTCCGGCATAGAAACGCGTTCGGGATTTAAAAAACGCTCGAACAGTAGCTCGTGTTTTATCGGGTCAACTCCCGTGATTCCGGTTAAAAACGCTACAAGACTTCCCACTCCCGAACCTCTGCCCGGTCCGATTGGAATATCTTGGCTTTTTGCGTAATTTATGAAATCCCACACAATCAAAAAATAATCCGAATATCCCATGGGGATTATAACGTCCAGTTCAAAATCAAGCCGGGATTTGTATAAATCGTAATCTATGTTTTTATTATTTTTTGCGTATTCCTCAAACTTTTCATAACTTAATTTTCGCAGGTATTCATCGGAAGCCAAACCGTCCGGGACTTTATATTCCGGTAAAAACGTATCTTCAAAACTAAACTCGACGTTGCACCGTTTGGCAATTTTTACGGTATTTTCTATGGCGTTTTCGTATTCGCCGAATAATTCCGTCATTTGCTCTGTGCTTTTCAAGTAAAATTCGTTTGTTTCAAATCCGATAGGATTGCCGTCGCTTATTAATTTTGAAGTCTGTATGCAAATCATGATTGCCTGAGCTTCCGCGTCTTCTTTGTTTATGTAATGCACGTCGTTTGTGGCGACAAGCCCTGCGCCTATTGCCTGAGCCAGTCTCGACATTCTGCCGTTTACTATTAGCTGGTCGGGCAGGTCATGATTTTGCAGTTCGAGAAAAAAATTATCTTCGCCGAAAATATTTTTTAATTCTGCCGCGTAATTTTTCGCGGACTCGAAATCGTTCTGCAACAAAAACTGCTGAGTAAACCCCGCGAGACATGCCGACAGGGCGATTATCCCCTCGCTGTGTTCCTTTAATATATCCAAATCAACTCTGGGTTTGCTGTAAAATCCCTCGGTATATGCCATAGACACAAGATATATCAGATTTTTATAGCCTGTTTCGTTTTCGGCAAGCAAAACCAAATGTCCAATATCCGCGTCCTCGCTGTGGACTTTGTCAAACCTCGTGCGTTTTGCTACATATACTTCGCAGCCGATAATCGGCTTAACGCCTTCTTTTATGCACGCCAGATAAAACGCGACAACGCCGAACATATTGCCGTGGTCTGTGATTGCGATAGCTTTCTGCCCGTGTTTTTTCACAGCTTTGGGCAGGTCTTTTATCCTGCACGCGCCGTCGAGCAGGCTGTATTCTGTGTGTACGTGTAAGTGAACGAAATCGCTCATATTATTCCCTCGATTTTGTTTTCAAGGGCGGAAAAACCCCGCCCCTACAAATAAATTCTATAAAACAATTTTATGAAAAACTTTTTTGCCTTTTTTGATTATAATCCCGTTTGATATATCTGTTTTACTTACGGTATAATTAAAGTCCGTGACTTTTTCGTCGCCTATAAAAATCCCGCCCTGCTCAATTAATCTTCTCGCCTCGCCTTTCGACGGTTTCTTTTGCGCGTTCAAGGCAAGATTGCTGAGTACAAGCAAATCAACTACTGATATGCTGTCATTACCGTTAAAATCATTCTCGGATAAAGTCGTCGTGGGCATATTTTCGTCGTCCGTGCCCCCGTAAAATACCGCTTTTGCCGCAGTCCGGGCTTTTATTGCTTCTTCTTCACCGTGTATTATCTTCGTGACTTCATATGCTAATCTGTCTTTTGCGGCGTTTATATCTTTCGCGTCGGTGAAATTTTTCGCCATTTCATTTATTTCTTCGATTGGCACATACGTCATCATTTTAAGATATTTTATAACGAGAGAATCTCCTGTATTTCTGTAATTCTGGTATAAATCATACGGGCTTGTAAGTTCGGGGTCAAGCCATACGGCGTTTCCGGCAGTTTTTCCCATTTTTACGCCGTCCGCGCCCGGTAATAACGCGGTTGTCAGTACATAGACTTCTTTTTGTTCTTTGCGTCTTATCAAATCATATCCGGCAAGCATATTCGACCATTGGTCGTCGCCGCCGCATTGCAATATGCAGTTATGTTCTTTATATAATTTGTAAAAATCATAACCCTGCATTATCATATAATTAAATTCTAAAAAAGACAATCCTCTTTCAAGTCTTGTTTTAACGCATTCCGCCGTAAGCATTCTGTTTACAGAAAAATGCGCGCCGATTTCCCTGAGCATATCTATATATTTGATTTCGCAGAGCCAGTCTGCGTTGTTTATATATAATGCGCCCGGAATATACATATCCGCCTGTTTTTTAAAATTTACGATATTATTGTCGATTTCTTCTTTTGTCAGCATGGGACGCATATCTGTTTTCCCGGTCGGGTCTCCGACCATTGTCGTTCCGCCGCCGAAAATAACTATGGCGTTATGCCCCGCGTCCTGGAAATATTTAATCGTTTTAAACGCCATAAAATGCCCGATAGTAAGCGATTTTGCGGTCGGGTCAAAGCCTATATAAAAAGTAACTTTCTGATTTTTTAATAATTTGTCCACCGCTTCCAAATCTGTGCATTGAGCGAGCAACTCCCGCTCTTTGAATTCCTGTATTAAATCCATAATATTTATTTTTTCTCCCTATAAAATTTTATTTTATTTAATCCGTGTAACCAATATTTGTATCAATCCCGACATCACCCGTCGCGGGGTCCCATGTTACGCCTATATCAAACAGACGCATAACATCGCGAAGCCGTACAAAATTATTGTCGTTTATAATATAAGCCGTGATTTCTACCGGCGTTCCGTCCTTTGAAATATTAATTGCCGCATTAATTGCCGCGGACTTTGCAATGCCGTCGCCTGCCGCCATTTCGCCTCCGACAGTAATATACGGCTGACCGCTTGCTAAAGCGATTGCGTTTGTAACTTCGTCCCAACCGACTGCAAACTGTTTATCAGTACCGTTTACAGCCGCAGCGAGGTCGCGCAATTTGAAAAAATTATTGCCGTTGATAAAATACGCTTCGAAATTTGTCTCCGCTCCATTGACATATACTGTTGACTGCGTGGGGCTGGCTTTATATTGTAGTTGCAGTACCGACCATTTGCCGTCTTTTCTCACAGACGTCAACCCGCCGCTGAAAGCATTGCCGACGATAGACCCAACCCAATTATACACTACGTCATATATTAACGGCACAACCTCGTTGCCTGCTTTATCAATAAAACCCCATTTGCCGTCTTTTATTACAACCGCAAGACCTTCGTTGAAACCCCCAGCCAAATCATATTTAAACGGCACAATCAATTTGCCTGTTTTGTCTGTATATCCCCACTTGCCGTCTTTTTGTACAGCCGCAAGACCTTCGTGGAAACTCCAAGCCGAATCATATTCAAACGGCACAATTTCTTTGCCCGTTTTGTCTATAAAACCGCTTTTGCCCGTATTCCAGTCCCCTTTCCGCACAGACGCCAGACTTTCGCTGAATTCATAGGCATAATCATAAATAAACGGCACTGCTTCATTTCCTGCTTTATCAACAAAACCCCATTTGCCGTCTTTTGCAACAGCCGCCAAATCTTCGCTGAACGAATCCACGCTATACATATCATAAACTACAGGTACAACTTCTTTGCCTGTCTTGTCTATAAATCCAAACTTGTCATCTTTTCGCACAACCGCCAGCCCCTCGCTGAAACCCCAAGCCGAATCATATTCAAACGGTACTACTTCCTTACCTGTTTTATCTATATAACCCCGTTTACCTGTATCCCAGCCTCCTTTTTGCGCAAATGCCAAACCTTCGCGGAAATAACCAACGTTATCATACACAAACGGCACGACTTCTTTGCCTGTTTTATCAATAAAACCCCACTTGTCATTTTTTTGTACAGGCGCCAAGCCTTCGCTAAAATAATCAACGCTATCATATACAAACGGCACAACTTCGTTGCCCTCTTTATCTATAAATCCCCACTTGCCGTCTTTTAGTACAGATATTAAGCCCTCGCTGAAAGACCAGCCAACATTATCGTAAATTAAAGGTATAACTTCATTGCCCGATTTATCCACAAAGCCCCATTTATAAGTATAATTATTGCCTGTACACACAGACGCCAAACCCTCGTGAAAATAACCGACCCATTCATATATTACCGGAACAATTTCTTTACCCGTTTTATCTATAAATCCCCATGTGCTTTTTTTGCCGTCATATTTAGATACACGCGCCAAACCCTCGTGGAATCCATCAAATTCATCAAATTCCAACCCGGAAGCGGTTTCTATGACAATTATATCCGATGTATCAACTGTTGCTACCGCAGGTACAAACGAAAAAATTAAAATTAATGCAATCGCAAAACTGATAAATTTATTTATTATTTTGGTTTTTTTCATAATCTTACACTCCATGTTTTTATTCTTCTATATTCCTGTTTATCATTTCAGCCGCTGTGTTCATGACTGTTTCGGTTATCGTTATTCCCCCCATGATACGCGCGATTTCGTTTATCCTTTCGTCTTTGTTCAGTTCCTGTATATTAGTCACGGACCGTCCGCCTACTTCGTGTTTCTCGATTAAATAGTGAGCGTCGGCGAGTGACGCAATCTGCGCCGAATGGGTCACGCATACAACTTGTATATCCCCGGCTATAGATTTTAATTTTATCCCGACTTTTTCAGCCGTCCTGCCTGATATTCCCGAATCTATTTCGTCGAATATTAATGTGTCTATGCCGTCTTTTTTCGCGAATACGCTCTTTATCGCGAGCATGATTCTTGAAAGTTCTCCGCCGGACGCGATTTTTTCAAGCGGTTTTGTCGGTTCTCCCGGATTTGTCGCTATTAAAAATTCTATTATATCTCCTCCTTTAGAGGAGTACCTTACGCCGCCGTCGCCCTCGACGTTTTTGTCGATTTTGGGATTTATTGATTGCGGCGCGTCGGGGACGCCGCGCCCTACATTCTTCTCTATTTTAACCTCAAATAAAACTTTTGACATCTCTAAAAATTTCAGTTCGCCCATTATTTTCTTCTCTAAAGTTTTCGCGGCTTTTTTACGTTTTTCTGTCAGTATATCAGATAAAACCGCGAGTTTTTTCATTTCTTCGGCGAGTTCCTGTTTTAATTTCTCTATTTTTTCATCGGCAAAAATAATATTGTCTAAATCTTCGACGATTTTATTTTTATATTCTAATATATCGTCAATCGACGAGCCGTATTTTGATTTAAGTTTTGATATTTGATATAACCTGTTTTCTATTTTATCCAATCTTGCCGTTGAGTTTTCGGAATTTTCCAAGCCCTCGAATTCGCTTGGAATACTCCCGGCGGCAAGCTCGGCAATATCCGTGACTTCCGATATGCAATCCTCTAACCTGTCTATATAATCAGCCGAATCGGGGATAAAATCTCTGACGTATTTTAAACTTGACACAGCGCGTTTCATCTGGTCAACAGCCGATATGCCTTTTTCTGAATATGCAAGAGAAGTCTGTATCACTTTCATTGATTTGATTATTTTTTCGCTGTTCTGGATATATTTTTTTGTTTCTTCGAGTTTTTCTTCCTCGCCGGATTTTAATTTCGCGCCGTCTATATCGCTTATTTGATATTTTATCAAATCAATAGTTCTCTGTTTATTTTTATCGTCCTGCGACAATTCCGCGATTTTACTTTTTATATCGTTGGTTTTGTCATAAACCAACGTGTAATCGTTTAATTCTTTATCTGTCCCGGCAAAGTTATCTAAAAATAATATATGGTTTCCGGGAGATAACAGAGTTTGAGAGTCATGTTGTCCGTGAATATTTATAAGAAGTTTTGCGAGTTCTTTCAGGAGCGAAACAGATATGCTCCTGCCGTTTATTTTGCTTGTTGATTTACCCTCGTCTGTTATGTCTCTCTGGATTAAAACGCAGTTTTCAGACGGGTCGATAGTTATTCCAAGCTCCTCGATTTTTTTTGCGGTCATATCGTCAAAATCGCCGAAAAGACCTGATACCATGGCTTTTTTCTCGCCTTTGCGTATCATATCTTTCGAGGGTTTCGCTCCAAGTATTAAATTAAGCGCATTGATTATTATGGATTTGCCCGCGCCGGTTTCTCCGGTCAGAACAATAAACCCGTTTTTAAATTCTATATCAATTTTCTGCGCCACAGCGATATTTTCAATATGCAAAGACAGCAGCATGTTTTGTCACTTCCTCACTTTTTTATCTGTACTTTTTTATTTGTATTTTGCGGACGAACACAGTTCGTCCCTACAATTACACGGCGTTATTTTTTACTTTATCATTTTACTCAGTTTCTGCGCGACAGTCTCGGCGTTTTCGTCGCTTGCGAACGCGATAAATATCGTGTCGTCCCCTGCTATTGTCCCGATTATTTCAGGGAAATTTATAGCGTCAATCGCGGCGGCGGCGGCGTTAGCCATGCCGGAATATGTCTTGACTACGACAAGATTTTTCGCGGTGCTTATATTAGTTATAGTCTCGTTTAAGATATTGAAAAATTTAACGTCGGCTTTGTCTTCTTCATGATTGACTGTGGCGTATTTGTACTGACCGTTTGACGCGGGGATTTTTAAGAGTTTCAGTTCTTTTATATCCCTTGAAATCGTTGCCTGCGTCGCCGCGAACCCGCTCCTGCCGAGTTTGTCCGCAAGTTCGTCCTGCGTGTATATATCAAACGCGCCTATCAGCTCCAGTATTTTTGATTGTCTTTTGTATTTCATATCCGTTCCTCTGTTTCTGTTAAAATTTATATAAATATTTTATTATTTTTCCGAAATCTTTTCTCTTACAACATCGAAAAACCCATGCTTTTTTATAGTTATAAATTTTGCCGAAAACCCGGATTTTTTTATCCGCACCATATCATTTTCATCAAGTTTTATGTTGATTTGCCCGTCGATTGTCAGATATACGTTTGAGCTTTTATTTTTTATCTCTAAAACCGACCCCTGCGAAAATATCAGCGGACGGCTCGCGAAAAAATGGGGGCAAATCGGAGTCACGCAGAAGCACTCGATATTAGGGTCGATTACCGGTCCTCCGGCTGACATAGAATACGCCGTCGAGCCTGTAGGGGTCGCAACGATTACGCCGTCCGCGCGGTATTTCATGATTTTGCCGCCGTCGCACGCAATGTCGATTTCGATAAGTTTCGCAAACGCGCCGTGTTTGATAATTGCGTCGTTTAACGCCGTTCCAGCCTGAATTATTTCTCCTTTGACTTTTATTATCTCAACGTCAAGCATCATTTTGCTTTTGATTTCATAATCGCCGGAAAATAAATTTTCGAGAAGATTTATCTCGCCGGGTTCGATTTCGCTCATAAAACCTATTCTTCCCAAGTTTATCCCTATCACGGGGATATTATACCGCGAGGCTTTTGCCGCGACTTTGAGTATAGTCCCGTCGCCGCCCAGAACAATAAAAAGATTGCATGTTTTATATAAATCACCGCAGTTTTTTTCGGTGTATATACTTATATCTTTTTTGTCCGAGAGATATTTTATTAAATTTTTCGTGTGTTCAAACGACGGGTCTTTTTGTTCGTTTGTGATTATGCCTATTTTGTTGAATATCATATTTTATTTTCTCTGTAAAATTTTATTTTTTATTGTAGATAATGTTTATTCCGGTTGATATTTCCCTTTTATCCTAAAATGAACGCTTTTACTCCGTTTAAAACCAATCTTTTCATAAAAACCGATGTTTTTTTCTGATGTTTCAAGCGACCATTCAGAATTTGGATAGTGTTCAATGCAACGTTTTACCAATTCTCTGCCTATTCCTTTATTTTGATACGCAGGGTCAATCACTAAATCATAAATAATTGACCTGAACTTCTTATCACTTAAAACCCTTACTGCCCCGATTAAACGTTCATTTGCCCATGCGGAAATAACTAAAGTCGAATTAATAAAAGAAATATTAAAATTTTCCAGCCAATCCTTTGGAATATCTTTAGAACTCCAGCCTACTGAATAAAATAAATAATGTAATTGTTCAACAGGCAAATCTTTTTTTGTGTCATTATAAATTATCATCAACTATTTCACCATATATCTTCCCAACATCAAACCCGCAATCGTCAAACAATTCCCCGACTTCTCCATGCTCAACAAAATCATTGAGCGCAAATATTTTTACCGTTTTAAATTTTTGCGGCGTGTCTTTATTTAAATGCGAAGAAATAATCTCCGAAACTCCGCCATGTTCTATCCCTTCCTCAATCAAAATTACATTGTCTGCGTTTGATTTTAGTATTTCCGGGAAAATATATTCGATTGGTTTGATTTTGTTCAGTTTTATAAAATCAGCGCAGTTTAATTTTTCGCAGACTTCAAACGCGATTTTTGAAATTCTACCGTAAGTTATTATAAGATATTTCGCGTTGTCATTTTTTATATATATATAATCCTGTGACGGGCGGACAGGGTCGTCCGCCCCTACAGTTTCCTGTAATTTTCGATTGAATTCTGTATCTTCCCCGCCTTTGGGATAACGTATGACAACGGGGGAATTTATTTTATCTTTGTCAACTGCGTAGTCAAAAGAATCGTTAAATTCCCGATATGACGACGGCGAAAATACTGTTATATTCGGGATATGGTTCAAAAACGCAACGTCAAACATGCCATGATGTGTCGCGCCGTCCTCGCCCACAAGTCCCG
>Ga0082212_10000802_pt1 | contig 45931 bp, 51 predicted proteins | sample TergutNt197P3_FD_71548 | JGI IMG/M metagenome (GOLD analysis project Ga0082212, IMG submission 71548) | Neocapritermes taracua P3 segment gut microbial communities from Petit-Saut dam, French Guiana - Nt197 P3 | ecosystem: Host-associated > Arthropoda: Insects > Digestive system > Gut ... | reverse complement strand
CAAGAACCTGTATATGACGTCTTTTTTGTATCCCTGTGCTAACGGGTTGGCGCTGCGCATGTCCTGATACATGCTTTTTCCGGTGTAGACAAGGGTTATCAGGTAGTGGATGAGCGCGGCAACCGGAATACCCTTTTGTTTGTAAGCACCAGCGTTTTTGAGTGCCTTGCCCAGCTGGTATTGCTTGTAGAAGTGCGAAACACTTTTAATTGTTGACTGTTCGGCACGGGCTTTCTCTGATATACTTGTCATGACGGATCCTCCTGAAAATGGTGTTTTGTTTTGTCGACAACTAACATTTTACCATATTCTTGAGGATCTCGTCGTTTCTTGTACCCCAGAGTATTGATTTTTCAAGGATCAGAGCTTGTTTCTTATGTGCGAAGTTTCAGTTAAAATGGTTGATGCTCTTGAGCTCTCACATACTGGAGGCGGTTATTTCGAGCTATCGAAAGATAATGAAAAAACATTCAATCAATTTTCTAACTGGCTCCGTTTTTTGAATGTTAAACTTCACTTTACTTGGCCTAGCTTATTTATTGATAATTTCAATATTACGAGCGATGATGTAAGGCGAGCTTATTCTAATCGTAGTCCGCATAGCTGAAACCTAGGTTAATTTTATGGGCAAGATTAAGTATCATGAACCATTTCGTTTCTACTATGTTCCCGTCTCTGTTCTGTTCCATCTCTACTCCGTTCCTGTTACAATTGGAAATCACAGGGAATGGATATTCTGTCCTTCCGGTGGCGCACGATGACAGCACAGGGCGTGGGTTGATCTTGATGCCCTAGTATTGGAGTGTTTGACCTGAAACGTTGTGAACCTGCAATGGATCACATTCTGGTATATGGCGTTTGAGTGCGCGGGACGGGCATATTTCTTAAACTTCACCACGAAGAAGGAGGATTATTGATAGAATCAAATCCCAATTATAAATAAGGAGTAAGGGAATGAGAAAGGATGAATTAATTGTTTTTAATCAGGCTGGATGGATAATAGAACCAAATAGTGATAAAAGCCTATATGTCAAATTTTCGGAGCATGAGAAAAAACGGTTGGAAAATATTCCGGATAAGTTGATTGATTTGATATGCGGATTCAATGTTTATGCTAACCCAGAAGAAACAGCATGGTTTGTAACACACGAAATGTTTGGCAAGGCTACTGAGAACGAATTCGAAGCTCAAAGCATAGAAGCAACATTGGATGATGATGATTTAAGAAATGAGGTTACTGATTTTTGGAGTTCTCACTTCTGTTTCTTGATGTCAGTAAAGAGTTTCACAAACTGTCGGTTCATCGTCACAGAGCCCCCGGTTTTTCCGTTATCGGGGAGATAGGAAAATGATGAATAAGGAGGATAACCAGTAGATTATGTATGATATAAAAAAATGGGATATAAGTATACGAAACCTTTATGAGGTATATTCAAAATTAACTAGAGATGTGTGTTTCCAAAGGAGTGATTGTACAGCTACAGAAGAAGAAATTTTGTTGATAGAAAAAAGTCTTTGTATTGAAATCCCACCGAGTTTTAAAGAGTGTTTAATGACCTACACAAAAAGCTTGGTTTTTTCGGCATCTCTCCCAGATGATTTCGCTTTGCCCCAGGAACTAAGTCAGATTTTTTCTGCCGGATTTTCATGGTCATTAGATATTTTGATGGAAAGCGAAGAATCCAGAAAAGGATGGGTGGAAGCTTGCTTTTCAGATCCTGACGATAAATACGATAAAGTATGGCATAACAAATTGGCTTTTATGTCTGTTTCCAATGGTGATCATATCGCGTTTGACTTGAATGATTCAAACAGGGATAAACGTGTTGTTTATCTAAGCCATGACGATGGAGAAGGACATGGTTATGTTTTGGGCGACAATTTCGGTGATTATATTGAAAAACTTATAGCCATTGGCGCTCCTGGAAATGAAGATTGGCAAGTGCTTCCGTTTATTCAAAACTCAACAAGTGGAATAGACCCATGTTGCGAAAATGCAAAAAAATATAGACAGTTGATAGGGATTCATGATGGGGTATGATAATAATGAATTTAAAACAGATCGCTGTGACTGCCAGTTCGGGTAAGTGAAAGAACGAGGACATCAACCTCAATACGGTAAATGAGTAGCCAATCCGGGGTAATATGACATTCTCGATGTCCTGAGTAGTCCCCAGTCAGTGAATGATCCCGATTGCTTGCGGGAAGCGAAATTCCCTGTGCCAGCTTCGCGATAATTTCATCAAGCAGGGACATATTCAAGTTGCGCTTTTCCATCAATTTGTAGTCCTTGCGGAACCGAGTGGTTAGTTTAACGGTATATTTTATTATCATGACTTCAAATCTCTGAACAAGTCGTCAAGATTAGTATAGCCCTTTACATTCGGATCATGGGTAATGCTCTCCGCCTCTTTCATCGCTGCGATTGTTTCAGCATTGGGAACTCTGGATATCTCAAAGGGGATTCCCTGTCTGCGTACAGCCTGACGCAAGAACATGGTCATGGCAGTTGTCATATTTAACCCCAAGTCTGAAAACAGCTCTTCCGCCTGCTTTTTTAACTGGACATCCATTCGAATGCTGACATTAGTGCTTTCATTCATAGTGTCACCCTCCTTTATTGACTAGTATATTCATTATAATGCAAGGTATGCACAACGTCAATACAAACTCTATTTGAGAATTATCCCGAAATTTTCTCAAATGGGCCTGACTTCTCTTCTTTAAGTTTTATAAAAATAGCAGGGCTGCTGAAATTGAATATTTCAACAGCCCCATCATTTCTTTGGGAAATCAGCGGAGAGAACGGTGGTGCGGAGAAAGTGAACAGGTTGTCACCAAATGCTGAAAAAAATCGCTTTCGAATTGTTTTCGGCATTTTGCTTGTTCTGCTGGTCATACTCTTCCTGTTTTCGTTTTCTGTTGGACGGTTTCGTATTCCCATTAAAGAATTGATTGATATTCTATTGTCCCCAATTCTCAATACGGCGCCGTATTGGGAAGACACTCTCCAAAGAGTCATCTTTGATGTACGTCTTCCTCGTATTGTCTTAGCAATTCTGGCCGGGGGCGCTCTTTCTTTGTCCGGTGTATCCTACCAAACATTGTTTAAAAATCCGATGGCATCGCCGGATTTGCTCGGAGTCAGTTCGGGGGCGGGGTTTGGTGCGGCGCTTGCAATGCTCTTCGCAGGTACGTGGTGGCAGATTCAGTCATCCGCGTTCACGTTTGGCATTTTGGCAGTGGGTTTGGCATTTCTTGTTGGCAATAAATTCCGAAGCTCTTCCATGACAACATTAATTCTGGCCGGAATAGCAGTATCTGGGATGTTCAACGCCTTGCTGTCCATTGTCAAAATAAAAGCGGATACAGACAGCGTTCTTCCCTCCATAACTTTTTGGCTGATGGGGAGTCTGGGCCGGGCAAGTAAGGATGATGTGTATTTTCTCTTGATTCCAGTGGCCTTATCGCTGGTTATCCTTTATCTATTCAGGCATTCCATCAACGCGCTGGCAGCGGGAGATGAATCCGCCAGAACATTGGGCGTCAATGTTCAGCTGACTAAAATTGTTGTTATTGTATGTGCTACTTTCATGACCGTGTCAACCGTAAGCGTTTGTGGTATCATTGGGTGGATTGGCGTGATCATTCCTCATGTTTCTAGGATGCTGGTTGGAGCGAGTTTTCCAAAGTGCGCCGCTGTGACTGTCAATGGAGTTGTAACAATCGACATCGGAGGCGGAAACATAATAACTTCTACGATTACCATGAACGCGATCAGGGAATTGGGACTTCAGGAGGGCAAAGAAGCTTACGCAATCATAAAAGCCACTACTGTAATGGTCGGTACCGATTAGATTGTTGGCGTGAATCTTCTTATTGACATTTCGTTATCGATATGATACTTTGGTAATGACTTCCGATATATGCAGCAGAGTATATCGGGAGAATTGCCGCCATCTCCCAACCCCTTTGCCGTTTGCCGGGAGGGCTTCGTTGGGAGAATCCCGAAGGTTTCAGCATAGCACACAGAATCCGGTCAGTAATACCGTGCAAGGTATTCTGACCGGATTCACCTTGTAAAGATTTGCCGTTCCTTGGAAATTATATACAACCTTTCCCTTTAGTTGGTTTCTCACGCTCAAATTCATCATAATAACTCCTTGCCATTCATTTTTATTCATTGAATAGCCATACCCATATGTATTAACTTCCATGCATTTTGCCGCCTTTGTTTGTGCCCGTTGATGACAGAATGGTTCCGGAAAGAAGGATTGTTGGGTATTTGGCAGTAATAACGGAATCCGGTCAGTAGAACCTCAGACGGTTCGGTGTTACTGACCGGATCCCGTACGCCATGCCAAAGTCGTCGATTCTCCCGGTGAAGCTAAACCTGACATAAAGCTCGTTAGGGAAGTAACGAAGAACCTGGAGTTGGGCGGCAACCCTTCCGATATACTCTGTACAATATATCGGTATATTCCTAACAATATCACATCAATAATTTAATGTCAATAGCTGATTGCCCTTGTTTTTCTTGATGTTCTCAGGTATATTTTTCTTAGGAGGTGATAGCCTTGTTCGTTGTTACACGATTAAGAATCGGCAAGACACGCCCTTTTTTCTCAGTGGGCTCTGTGGAACTCCTTGAGAAAATCGAACACTATACTTCCATAAAGAAAGCAACCGAAGCTATGAAAATGTCCTATACCAAGGCCCTGAAAATGCTGCGTTCTATGGAGAGAGAATTTGGCTTTCCCCTGGTTGTCTCGGAAAAAGGCGGGAATGACCGCGGCATGACGAGATTGACCGAAAAGGGCAAACAGGTGCTCACAACCTATCAGGAAGTAGACGCTCAGGTTTCTGCCTACGCTAAAAAGCTCGTAGAGGAAAAATTTACTTTTCCAGACGCTTAATCCGCAATCGGTCCAACCATCCTTTTTTGTGCTTGAGAGACATGTACCCGATGACCGACATGACAAAACCGCCGATCGCGTCAACAATCAAATCTTTCATTGTATCCATGAGCGCCGCCTGGCCTATAAGCTGCTCACCCTGTTCAAGGGCGTATTTTTGCATATTTGTTTTTAAAAAATAGTCCACCGTAAACTCATATATCTCCCATATAACACCGAGGGACACGGCAAAGCAAAACGCGAATAACGCCACGAAAAAAGGGCTTAAGGAAAACGTAACTGCCTCTGATTTGTTAAGCAGGCTGACAAGGGAAAACCCCAGCGCCCCCAAACCGACGCCGCTGAATATATGCAGCAGGGAGTCCCAGTGGCTGAATCGATAATAAAACCCCATCTCCCCCAAGAAAATCGCACAATAGAGAAAAACCGCATACGCAATCATCATAAGTGTCGGAATGTTCAGATTGACTCTACGCCTCAAATATCCGGGAATCAACATCAGAAACACGCCCAGGATACATTGAACGAGCATAAGCACATAATCGCCTTTGACTCTGACCTGTATATCCGAACTAGGCGCAACTGCGGGCGCTAAAATAATTCTAATAAACGTATAAATGGCTGTTACGATAAAAGTAAGGAAAATAAACCACATAAGCGCTTTGACGGTGAACAGCCTTTTCATCCTGTCGGCCCCCTCAAAAAATACTTCTCCCCTCAAAATGTTTCGGCTTTGTTAATATTTGCACATGCAGTTGCCACGTTGATGATAAAATAATAACCGCTCAAGTGATGGGGTTATCTCTATAATGCCTGACACAACCTTGCCGGATGCATAACAAACAAACAACCACGAAAGGCTGTCTGGCTTCATTATATCATATGCGCTTCTCAAGTCAATATGCATTGACTACACCGGGCTAATCCCGGCGCAGGAGCGGGACACACGCTTACTGTCCCGCGAGGGCCGATACGTAGGTTGGTGTGCGGAGTATCCAAAAGCCCGTTGATTTTTTTGAGCTTCTCTAAGGCTTCGTCTGGCTAAAGACAGATTGGATACTCCGCACCCCAACCTACGTATCGGCCCTCGATGAAATGAGGTCTTATGCGCCCTTTGTGTGCCCCCGAATTTGGTTTCTCCAGAGAGAACTCTCTTGGATATTCGAATGAGTTCAATATAGCGGCGACCCCCAGTAATTTCCTCAGCAATCATTCCCAACTATCAGCACCGCTGATAGTTACCATCCCTAACCCCTAACCCCTAACCCCTAACCCCTTCTCCCTAACCCCTAGCCCTTCTTTCCACGCGGGAAGCTTTCTCATCATGGACAGGGCAGCGCTTTCGGCGGCTTCATGGGCCAGTCCTTGGGTCTTGATGATGAAACCGGTCATGGCTTCCTTTTGCTCTTCAAACGAATGCATGGAACCGTCCTCATTGGCGCAATGGACGCAATAGTCCTTGCTTTCGTCACCCATAGCGAAATCCGCTTTTTCTTTCATGGGCATTCCACAAGCGATACAGGTTTTCATGTTGTTTCCTCCTCAAGTTTATTTTTTTATTAACGCCATATAACACTCTATAAGGGTGCTTTTATAGCGTCTTAAAACAGATCCTCGCGGCGCGAACAAGTCGCCGTTCAGCAGATAGTAATGAATCAGACCAAGCCATGTGTTGAACAGCATATGGAAAGGAACCAGCTTAATTGCGCCCGCGCTGATTTCCGGCTCTAAGGCTTGCCAGAAATGAATAGAAACGGTTGATTGTATGGCTATAAAGGTGTTTTTGGCTTCTTCCGGCAGATAGACCGCCTCTTTTGTCAAGCGTTTGTACAAGCCTTCATATTTTATTAACACATCAACATGCATAGCCAGCAGTTTCTCAACATCACCGCCTGATTCCGACAACATATGCAGTTCAGCCGTCAAATCTTGCGCAAAAGAATCCAGCAGGCAAATCAATAGGCTCTCAACTGTGGGAAAGTGCACGAATATCGAACCATGGGAAACTTGCGCTTCGCCGGCAATGGCCGTCGTGGGCGCGGCGAAACCCTGTTGGGAGTATACCTTTATCGCGGCTGCGACTATCTTTTCTCGCGTCTGTTCTTTTTGCAAGCGGCGTGTATCTGCCATTTGATGACCTCCAACTCAATGAGCTCACACTCATTATAAATGTCCGCCGCCAGATTGTCAAGGGCTCATTTGCGCCATCATAAAAAAATTTCCTCGGCTCAAGAAGTCGGGGCAAAGAAAATACGGAAGGGCTTCCAAGGCCGGATCAGCTGAATCCTCCGCCGGAGCTGCTTCCTCCGGCGCCGCCTCCTCCGCCGGAAAAGCTGTCTCCCCCACCTCCGGAGGAATAGCTTTCTGAAGCGGCGTTGCATCCGGCTTGAGCGATGGAAATCATGACAAAGCTTGTTATGTCGGATGTGAATTTGGAACGCCGATCGAATTCGGGATAGAGTTCGCTGAATTGTTTTTGTACGATATCCGCTATTCCTAGCACTTGCGCAAAAATAAGATATTCCTCCCAAAGAGAAACCTTGTGCGTCTGACCCGCGGGAAGCTGGCTGAAATCAAGCAGAACCTTCTTGAACCCCAAGAGCTCTATAGCTTCCTCTTTCATTTTCTCCGTCGCTGTTTTGACTTGGACTGTGCGCGTTCCTCCCCAGAATTTTGGAACCTGTTGGGGGACGTGTACAATCAACCCCTTCTCTTCTAAGGATTCCATCGCATAATTGTCAGCTTGTGCAAACCAACGATAGAGCCGGTTGTAGTTTTTCCTACACCATTTTTCGAAAGCTTTGGTTGTTAATATCAGATTCTCTCCACAGCCTTCTATGAGCATTTTGCGCAGTTCATTTTCCAGGACCCGTTCAGGTTCAGGTTCTAAATTCAATTGCTGAAATCCTATGGCATAGGTATCTTTCTTCTGCTTACGCCCGTCTTGCGCCGGTATCACGGATAGGGTTCCTTCTTTGAGCCATTTCAACAAAAAAGCGCCAATAATCCCCGCCCTGGCCTCTTCGACAGAACGCATTTGATACGTCGAGGCCATCCAATAGGCCCTTATAATATCCTGATCACAAGGAATATCTTCGCAATATTCGATACTGTTTATATCCGGCAATGTTTTCCCTGTTTCTCCAAAATTCACGCTGTCTGGCGCCGGTCCCACACATTTCGAAGCTCGAAGAGTCACTGCCATAAGAGGCGCCCCAACGCCAATAATAGATAACAATATCAAGGCAACGCTCGCGGCACTGTTGGATGACTCTGACGAATTCACCGTACTCATGGCCTCATAGTAAACATCATCAAATGTTTTGCTGATTTTATTTGACGCGTCATAAGTCCCATCCGGAATCCTAACCAAGGCTGCCATATAACCGGAACCGCTCAAGGCCCCTTTTGAATCCATCACAATAGAACCCTCTTCGAAACGAATCGTTCCGGGATGATACCCAAAAGCCCATATCATGTGGCGAGATTCGTCGAATTTGTCCTCTGAGGAAAGGGTTATTCTGACTGATCCCGGTGGTTGGTTCATTTCCTTGGGCATCAAGCTGAAATAAATCCCTTGGCTGTCCTTGTATTGGTTTACAAAATTGGTTATGGTATAGCTCAAAGTGTATGTTCTTTGACCATACTGACTGATTCCCCAATACAACTCAATGCCGGTTGACGTTTTCTGAATGGCGTTTTTATATTTTTTAGAATCAAAATCCCCCTTGATATTCCATGATGGCTCAGAATTATATACTCTGCCGGAATCATCTGTAACAGCAAAGTTTATGACTTCGGAATTCCCCAAATTGCCATAGGGTTTTGACCCCTGAGTTCCTTCATAAATTGTCGCGCGCCAGATCTCTACAATACGAGCGCTTCCGTCTTTATTAATATACACATACATCTCGATGTCATCAATTGTGGTTGATGGCGCCGCCTGCAACGTAGAGCCCCCCATAAGAAGGATCGCAAGCATAATTAACAGGATTGACAAGGATCCTTTGAGTTTTGGCATGACGACAATTTCCTTCCTATTTGATTGATTCAACCTTATTGTACAAAACCACTTCGCGGCAGTCAAACCTCCTCGTTAATAAGGCTTGGCCCCTAATCCCATCTCCTAACCTGCCCCTTGCGCAACGACTCCTATCATGACATAATGAGAAGGCAGAACGATCCGGAGAGGAAAACCATGGCCATGAAAGAATTGATTTTCGATGTTATTGAGGCTGTAAAAGATTCTATAGAGCGCTTCATGTCATCCTATCTCTATACCTTTATATTCTTTTTTGCCTCGGCTTTCTCTATTATTAACGAACCTATGTATGGCAGCGCCGCACAGAATATTTACCCTCGCGTCATAGGGGCGTCTGTTTTCGGCATTTTGTTATGCACACTAGGCAAGCTGCTGTATGAAAGATATGGCGAAACCCTTCCGTTCAAATATAAGCGCGTCATGTTTGAAGCTGTCTTGATACTCCTAAGCGGCTTATCCTATTTTCCTTTAAAAGATGTTTCTGAAAACACTTACATCCTTATGGGTTTCTTCGGAATTACGGCCGCTCTGTTTTTGGGAATTCTTTACTTAACTATTGCGGACAATATATCAAAAACATTTTCTCACATATTCACCAAAACAATCTTCAATGGCGTTGTTTGCGGTATCGTCACACTAGGAACCTTGCTCTGCATCTTTGCCTTTCATACGCTGATATATGAGTTTCACGCTGTACACAAGATTATTATTGTCTGTATGCTGTTTATCTGGATTATTGTGTTCTTAAGCCTCTCCTTATCAATTATTCCCCGTCAAAACGCCGGACTGAAAACCCCCGCCCTTTTCAAAACCATTGTCTTATATGTCGCCTTTCCGCTATACATGGTTTTGGCAGCCGTTTTGTATATCTATCTGGGCAAGGTTTTAATGACGATGCGCTTCCCCTCAGGACAGATCAACTGGTTTGCTTCCTTCGCATCTCTTTTCTTTGTGTTTTTTATCTTCTCCCTGAGCCAATTCAGGGAAGAAAACAAACTGGTCCGGCTCTCTGTCGAGTTCGGCGGCTATATCATGATCCCGATCCTTGTCGCCCAGTTTATGGGCATCGTCATCAGGCTTTCGAATTACGGCCTGACAACGGCTAGATTCCTTTCTGTCGCCTTGAATGCTCTCGCTCTTGTTTTCATTATTGTTACTCTGATCAAAAACTGCCGGTATATTAAGCACATGCTTCTCGTCGGCGCCGGCGTGTCATTGCTTCTCACCTTAACACCCCTCAATGTCCTGGATGTCCCTATGCGGGATCAGACATCAAGACTTATGACTCTTTTGGATAGAAACAATATGATTGAAGACGGCAAAATAATTCCTAATGCTCATGTGCCCATGGAGGACAGGATCGCCATCACCAGCGCCTATTACTACCTGGTTAACTCGTCTGCCAAGAAACCTGACATTATAGAAAATCCCATAAAAAAAATCCATGGGTTCTCTGATATTCTTGGCTTTAGCCCGGCCTATGAAGGTTTCACCTACGACTACGACCAATATGACGCCTTCACCAAATATGGCGATCCCGCCCAATATGACGACCTTGCCCAATATGACGACTACCCCAAAGATGCCGTTTCTGTTCACTATTCGCAAAGTTATATTAATTTCTCGATCTACGGGTACAGGATGTTCTATAATTTCTCAAATATGTCTCCAATCAGTGAGTGGAGTTACTACAAAGATGGCATTCTAACCATTAACTCGGTTGGCAATGGCGACGACATCGTCTTCGATCTTAAAGGAGCCGCGGAAACACTCTACCAAGAGCACGGGCAAGTCTATACGGAAATTACTATGGAGTTCGATGTCGGGGAAGAAAAGCTCATACTGACCCATGTAACCTTCATAATTGACAAAGACAATACTGTCATAGATGTTGTTAGCTACAGCGGGTATTATTTGCGAAAAGATTATCGCTGACGCCAGCCGGCATGTGTTGGGGTCTTATCTTTCCCGGATCAATTTTTCGTCCTCTTTATCTTCAAGCACAACCTTTTTCAACGCTGAAAAGTCTGACTTTCAGGCTGCTACATTTGTGGCAGATAGATTATTAAGGCAATTATACCCAAGAATTGAATAACAAAGCTAATGAGACCCACAACAAAACCAAATCTTGCCTTGCCGCCTGTGACCCCGTAAGATTTCGCTTTCTTACTTTGGACAATGGCAAGAATTCCGAAAACCAACCCGCAGACGAACCAAGCCAGGATGCCGAATATATAGGACATGGTAGCGGCATTTTCTCCAGGGCTCTTTTCAGGTGTTTGTCCGTAGAATTGTTCATTTGTCTGTTGGCCATGAGAGGACGGTCGTCCGTACTGGGGCTGCTGAGCATACTGCGATTGTTGGCCGTACTGGGACTGCTGAGCATACTGCGATTGTTGGCCGTACCGGGGCTGTTGAGTATACTGTGATTGTTGGCCGTCCCGGGGCTGTTGAGCATACTGTGATTGTTGGCCGTACCGGGGCTGTTGAGTATACTGTGATTGTTGGCCGTACTGGGGCCGCTGAGCGTACTGCGATTGTTGGCCGTATCGGGGCTGTTGAGCATACTGCGACTGTTGGCCGTACCAGGGCTGTTGTGCATACTGCGATTTTTGGCCGTACTGGGGCTGTTGGCTGTACAGGGACTGCTGACCGGACTTAGAGGGCTGGCCGTACTGAGATTGCCGGCCCTGCTGAGACCTGGTTAGCTGAGCCGACAGGGGTTGGCCGCACTGATAGCACATAGACGTACCCTCATCGTTATGGGTTCCGCACTTGTTACACACCATCACCAAAAACACTCCTCAGAAAAAAATGGGCTGATCTCTCCTAGGACTTCGTCCAGGCAAAAAAGGTAGCGGATTTTGTGAGATTATGGGCAACGTTGGTTTTTTCTGCTGTGTTCACAGTATAACATATATGTTGAACAACTGTCATACAGCATAATATCTATTTATTTTGTATCATGCTGCTTTTGAAAAAATAAACGGCTTCACGATACCCTTCAAACCCTTTTCCGGCGATTGTTATTTGACAGGCTTCCGAAGTGTATGAAATTTGCCGGTACGCTTCGCGTTGGGATATATCGGATAAATGCACTTCAACCGCCGGTATCCCAACCGCTTTCAAGGCGTCGGGGATGGCTATGCTGGTATGCGTATAAGCGGCGGGATTAATTATGATCCCGTCAAATATTCCGTATGCTTGCTGTATTTTATCCACGATGGCGCCCTCAGAATTTGATTGGAAACATTGCACTTCAAATCCGGCATCGTTCGCCGCGCCGCCAATGAACGCAAGCAAATCGTCGAACGTCTTTGTTCCGTAAATATCCGGTTCGCGCAGACCCAGCATATTGATGTTCGGGCCGTTGATGACTAATATTTTTTTCACAAAAACAAACCTCCTGAGAGTTGTTCGTATATATCCGCGGCCGTTTGTTCAACACCGCGACCGGAAAAGACATGATCGCTCCACTGCGTATATAACGGCAGACGAGATACTGCCAGCGCGGCGACACCTTCTTTTTCGGAAAGCGGCCTGCCCGTTACCGGCAACTCACCGATGTCTCTGTCCAAAAAAACGACGGTCCCGTTTTGTCTGATAATGTTCCGGTTTTCCCGTCGCTTTACTATCCCCCCGCCTGTGGCGATGACCAATCCGCTGCGCTTGCACAATGCCCTCAACGCGCCGGTTTCCAAACTGCGGAAGGCGTCCTCGCCGTCCTCGGAGAAGATTTCGGGAATAGTTTTACCGGCAGTCTTAACGATCAATTCGTCAGCGTCCGCGAACTCCCGCCCCGTCATTCCGGCGAGTGCCGCGCCGATACTTGATTTCCCGCAGCCGGGCATACCGATCAGTATAATGTTTCGGGTCAGGATGGCGATTTTTATAGTTATTGTTTCAGCTTGCTCGTCAGGTATGAATGAACGGGTAAACTGTTCCGCTGCGCACTTCGCTTGTGCCACCAGCATCGCAAGACCGTCCGCGATTACCATGCCCCGTTCTTCCGCTTGCAGCAACAGTTCCGTCCGAAGCGGATTGTATATCAAGTCTATGACAGTTCGGCAATTATGGAATATTCCCAAGTCTTTAATAGGAGAAACCCCATTATTCGGGTACATGCCGACAGGGGTTGTGTTGACAATCATATCTGCGTCGCTGTGCTTTTCGATGTTATCGTAGTTGTCCGCTCCGTCTCTTGATATAACTACTGTTTCCCCTGCGTTCATAGCGCGCAGCACAGCCTGTGCGGTAAGTGACGAGCCGCCGCTTCCAAGTATGATAACTTTGCCGGCAGACGGGTCAGCGCCCGATTTTTTTAATAAATATGAAAAACCGAAATAATCCGTATTATCGCCATACAGTGAACCGTCAGTCAGCCGTGTTATCGTGTTCACGCTGCCGATGGCGCGCGCGGCGGGGGACAATTCGGCGCAAAACGGGAGCACGGTCGTTTTGTATGGAATGGTGACATTGAGTCCGTCAAAGTCTCCGCGCATCAGGAAGCCCTCGACTTCATCCGGTTTTTTTTCATACAGTTTATATTCATAACTCCCCAACTCGGCATGGATCAGTGGGGAATAGCTGTGGGTAAGGCCTTCGCCTAATAAACCGAAACGCCCCATCAGACCACCTCCGAATAACTGCCGAGATAGCGGAACTCATCGCATAATTCGTTCAGTTCCCGCAGGGCCTGCATCAGTGACGGGGAATAAACCGGCGTTACGAGGTCAAAGTAAAACATAAACTCAAAATCCCTGTTGGGAATAGGACGGCTTTCGAGTTTTACGAGGTTTACCCCATGAATGTAAAAGCGGGAAAGGATACGGTATAGAGAGCCGGGCTTGTGCGGTATGGTCATCATGAGGCTGGTTTTGTCCGCACCGGGATAGATGGCAAGCGACTTTGAAACACAAATGAACCGGGTATGGTCGATTTTCAACCGGACGCTTCTAACTATGCTGAACGGGTAGCGCATCATAAGGTCATATACTTGGTTTATGGAACCGGCGGTGCTGTTTTCAAGCGGCAGGACGCCATAGGCGCACAAGCCGCTGTCTACTGCGGAAAAAACGCCATCAAAGGTGTTGAAGTACAGAATGCTCGGCAGCGGGAACAACGTCTCCGCGGCAAGCTGCGAATACGCCCCCTCCGTACCCTGGCAGGCGACGACCGTCCGCTCCGGCAGCATCCATTCCGTACCGCGGATGGCGTTTTGAATCATATCCGTCAATTCGGACGCGGGACTCAATATCCGCTCCTGATCGGCGCGGCTCAAATCAAACAGCATCGAATATAGCGCGGTAACATAGGCTTCTCGGCCCTCGCTAACTTTGCCGGATACCTCGTAGAGTTTTTGCCGCTCCCGTTCGGGATCGAACACCGGAATGTTATTTTGCCGCTTATGCTGCGCGATCTCGGCAGAAACGTCCATCCTCTGCCCGAACAATTTGACCAGCTCATCGTCTATCCCGTCGATCCTTTGACGCAATTCTTGTAAATCCATAATTCTCCTCCTCATATTCTTATACATGACCGCGCGGGTCAAGCAGCGCGTCATAAATCGCAATTGCGGCTGCGGCTTCCACGCAGGGAACGCCACGCGGGACGATGCAAGGGTCGTGGCGGCCTGTCACAGTGAGTTTCACGTTTTCCCGGCGGGATAGGCTGATGCTTGCCTGTTCCATAGAAATGGACGGGGTCGGCTTAAACGCGACGCGGAACAGTATCGGCATTCCCGATGTGATGCCGCCTAAAATGCCGCCGTGTTTATTCGTACGGGTTTTCACGGCCTCGCCGTTCATTATGAAGTCGTCGTTGTTTTCCGAACCCCATAATCCCGCAGCCGCGAAGCCGTTGCCGAACTCGATGCCCTTGACCGCGGGGATACCAAAAAGTGCAGCCGCGAGTCGGTTTTCCATTCCGCCAAACATTGGCTCTCCGATACCGGCTGGTACGCCCACCGCGGCGCATTCGACAATCCCTCCGAGAGAATCCCCGGACTTCCGTGATTTAGATACAGCCGTAAGCATCCGTTCTCCCGCATCCGCGATCAACACGGGAAAACCCGCGTTGCTAAGAACAAGAAAATCTTTATCGCCTGCGCTGACAGGGTCAAAGCCTCGGTCACGCACATCTCCTATTTGCAAAATATGGGCGGCAATATATATGCCTTTCGTTTCTAACAACTGAAGAATAATCCCGCCAGCCACGCACAACGGCGCGGTCAGCCTCCCGGAGAACGCGCCGCCCCCGCGAAAGTCCCGCGCTTCGCCATGTTTGATGTACGCGGTATAATCGGCATGGGCCGGGCGCGGAACGTCCCGCAATTGGTCGTAATCCGATGAACGCGTGTCCGTGTTCCTTATAACGGCGGTCAACGGAGCACCGCATGTAACACCGTCAACCAACCCTGATAAAAATTCCGGTTCGTCCGCTTCTTTCCGGCTTGTCGTATGAGACTCCTGTCCCGGCATACGCCGCTGTAAAAAAGTCCTCAGCTCGTCAAAGTCAATCCGAAACCCGGCAGGCAACCCGTCAACGGTCACGCCAATCGCGGGAGAGTGAGACTGCCCGAAAATAGATACCTTGATGTTTTTTCCGTATATGTTTGACATACTCAAAATTCCTCCGAAACTCCGCCTAACACGGTATTGAAGTCGTCCCAAAACCCGGGGTATGATTTCCTGACGGCGTCGGCGTCATGTATCATAACATTCCCGTCACAAACGGAGGAAACAATCGCGGCGGTCATGGCTATGCGGTGGTCGCCGAATGATTCTGTTTGCCCGCCGGTCAATTTTTCTTTGCCGATTATAATCAGCCCGTCCTCCGTTTCCGTTATATCCGCTCCCAAGCCCGACAATGACGCGGCAACGGTACGCAATCGGTCGCTTTCCTTAATCCGCAGCCGTCCGGCGTTGCATATGATCGTTCTTCCTTCCGCGACGGCGGCGACGGCGGCGAGTACCGGAACCAAGTCGGGTGTATCACCGGCGTCGATTTCGATCCCGCAGATCGTGCCGGGGGACACGGTAACGCTTCCGTCTGTGCAAACGGTATCAGCTCCGAAACGCGCCAGCAGTTCGACGATAGCGCGGTCGCCCTGTCGTGAATCGGGATCAAGTCCGGTGCAGATAACGGCGTTCTTTCCGATTGCGCCGGCTGAAAGCCAGATCGCCGCGTTCGACCAATCACCGCTGACATTGACGGTTTTCGGAGAGCGGAACGTCTGCCCGCCCGGTACGCGAAATACCTGCCTTTCGTCCTCCGTTATCTTTATTCCAAACAGCCGAAGCGTATCTAAAGTCATATCCGCATACGGACGTGACTCTAAATTATCCGTAACGCGGATCACGCTGTCACCCGAAAGCAAAGGGAGCGCAAACAAGAGTCCGCTCACAAACTGCGACGAGATGTTCCCTGGCAGCGTATATACTCCGGGTTTTAGTTTACCCTCGCAGATCAGCGGAGAAATATCCGGTTCGGACAGTCGGCAACCGTGTGAAGCCATTTCGTCATATAGTCCGGAAAGGGGGCGATCGGGCAGCCGTCCGCGCATACTGAATGAAACACGCAATCCGAGCGCGCCGCACACCGGCAGCAGGAAACGCAGTGTTGACCCGCTTTCGCTGCAGTCAAGCGTATACTGCTTATTGCTTACCGTGTGCCGGTCGATGGGGGTCACGGCAAATCCGTTCCGCTCGTGCCGTATCGACGCGCCTAACGATGTCAAACAATGTGCCGTCGCGTCAATATCCTCCGAACGCTCCGGGCAAGATATAAATGTTTCGCCTTCCGCCAACGCGGCGCAAATCAACAGCCTGTGCGCTTCGGACTTGGAAGCGATGGCCCGCACCGTGCCGCCGACAATCGGTCTTAATATCCGCACGTTCATTTCATAGTTCCTCCAGTCCCAGCCGTATCACTTTTTCCAACTCATGGATCGGAATCTCCTTTCGTACGCACCTTCCAATTTCCGCCGGAAAAACCATAGTGATGCTGTCGCCGTCGCGCTTCTTGTCTGATAGGCACGCGCGGGCAAGGTCATCCGCTTTGTATTTCGTGTTTTCCGGCAACTCATACCGGCGAAGCATATCTAAAATATCACATGAACAATGCGCTTCACACATATCCATGCGCACAGCGGCGCGGGTGACGACCGCCATTCCCGCGGCGACGGCGTGACCGTGGGTTATATGATAATCACTTAGTAATTCAATCGCGTGACCGACGGTATGGCCAAAATTCAGCAGCTTCCGGGGGCCAGTCTCGAATTCGTCCTCTACGACTATGTCCCGTTTGATCTCCACGTTGCGGGCGATGACCGCCTCTAATTGCGTATTGATGGGTGTCTTGAGTGACTCGAATAGTACGCGGTCGGCGATAACACCGTGTTTTATGACTTCGGCGCAGCCGTCCCGAAAAACATCAGGCGTCAGCGAAGACAGCAGCGAAACATCGCATATCACGGCATCCGGCTGATAGAACGCGCCAGCCAAGTTTTTTCCGGCGGCAAGATCAATGCCGGTTTTCCCGCCTACGGAAGAGTCCACCGCCGCCAACAATGTTGTGGGGATTTGTACGAAACGGACTCCGCGCATATAACAGGCCGCAGCGAATCCCGCAATATCGCCCGTTACGCCTCCGCCGAATGCAACGACAACATCCGTGCGGCTGAGTTTGTTTTCGGCAAGAAAATTCAAGGCGGATATAAAAGTTTCTGCGTTCTTGGACGCTTCACCGTGAGGGAACACATATTGAACGGCACGGTAATCACTTTTTTCGAGGGTTTCTGCCAGGCGATTTCCGTACAGCGCGGCTACATTATCGTCCGTAACAATAGCTGCAGCCTGACCGCCGACTGTTTGTCGTATGAAAGTTCCGGCTTCATCCAGTATTCCGGCGCCGATCAAAACATCGTAGCTTTTCGATGTATTGACTGTTATCGTCTTCATTGAGGGTCTACCTCTCCTTTCAACCGGCTGCCCTCTTCAAACAATTTCGCCAATTCGCTTTTATCCCCGGCTGCCAGCGCGTCTCTGTATTGGGCAATTGAATTTATGAACCCGTCTAATTCCCGTATGAGGAAGTCGTTGTTATCCATACACAATTCTGCCCACATATCCGCATTGAGGCGCGCCACGCGGGTCAGGTCTTCATAACTCCCGGCGGAGAAGCCATTATGCTCGCGCACCGTCGGGCTTTTGATGTACGCGTTTGAAACCACATGAGCCATTTGTGAGCTGAACGCGATCATTTCATCATGCTTTGCCGCGGTCGTCACGGTCAGATGCCCGAATCCGGCGGGGTTCAATGTCTTTTCGATGTGGCCGAGCAGTGCGGGGTCGTCATAAACGGGCGGCACGAGTATCATGGACGCGCCGCGAAAGAGATCCGCACGGCTGTTCTTGAAACCCGCCTTGTGGCTTCCCGCCATTGGGTGACCGCCAACAAATACAAAACCATATCGCTCCGCAAGCGGAAAGCATTGCGAACAAACGGAACGCTTGACACCGCAGCAGTCGACAACCAATGTGTTTTTCGTAATAATCGGCGCGTTTTCTTCCATGTACGCGACAACGTCGCCAGGGTTTACGGCTATGATCATCGCGTCGCATTGACCGATAATAGATTTGTCCAATGCCCCATCAATCGCGCCGGAAAGCCGCGCGAAGCTCAGAATAGCCGCGTCCGTGTCATGTCCAAATACTGTATTGCCGTCAGCCCGGTACGCTTTCGCAAAAGAGCCGCCGATCAATCCCAATCCAACAATCCCTATATTCATGACGTTATCACCTCGCGTATCCTGCGTACTTTTTCGGATACTTCGGCGAACTGCTCCGGCGTGAGCGACTGCGCGCCGTCGCAGAGCGCTTTCGCGGGGTCGTTGTGGACTTCGATCATGACGCCGTGCGCTCCGGCCGCCGCTGCCGCCATCGCCATCGGCAGCACCAAACGCGCCGTCCCGGTTGCGTGGCTGGGATCGACTGCGACCGGCAGATGCGTAAGTTCACGCAATAGCGGTATTGCCGAGAGGTCAAGGGTATTGCGCGTGAAAGTCTCAAAAGTGCGTATGCCCCGTTCACAGAGGATTATATTTCGATTGCCTCCGGCCATAATATACTCTGCGCTCATGAGGAGCTCCTGAAGCGTGTTGGCGAGCCCGCGCTTGAGCAGTATCGGTTTGCGGATCATGCCAAGTTCCTTGAGAAGTTCAAAGTTCTGCATATTGCGCGCGCCTACCTGTATGATGTCCACCTGCTCGAACATCGGAAGGTGGTTCGCGTTCATGATCTCGGTGACGATGGGCATACCTGTTTGCTTCTTTGCTTCCAGCAGCAAATCGATGCCATCGGCGCGCATCCCTTGAAAATCGTAGGGTGAGGTGCGGGGCTTAAACGCGCCGCCGCGCAGGATTGAAGCGCCCGAAGCATGGACGCTTTTAGCGATGGACAGGATTTGGTCATGGGACTCCACGGAGCAGGGCCCCGCGATGATTTGGAAATCATGGCCGCCGATTTTAAGGTTTCCAACTTCGATAACGCTGTCGTCCGGGTGGAATTTTCGGTTTGCGTTCTTGAACGGTTCGCTTATACGTTTGACTGAATCAATCATTTCAAGGCTTCCCAACAACTCCGTATCGATTTTACTTGTGTCGCCGATCAGGCCGAGCACTGTATATGTCTCGCCTTTTGAGACATGAACCGCAAGCCCCCGTTCTTCCAGCCATGCGGTAAGGCTGTCGATTTGTTCCTTTGTCGCGCTTGGTTTCAATACTGCTATCATGGTATGGTTCCTCCTCAAAATACGTTTTGGCAAAAGAAAACGCCCGGCGCAACCGTTTTACCGATTGCCCGGGCGTACACTTTTGTAATGAATTACAATCTCAGCGTACTCCTACAGACAACCGGCCGCGTATAATAATACAGCCCAAAATACGAAGTCAGAATAGCTTCGTTAGTAAAAAGGCTGTTAAGTTTACGGCTGCGGTCGTTCATCAGAGAACCTCCAAGACTGCCTTGCAAGGTAGTGTACAACACTATACGGCGTTTGTCAAGATAAAATTTTATAACTCATATTTTCAGGTTAAATGAGTTTACGAAGTAGGTTAAATGAGTTATGAGAGGCTCACCGGCAGAGAATACCCCAGCAGTTTCGAGAGTTTTTTATCTGAGATGGACAGGACATACGTGATAACATTTGAGGTGAACGAGATGGTTATGACCGCCAAGAGCATTAAACCGCTCACGAAAGACGAAGCTGATAAAGTCATCGAACAATGCAAGAGATCCGCTTACGGTAAATACTGCAATCTGGACGGACTTACAGATATGCACAAGGTAGAAGTGACGACAACGGTCACTATGCGTATAAGTGGTAACAGAGCAGAAAATGATAGCGTATCTTATGTTGCCCGCAACAAAGGAGAATGGAGGGTTCTTCCAGTCATATAGTTTTCGTACGCCATTGCCATGAATAAGATTCCGTTATTTTACTTTCACTTGACAAACTATAATAAACACACTATGATATCTCGTGTACTTTACTTTTGCGAAAGGGCGGTTGTGGTTCCATGATGGATAGGGCCGGAAAACTGAAAACGAATCTGTCAGGGGAAGCGGCATATAAATCATTTACCCCGGCACCGCTGCCGCCAAACCCGCCTATTGAATTGGACAGCGAAGCTGTGAAACTGCTTGTAAAAGCGAATAAACAACTCGCCCTTTTGGAGGGTATTGCCACGCGAATTCCGAATGTCAATCTTTTTGTGTCTATTACCGAGTCTATTGAGGGCATGGGGCGCGCCGCCAAAACCGCTTTGCGCTTGTTTGCCTACCTCGAAGAAAACCCTATCATCGAAATTCAGAAAACGGCGGACGCGTTGGGTACGACATTCAAAACCATATCCGCTTCCGTTCGTCGGCTGTGTGAGATGAGGATTTTAGCGCAGAACTCCGGGGATCAGCGAAACAGGACGTTTTCCTATGCCGCCTACCTTGATATCTTACGCGAAGGGACATGAATTCGACAAAATCCTCTTAGCCCCTTCCCATCATAAAACCATATGTGTTGCATGGAGCACTCATTTTATCCAGGGAATTGTTCCACGACCACACAATTGCTATATCATCTGGATACGGATGGTAACGGATAACGAAACTTGGAAGGGTAAACAAACAAAACCGTGAGCAATCCCGGATCTTTTTTTGTGCTTGATATTGATATGGGCGACTATTCACTGCACTATTCGTACTTCATCATCTCCTTTTGATAAGCAGACCATAAGAGATGTCCTTCTTTCTTCAATCTTCCAATCACAATAAATGGTCTTACATTCTCTTTTTCTGCGAAGATCCTGATGGAATTCAATGAAAAATCGCGTTTGTTAACGAATTCAAAGTACTTTTCCGGATCCAACAATTGATCTTTGGCATAACTGTCAGCCAGGCACACAGTTTCGTATATGGGGCCCAGCGCAGTTTTGAAAGAACACATAACCAAAGGTTTCACAATGAATGATGAGCTTTTAAAAAATGCGGGCGGCGGAAGAGCTGTCTTCTGTTGAGAAATATTTTCTTGATAACCTTGAGGTAAAACAAAAGGAACTGGAAAGTTCAAAGAAAAGACGAGACCCCTCTGGCTAAAACGTCGGATAAATATGGGGGTTTTATCTTTTGCACGGTAAGCGGTGGATTGGTGTACTCTTAAAGGGCAGTACCATCCAATTCACCGCTTACGATATTCAAATGACCTTGATCTATTATCTCGAATATTGTAGAATATTAATTGTGACAAACCCTGGTATGACACTCCATGTCCAGGACGCTGGGACTAGGATTATATCAATATTGGGAGTAACCCATCTATAGAGGTATTAGCACAATGAAAAAAACAAGTATCATAAGCAAAAGAAAACGGGCTATTGGCCTTTCCTTATTGGCCGCACTTGTGTCTGCAATGCTGATCACAGGCTGCACAACAAAATTAGATCCTACCGATCCAGATACGTCGAATTCGGAGGAACCCATCAGTAAGGCCCAATTTTCTTGGGTAGTCGAACCGAAATTCGAATATGATTCAATTGGCTTTGAATTATTAGGTTATCATTATATTATTAAAGATGATCCTGCATCTGGCTCCCTTTTGGCCTACAAGCTTAATACTGAAACAGGAGAAGTATTAAGTGATAAGATTCCTTATCCTGCTACTGAAGGTCCACCACGTTTTGTGTATGATCCAATTAAGAAAAAATATGGTATTACAAACATTCCCGGGATAGATGTATTTGATGATTTGAATTCTATGCTAGCAGGTCACTACAACGCCAATATTACACTTTTTCCCGTAACGCAAATTGAAATAATAGTAGATGGGACATATCTAGAGAATCTAGAAGAAACTACGTACAGCTATTCCCATCCTTATCCCAACGAGAAATTTGCCTTAGCTAATAGGCAAGGATCAGTAACAGATTTTATTTATGATGGATATGATCAGGCTTACTCCACTCAAACAAATAGCCTTGCCATGATGAAAGATGGAAAATGGGGATTTGTTGACGCTACCGGTAAATATGTTATTGACCCTGTCTTTGACGACGCAATCAGCATCGACAACGACCATGCTTTTGTCAAACAAAACGGCAAATGGGGCATAATACGCAAAGAAGTTTGAATAATAGTATAGGAACTTTAAAAATATGTGGATTAACATAAACAACCGGGGATGGCCTTCTTCCTGTTTATTATGGAGGGAGAAGATATCTCTGCCGGACTTTCTAGGCAGAGCGCGGTTTCTTGGCAATTATTTGCCCCTTGTCCCTTGTATTTATTGGTGGATCATTTCGTGATTTCGTGAGCAAGTTTTAGCTTTACAGCAAAGCACGGCAGTGTTATGTGTGGGTATGTTTGCACGGTGCAATATTTACATACCGTACTGCATGTACGAGCAGACGAGGTGCAACGTCATTCCATCAGAATATCCTTGTCCTGAAGGCCTAATATGGTCGGGGCGACAGGATTCGAACCTGCGGCCTCTTGGTCCCGAACCAAGCGCGCTACCAAACTGCGCTACGCCCCGAAAACATTACTATGAATCATAGCAAATTGATCAATCCCTGTCAACGCCTAATTTCTCTCCCTTTCCCTCCCTTTTTCGCGTCTTCTTCGCGTCTCTTTCGCGTCTTTTTCGCCTCTTTTTCGTCTCTTTCATGTCTCTTGCGCGGCTCCAGAACGAAACGTCATCGGCAGCAACAATTTGTGGCCATTTATAACCGTCGATTTGTAACTTAGCGTGAATTCCTTCATATATTGAATAAAACAAAGTGTTTATCATGCGTTGTTCAAATAAGAAAGGGGACACATTATGTATAAGCAATCAGAGGAACAACCCGCGGTGGAACAGCTTAATTATGAACCTCCTTGTTACGAGCCCCCTTGCTGCGAGCCGCCTGGCTACGAACCCCCTTGTTATGATCCCTGTTTTGAACCGCCTTGCTACACCCCTGAACCCTATTGCCATGAACACCATGTTTATCCGCCAAATCCCCCCTATGATCCCTGTAACCCCAATACTTACGCTTGTTCCGTCAACATGATGGACTATGGACCGAACCCCTTTAATGTGGACATCTACCAAGCCACCCTGCAGAACAACACCTTCCGTACAGCTTTGTGGACTGGCTGCCATCTGCAGATGACGCTGATGTGCATTCCCGTCTGCGAAGAAATCGGACTTGAGGCGCATCCTAACACGGACCAATTTCTCTGTGTTGCCGGAGGCCAGGGCCTGGTGCTCATGGGCGACAATAAAGATCATTTGGGCTGCCGGCAGCTCATTGGCTGCAACTGCGGTATCTTTGTGCCTGCCGGAACGTGGCATAACATTATCAATACGGGCAACGTCCCGCTGAAGCTGTACTCGCTTTACGCGCCCCCTCATCATCCTTGGGGTACCGTTCATACGACAAGGGCGGAAGCCGAAGCAGCCGGAGACTAACAAAGCAGCTCCCGTAAATTAACTCATTAACAACGACCTGACCCGACCCGAGTCGCCCCGCAAGCATACCTTTGCTTGCGGGTTTTCTCTGCGTGCCTGATCTCAGTCGCAAATCAAGGGCCTATCCCCAATCACGCATCATAGGATTGGATATCATTTCCACACCTATCTCTTCACTTCGGTCCCTGCACCGGCATAAGTTATTAATGATGAGGTTTTCCTCGTCCCATTAACTTGCAAGAAGGTGGTCATCAATGCAGCAGACGGGAATATTAGCGGACTTGCCACAAGGTAACCGCGGTTTGGTTGTGGATATTGAGGCTGGCGACGGCATGCGCCGCAGGCTGCAGGATCTTGGTCTGATCAAAGGGACTGAGGTCATATGCCTGCAAAAAAGCCCCTTAGGCGATCCCATCGCCTATTACATACGAGGAACGGTTATCGCCTTGCGCGCGGAAGACTCATCCCGCATCCAGATTCTACACGCCGCTCGGTGATCACGGCATGGCATAAGAAGGGTGGTTGGGATTTTTGGGATTGAACAGTGATAAAATCATCGCCCTCGCCGGCAATCCCAATGTGGGCAAAAGCACAGTGTTTAACGCGTTAACAGGCCTCCGGCAGCACACAGGCAATTGGCCGGGCAAAACCGTCGCCGTCGCCCAAGGCCGCTGTACCTATAAACAAAAAAACTATGTCATTGTCGATCTGCCCGGCTGTTATTCCCTAATGGCCCGTTCTGCCGAGGAAGAAACCGCCCGGGATTTTATCTGCGCTCACGGTGCCGACACCATCATTGTTGTTTGCAACGCCTCTAGCCTGGAGCGAAGCCTGAACCTTGTTCTGCAGATACTGGAAATAACCTCCCATGTCGTTGTTTGTGTCAATCTTATGGACGAAGCCATAAAACACGGCCTTACCATCGATTTACCGGCCCTATCGTCAGAATTAGGCGTTCCTGTAATCGGCGCCGCCGCCAGAAACAGAAACGGTCTTGACGAACTGATGGATGCCGCCGCCGCCGCGATTGAAGCAGCAGACGAGGCCGCAGCCGCCGCCCGTGCCGCATCGGAGGATACGACAACAGGGTTCATCCCGCCTTTTCGGATACAATACCCTGAATATCTGGAAGACGCTTTATCCTCTTTAGATCCTTGTGTCCGGGCCCTCTGCGGAACAGCTGAGGTGCCATGGGACTTTCACAGCCGGTGGCTTTCTTTGATGTTGCTGCAACAGGACCAACAGAACGGCGAGACCTTTTTTGAATCTCCCCTAAAGGAGCTCTTTCTTTCCGGCGCGCCCATGTCCGAAAACCTTGTCCGCACCCTCAAGAATGTCCGGGCTAATCTTATTCAAAAAGGCATCACCCCGCGACAACTCAAGGATGATGTCGTGTCTGGCGTCGTTCATACCGCCGAAGACCTCTGCCGGGATATTGTTGGTTTTGACGGTGCCCCCGATCCTATGGCTGAGGTTCAACCTATGGTGTCAACCCTTGACAAGATCCTAACCGGCAAACGAACGGCTTTTCCCATTATGATTTTGGTTCTGTTGGGTGTTTTTTGGCTGACTATTGTCGGCGCCAATTATCCCTCCCAAGTTATCGGCACCGGCTTATTCTGGCTGGAAGACCAGCTTCTCTTCTTCCTGCAATGGCTTCATGTTCCGGAATTCTTGTCGGAGATGCTGGTGCTGGGTGTATACAGAGTCCTAGCCTGGGTGGTCTCCGTCATGCTGCCTCCCATGGCAATTTTCTTCCCTCTCTTCACCTTACTGGAGGATGCCGGCTTCCTGCCACGCATCGCTTTCAATCTGGATAAGTGGTTCAAAAAATGTTCCGCCTGTGGCAAGCAAGCCCTGACCATGTGCATGGGTTTCGGCTGCAACGCCGCCGGAGTGATTGGCTGCCGCATTATTGACTCTCCCCGGGAACGTCTCATCGCCATCCTGACCAACAATCTCGTACCCTGCAACGGCCGGTTCCCTGCCTTAATCGCGATTCTATCCATGTTCTTCATCGGCATAGCCACCAGAGGTTCAGGCGCAATAAGAAATTCGCTTCTCTCAGCTGCGCTTCTGACCGCTGTTATTATCCTTGGTATCTGTATGACCTTTCTGGCGTCAAAACTTCTCTCCAGAACTGTTTTAAAAGGAACGCTTTCCTCTTTCGCTCTGGAACTGCCGCCCTACCGCAAACCGCAAATCGGCAAAGTCCTTGTTCGTTCGCTGCTCGACAGAACCCTGTTCGTCCTTGGCCGCGCCGTCAGTGTCGCCGCCCCGGCAGGTCTTATCATTTGGCTCATGGCCAATATCACCATCGCCGATCAGACACTGCTTGCCCATTGCTCAAATTTTCTCGACCCCTTTGCCCAGCTCCTGGGCATGGACGGCGTCATACTGCTGGCTTTCATTCTGGGGTTTCCTGCCAACGAGATCGTCATCCCCATAATGATTATGGCCTACATGGCCCAAGGAAACATCCTGGAACTGGATAATCTAGCCACGCTCAAGCTGCTGCTCGTGAACAACGGCTGGACATGGGCGACCGCCATAAGCTTCATGCTGTTCTCGCTGCTGCACTGGCCATGTTCGACCACATGCCTCACCATCAAAAAAGAAACTCAAAGCTTAAAGTGGACACTGCTGGCCATAGCCTTGCCAACAATTATGGGGATATTGGTATGTATGCTCTTTACCTCTTTAGTCAGATTGATCGGACTATAGCCCTCAGTCTCAATCCCTAACCCCTACCTCCTTAACCCAAATCCCTAACCCCTAACCCCTAATCCTTAACCCCTACGTATCCCTTCGGGGCACCGGCAGCCACATGGTCATCCCTCGCGGCAGCAGCCTATACGATGCGGGACAGCAACCAAGGATCTCTCCATCGATTTCGACAAGACTTTTGGCCTCCTCAGCCGGGGCCTGTTCAGAAGAGACGTCTCCCCCAAGGGAGGCATCGCCACAAGAATCACTGATTTCGACCCGGGCACCCTGCCAGAAAGAAACCCCTTTGATGTTAAGATGGCTCCCGCTGTAAATCTTCGGAAATTGCGTTAACAATTTGGGCAACGGCATTTTGTGGATAGCCACAATATCGAACAACCCGTCGGTTATCTGAGCTTCGGGGGCGATCATCATGCCGGCACCAATAAAGCGTCCGTTACAGACCATCGCCGCATATAGCTCTTCATCAATTACGCAGGTGCCGTCAACAACAACTCTCAAGCGCTGAGGCTTAAACGTCACTAGCGCGGCCAACGCCGAGAGCATATAGGACAGGCCGCCGCCGCCGGGTTTCGTCTCTTTTTGATTGACCCGCCGTACTGTTTCCGCTCCGACCCCCACATTGGCCGCATTGATAAAATAACGGCGCTTGTGCAAATCTCCCTCAAAACACACAAGGCCGATATCCACAGTCTGCAAGCTGCCATTGATAAGACGCTCCGCCGTCGTTGCCGCGGAGGAAGAAGAGGGCGCTGGAAAGGAAGCGGGAGCGGCATCATCGGTCTGCTTCCTCTGGTCTCCCATATTGGTCTGCCTTGTTTGATCGTCCTTATCGATCTGCCTCGATAGACCGCCCTTTTCCGGCGCTGCCTTTTCCACCATCCGGGCAAAATCTCCGCCAGACCCAAGATTGACATAGGTCAGGACAGCTTCGGGATTGATGAGCCGACCTTCATGCCAAAAACCGTTGACGGCTTCATTCAACGTTCCATCACCGCCGACAGCGATAATACCCGTATAGCCTTTTTGGAGCCCTTCTCTCGCCATGGTTATGGCGTCGCCGGCCTTTTGGGTCCTTTGAGTTTCAATGTTGATGCCTTCGTCCCTAAGCTTCCGGTCAATCTCCGGCCACATGTGGGCCGCTTTCTTGCCGCCGGCCTTCTCATTAACAACCGCCAACCAGTTTTGTTGCAGCATGTCGCATCATCCATTCTCATATTATAGACTTTTTGTTTATAGACTTTTTGTTCCGGCGTCTATTGGGCTTCAGCATTTTTCGCAACCTCATAGAAAGTGACTTCCACCGAATCTCCCGGCTGCTTGCCGATTTTGGCGCGAATATCCTTGCGGATGCCTAAGATATAGCAAATCGAGCCATCCGGATTCTTGACGCCCATATTAACAATGCTGCCGTCATAAGGCTCACCGTCAAAAGTGGCGTGAACCTTGAGACGCCCCTTGCCAAATTCTTTTCTCAAATCATACGGTATGGGGATATAGGCGCCGTCCAGATCGGGTACCTTTTGGATAATGGCGGTGAATGTGTAGGTTGGAGGCATAGCTGTCTTATCTCCTTCAAATAACGCGCAACGGCGATTTCCCTTTACTCTTGGTTGTTGTGTTTACTCTTGGCTGTTGTTGACAATCACAACGCTTTCAACTAATGTATTGGAATAGTTTGTTTGCGGTTATTATATCATGCTCCCGGAGGGAACACCATGGGCCATTTCGGGTTATCATACATCGGCTTGATTTATATGCTGATGATCCAGATTCCCAATATTATATGGGCCCGGCACATGCCGCAGGGTTACGATCCGTCCGGGGAAAGCAAGGTGCTGCTGGTTTTTGAGCGCTGCGGCCAAGTCCTTTGTACGATAACCGTACTGTTTTTCAGCGATACGAACCCCCATGGTCTGGAACCGTGGCTGAGTTGGCTTGTTGCCTCCGCTCTGCTCATGGTCTTGTATGAGGGGTTCTGGCTCCGCTATTTTCGCGGAGGCTGTACACTGCGCGATTTCTATCGCCCCTTCCTTGGCGCGCCGGCACCGGGAGCGGTGTTACCGGTGGCGGCTTTTTTGCTGCTGGGGATCTATGGCCGGTTGATCTGGCTTGTTGTCGCTTCCGTTATTCTCGCCATCGGGCATATTGGGATTCATTGGCAGCATCAACAAACAATCCGGCGGGAATCCTGAGCGTCATTTATTTTTTATTTTTTATTTATTTTTACATCAGGGAAAATCTATCTTGTAACCGTTTATGCAAAAAGTGAAATGGAAATTTAAGCCAGGCAGAGCGGAACGAACTTAAAGCATTGGTTAAAATTCTCGGATCAGAGTTAAGAAAGAAGGGATAATCTGAGCAGCTTATTTGAATCTATTAAACAAGGATTGAATGAGGCTATAGAATATGAGCAAGGCAATGATAGAGATCATTTGGAGCCGCCGTCAAGCCCTGTGCTGAACTTTTTGATTTCTGTATGAGACTGAATTGGAAGCTGTGGTGCACTACCTGACATCAAAGGAAGGTGGACGTAAAATCGCTGTATCTTCCGGTTATCGAGGACAGTTTTACTATGATGGAAAAGATTGGGACGCGCCACAGGAGTTCATTGACAAAGAAATATGTTATCCGGGCGAAGACGTGAGAGTTTTCTTGAGAACGTGTAGACCGGAAGCTCACATTGGAAAGTTTTATGTTGGGAAGCAATTTGAAATTCGGGAAGGACTCAGAACGGTGGCTGTTGGTACTATTACGAAAGTTATCCGTTCGGACTTTTTGCAATGTACTGGAGATGAGTCTACTTGAGAAAACTTGTTGAGGGCGGGGCATCGTCCAGGGCAGACAGATTGATTTAATTTAGGACTTGGGGTGAGGAATACGGAGGGTGCTAACAAATTGTGTTCATCGCAGCATTGGGGGATGTTCACGGGCAATGGCGAGTAGCTATGCTGCTCATTGAATGGGCGTGTGCTGAGGCAGATATCACATCAGACAGCTTAGCAGCCATCTTCCAGGTAGGCGACGCCAAGCCGCTGCGCTGCGAAGAAGAGATCTCTCAAGTGCCTGGCCCATCGAAGTATCGCAAGCTTGGTGATTTTCCGCATGTGATCAATGGCGAAAGCAAATAAGCAAGCGAGGAGAGAGGCAGGCCACTACACTGCGGCAGAGCTGGCAATCACGTTTGGGGAAGCCCAAAAAGGCAGGTTTGATGTGCTCATTACCCACGACTGGCCCACCGGATTGACTATTGACCGGACTTGCCCGGTGGGTGACAGCAATGTACGAAAGCTTATTGCCCTTGCTGGCGCATTGCCTCCAGTTCGCTCATAAGGCTATCCATGGATACATCAGCAAGCAGGCTTTCCCGTTCCGATGTATAATCGCCTTCGCCTCTGTCGTATTGTTGTATAAAATACGCCATGCCAGCCGGCCCTAATTCTTTTGTGAGAGCGTCAATACCCAGTTTGCGTATAACATTGGTATTTCTGTAATCAATCGCAATAGCGTTACTCATTTTGCAACACCTCCATAAACCATGTCACGGGATTGGCCACGACAATGTGCAAATCCATCTTGCTTGCCCTATGAAGCAAAGAGTCATCCGTTGTCAGAAAAGCATCCAGCTTTGAGGTTTCCGCAACAGCCAAATGCAGACTGTCCATTGGTTTGATGCTGCTTCTCTGAAACTCTTTTGAACGTTTAATGGCTGTTTCATCCAAGATAATCCTTTCAGCGGAAGCCGACAAAAGCACCAAGACCTTTTTCAACTTGTCATTGTCAGGCATTTTCTTCAACTCTAAATCAATAGCTTCACTTGAGACGAGCGTCCATTTCCCGGATTGGCAACGAGAAATAATCGCTAATATGGCGTCCGATTCAAATTGGATTCGGTCTTGCGACAAATCATCAAACGGACGATTCAGGCAACATACATCCAAATATAGCCTCACAGCACTCACTCCTGAATACATTATACTCTCCCTGATCCTCAGAAATCAAACGTCGAGCCAAAGTCAAACAGCCAAGACTGTATGAGCGAATGAGTCGTTTATCAACAACCCAGATGTCATTATGTTTGATGGCAATGGTTATTTACACTTGTACGCCTTTTGATGTGCGACTGAACACCGGCACGAATGACGATACCGTGGTTCAGCCCGACCTTCTCGTTGTCTGCGACAGTTGCCGCTGGTTTCCGCCACTTTCTGCTTCAGGGCCTGGAGTTTGCCCGGGTCCAGGCCAGGCTCCTTGCGCAACATAATCATCTGCCAATTGATCCCTATATTTTTATTGTAACATATCTTGGTCTTTTCTGCCTCAGCACAACGGCGAAGCCGGTATCCCATATCCAGAATCATCACGAGACATTATATTATATATAAGTCATTCCAGTTATAACCTTATACCCTTTAGTCCCTCAGCAATTATTTGCCATTTACATTCCGTAAGATCGGGCCTTCTGCTATTTTTTTTCTGCCTCAGCACAGCGGCGAAGGGACCAAGGTATGCCCCGAATTTGACGTTCCGGCTTTGAGACAGTATAATATCATTTGTTAATCAAAAACAGCATACGTTGGAGAGGTGGCTGAGTTGGTCTAAGGCGCTCGCCTGGAAAGCGGGTACATGGGGAACTGTGTCGTGGGTTCGAATCCCACCCTCTCCGCCAATAAACAAAAACGCACTACAAATGCGTTTTCTATGATATAAGAGAGGGTGGGATTCGAAGGGCCGTTAAGAAACCGTCCGGTGGACGGTTTTAGGCCCCGGCCCGCAGGGGAATCCCACCCTCTCCGCCAATAAACAAAAACGCACTACAAATGCGTTTTCTGAAAAGCATAAAATCAGCTTTGTGGATAGCAACGATGAATAACCAAGCCAAATCAATATAAAGGGGGTGGCGAACTTGACCAACAAGCAGCTCAAAAACCTAAAGGACAGGCTGTGGGCGGGTGCAGACCAACTTCGCGCCAACTCCGGCTTGAAATCTACTGAATATGCTACGCCCATCTTGGGCTTAATCTTTTTGCGCTTCGCCCAAAGTAAGTACAATCAATACGAAGCCGCCATCACCACCGAATACGAAAAGAACAAAGGCACACGCGCCGAACGACCGCTCCATGAAATCGCCATTGAAAAATGCGGATATTATCTTCCGCCGGTAGCAAAGTTTGATTATCTTCTCAATCTGCCGGAGTCTGAAAACCTTGCGGAGAAAACCAAAACGGCGATGGAGGAAATCGAAAAATATACCGAAGAACTTGCCGACACCCTGCCAAAAGACATCTATTACAGCGTCAACAGCGAGGACGACCCGCTTGTGCTGAGCAAGCTGTTTAAGGTTTTCAAGGACATCCCCACCGATGTGAGCCTTGATATTTTCGGCGAAATCTACGAATACTTTCTCAGCAACTTCGCTCTTGCCGAAGGTCAGGGCGGCGGGGAGTTCTTTACGCCGTCAACCATCGTGCGCTATATGGTCGATGTGCTTGCGCCGACCGAGGGCGAGATATTCGACCCTGCCTGCGGTTCGGGCGGTATGTTTGTGCAGGCGGCGCATTATATAGCACACCACGCTGCGAAAGGCAACGACATCAACCTCCGCGCCTACGGCGTTGAAAAAATTGCCGCGACGGTGAATCTCGCCAAAATGAACCTTGTGCTGAATAACATTCGCGGTAGTATCACTTATGCCAACTCCTATTACCGCGACCCTTATGATTGCTTTGGCAGGTTCAGCTGTGTCATGGCGAATCCACCGTTTAACGTGGACGATGTGGAGCTTGACCAAGTGAAAACTCAACCGCGTTTCAACACATACGGCGTACCGCAAAACAAAACGAAAAAGGCAAAAGGCGACGCAAAAGAAACCGTACCCAACGGAAATTATTTATGGATTACCTTGTTCGCCACATCGCTGAATGAAAACGGACGCGCCGCGCTTGTCATGGCAAACTCTGCGTCCGATGCCGGACACAGCGAAAAGGACATCCGCATGAAACTGATTGAAAGCGGCGTTATCAGCCAGATGGTGACGCTTCCAACCAATATGTTCACAAGCGTGACCCTGCCCGCGACGCTGTGGTTTTTCGACCGCGCCAAGCCGAAAAAGGATGAAATTCTGTTTGTCGACGCCCGCAACATTTTCACGCAAATCGACCGGGCGCACCGCAAATTTTCCGACGAACAAATCAAGAACCTTGCCATCATCAGCCGTTTGTATGAAGGCAAAACGGACGATTTTACAGCGCTGCTTAATGAATACCGCGCCGCGCTTGCCGCCGCGCCGGAAATCTCCGATGATGAGGACACGCCGCCCAAAACCTACTGGCAGGAGCAAATCGACTGGCTGACCTCCCGTTTCCCTGATGGCGAATATGTTGATGTTATCGGGCTGTGCAAAGGGGCGAAGCTGGACGGCGAGGACGGCATCATTGATCAAGACTATTCGCTCAACCCCGGCCGCTATGTCGGTGTGGTCATTGAGGACGACGGCATGACCGAGGAAGAGTTCAAATTAGAAATGCGTTTACTAAATGCGGAATTTTTAACTTTGAACGGCAAGGCTCAAAAGCTCGAAAGGGCGATTGTAGAAAACTTGCGGTCGTTGCTGGGAAGTGAACCGCGTGACTAATTTTGAGAAAATCAGCGATACATGGGACGCAGCAAGTTTTATTGGTAAAGCACTACACGGCATTGCTACTAACCGCCCATTTACAGAAAAAGATGCCAAAGATGCGATTGATGCAATGAGTGCTGTAGCAAAGTTGGGTTCGGATTATTTAGCAGTTAATGAGGACGAAAGCAAAGAAACAAGAGATTATTTTAATGCAATATCCGATGCTGGTAAAGGAACCATTGGTTATATAGGGAATGGTGACAGCAATGGGTGAATGGGTTGAAAAGCGAATAAGTGAGATTGCGCTTGTTACGATGGGACAATCTCCTACAAGCGACTCATACAACGAAAATGGTGATGGGCTGCCTTTTTTGCAAGGAAATCGGACATTTGGCGCAAAATACCCAACGTTCGATACGTTTACGACTGCGCCAAATAAGATTGCAGACGCAAACGATGTAATAATGAGTGTTCGTGCGCCTGTTGGTGACTTGAATATAACGCCTGTAAAAATGTGTTTAGGGCGCGGGGTCTGCTCTCTAAAGCCTCAAAATGGGAATTCCCAGTTTCTATTTTACTTGATGAAGTGCCATGTGCCGATTATGCTTAGTCGTAGCAATGGCACAGTTTACGATTCGATAAATCGTACTGACATTGAAAAGACAAAAGTGCTTGTTCCCGCCAATAACAGCACCCAAACCCGCATCGCCGACATCCTCTCCGCTTACGACGACGCCATCGAAAACAACAACCGCCGAATTGCGCTGCTCGAAAAGGCGGCGCGGGAGCTTTACCGCGAGTGGTTTGTGCGGATTCGCTTTCCGGGGCATGAGAGCGTGAGGATTGTGAATGGGTTGCCGGAGGGCTGGGAGGTCGTACCGTTAGAATGTGTTGTTAATATCACATCCAGTAAGCGTAGTTATGAAAGCGAGCGCGTTGATTTTGGCACTCCTTTGTATCGTTCAAAGGAGATAATTCAAATTTACAGCGGTGAGGAAATTACTGACCCTTTGTTCATATCTGAGGAATGGTTTGCAATGATACGCGACAAGTTTGGCGCACCAAAGGAGAATGATATTCTTATTACGTCACGGGGGACTATTGGAGTGCCATTTCTCGTGGATAAACGTATATTTTATTTTTCAGACGGCAACCTCACATGGCTTCAAAGTAGTGAACGCCCTGAAATGGCGTTATATCTATATTTTTGGATTGATTCCCCGATGGGGCAAGGTGCTATTTCATCGTCAACAATCGGGACATCACAAAAAGCGTTGCCTATCGAAACGCTAAAGAAGGTAAAACTTGTAAAACCAGTAGATAATGTTTTATCGCTGTTTCATAGAAATATGATGTCCTGTATAGAACTAAAAAGGAACTTGCGAAAGCAATCCCAAAACCTTGACCGTCAGAGGGATTTGCTCCTTCCACGGCTGATGAGCGGAAAGTTGGAGGTGTGAACGCAGGGTATGGCACATATTATCGAGCTAATAAAAGCTGATCGAAAACAACAACACAAAACATACGCTGACTTCATGAACGAAATAACCTCCTCAGAAATATATGAGGGGTTATTGGCGTATGGCTTGTTTGCAGAGCAACTACCTCCGATATTCACGGGGAAGCAGTTCTTTGATTATTGTCAAAATAACAACCCTTCATTCCCGAAAGACGCCACAGGATATGTATACTATGAAAATATGCGAAACGTAAATGTGCCGCGCTCCCTTGGTATTCCTAATCCGGCTTCATATCAACGGCTTTGTAAAAGTATTGAAAACTGTTGGACGAACCTGCAATGCCACTTCCAAAATATTACATCTGGCAATCCGTATAAAATAAGCCGTATTCATCTCCGAAAGTTGAAGGACAAGCAGCAGTTATTTGAAATGAACTACAATAATTGGCGAATTGACGGAACGCCTGAGCCTGATTTACTTATAGGCTCTAAATACTTAGTTAAAGCAGATATTTCAAATTGTTTCCCAAGTATTTATTCTCACGCTTTATCGTGGGCATTAGTTGGTAAAGCTGTTGCGAAACAAAATCAAGGCGACCACTCACAATGGTATAATCTCCTTGATTTTTACACAAGAAACATTCACAATGGCGAAACACATGGATTGATTATTGGGCCTCATGTGTCCAATCTATTATCTGAAATAATTTTGACAAAAATCGACCAAAAGCTCTTTGGTGATGGATGGCATTACATAAGAAACATTGATGATTATTCATGCTATGTAAAAACGCACGAGGAAGGCCAATCGTTTTTAGTATCACTTAACGAACAGCTTCGATATTATGGGTTGTCATTAAACCATAAGAAAACACTTATTGCGGAATTGCCGGCTGCGGCTGTCGAACAATGGGTTAGACGCATCAACGCATTTACGGCTTTTGATGTAAGAGCCTCAATGAATTACAAAGAAGTTCAAGCCTATTTTGATTTGGCCGTGGAGTTGATGCAAGAAAATAGCGAAAATTCCGCAGTGTTAAAATATGCTATAAAGGTGCTTTCTAAAAAGCAATTAAGCATGAACGCAAAAGAATATTGTGTAAAAACCATATTACACTTAGCGTTGATTTACCCATACCTTATAACACAGCTTGGCAAATATGTCTTTGACGCTTTTTCAGTTAATGCAAGTGTTATTGCTGACTTTTCACAAAAACTTATTGATACAGGAAAACAAACTCTCAACCATGAAGAAATGTGTTTCGCTATTTATTTTGCAATAAAGTATAATTTCGCTCTCAATGGTGTCACTTTTGACGATATAAAGGACAGCAATCATTGTATACTACTCTTATTAGGATTCCTATACCAAAAGAAACAGCGTAACAGAATTGAAATCCGCCTTTTCAAAGATTTTGCGGAATCTCTTATAGAAATGGATATGAACACATATTGGCTTTTCATATATGAAATTCTACCGCAAAGCAAACTGAAAGACTATTGGGCTGATATGAAAAAGAAAAAGGTTTCTTTTATTGAAATCAAGGAGGTGTAGCCCGTGCCAAAAATCATCACCGAGGACATGATTGAGCAAGCCGCCATCGCGTTGCTTGTTTCTGAGTATGCGCCGCTATACTCTCATATAAACTGCCATACCGAAAAGCCGGAAACCCTGCCGGACGGCACCGGCAGGAGCGACAAGAAACAAGTCGTCCTACCGGAGATCCTTTTTGAGCGGCTCCGCGTTCTCAATCCTGAAATCCCCGAAGAAGTTGTGAGGCGGACGGCAGAGGAACTATGCCGCAATGCCCACGGCGACCCGCTTTCGGACAACTACGACCGTTATCAGAAAATCCGAAACGGAATCAAGGTTACCTATAAAAAAGACGGGCGCGAAACGCCGGGGCTGCTGCGCCTGATTGACTTTCAAACACCCGAAAACAACAGCTTCATCGTCGCGTCACAAATGTGGATTCGCGGCGAAGTCCACTGGCGCAGACCGGACTTGATACTTTTCGTCAACGGTTTGCCGCTTGTGTTTATCGAACTCAAAAACTCCAACATCAACGTCAAGAACGCTTATGACAAAAACCTGACCGACTATCGGCGGGATATTCCGTATCTGTTCAACTACAATCAGATATGCGTCCTGTCCAACGGCATGGAGACACGGCTGGGCAGTTTTTCGGCGGGGTATGAGCATTTCTTTGAGTGGCTGAAACTGTCAGACGAAAAAGAGAACCCCGACCGCAGCGTTATCAAAGAGGATTGCATCAGCCTTGAATATTTCCTGCGCGGGTTGTGCAAGCCGGACGTGCTGCTGGATTACATAGAGAACTTCGTCCTTTTCGACCAACGCAAGGGTGGAATCATCAAGAGCAAGATTATCGCCAAAAATCACCAGTTTCTTGGCGTGAACAACGCTTTCCATGCCTTTGAAAACCGCGAGGAGCTTCACGGCAAGCTCGGCGTGTTTTGGCACACGCAAGGCAGCGGCAAGAGCTACTCTATGGTGATGCTGGCGCGGAAAATCAAGCACAAATGCGCCGGGAACTTCACGTTTCTGATCGTCACCGACCGCGACGATTTGGATGGGCAGATATACAAGACCTTCCTGCGCTCCGGCTTTATGAGTGCCGAGGAAAAGGTACAGCCTGCGTCAGGCTCACAGTTGCGCGAGGAGCTGGCATCTAATAAGGGTATATTGTTTACGCTGATTCATAAATTTCGCTACGATAAAGGCAAAAAATATCCTGTCCTGCATGACGGCAAAGGTAAAGAGGTCATCGTTTTCGTTGACGAAGCGCACAGGACACAGTATAAAGATTTGGCTGAAAATATGCGCAATGGCTTGCCCAACGCTCATTATATCGCTTTCACGGGAACGCCGCTGCTCGGTAGTAAACGGCTCACCCACTCATGGTTCGGCGATTATGTGAGTGAATACAATTTTGCGGAATCTATCAAGGACAACGCCACCGTGCCGCTCTATTATGTAAAACGGGTGCCGGAGGTTGAGCTGCAAAACGATTTTCTGGAAAGTGATTTTGCTGAGATATTAGAAGATGAGAACTTGACCGAAGCCGAACAGAAACGGCTTGAGAACTATTACTCGCAGGAGCTTGAAGTTATCAAACGCGACGACCGGCTTGACGCGGTGGCACAGCACATCGTTTATCACTTCCCGCGCCGTGGGTTTCGCGGCAAAGGCATGGTGATAGCCGTCGATAAGTTTACCGCCGTCAAGCTGTATGATAAGGTTTTGTTTTACTGGCGGGAGGAAATAAAAAAACTGAATGCCGCCATCACAAAAACCGATGATGAAACGGAAAAATTGCAGCTGAAAGACCTTGTGGATTATATGCGCAAGGTGGAAATGGCGGTCGTCATCAGTGAGGACGCCGACGAGGAAGAAAAGTTCAAAAAAGAAGGATTATCAGTTGTATCCCACCGCAAGCGCATGAGCGAGGTTGACGGAAACGGCGCCGACATTGAGGACAACTTCAAAGACCCTGAGCATCCTTTATCACTCGTCTTTGTCTGCGCCATGTGGCTGACCGGTTTTGACGCAAAATCAGTTTCCACGATGTATTTGGATAAACCGATGAAAGGGCACACGCTGATGCAGACCATCGCGCGGGCGAACCGCGTTTTCCCCGGCAAAGAAAACGGCATCATTGTCGATTTTCTCGATGTGTTCAAATATCTGAAACGCGCGCTTGCCGATTACGCTTCTGATGATGATGGCGCGACACCCGTTAAGGATATTGAGCTTCTGCTTGTCCAACTAAACCAAGCGATTGAGTTGACGTTGGATTTCTGCACCAAGCAGGGTATCGACCTCAGCCGCATTGTCACGGAGAGCAATGTATTTCACAATCTGTCGCTATTTGCTGATTACGCCAACATCATTGTCGGTAACGATGAGATCCGCAATGAGTTTAATGTGCTTGTCAACACGGTGGATAATCTATATGAATCCCTGCGCCCCGATATTTTCAAGATGGATTTTGACCCTCGGTACAAAGATGCCATTCTGTATTTGCGTGGGGTAGTAGAAGGGAAAATCAGACCGGATAAGTTGGAAGCGGCAAAGGAACGGATAAACGAGCTTCTCGACCAAAGCGTTATGGTTGCCGAGGATGCGAGGACGTATATAATTAACGAGAGCGGAAAAGAAATCGACCTTTCCAAAATGGATGTTGACGAGCTCCGGGAAATGTTCAAGCGGGTGCGAAATAAGAACCTTGAAATCGCCAACCTCCGTGAGCATATTGAAAAAAAGATTGAGCAGATGCTCCGCCGCAATGTCACTCGTTCCGACTTCGCTGAACGGTTCAGAAATATCATCGATGCATATAACGCCGGCGGTTCCCAAACCGATGACTTCTACGAAAAGATTTTGAAGTTCATGGAGGATCTTCGCGCCGAAGAAGAACGGCACGTTAAGGAAGAACTCTCCGAGGAGGAACTTGAACTATTCGACCTGCTCCGCAAAGATAAACTGACAAAGGCCGAGGAGCAACGTGTCAAATTGGCGGCAAAGGAATTATACGCAACCTTGATTTTGCGCAAAGGTGAACTGTTCGTTGTTGGTTGGCATAATGACGCGAAACCAAGAGAGCGGGTTCGCTCGGCTATTAGGAGCTGTCTGAACGACGCTTTGCCGGAAAGTTATGACCGTGATATTTTCGCGGCAAAAAGCGATAGGGTTTATCAGCATATCGTTGACCAAGCCATGATGGGTTATGATTGGGTAGCATGAAAAATATAATCATCGTATAGTGCGAAACAGCATTGGCAAGCTTATCAACTCCATCGAAGCAGGTATTGCTAACGCCTCAGTCAAACAGCGGCTCGGCGAATTGGAAACGAAGAAAGCAGACCTCGAAATATCCCTTGCCCGTGAGCAAATGCGTTTTCTATAATAAAAGAGAGGGTGATTCGAAGGGCCGTCAAGAAACCGTCCGGATTACCACACCAAAACAAGATTATAGTCTGGATCTACATATTTTTTGTCAATTTCGATGATTTGCTCTGGCGTCAGATCAGAAAGTATCCTATATGGGCAATCTCGATGCTCGTCACAATAGTGTGTCAATGTAACGTCCAATTTATCTCTGTAAAAGCGGAACTCATCTATCCCTTTCCCTTGATGAAAAAACCATTCAACAAAACCATAAACTATCCCTGTCTCATCGTCTTTCCAGGTCCGTGGCGTTCCGTTCGGGTTTTCTGAAGTTGCCAGAAAAGCTTCAACATCGCGGACAGTAATGGTTTTCCCGGTGTATCTCATATAGAAACAAATATGAACCTGCGTTATCCATTCGAACTCTTTGTCGTATGGTTCAAAACTTGTCGTGCCGCCCCAACCGTAGAACGCATCATTCTGTTGCCGATACCGCACTTCAATTTCTTTTTGGTCAACTTCCTCAATAAACCCGCGATTGCTATAATGCTCGTAGATTTTGTATCCCGTGAAAACGAGCACACCTGTTGCTATGACAGCCAGAATTATTATGACGAGTCTTTTCTTTGACATTTCAGTTCCTCCTTAGATGATTCCGTTTTACCAGGTTAAAACCAGGGGATATTCGGAATCTTTATATTTATTGTGTAGCTCGATGATCTGATCTGGCGTCAGTTCAGACAGCGCCGCGTATGGACAGTCATAATGGTTACCACAATAGTCTATCAGTACACGCAACAAACCATCCATATGTTTATCTAACTCCATGGCTTTGCCGGAACACCAATTTACGAAATGCCAAATAAGATCGTCTCGATCTATTCCTCTTTGGATCATAGAGTAGAACGCAGTTAGTAGGGTTCTTCTAAAACCTTGCTTTCCTCGGGTCTGGCATCATTATACAAGCAGAGCGCTATCTGGAGATCCCATTCCCTGACGCTAACATTGTACGCGGTGACCGCGTGTTTGTAAGAGGCGATGGTTGCTCCGGCTTTCATATAGAACAAGTTGTTGCTCAGATTCACATTGTGAATTATTGCATCCACATTGTCATTGTTGGCATCAATTTCAGCATTGAGGTTATATACATCATACGCCAGCTTCACGCCATCAAGAGAAAGAGCTGCTATCGGACCTGCCGGCGTAGAGTTAATAACTTCACTCAGAATATTTTCGATCACGCTCAATGTTACTGATTTCGTGATTTCTATCACTTTATTCCTATACATGGATTGCGCGATGGCTTCAAGTTCATTGCTTAGCAACACCCTGTTCGATATATCAAATTCATGAACGGTGATTCTGTTATCACCGCTGCCGATTGTATAACGCGCATCATTATAGAGGTTAGAATAGATAAGAGATTCCGATACGCCGCCCGGAAACTGATCCAATACTTTTAGCCCACTGCTGTTGTCTCTTTTGACCTCATCATGCCGTGAAATCATTTCCATGAGAAGAGCTGATTTGTACATGTTGGCGAGAAGTCTCTGACACATAGGAGAGTTTTCAGGGTCCTCAGTAAGGATCGCATAGTTTTCCCATAGTAGAGCATCGGTTTGAAACTGATACAGTTCACAAAGTCTTACAAAAGCTTTGTGAGGCTTAAACGCATGCACCCTGGTTCCCAAAATATGACGGATCCGATAGGCGCGTAAATCGTTGTGTTCGGGCCGCCATAAACGGTTGCGTCTGAATTCATCGTGCCGATTGGATAGCGATATTCATAAGCATGAGGATCTTCATAAGAGCCTGCGCCGCTTGGCTGCATTCCTAAGTGTAAATGCACCCCACTGGCGCTGCCGGTTTCTCCGGCGCATCCCAGCAGGGCGCCCGCCTTAACTTGCTGACCCGCTGACACATCTATGCGATCCAAATGATAATGCAACAACTTCTTCCCGATGCGCGGGTAATCCACCCAAATGTATTTCGCACCGTCAACGGCTGTACCGCAACTTGTTACAACACCCTGTTCAACAGCGTACAGATCCCAGTTCTGTTTGTGAGTCCCATAGTCCGTACCATTATGAAATTCGAGAACGCCTCCGATTGTGCGATAGCCAAAGTTACCGGTAATATACCAATCCGTACGTCTAAATATTTTGCTGACCAATTTCATTGAAAGCTGCTTCCTCTGTCTCATCATTGAGTCTGTCCAACAAATTCTCTAAAGGGTGCATCTTTTGCCTAGCCTCCTCAAGGGAGTGTGTTATAGGAGCCTCCAACAATTCGTTTTCGGGAGGGATTCTTCCGTAGAGTCTCTCCATCTCTACTCTGTTGTCATCTGTTATGAGGATGCTCGTTTCATAGCTCTCCGTGCTCATACAGGTTCCTCCTTCTTCCATAAACAGTAATGTCCTTGCTCAAAGGCTTTTTGGTACATGAGGCAAGCCAACCTTTGAACTTTGTCGCGCCAGAGGCAGCTCATGTAAAAATCTTACATCAACAAGTAATCATTGTCAAATTATACGATTATCCAAATCCCCAAAACTAGGGTCTATTGACACGAATACAGCTGCATAACAATGACAGCGACTTGGCCCCATAGGATGGAAGAATCTACCCATCAAGGAAAAAACATCATGTTGACATCTATTACGTTGACCGTTATAATATCGGTAATATCACCCGATATAGAGGGCGGTTGTATCTGCGGGGAGGGGCGGCATGATAGATAATCCGGAACACATCGCCTTAACTGAAGGTGTTTTTTTGATTCTTCTTTCCATGCTTCAGCCGCGACATGGTTATTCGGCTATGCAATATGTCGGGAAAATGACAAAAGGAAGGGTTGTCCTTGGCGCCGGGACTCTTTATGGTGCCATTAATACGCTTTCTGAGAAACAATGGATCCGGGCTGTTAGCGAAAGCAGGGATTCACGAAAGAAGGAATATGTCATCACAGCTGTGGGCAAAACCATCTTGAAGAACGAAATGGCCCGATTAGAAGGACTTCTGTTAATCGGTAAAGATGAACTGGGGGGTACACTCATATGAAGACCAACCAATGGAAAGTGTTCTTTGACTACGAAAAAGAAGAGGCCTGGCTGAATGAAAAGGCGGCAAAGGGCTTTGCCATGACGCATTACACCCTGTTTCGGTATACTTTTGAAGATTGTACCCCAGGTGAATATCTCTATCGGATAGAGCTTCTGAAAACCCGCGCCGCCTCTCCTGAGAGCATCAAATACATTCAGTTTATGGAGGATAGCGGCGCAGAGCATATTGCCTCTTGGCTTAGCTGGGTTTATTTCAGAAAAAAATCCGACGGCGGTTCTTTCAAGCTGTTCAGCGATTTATCAACACGAATTATTCATTATCAGAGGCTCGTCCGGGTGTGGCTCTTAGTGGGAACCCTGATTCTTGTGCAGCTTGCCAACATTCTCATTCAATTCTATGTAAATGGGTTTCAGGACATTGCTTTCTACTTGGTTTTTGGCTCACTTGCGGTCTGTTTTATCATTCTGTTCTTCAGGTTTCTTCCGCATTACATCCGGAAAGTCAAAGCGCTGAAACGCGAGCGGGATATCCGGGAGTAGTCTCCTTATGTTGAACGGTGAGGGCAAGAAGAGATACCGACGGACAAGAAAAAGCGAGGAGAGGAGAAACAGAAAATGCGTTTTACGATCATAATGGTTTTAACCTTGATTGTTGCCATTGCAATGAGTCTCTTGGCCGTGGTTTCGGATGATTTGTTTGGTATAGACCTTGGTTTGATCAAATGGATGATACCGGGTATTGCTGGTGGTATCGGCGGCGCTTTCATTGTTAGCCAGAAAAAAAAGGCCGATAAGGAAAAGTCGGACGAATAGGCGCTCTACGAGGGTCGCCTATAACCAGACCAACAGAGCGGCTGAATGTCGCTCTGCACGCTTATTAATGGATTATCGCAGCCAAAAGTCCGTGGCCTTCGGCAAATTAGGAAGTGCTTATTATCGAGATGCTCCCACCGAGATTACTAAGCCTTATCAATTAGCAGTTCACCCCTTCAAAGCGGCCTTGGCCTCATCACACCATTCAAGATAAGCCCCATATATTTTTGCGCCGAACCGTGCGGTGAGAAGATAGTACAGATGAGCGCTCTCATCATCACAGAACCTTTCCAGGTTTTTTACAGCTGCTTGTAAATAAAGCAGCTCTTCTTTCGTTTTCGCCTCAAAACTCTCAATATGCCCGATAGCGGTTTTCTTTCCGGCGCTCTCAGCAAAAAACAACTTCAATAAGGTTTCGTAGCGGATCATGTCTTTCTCAACAGGAATCTCTAACCAGTCCTTCAGATGCCGGCGACCTTTCTCCGTTATGGTGTAAGTGATCTTATTTCGATCCTTTTGCGCCGTATCTGACTTCACCGCGAGGCCCTTTTCAACAAGCTCCCTTAAGGTGGGATAAATGCTGCCGTAACTTGCGCCCCAAAAAAACCTTATAGCCGCGTCCATCCGCTTTTTGACTTCATACCCAGTCAGCTCTTCATGGCTTAACAGACCCAATATCACACAATCCATCTTCTTTTCATTGGCCAAAGCTTACCCCTTCTTTCTCATACTTGTCATACGGTACGAAAGCACGTTCTGCGGACAATTGTCCACACAAACGCCGCATTGAATACACTCCACGCTGTCAACCCTGCCGCGTCGCACCATATTGCTGACGTCAACACACATAGGACACCCCTTATTGCATTGCTTGCAGGAGAGGCATTTTTCCTTTTCCGCCGCAATATGCAGCCCCGGTAAATGAAACCGCTTGCGCAATTCTGTTCCCAGAACCATGAAAGGGGCCATCCAGCAAAGATAGTGACAGAACGCTCTCTTGCCCCCAAGCAGAGACGATATCAGTACCAACAAGACAATGCCGTAATAAATAGCGTACCCATAAACATCGGCTACGGAAATACCATAGACAGTTTGATAGAAAATGTCAACTTTGATCATCTGTCCTCTGTAAATGTAGCAAAAAACAACCACACTGATCCATATAAGCCAAATCACATATTTCATGTAATTTTTCCAGCCTTGCTTAGGCGCTTTATCTTTCACAAAACAAGCCCCGTCTTGCAGCGCGCCTGCCGGGCATAGATATGCGCAGAAGAGCCTTCCCACAAAAACAGATCCAATGAGCATCGTCGCAAAAACGACAAAACTCCCGTTGATAATTCCTTCTCTTCCCGCAGTGATAATCAGCGCCGGGGAAAAATAGTAAAGCGTAACCGGAAACAACAATAAGGAAATGAGCAAGAGCAGTTTCCGTGTTTTTTGTCGAATCATAGTGTCCTCCTCATATATCATATTGATATGTCAATTGTGATCATATATCATTCTGATACCGATGTCAAGGGGTCTTCGTATAAGAAGTTTCCTGATGGTTATCCTGATATTCCCTTATTGCCGCAGCTTGCCGAGGCTGAAAAGCATAACTTGCTCCGCGAAATTGCGAACTTATGTATTCGGGTCAAAACCGAAAGCGGCAACGTCGAGCTTGCTAAAAACGCTGTTTCTATGGAAGCGTACTGCCTCTTGTTCCTCGGGGAGCCCTAGGCTGTTTTGGCGCTGCTAGGGGATAACCCAGAATCCTTTACACCGGTTGAACCTTTGATTGCCCGAGCCTACGCCGCAATAGGGGAGCCGGAAAACGCAAAACGGGTTCTGCAACACAGCGCCTACGGGTCTCTGTTTGTTTTTTTCGAAGCAGGGTCTTCATTCTTGGGCATAGCTTAGGAGGCATGCTGGCACCAAAAAATCAGCCGCTCTATTAGAACGCGATCAGCATATGGACAGTTTTTCAAAAGGGTTGTCTCTTTCTGATGAGCAAGCCAAAGAGCCCTTTTTTGACAGCTTGGGGGGCTCATGCCCACCAAAGCAAAAGATATAACTGAGCTCCTTAATGAATACAAAATGAAAGCAACCGTCAACAAGCAGGCTCTGCGGGATATCGAGGAATGGATCAAGTCGACCCCTTAACGATTTTTCTCCTGGCCGGTTTCATGCATGCCCATATACATGCTTATATACATGTTTTCGAGCATGTCTCTTTACATGCTCATACTCATGCAGCCTCAGTAAGGCTGGGGTGCATATTTAAAAGTGCATGAACTGACGATAAGGATAAGCAGAGCTTTCTGCCGCGGTGTTTTCCCGCAACTCAATGGTGAGTTGGAGGCAGATACCGCGCTGGCCAGTAACAGTGCCACGTCAGGGGT
>Ga0082212_10000801_pt1 | contig 45953 bp, 46 predicted proteins | sample TergutNt197P3_FD_71548 | JGI IMG/M metagenome (GOLD analysis project Ga0082212, IMG submission 71548) | Neocapritermes taracua P3 segment gut microbial communities from Petit-Saut dam, French Guiana - Nt197 P3 | ecosystem: Host-associated > Arthropoda: Insects > Digestive system > Gut ... | reverse complement strand
ACGCAGAGCATGGAGCATTAGACCCGCAATCAAGACGGGCAGGAGTTTGATTACTCCTGCCCGATCTGTGTTATTTATTCTCGCGGTGCTTTTACCGAGTGCAACCGTTCAACATAAGCGTCATACCATTTTTGACCTGTATCTATATCTGCGCTTGCAAACTCGGTGCTCTCGCCAAGAATATCACAACAGGCAATAGCCATAATCCAACCTTGTAATCCATGCTGATTGCTTTTATCGAATAGGGTAAACATATATTGAAGTGCGTCCCCGCCAAGCGCAACAATTTCATTGTATTCGGATTTATGGTCACGGACGTAATCGTATGGATTAGAAGAAAAAGACGGTGCGGTTATGGTGTCAAGGTTGCGTTGAATAATATCGGCTACAACGGCTACATCGGACGGTGGCGTTGTTTCCCGTGTGATTACTTCCTGCGATTTCGGGAACGTCAATATGCGTTCAACAGTGTACACAAACTCGCCGTTTATAATGGCGAAACTGCCGACGGCTGGAGGGGCAATGGAGTTACGTGCCGGATTGTCATTTTCCGTTACAATAAGTCGCTCGTTTTCGATTGACAAACGATAATCACGAATCCCTCGTGCCGATAATTCGTAAGATTTGCCATTGGCGTAATCATATATAACAACACGGGTATCTACAATTCCCGACCCGAAACTGACCGTAGCGCAAAGTTCGCGCAATCCGTCACCGTTTAAGTCTGCGAGATAGACGTTCCAAACCGGCATACCCCCAAAAAGTTTTTCCGTGCCGTTTTGGTTTGTTGCCGTTACTGTGTATGATGTCCAACTGAACAGAACTCCGGGAAACTCGTCAAGCATTAAATCGCAGGTAGACGTCCACGACAATTCATCATCACCGAAAAAATCAACCCATTTGCACGGCGCAAATGTGCTTTCAACGATAAAATTGTCGTCGTTCGGGTTTTCGCCGTTCGGTTCATGTGTCATCGTAATCGCCGCGTCTCCGCGAATGATAAAACCGTATTCGCACTCATTATCGCCCCAAGTACACAAAATGCCATACCCTTTTATTGTATTCCCCGGTTCATAATCTCCGCTGAATGAACTCAGCGCAGTCGCGTAATTCGGTTCTGGGGTTATTGTAAACGAAGCTGAACGGTTAATTGCCCGGCTAAATACGTTATTCCAAAAACTGAAATGAACATCGTAGGACATACCGATAGCGTTGTATTTGCGGTTGCCGCTTTCATTAAGGATATACTCTGTAACCGTAGTTGAATCGGGTACAATTCCGTCAATCGTTATCGTGATTGTTTCGCCGTTTCTGATATACGGCAGATTTGATGTAGACCTGTAATGCGACATGATTTCCGTAAAATTGTCTAATCTGTCATATATATCTCCGTTCCACTTGTTCAAGCCAACCGTCCAGTCAATAGCATAGTCACCCGCCTTTACCGTAATTTCGGGCGGTTCGTTAGGCGCACTTGCCCTATTCACAGCAAACCCCGCGCTCAACACAGCGACCAACGCCACCGCCGTAATCATAATCACCCGCGATGTTTTCTTGAACTTCAAAACATTTTTCACTCTTTCTTTTATGCCGCCCTCTCCGAAAGCAAGAGGACTGCCGCCGATAATGCGCCGTTCCGTTGCCAACGACAACAGCGACAGCGAATAATCTTTTTTCGTTTCGCCGCCCATTTCTTTTAGTACGCGCTCGTCACAGGACATCTCCATATCCACGCCCATCAGCAGGAACGCCACCCACGCAAACGGGTTAAACCAATGCAGACAAAGCACAAAATACGCCGCGAACTTTACGATATGGTCACGCCGCCGTATATACGTTTGCTCATGCAGGATAATATAGCTTTTTTCATGTTCGGACAAACCAACAGGCAGATAAATCTTCGGATTGAAAACGCCAAGCACAAAAGGCGATTTGATGTTTTTCGCTTCATAGATATTCGCTTCTGAATGTGCCGCCTCGCTCATTTTCCGTTTTAGAGTAACGAAAGAAACCACACCGTAAATGAGCATTACGGCAACGCCGATAATCCAAATCCACGCGCCGATTGCTGTCCATATCTGCAACGGATTTACACTTGCAGCAGGCGTGGCGGCGGGAAGAACGCTACTGACAGCGTTATTAACAAAAGGGATACCGCTATCAATTCGCGGTATGGGTTGCATGGCTATATCGGGCGGTATCGTCTGCGCCTTAAATGGTATCAAGCTGAAAACGCTCTCGATTGAAAACGGGAACAAAAGTCTAAACCCCGCCACCGCCCACAGGAAATAGGAGATTATCTTCGGGGCTTTTTTCAGCGGCAAACGGGCAACGCATATCGCCGCGATTACAAACGCGCCTGTCAAACTCATATTGAAGATAGCGAGAAACAGTTTATCCATTATTGCCGCCCCCCTTCGTGTTCTTCAATCAAACGTTTTAATTCTGCCGCTTGTTCCGTTGTTAGTTTCCCGCCGCCGATAAATGAGGTGATGAACTTCGGCAGCGACCCGCCGAAAGTATCTTCAACATAGCGGCGGCTTTGTCGGGCGATTTGCTCGTCACGGGTAAGCACAACCGAAACATTCGCGTTATTGTTTTTGAATACGCCCTTGTCGCAAAGTTTCTTTAAGACCGTGTAAGTCGTTGACTTCTTCCAGTCCATCTCCTTCTCCGCAAGCGCGACCAAATCGGGCGAGGTCAGCGGCGCGTCCCGCCATATTAACGCCGCGAGTCTTTCCTCTGCGGCGGTTAGCGTTATGTTCTTTGCCATAGTGGTTCCCCCAAACTAAACATTTTAGACTGAATATAGTCTAACACATTTAGACCGTGCTTGTCAATAGTTTTTTTCGCCGTTCATAAAATATTTACATAAGACAGTAACTAATCAAGGGGGAAGTAAAAAAGGACAGGTTGGCGTCGCCAAGCAGAAACGAGGGAATCAAAAATGTTGTAAACTTTTTCACAACATTTCAAAAAGTCCTTGACAAATGGGCTTCGGTCATAACACATTGTTATAAAAAAGTTGAGATATTAAAAATTTTTTGGTGGAAATATTCATAAAAATATGATATAATAAAATAAAAAGGTTGGTGATGGTGTCATGGACGGACAATTTTTGTCCCCCAAAAGCGATATAATTTTCAAGTTGCTGTTCGGCGACGAACGCAGTATAGATATGCTGACGGATTTTCTCAAAGCCGTGCTTCGGCTTCCCGCCGACGAATACGAGGAAGTCATCATCGTTGACCCTCATCTTCTGCGCGAATACGACAGGGATAAACTCGGCATACTTGACGTAAAAGTTAAAACAAAAACGAAAAAAGTAATCGACATAGAAATTCAAGTCGAACCCACGCCGGGATTCAAGGAAAGAATCATTTATTATTCCTCGAAAATGGTAACGGAGCAAATCGGTTCGAGCGAAAAACACCATGAAATTAAGCGCGTCATCAGCATAATCATTACGAATTATGAGCTGATAAAAAAAAGCCCGAAATATCATCACCGCTTTGTTTTGTACGACCCTGAAAACGGCGTAGAATTTACCGACCTTATCGAAGTGAATACATTGGAATTACAAAAAATCCCCGAAGCCGAGGACGGCACGGAACTATGGAACTGGCTGAAATTTTTATCCGCAGAACGGAAGGAGGATTTAGAAATGATAGCCGAGAGAAGCCCGCAAGTGAAAAAAGCGGTTGTCCGTTTGATGGAATTATCAAACGACGAACGGATGCGCCTGCTATACGAATCCCGCCAAAAGATGGAGTGGGATATTCAATCGCGCGAACGCGGGGCAATAAAAACGAGAGAACATGAAATAGCGAAAAATCTTTTATCAATGGATATGCCCATTGATAAAATCGTTACAGCGACTGGATTAACCCGTGAAGAAATAGAGGAATTACAAACAGCTGACTGAGTTTTCATTTTGCCTTTATTTCAGGATTGACTCTGATGTGCATGCCGCTTGAACGTGTATCTGGCATATATATTACCTCTTTTAATATCATACACGAAACAGCCGCAATTGTCAAAAAAAAATTGTTCCTCGCTCGTTCCCCGTTCGCAATACCCCGCTGCTTGCGCGGATTCATTTAATTTAGTCAAGCGCCATCTCCATACACCGCTTGCGCCACAACCGCTCATAATCCTTATGAGGCACAATGCGCCCTGCGAGCAGGGCCGGGTTTCGAATCCCTTCTTCCCCGCACCATTTCACATCCATCGCGTAGGCGCGCATATCAAGCTCGTCCTCGTCCCAATACGCCGGAACGCTGTCCCATCCGGCGAGGTGGGCGGCGACAGCGCGGGTATGCCCGTCGGTCATCAGGGTTTTCCCGTCAAGCCGCTTGACCGGGATCGGGTCGAACCTCTCCGCGTTGTCCGGGTCGAACCATTCCCTGACAAGCCGCAGCTTGCCCTCGCTTATGTATAGCTGGCTCGGCTGCAGGCCGGCAATCGGAATCATGAACCGTTTCTCTGCCGGAACCCTGACACGGCGGCGCTCGATGAACTCCCGCCGGGTAAGGCGGTAATGGTATTGCCATTGGCCTTTTTGCGGCTGCGGTTCCAGCGGCTCTTGCAAAACCCGCACAAAGCCGTGTTTTTCCCACATACGGCGGGAGCGGACGTTGTAATCCTCGCAAAAGCAATGCAGAGCGTCCACATACTCGCCGCAGAACGCGAAATCGATCATCATGCCGATGAACTGCGTGCCGATGCCTTTGTTCCAGTACGCTTTCTCGCCGATGGACATATCGATCCGGCGCACATCAAGGTTTTCGGGGTACATGGCGATAACGCCCGGCAGATTCATTTTTTGAAGCCAGCACTCGCCGATCGGAACTCCGTCCGCTTCAATCAAAAAATATAATATTTTTTCTTTATCTCCGCCGTATATCTGATGCACCGTGTCCGGGCCGTAAGATAAATCTGTTTCGTTCGTGCCGCCCTCCGTCCAGTAAAGCACTTCCGGGTCGGCGCACCATTTGTACAGCAGCGGCAGATGGTCGTCGCACAGCGGGCGCAGGACGATATCAATGTCATTGCCGCCGTAGAGGGTAACATCGTGGGTTTTTATTATGCTCATTATGATCGCACTTTCCTTTCAGCGATAAATTTTAAATTTTCAACATAATCCCAACCGCTGTTTTTGCGGGATAAACCAATCGGCTGCGATTATCTCATTAACCGCTTCTTCCGTTATCCCGTTATTTGTCGCGGCAGTCCTGCATTTGCCAAAAATATTCCTGTTGCGTTCTTTTAACAGGGCGCGTTCGCCGTCAGTCATTTCAGGCAATGTCTTTGAAACACTGTCGCGGTATTTCGGGACGGTATCGAAATAACACGGCAAAAAACAGCCATACGACGCGGCTTGTTTGCCTTGAGCTTTTTTATCGGAAAGCCCGTATTCGTAATCGTCATGCGCGTTCAAGTCGATAAACTGAAAGCCGATTGTTTCATCATAAAAGAAATTGTCTTTGCCCGCAAAATCCACTATAATGCCCGCGTCAACGATTTTGATTATATCCGCAATATATTTATCAAAATGTTTTTGCGGCGCGTTTGCCAGCAATTCGACACGCTCTAAAACGTAATCTTTGCTGTTTGATTTGTCCCTGTCGTACAGCTCTGCGCCCTTGGCTCTCGGCTGAATGATATAGCCGTCGCCGCCGTCGCTTTGGAATGCCAGAATGGGAACGGCATTGACGCCTTTTGTTTGCAATTCAAAGAGCGTCCCGGCTAACCTTTCGAGATGTTTTAAGTCCGGATCCGGTGTGGTTACATTGCGAAAGTTCATGTTTTGCATTGCAAGAACAGCATATTCGTCAAACAGGAATACTTTCGTATTCTGGAATCCGTTATCGCCGCTCTTTTCGTTTGTCATGTTTTTTGTCGCTTCTATCATTTGTTGTACGATTTCGCGATCTATGCCAAAGTATTTTTCAATTATCATTGGGGTTCCTCCTCTGTTAGATTTTTTATATTGTATATCTGTTCAAAATCTGCTTCCTGCTTTTTATCATAGACTTCAAATCCGGCAAAAAAACTTTCTTCATCCTCGAAATAGTCAAAATTAAGATGAGGCAATCCCAAAGAATAACCAAACGATAAAGCGGATTTTATCATATAATTGCAATTTGTGCTGTTTGACCATATCATCAAATAACCTCCGTGAGTGACATCAATTTGTATGTATGTGCCGTCCGGCAACAAAATTGCGGGAGCGAATCTGTCGTCGGTAGAGGGTTTTTCGTTATAAACCTCCCACATATGCCTTGAACATAATTGCCCTTTCCCGAAAATATATTTTTTTTCTTTTATCGCCGAGAACGGAATTTTATCAATATCTATATATTCAAATTTGTAATCTTTATATGGTTCCGTCAGCATTTTCAAACTATGGCTTTTCCGTTCGTCTTTAAATCCGCACTTCCTGTAAAATATATCCGCGTTTTCGTCCATATCGGGAATTGTGACGATTAATTCGCAGTTGTTTTTCTTTGCGTATTCTATTCCGTCGGCAATCATAATCCGTCCGATGCCTTTTCGCTGATAATCCTTGTCTATTTGCAGCATACCGAGATATACGAATTTCCTGTCAGGTTCGTCCGAGACAATCCATTCGCCGTGTCCGACGATTTTTCCGTCAAATTCCGCGACCTGAATATAAAATCCGCGTTCAAGGCGTTTTGTAATCCACGCAGTACATTCTTCGATATTACCCCACGGGTCTGTGCAATCACGGTGTATATTGGCTATGCCTTTTAGGTCCGATTCCGATGCTGTCATTTCTCTGATTTTTATGTTATCCATTTTCTTTTCCCTCCATATCATATCAATTTGTCCTTCGCCGCCCCGCGATGTGAATCCGGCGTTTGTATAAATACATATCGCGGTGGTATTTTCAACGTCGGCATGAAGGAATGCCCGTTTTGCTCCATGTTCAACGCCATATTGCAACGTTTGCAAAAGCAGATTTTTGCCTATGCCGCGTCCTTGAAAATCGGGATGTACCGCCAACATTCTAACCCATACAACCGCGCCTTTTTCGCTGTCATGGGCATAAGTCGCCGTGCAGGAAATCCCCACGATTCTGTTGTTTATCCTGCGGACAAGAACAACGGAATTATTCATACCGTCCTCGCCGCGAAGCCAATCGGCAAACCATTCCGGGGGTTCTCCCTCAAATCCGCGGCTCTGTCCCCGGCACGCAACGCTTATTTCCGAAGCAATACCGCAATCTTCTTCACGCAGAAAATCGAAACCACCATACGCAGAACCGGGCGATGTAAGCTTATCAATCCAATAGTCATGATATTGTGCGTATACGGTGAATCCGTGTGAACGAAAATCTTTTTTCCATATATCGGGAACGAACGACACGATTAATGAAGAGTGGTTTATTGTTTGTTCGGCGATCATATTTTCTATGCCTGATGCTTCTATTGTTTCTTTTATTTCATCAAATTCAATTTTATTCACTTAGACAATCCTCCTCCGTTAAAACTTTTTCATACTCATACCGATATTGATAATATCCTAATTTTTTATGCAACCCTTGCGATTTGATATTTTCGCAGCCTGTACCTGAACGTATTGCTTTCGCTCCGTTTTGTTTCGCGGATTTTTCAGCGTAATCCATCAGATAAGTTGCGATTCCCATTTTACGGTATGTTTCCTCTACATATATGTCCTGCACGTCTGCCCAGGTAAAATACGAATCCTCATCAGCGTGAAACGCAACCCACAAATAACCGACGTTTTCGCCCGATTCTGTTTTGATAATTTCGGCGATAGTCCGTTCATCTTTCATGCTATCAGTCAGCGCGGACAAAAAACCATTTTGTTGACTTGCCCACGAAAACCAATTCGCCCGATATTTTTCATAAGAAAGTTTCCTCGTCCATGGAGTATCACACTCGTAATTTACTCGGCAGTGCCGTTCAAAAATATATTCTTTGTCTTTTTCGAGGTCGATTTTAACGTGACGCAGATTATTATGTGTTATGTCATACCGCTCCATCTCATCCGCGATAACCCATTCGTGCATACATCCCTGCCGCTGACCTTGTTTGTATATCCCCGTCCATGTTGGAGTGTCGAATATTTCAATCAGTTTCGCGCCGATTTTTTCGCATACACGTCGGGACGGAAGATTACTTATATCGGTGTTTATCAGGATACGCTTGAAACCGCAACGCCGCAGGAATGGTTTTATCGCCAATAATGCTTTAGTCACATAACCACGGTTGCGGTTCTTTTCGTCATCGATCATATATCCGATTTGACCGTCATGATAACAGCGTATCGAATAATACATTTTTACGTCTATCCACCCGACCCATTCTCCGTCGGCTTTTATACAAAAATGGTATTTGGGACCTCTCCCGTCGTTTGGAAATTCCAATGCTATGTTGTCGTTGTAAACTTCGACGTTTTCATAGCGGTAAACAGGCGTTTGAAGATGAAACAGATCTAAAGCCGGACTGTATCGCTCTTTTTCAACGGTTCTTTTCACAGCTTCGATAATTAATAACCCGTCTCCGCTCTGCCATGATTTTACTTCACGGTCGCTGTATTCGCCTTTTATCTCAAACCCGCACTCTTTAAAAGCCGCAAGCCATTCTTCGCGGGTATAACTCTGTAAATAGAATGAATGCTCGAAACTCTCGATATCGCCGTTTTCATCTTCAACATAAAAAACCTGTGAAATATAATTGCGAGCTGTATCTGCATCTACGCGACCCTCGCTTGTTTTCCATACTTTCAAACCGGGATAGGGTTGGTTTTCCGGCATGAATGTTTGAAGCGGATAACTATTGGATTCAGTCGGAGGCAGCGAGGTTTCAATAACAAATCCTCCGCCATCACGCAGATGCTGATTTATACACACGAATGCTTTTTTTATTTCCTCAATATCGTGTATATGTCCGAAATCCATACTGTAACAGAAGTCGGCAGGTTCAATATCAAACCTGAAATCCCTTACATCACCTTCGAACAAATTTAAATTTTTTATATTTCCGTAATGATTTTTTCCTTCTGTTATCATTTCCGGCGTAATATCAAACGCAGTCACGTTTAAACCGCGTTCCGCCATATATGCGCCTGCGCCTCCCCATGCGCACATGGGAATCAAAATATTTTTGCCGTATGTTTTTGCGTAGTTATACCAGTAGTCATATTCAGGGGTTGGATCATGGTCGAGTTTTGCCCAATCCCAGTATTGCGCGTGTTTTGCATAGTTTCCAATTTCGTTTTTCATAAAATATAATTCCTCCAAATAATAATAAAAATAGCGATAAGACAATCATTTTGTTTTGCAAAATTTACGCCTTATCGCTTGAATGATGCGATGTTCATTCCATACAAAAAGGCTACGGACGAAACGCCCGCAGCCTGTAACTTAATCTATACTCTCTGTTCAATCGGCAAATGGTAACATTTTAAAAGCATAGCCATAACTACGCATATTACGCCATATTACCGACGAACCTCGGAAGATCATTTCTCCCTGATTAAGCTCCGTACAACGTCTCGCCATTATCCGTTTGAACGGAGCAAACCATTTTATGGGACTTCAAAACGCCTGAAACAAACATAGCAAGCCCTCCTGTAAAATCCATTATATCATATCGCAGACAAAAAATCAAGCATAATTTTCATGTTTTTTTCGCAAATTTTTGTTGAATTATTCATAGCCGTGTGGTATAATATATGGAATTTATTGGAATATAATATAGCGGGAAATTTTGTAAAAATGAGGGCGATTATGAAGAGGCCAAAAATGATAATATTCGATTACGGCCACACTCTGCTCTGCGAGCCGGGTTTTGATTTGCTGCGCGGGGAGGAAGCGTTGTTTGAGTATGTAAAGAGCAACAAAAACGGCCTGACGCCAAAGCAGGCCTGCGACTTTTCGCAAGAGTTGTTCGAGAGGATCGGCGTCGTTCGGGAATTGGGCCTGGAGCTCCACGAATGGCAGTTCCAAAGGTTTTTGTACGAATACCTTGAAATAGAGCTTTCGGTTTCGCTGCCCGAAGCGGAAAGGATATTTTGGGACCATGCATCCGCAGGCGCAATGATGCCGAACGCGGATAGGGTAATTGATTACATTAACGCGAATGGCATCCGAAGCGGGGTCATAAGCAACATCGGTTTTTCGGGCGCGGCTTTGACCGAACGCATAAACCGGCTTTTGCCGCATAACAAATTCGAGTTTATCATCGCATCGAGCGAATATATGTTCCGAAAGCCAAACCCGATGCTGTTTGAGCTCGCTTTGAAAAAGGCGGGGCTCGATGCCGGGGATGCTTGGTTCTGCGGGGACAATATCAAAGCGGATGTGGAAGGCTCGGCGGCGGTCGGCATATTTCCGGTTTGGTACGAAGATGAAACGATGGAAAACCCATGGCGAAAACAGAGCAAAAATGCTGTCCCCGATTGCGGCCACTTGCATATTCAAGATTGGCTTGAATTGATTGAGGTTTTGGAAAAGTTGAATTAAACAACAAAATCTATCGTTTCATTCACAAAAAATTAACTCATGCTATTACCGTGAGATATTTCCATAAAACACTTGATATTTTTATTGATTTGCTGTATAATGCTTGTTTACGAGGTGAATTGCTGTGATTAAAATAAAAGATATTCCGGCGTTAGCTGAAAGTGATGATTTCACACTTGTTTTTTGTACATTCCTTGATGATTTCAAACGGAGCAAAAATAAATCAGAACTCATCTCAGAAAAACCTGAAAAAGGAATTTTGAAAAACAAAGAATATTGTATGCTCGCCTGTGCCGCGCATAAATTGGCGAATGACAGCGGAATCACGCCGCCCGAATGGATTTATGATGAAACATTCAAGTTGAAAAACCCTGCTTATGCTTTCGACACAAAAAATAAAGAGTATCAAATATATTTAAAAGAAACGTCGCCTGAAGAATATAGCCAGCGAAATCTATTTTACGGCGGAAATGTTCTGCAGAGGGTATAACAATGAAAATAAAATTTACCAAAAGAGATATGCTGAAATATCTTGAAAAAATAAATGAAAAGTTAGAACAGCGCGAAAAAGTCGGCGAAATTATTTTGTGCGGCGGAGCGGCGTTGACATTGGTTTACGAAGCACGAAATTCTACACGCGATATAGATGCAATTTTCAGACCTAAAGAGGATTTAAAGATAATAATCGATGAGATAGGTTGCGAAAATAATTTAGACACTCAATGGCTCAACGATGATGTGGTGATGTTCACGGAAGAGTTTAAACACCTTTCTTCTTCGGAGTATATGAAATTTAGCAATCTTACGGTCAGCGTTTTGGACGCGGAGAGTCTACTCGCAATGAAACTTGTTTCGGCGCGGGCTGACACTTACGATTTGACCGACGCGATAATTCTTATGAAACATCTGAATCTAAAAAAAATCGACGAAGTTTACAAAATACTGAAAAAATACGAATTTCCGTTGCACCCTACGGCGTTGAGCGAAAGTATGCGTTTTGCTGAACAAGCTTTCGACGATTATATAAAAGATATTTCGAAATAAGAAAAAATATTTAACACACGAGTGGCAGTCTTTTACGGACGGCCATTTTTATTTGAGAGAGAACGTGTATAATTTGCTCGAAAATAATTCGCATATAATCGAGTTTCAAACTTCCAAACCGAGCGGGTGATAGTAGGGAATGCCCGTGGGCGGCGCTCCCTACTTTTTTATTTTTTTGTATTGACTTTTTTGGTTTAATGATATATAATCAAACTTACGAGTTGCAAACTTGTAAGTTTGATTGTTTTGAGGTGATAAATTATGTTCATTGGCAGAAATATAGAATTAAAAAAACTGAATGAAATGTACGAAAGCGGTAAATTCGAGTGCGCTATTATTTATGGGCGGCGGCGCGTCGGGAAAACCACTCTCATAAAGGAATTTATCAAGGATAAAAAATCAATCTATTTTCTTGCCCGCGAGGCAGACGGGTCGGCAAATCTCAACGGATTCAGCAGCGATGTTTATTCCGTTGCCGCGAAAGAACTGGCTAAAAACGCCTTCTTTTCCAATTGGGAAAGCGCTTTTGATTATATCCATCAAATATCTAAGGACAAAAGAATCGTACTGGTTATAGACGAATACCCGTTTCTTGCGGGAGGCTATCGCCCGATTTCCTCTATTTTGCAGGCGCATATAGATGAGCAATTTATAGACAGCAAATTGTTTTTGATACTTTGCGGGTCAAGCATGAGCTTCATGGAGCATCAGGTTCTCGGGTATAAAAGCCCGCTTTACGGCAGGCGGACGGCGCAGTTTAAAATACTGCCGTTCGGTTTTTTTGAATCGCTGCCATTTTACAGTGGCTTTGATTTTGTTGATAAAGCGGTGCTGTATGGCATGACCGGCGGCATACCGGAATATTTAAATAAAATTGACGCGAACAAATCGTTATCGGAAAACATAGTTGATTTATTTTTGACATCATCCGGGCTTTTGTTCGAAGAGCCTTCGAATCTGTTGAAACAGGAATTGCGCGAGCCGGCCACTTACAACAGCATCATAGAGGCTATCGCAAGCGGAGCCTCGCGGCTAAATGAGATTGCCACAAAATGTGGGACGGAGAGTAACAAGTGCGCTAAATATCTTAAATCATTGATTTCGCTTGGCATCGTGAAAAAAGAATTGCCCATCGCCGATACATCATCAAAAAAAAGCATTTATCTTTTAGAGGATATGATGTTTAGATTTTGGTATCGCTTTGTCTTTACCAATATGAGCGGCATTGTGTCGGGTTTGGGCGAGGCTATATTTGATTATGAAGTCAAAGAAGAACTCCCCGCGTATATGGGGCTTGTCTTTGAGGAAATATGCAAGCAATATTTGTTGGAAGAAGCCAAAAAAAACAATCTGCCGTTTCTGCCCGGAAAAATCGGCAGATGGTGGGGGAATAATCCGCGCGAAAAACGGCAGGAGGAAATCGATATTCTCACTTGCCGCAAGGACAATGCCCTTTTTGGCGAGTGCAAGTGGACAAATGCACCGACGGATGTAGATGTGTTGGCTGCGCTGATAAAAAAATCAGAGTTGTTTAGTTATAAAAACAAATGGTTTTGGCTATTTTCCAAAACGGGATTTACGGATAGGCTCGCTGCCGAAGCTGGCAGGCACACGAATGTCCGGCTTGTGCGGTTCGAGGATATGTTTTGAAGCGTGATCCTGACGGATCCCAAACGCGGCCTCATCCGTAAATTAGAGTGAGCCAAATACATAATTATCAAGTTCTTCCAGTACCCCTTCATCGCCGGTAAGATGAAATGGTTCATAACTTATTTGCAAGAACTCTAAGATGATCAGCGAATTCAAATTGTTGTCGGAAAGGATCATATAATGAAAATATTTAAGAATCTCAAATTTCTATTAAGCCGTGCATGGGAAACAAGCAAAAGTTATTTTTTGATTATGGTGGTGGCAACCGTTTTCCGCTCTGTTCTGCCGCTCATAAATATAATAGGTTTGGGAACTGTCATAAACGCGCTTGTCACGGGTGAACCGTATAATCAAGTGACAAAAATAATTATTATCTATTTGTCTGTCAATCTTGGCATTACAGTTATAAAAGAGATTTTACAGTTTATCGAAACTTACAAAATGCGCGTGAATACAAATGCCGCTCAATTTGTGTGGTGCAAAGATATTGTCGATTTGAATTATCATTACGCCCAAGACGGAACTATCATGAATCTGCGGAAAAAATCAATGTTAGCTTCTCCCGCGTTTTATTTAGGCAATATAGTTGCTTTTTTAAATTATTTTATGCAATTCGCGGGGATAATCTCAATATTTTCGATATTAAGCCCGCTTTTTATACTTATGATTGCCGCCACTTCTACGGTTTCAATTATTCTCGTATTCAAAACGCAAAAAAATGATTTTGATTTTCAAAATGAAAAAGTCGAAGATGACAGAAAAATAGATTATCTTTATAAGGTGATGACGGGATATAATTTCGCAAAAGAAGTAAGAATAAATAATGCGGAAAATTATATCGCTGATAAATACGCGGGGATATTGCGGACGCAAATAAATAAATTAAAAGCGTTATACAGAAAGTCTATAAAAATAAACTTGGTCAGCACAGTTATTACAATTGCGCAAACAGCCATAATGTATTTCTATTTTTCTTATCAGGTATATGCAGACGATATAACCGTAGCGGAATATACGGTGCTTTTAAGCGCAACAACCTTGCTAACATCAATATTGCTCGGATTTTTCGGCGATGTTGCGCGGCTTGGCAGGGTTTTTAAAGCGATTGATTTCTACCGCGAATATAAAAATTTAATGGATACGCAAAGCGGCATAACGGCAAGCAATAATTTGAACGAAAAACATATTGATTTTTCAAACGCGATAATAAAATTTGAAAATGTGTCGTTTACATATCCGAAAACCGATAAAGTCATTTTAAAAAATATAAATGCCGAGATAAAAAAGGGTGAAAAAATCGGCATAGTGGGATTAAACGGCTCAGGAAAAACTACATTCATTAAACTTCTCACGCGCATATACGACCCCACAGACGGGCGGATAACGATAAATGGCGTTGACATAAAGAACATTCCGCATAATCAATACATAAAACATATCGGAATCGTGTTGCAGGATTTTATGTTGTTCGCTTATTCGGTAAAAGAAAATGTTTTGCTTGATACAGATTATGACGAAACTAAATTTACGGCAAGCATAAATAAAAGCGGATTGAAAGAAAAAATTGCCGGTTTGAAAAACGGAATTGATACTTCCGTATATAAAACATTAGACGAAAACGGCGTAGAATTTTCCGGCGGCGAGGGGCAGAAATTAGCGTTGGCGCGGGCGATATACAAAGACGCTGAAACGCTCATATTGGACGAGCCGACAAGTGCGCTGGACCCTATTGCGGAATATGAATTGTTTTCAAAACTAAATGACATTTCCGAAAATAAAGCCACTATTTTTATATCTCACAGGTTATCAAGCACGAAATTTTGCGATAAAATTATTGTATTTTCGGACGGGAACATCATAGAGTGCGGAAGCCATGAGGAACTGATAAAACAAAACGCTTTTTACGCTGATTTATTCAACGCCCAAGCCCGTTATTACAGAGAAAAGGGGGTTTCGGTCAATGAATAAATTTTTATCTAAACTCGCCGCTCCTTTGGAGATAATCAAGATAATAGCAAAGCATGAGCCGCTTTATTTATTTTACGCCCTGCCGCAGATTGTTTTAAATGCTTTCCTGCCGCTTTTGTATGTATATTTCCCGAAATTAATTATAGAACATTTGACAAGCAAAAACCCTTATAGCGATGTAATCAAGACTATAACAATATACGGCTGTATTTTGTTGTTCATAAACATCACAAACGTATTTTTGAAAAATAAAAGCGGTATGCGCTCAATAACTTTTTCCTCGAAATTGAGAAATGAAATAGGAAAAATCTCAATGCGTTTGGAACTCAAAGACATTGAAAGCCCACAAGCGCAGGATATTATGCAAATGGCAAACAAAGCCGCAGATTTGACGGGCGCAATGGGGCTTGTGCAAAATATCGTTTCAAATATTATAACTATTTTAGGATTGGTTTATATAATCGTTTGGCTCGATTGGCTGTTTATATTGCTTGTCGCTGTAACGTTGACTATTAAAATTATCTTTGTGCGATTTGAATTTATCCACGTAAAAAAAATAAATAAATTCCTTGCGGAAAATGACAGGCACGGCAGTTATTTGTATAATATAGCATATAGCGAGGGTGGAGCAAAAGAAATCCGTTTAAACAGCCTGCAAAAATGGTATATGGATAAAACCAAGACTTACAGAAATACAATGGTCAATACGCAATTAGGAAGTTTTCGGCGTTATTCTGTACATCAAATTATCATGGCGGTTCTTTTCGCCCTGCAATCGTTTGTGATTTTATGGTTACTTGCAGGAAGATATATCGACGGCGTTGTATCAATTGCCGATTTTACGATGTATTTTTCGGCGGTAACGGCACTCACAGAATGTTTGTCATCAATAACGGAACAATTGGGAAATTACAATCAGCAGATTTTAAATGTGTTTTATTACAAAAAGTTTATGGATATGATAAACTTTGAAAATAATAAAAATACTGTTGATACGCCAGAATTTATAATACCGGACAAAATTGAATTTATCTTTCAAGAAGTTTCTTTTGCTTATCCAAATACCGATAAACAAATTCTTGATAATGTAAATATAAAAATAACGGACAAAGAAAAACTTGTGATAGTCGGCATGAATGGTGCGGGTAAAAGCACTTTTATAAAACTGCTGTGTAAATTTTACCGCCCGGCAAGCGGTAAAATTACGCTTAACGGCGTTGATATATGGGATATGCCAAACGAAGAATATTATAAAATAATCTCCGCCGTATTTCAAGATTTCGCAAATTTATCTTTTACGCTCAAAGAAAATATTGCAATGAATGATAATGGCGATATGGATAAAATCGCTGAAATAATTGACGGCGTGGGATTGAAAGAACGCATTGATGAACTTTCCAACGGTTACGAAACATATTTGACAAAAAGTTTCGATTCGGGCGGCATAGAATTTTCGGGCGGTCAAGCACAGAAAATAGCTATTGCCCGCGCCGTTTATAAAAATACTCCTATGTTGATTTTAGACGAACCAACGGCAAACCTCGACCCGAAAGCCGAGGGCGAAATTTACACGGATTTTTTCAATATGGCGAAAAACAAAACGACTATCTTTATTTCTCACCGCCTTGCCGTTTCAACTATTGCTGATAACATCGCCGTGTTCTCTGACGGCAAAATAGCGGAATACGGTTCTCATAATGAATTGATGAAACAAAACGGGATATATGCAGAAATGTATCGCAAACAAAGTCAACAATATACCGAAGAAAAAGTGATATTTTAGAAATCGATCTCTTTTCTTGGCAAGCACGGCAAATGGTTTGATGAGCTTTTAGAAAATCAGATGAAATAATTGTTGACAAAACGCACCTGATAGGTTATAATAACAATATATAGGGTTATATTGGCAATAAAAATAAACCCAAAATCGATAGGAGGCCTTGTTATGGCTCAAACAACATTTAGTGTCCGGATGGATTCCGATGTAAAAAAACAGTTTGACGACTTTTGCTCCAAAGTCGGTATGAATTCCACAATTGCTTTTAATATGTTTGCCCGTGCCGTCCTACGCGAAAGGCGTCTGCCTTTTGATGTTACAACGGAATCCGACCCATTTTACAGCGAAAGCAATCTAGCCCATCTTCGCCGCGGCGTTGCCGCTCTCAATGCAGGGAGAGGAATCGAGCGTGATATAATCGAGGTAGGCGAATGAAGCTTGTTTGGTTCGATGAAGCTTGGGATGACTATGTTTATTGGCAAACGCAGGACAAAAAAACCATTAAACGAATCAACGAACTTATTAAAGATTGCAAACGCAACGGATATTCCGGTATAGGAAAGCCGGAGCCGCTGAAGGGTGAGTTCAGCGGTTTTTGGAGCAGGCGTATTGACGAAGTAAACCGTTTTGTGTACCGAATTAAGGATGGAAATCTTGAAGTCCTGTCCTGCAAGGGGCACTATGTATCGATGCTGGATTTATAATGGGGCGGCCAAAAAAACACAATCGCAACAGCAAAAAGATAAAATCAAAAAATTATGAAAACACGCCCGACACATACGAAGAAAAAATTTATTTTTTTCTTACGGGAATCCATATTTCGCCGATGACGTGGCCAGCCATGCCGTAGTACATCTCAAACCCCGGCCCCTCGACCTGCTCGTATCCAGATGTCGGAAACCATTCTGAATAAATCCGTTTCCATAGTATCTGCATTTCACATTGCGGTTCCGGAAAAATGGCCCATGTCAACGCAGGCACGGAAAGTTTCGCGAATTCCTGTGGAACTTCGACTCCCTTGGGCAAATGGTAGCAGATCATATACTTGAAAGCAGTGTCTGTATGGTCGAATACGGCTGAATGCAGCGTGGTATCGTGAAAGCGCCCCAAAAATTCATTTATGCGGTCAGGGATCAAGTCATCGTCGCATTTTTTGAGAAATTGCGGGACTTCCGCAAAAGCCTTGTCCTGTTCTCTGCTGATTTCCCCATAGAACCCAAACATTTCAAAGGCTTCCCTTGATTCGATTCGATAGTTCATTTCGGTATCTCCTTTCATTGAGATCCGGAAAGTCATTTTTGGATAGGCTTTGAGCGAAACGCCCATTCCGCGCACAGATGCTGGCATTACTCCGTGAAGGCTTTTGAACGCCCGCGTGAACGCATCCGGCGATTCATACCCGTATTTCATGGCTATGTCGATCACTTTTGCGTCTGTCGCCTGCAATTCAAACGCGGCAAGCGTCAGCCTCCGGCGGCGAATATATTCCGATAACGTCACGCCGGTGATAAACGGGAACATACGCTGAAAATGATACGTGGAACAGCAAGCGAGCTGCGCTATTTTGTCATACGAGATATTGTCCGCCAGATTTGATTCGATATAATCCATGGCGTCATTCATTCTGTCAAGCCAATCCATAAAAATCCCTTCCTTCGAGATAGATCATATCACGAATGCGAATTGCCTGCCCTGCATTTGTTGCACAAAAAAGTCGGTGGATTTACGTATAAAATAAAACCAACTGTTATATAAATATCACATTTTGAACAAAACTTCAACGCTGAATTTGTAAAGATTTCCGATGCGCCGAAAGAACGTTTTTTCTTTCAAAATTTTTTTATGTGGTTGCCCTAAAAAAATAAAAAACCTATTGATTTTTGCAAATTTTTGTGATATAATGCTTCTATCCTCGTGACGGGGACGCAGAAAGGAAACCTACTTATGCCACATCGACCCATGGGCGCCGCCACTACCACTACCATGACGAGTTAGCGTCTTGTTGTCAGGTTCACCCCACGAAACCTTGCGGGCTTCGCAGGGAACCCCGAATCCGCCGACGACAAGTGTTAGCTCCAAAAGTCGTCGGTGGGTGATTCAAGATGGTTTTTTTGCACCTTGCCGACGTTATTATCGGCAAGGCGTTTTTGTTTTTGCAACATTATTTTTAAAAGGAGGGCATATTTATGCCAAATTACAAAAACAACCTCATGGAACTGCTAAAAGAGGCCGTCGCCGAGCTGTATTCGGGGGCTTTGGTTTTCCATGAACTCACAGAGAGCGGGTTTTATTGCGACTTCGATTTATCGGAGCCGCTGAACCCCGAAAAAGCGGGCGCGATAACGGGCAGGCTTTCAGGCAAGAGCATTCCGTGCGCCTACGAAATATCCGGCTTTTCCGGCGCATACCTTGACGGCGACGCAAGCAAAAAAATGCTGCAGCGGATTTACGTCGCCGCTTTTGAAACGCAGCAGGAATTGCAGGATCACCGTGATACGCTGTCAAAAGCGGCGGAGCACGACCACAAAAGGCTCGGAGCGCAGCTTGGGCTGTTCTCCGCGTCGGATGAAGTCGGGCAAGGGCTTGCGCTTTGGCATCCCAAAGGCGCGACGGTGCGTTTTCTGCTCGAACAGTTCTCGCAGGCGGCGCATCTGCTAAACGGGTACCAATGGGTTTACACCCCGCATATCGGACGCTCTGAGCTATGGAAGATTTCGGGGCATTTGGACAACTTCCGGGACAATATGTATAACCCAATCGACATCGACGGCGAAGAATATTATCTAAAGCCTATGAATTGCCCGTTTCATTTCATAATCTACAACAGCATAACGCGCTCTTACCGTGAGCTGCCGGTCCGCATGGCTGAGTTCGGCAATGTATACAGATACGAATTGTCCGGCGCATTGAACGGCCTGACAAGGGTCAGGGGGTTCACGCAGGACGACGCCCATATCATCTGCACACCCGAACAAGTGGAGAGCGAGGTCGCCTTCGCGCTCAAATTCTCGCTTTATATTTTGCGCTCGTTCGGATTGACTGAATTTGCACCCTATGTTTCAACCCAACCACAAAACAAAGCAATCGGTTCGGATTACGAGTGGGAGATGGCGACCGAAGTGTTGAAAAAAGCTGTGGCCGCCGCAGGGCTTGAATATGGGATAGATGAGGGCGGCGGCGCGTTCTACGGGCCGAAGATCGACTTGAAACTTCGCGATTCGCTTGGGCGCGAATGGCAATGCAGCACAATCCAATTTGACTTCAATCTCCCAAAACGCTTCAAGATGAAGTATGTCGGCAGCGACGGCAAGAACCATGCGCCGCTTGTCGTCCACCGGGCGCTGTTCGGAAGCATCGAGCGGTTTTTCGCTCTTTTGATAGAGCATTACAAGGGCGACTTCCCGTTGTGGTTCGCGCCGGTGCAGTTCGCCGTCGTTCCGATAAAGCCATCCCACAACGGCTATTGCAAACGTTTGGAGATAGAATTAAAAAAGTCAGGGCTGCGCGTTGACGCCGACTACGCGGAAATTCATATGCGGGAAAAAATCAAGCGTTTTGAAACCGAAAAGATACCGTATATATTCGTGGTCGGCGACAAGGACATCGAAGCGGGGGGCTTTTCGGTGCGGAGCCGCAAACACGGCAACCTCGGCGCGATGAACCTCGAATCGCTGGCTGAACACATAAAGGGCGATCTCGAGCTTGGCAAGCCGAAATATATCGCAGAGGAGGAAAAACTATGATCAGGCAACTTGACCAACGGAAAATTTCCGCTCAAAAATTTTGAAATATGAAACATATCCCTTGCTTTTGCGAGAAGATTGTGGTATCATATGATAAAACCGCAGAGGGGATTGATTGGGTAAGCGGAGGGATCATAATGCTTGGCTTAGAATTAATCGGGCAGGGCGCGACGACGAAAATATATCTTGACGGGAATACAGCCGTCAAGCTATATGTGGACGCTCCGCCAAATGAAGCGGAAAACGAAGCCGAACGCCAGCGTTTTGCCTTTGACGCGGGGCTGCCCGTCCCTGCCGTTTATGGCGTCCGAAGGCTCGAAGGCAACGCCGTGGCGCTTGATATGGCATACATCGACGGGAAACCGCTCATGCAGCCCAGAATGGACAAAAACGAACGGAAAGAAGCCATATGCACTTTGGCCAAGTTGCAATGCGAGGCGCACAAAATTCGCGCAGACAGCTTGCCGAAGCAAAAAGACCGTTTTGCCTGGAAGATAAGGCGCTCGGGATTTTTGAGCGATGCAACGAAGGAGAATCTGCTGTCCTTGCTCATGCGGCTTGATGACGGCTCCGCCATGCTTTGCCACGGCGATTTCCACCCGTTCAATGTTTTGTATGACGGAAACAAACACTGGATCATCGATTGGGTAGATGCCACGGGTGGAAATCCCCTCGCCGATGCCTGCCGGACATATTTGATTTTCAGGCAATATATGAGCCGTTCGGCGGGGATTTACCTGGAGGCCTTCTGCAAAAAATCAAAATCAAGGCAAGCCGACGTTCTTGCCTGGTTGCCGATAGTAGCCGCCGCCCGGCTAAGCGAAAACATCGATGACAGGGCGAAATCATGGCTGTTGGGTTTGGTGCACCAATGTAATGACGCGGAAAAATAGCCCACATATTATATTATGGCATCAAGAATCCAATTATCCGCGATTTCGGCGGTTTCTTTTGCCGTCAGGCCGGAATTGTCCAACAAAAATATGCCGTGAGATTTGCCGTTGTCTTTAAGCCAGTTATTGAACTGCTTGGACGACTCTATCCAGTTTTCTTCCGAAATCCCGCGCCCGTTTCGCATCCTGCTTTCCAAAACAAGATCATCGCACACTACCGCCAAATAATGAATTTCGGCAAACAGCTCCCGTTCCGGCAACGGCTCAAACTGTTCCGGCGTCGCGCAGCCGCACAACACGACCGGCTTGCCTATTTGCGAAATATCGGCGCACAGGCGCAGCCATGTTTGCCGGTAAGCGCGGTAATCATCATCCGGCGTATTATAAACGTCATGCCAAAGAATATCGCTTTCCAGTACGATATACTCCGTTTCTTTTTGAAACAATATTTCGCAGAGGGCTGATTTCCCGACGCAGCTCGCGCCGGTTATGATAAATAGTGGCTGCCGTGTGCTTGGTTTCATATCGCTTTATCTCCTTCGTGCTTTTTTATTCCATCATTATACCACCAAATGACGGAGAATACAAGTCAATGACGGAGATTATTTTTTTAACCTTGACATTTCGCCCGTTTTTCTGATATAATGTTTTCATACAATCAAAAATGATCATCGAATTCAACGAAAGTGAAAGGATGTGCAAATGATGGCTTTTCCAACACATATTGTAGCTGCCGCCGGTTATGTGTTCGACGGCAACGGCAATATTCTGCTGGTGAAAACAAAGCATCGCGGCTGGGACTGCACGGGCGGGCAAATTGAAGTCGGCGAATCCATCGAGGATGGCGTATTGCGTGAGGTGTTGGAAGAAAGCGGCGTCAAAGCGTCGGTTCGATGCTTGGTCGGCGTGTACTCCAATATCGGCGCATACACTTGGCATGATGGAAAAACACCGGTTCCCACAAAAGTGATGTTTGATTTCATCTGCGACTATATCGAGGGCGAGCTTACGCCGTCAGACGAGACAAGCGAAGTGATATGGATCCCGAAAGAGAATGTAATGGATTATGTCGCCCTTCCCGTTTTGCGGCTGCGTTTTGCCAACATATTGCGCTTCGACGGGCGTATTCATTACTGCTCATATGTCACCCGACCGGAATTCAAGCTGTTGTCGGAAAGGATCATATAATGATAGCAAATATTGCAAGGAGAATAAAGTAAATGCGTAAGGAAGTATCGGCATCAAGCGACCATCGCATATGCAGGATGCAACATATTTACGCCGTGGCAAAAGGCTTGTTAGGCGATACTGCGCCTATATCGAGCGATGAGCTTGAAAAGTATTTCGACATTAAGAGGGAATACAAGAACAAGAACGATATATTGCGCGGATTATTAGGGTCGCTGCAAGACAGAAATATGCAAAACAACGTCATTGGGTTTTATTCGCCAAAAAGGGCGGATATATTCAAAGATATTTTTTGCGGCTACGACGCAGGGGCGATACTGTCCGCATATGGTTCCGAAGAAGATTTATTTGAACGTTTTGACAAGGAGTTCACCATAGGGAATCCGGACAGCAAAAACAATTCGTTTCGCAAATATGCCAAATCTGTGTTGTCCGCCTGTTCTTTCATAGAAAGATTCGAAAGCCCCGATGATTTCACAAAATTTGTGGAATTGTTTTCATACAACGAATTGTCATCAGTCGCGCTGCCGATGGTTTTGGCGCGCGAGATATATGGGCTCGGTTTCGCCCTCGCTTGCAATTGGCTGAAAGATTTGGGATTTAATGAATACCCGAAGCCAGACGTACACATCATAAAAATTTTTCATGCTTTGGGTCTGTGCGAAAATAATGATTATTCAGACTATAAGGCAGTTGTGGAGATGGCGAAAGCCACGGGAGATACGCCGTTTAACGTAGACCGCACCTTTTGGCTGATCGCTTCCGGCAGATACTTTCTGCACGATGAAAAAGTTCCAAGCGGCAAAGACGATATAATACGCATTGCAAATAGTGCAAAGGGAGCTAACTAATGGTTGTTCGAGAGGATATTGATATGACGACGATATATTTTGTCCGCCACGCGGAAACGGACAATTCCGTCCGCGACGGGCGGATCAGGCCGCTCACCCAAAAAGGGCTTGCTGACCGTCGGTTAGTCACGGAATACTTACAGGACAAAAACATCGGCGCAGTGCTTTCAAGCCCATACAAGCGCGCCGTCGACACTCTTGCTGAATTCGCGGGGAAAAATGGATTCGAAATAGAGATTATCGAGGATTTCCGCGAGCAGCATGAAGAAGGATGGGGCGATGACGAAGAGTTCTTTGTCTACAACGAAAAGCAATGGGCTGATTTTATGTTAAAATCACATACAGGCGAAAGCCTTGCAGAAGTTCAAAATCGGAACATCGTTGCGTTGAATAACATATTGGTTCGGCATAAAAATAAGAGCATCGCCATCGGAACTCATGGCATTGCTTTATCGACGATAATAAATTATTACGACCGCGCATACGGCTTCGATGGTTTCATGTCAATGGTAAACATCAAGCCGTGGGTGGTTAAGATGGATTTCAGCGATGACGGCTGTATCGGCATGGAAAAAATAAATCTGTTTAACTCAAATAAAAGGATTATGAGAAGTCTGTAATATTTGAGGATATACTTTAAACAAAATCGGGAGGTCACAGAAATGAAAATGACAGTGCTATACCATTCCGTAACTGGCAACACAAAGCAAATGGCAGAAGTGATTGCCGAGGGCATGCGAATAGCGGAAAACGTAGAGCCCAAAACTTTTCCCATAGAGGAAATTGACGAAGCATGGGCAAAAGAAAGCAAATGCGTGATTTTAGGAACGCCGATTTATTATGCAAGCGTCAGCGGAGCGGTCAAGAGCTTTTTGGAAATGCCATGCAGGAAGTATGAGCTTGCCGGAAAAATCGGGGGAGCGTTTGCCACCCCAATTATGTTCATGGCGGCGGAGAACTCGGTATCCGTTTGATACTCGACCATATGCTGTGTCATGGTATGCTCACATATTCCGGCGGCATTGCTTATGGGAATCCTGTAATCCATTTAGGGCCTGTCGCTTTGACGGGTCGTTTGGATGAAAGCAAGAAAACATTCAAACTCTACGGGCAACGTATGGCTACAAAAACTGTGGAGATTTTCTAATAATTCAGAATGTCCATTGATATGAAACGCATTAAATTTTCAAGCCTTCAAAATTCCATGCTTTCAACTATATGCACGGCTGACGCTACCATTTCGGGGCATACGGTTTTGTGCAAAATCTGCACTTCCGGTGCATTGTGATCTTCCGGAGAACGTATGTCCGCGCCCAGCAAATCACGGCACAGCACTGAACCGTTTTCCGTTTTAAATTTTTCAATGAATTCAAAAGATTTTTTATTGCAAACTCAACTTGTAAACTTTTTATAAACCTATTGACTTTTGCGATTTTTTGTTATACAATAGTTCCATCCTTTTGCGAAGATATAGAAAGGGAACTTGCTTATGCCGCATCAGTTCATCGCCACCGCCACTACTATGACGAGTTAGCATCTGTTGTCAGCGCGAATCCGCCGACGACAAGTGTTAGCTCAAGGAGTCGTTGGCGGGTGGACAAAAAACAGATTTTTTGCACCTTGCCGACGTTGTTTTTCGGCAGGGTGTTTTTATGTTTTCGCAAAAACAAATAAAAAAAAGGAAGGTCGCATTTTATGGAAGAATGCAAAAGCAGCATAAAACAACTTGACCAATGGGAAATTTCCAAAGCTGCGGATTTGATCCGCATAAGCTTTGCCACGGTGGCAAAAGAATTTGGCCTGACGGAGCAAAACTGCCCGACGCATACCAGTTTTTCCGCAACGGCCGAGAAACTGCGCGAAAATCTGAGCTGGGGCTGGCTTATGTACGGGCTTTTCGAGGCGGGGCAGCTCGCGGGCTATGTGGCGCTGTCAAAAGAATATGCAGATGCCAAAAAGGCAACTGACGCATATGAGCTGCACAATCTCGCCGTGCTGCCGAAATACCGGCACAAAGGCTACGGCAGGCAGCTTCTCGAATTCTGCAAAAACATGGTAAAAGAACTCGGCGGCAGCAAAATCGCCATTGGCATCATCGAGGAAAACACCGTATTGAAAAACTGGTATGCGCAAAACGGTTTCGTCCATACAGGGACAAAATGGTTCAAACAATTTCCGTTCACGGTCGGATTTATGAAATGGGAGGCGAAATCATGGGAATAAAAGTAGGAGTATTGGGCGTAGGGCCGGTGGGCGAGCATATCGTCCGCGTGCTTGGCGAGAGGAAGTTTCCCCTTGACGGGGAAATCACGGTCATGGCGACAAGCGAACGCAATGAGACAATCAACGGAAAGCCGGTCAGCGTCAAAAAGGTGAGCGCGGATATTTTCAAGGGGCTTGAGCTTGTGTTCTTCGCGGGCAAGGAAGGCGCGAAGGGCGCGAGCATGGAATGGGCCGAGATCGCGGCAAAAAGCGGCTGCGCGGTCATCGACAACGGCGGGGACTTGCGAATGTACCCCAATATCCCGCTCGTGGTGCCGGAAATAAACATGGAGGCCGTGACAAAAGACACGCGGCTCATATGCAACCCGAATTGCTCGACGATACAAATGGCGGTCGCGCTCCACCCGCTGCACAAGGCCGCTCGGCTGCAAAGGGTCGTGGTGTCCACATACCAATCGGTCAGCGGGCACAGCGGGGCCGGAATGGACCAGCTGAAAAGCGAATTGAAACAGGCATTCGGCGGCGAGCCGATCAAGGAAAACCCTGCGATTTTCGCCCGCCGGATCGCTTATAACTGCATACCCCACATCGACCGCTTCGAGCCAAACGGGTACACGCGGGAAGAAATGAAGATGACGAACGAAACACGCAAGATATTCGGCGAACCCGACCTGCTCATCAGTGCGACGACCGTGCGCGTCCCCGTACTGGTCGGCCATGCCGAAACGATAAACGCGGAGTTCATGGAGCCAATGCGGGCAAAAAGGGCGATCGAGATCCTTTCCGACCCGAAGCTCTCGCCCGGCGTGGTTTGTTTCGGCGAGCCGGAACGCTATCCCGTCCCCGCCGATCTTGAAGTTGACGAGTGGAAAGACGCGGTTTTGGTCGGACGAATCCGCGACGATATGACCGCAGCGAACGCAATCAACCTATGGTGCGTTTCGGATAACCTGCGAAAGGGTGCGGCCACAAATGCCGTGCAGATCGCCGAAGGCATGCTGGCAAAAGGATTGTTTTGACAACTCCCCACGCCTAAAGGCGGGGGATTCTTGGTTCATCGTCCAACTGCGAGCATTCACCCGTCTTACACTAAACTCCCACAAGCGTACATTCCCATCTGCCCGACGGTATTGCCTTTTTCGTTCTATATGCTCTCTTTGTAGAGTCTTAGCCCTTCCTTGAGTATGTTTCTTGCCGCATTGATATCTCTGTCGTGCATTGCGCCACAATTGGGGCAGAGCCATTCGCGGATATTCAATCCTTCCTTGCCTTTCAACGCCTCATTTTTGAATCCGCACTCATTGCACAGTTGCGTTGAGGGATAGAATCTGTCTATCTTCACGAGCGTCTTGCCCCGCCATTTGCACTTGTACTCAAGTTGTCTCGCGAACTCGCCCCAACCAACATCGCTTACGCTCTTGGATAGTTTGTGGTTGCGCTTCATCCCTTTCACGTTCAAATCCTCGATGCAGATTATGTCGTTTTCCTTGACTGTTTTGTGAGACAGCTTATGCAGATCATCCATGCGTCTGTTCTTTATCGTTTCGTGTATCGTGGCAAGCCTTATCCGAGCTTTGTTGCGGTTGGAACTGCCCTTTGGTTTTCGGGACAGCCTTCGTTGCGCTCTCTTCATCTTGCTCTCGTTCTCGCGGTAGTGTTTATGGTTCTCATATTTTTCCCCGTTGCTGTCAGTTGCGAAATCTTTCAGCCCAAGGTCTATGCCTACGTGTGACGAACATGAACGGAGTTCATGTGCAGTCCACGCCAATCGATTTACAGAACCTGTCTTTTCTATCATTTCCTCTTCCACGTCTGTGCAACATAGCGATATGTAGTATTTTCCGTTTGGTACCCGCGATATAGTGGCGTTCAGTATGCGGCCTTGCACTTCCTTGCTCTTTGCGTACCGTATCAGCCCTAACTTCGGGATTCGTATGCACTCGCCCTCAAGGCGTATCGTGTTTCCGTTGTTCTTGCTCCGATATGATTGACGATTATCGTGTTTGCTCTTAGGTTGCGGATATCCGAACTTCTTGTCCCCTTTCTTCTGCGAGCTGAAAAAGTTTTGGTATGCTTGATCTAAGTCCTGTATCGCCGCTTGCAACGCTGTGCTATCCACTTCTTTGAGCCATGCAGTCTCTTCTTTGTATTTTGTCATGTCCTTGTCGCATTCACGCAGTTTTAGGCTATAGCCATCGTTCTTGTATGCGCTGCTTCGTTTCTCCAAGTATCTATTATATATGTGACGCTTGCACCCAAATGTCTTGTTTGTCAACACTTTTTGATCATCGTTAGGATACCATCTGAATCTGTACGCTTTCTCCACCATATCACCTCCCGCCTATGTATACATTATATCACAAATCCTACGTTTTGTCAAGCATTCTTCGTTTTTTTTATTGACCGCTTGCTACCCCACGTGTAACGAACGTGAACAAAGTTCACGTGCAGTTCACGCCAATCGATAAAAGGGGTAACGCGGTCAGCGGCTTATATCCCCATGCCTAAAGACAGGGGCATTACGCCGCCTTTCGGTAAAAAGCATGAAATTTTTGGTTTATTTTTTTGCGATTTTAAGCGGTTTGTTTAATTTTTCGGACAGCCAAGCAAGAGCCTGTTCTGATTCCTTTCGCCGTTCCTCTTTCGTCATGCTCATGCGTCGCAGAGAATTTGCATCGCGTATTTTTCTGATTTCGGTCATGGATTCGCTAACCCTCATTTTCATCTCCCCCTTCTAACAACATTGTCGGCGATATTATGCTGATTTCTTTATAATGGTTGACGGTGTTTACGACTTTCACTTTGTTTATTGTACGATAGTTCACCAAATGTTTGAAATTCCATGATATTATAATATCACAGTTTGTAACAACGGCATACGCCATATGCAAACAATCGTCAGTGCTTTTTTTCGGCAACACGCCGCTATTGACATACTCGTCGGCGAGATTATTTATTTCGTCCGTTTCTTCTAAAACCTGAAAATCAATTTCGCCTAATTTATCAGTCATCAGAGTACGTTTGGGTTCTGAACATTTTTGTATTTCTTCGGCTGTTAGCGCTGAAATATAAATGTCGTATTTGTCAGCTTTGAAATCCTCCCACAGCTTATTTGTATCTTCCATTTTACCCGGCGTATCGTCAGCGAATAAATGGCTCACTACGGAAGTATCAAGATATACTTTCAATTTTTTCAAGCTGCGTTATCCCTCCGTTATGCTTTTGCTCTTTTTGCTTTGCGGCATACCGCCGCTGTGCCTGGATCGCTCTTTTAAGGCGGACGGCTCATTTGCAATAGTATTATTGTAGCACAAACGGTCGGAAAAGTCCACCCCATTTTGTAAAATTTTTCACTCTCATTATAATTATTGTATATTGTGAATGCCGGGAATGAAAATCGCATTCATTCCCGGCGTTGGGACGAGCCGTGCCGCGTCAAGCATTTCAGTTATGATGTCGCCGGATATGGGTGTATCGGAGAATTTCCTTGCGGAAACGCGCTTTCTGATCGCTTCCATTAATTCCATCGTATCTCCCTCATTTCGTAAATTTTTTGAAGTGTATCTATCGCCGATTTTTTTTCGTCAGGCGACTTTGCGTTCATATGATCTTTTGCGATGCCATACCCAAAATGAATTACAATCCTTTCCCATACATGAAAACTATCAGCCCACGAAACGTCCGCGTATTCCGAAAACCCTTTGATATAGGCGGGAATGAGTTTTCCGCAATGCTCGCAAAAATCTTTGGGGTCCGTTTCATCGGTGATGAGCTGGACAATATCGTCGCCTATATACCCAAAGCCGCTGCTGTCCCAGTCGATAAGCCTTATTTTGGCGTCCGAGTAAAATATATTTTCAAACCAAAAATCGCGGTGGCACAATATCACCGGAATATTTTCCAATATTGCCTTTCTTTGATCGTCGATTGTGATGAACATCTGTTTTATATGATCCGGGATTTCGCAAGTTTCGGAGCGTATATAACGGTATTCCGCTTTGTCCCGATGAACGCCCATATAATAATCCGTCACGATTTCCAGCTTTGAAAAACAAGATATGTTTTGCAGCGACGCAAAATCGCGTGCGCAAATCCTGCCTTGAAAACGCCCCAGCTCCAACGCCGCTTGCTCGCGCATTTCGATTGTCAGATCCCTGCCTGATATAGCGCCGATATACTCCAGCCAGAGCCGCGTTTCGGTTTCGTTTTCGCTCATCTCGGCGTGGTAGCACTCAGGCCAGCACAGCGAATCGGTGAAAAGCGCGGCAAAATCGGATTTGTACAGGTCGTATTCCCTGCGCCATGAGTCCGGATCATCTTGACGCGCCCATTTCTTTTGTACTTTCAGGATGATTTTATACGGCACTCGCTCTCCAGATGTGCTTTCGGCAAAACCCGTGACAAGCCGAACATCGCCCACCGTGCCGCCATGCAGCTGCTCGCACTCGAAATCGGCGCGGGTTATTTTTTTGCCGAGCATTTTGCCAAGGGCATTTTTCAGATTGTCTTCCGTCAGCGCCCCGGGCAAAATTTCCTTACAACCATATTGTTTTATATCAATCATTTATTTTTCTCTCCTATATCTCTACGCTCTTGATGATATTGGAAATGTATTTTAAATCAATATCATCAAATACAATATCGTTTTCTATGTTATATATCCATTCTCTTTGGCTGTCGTTTATATCTTCGGGATTGAAAAACCACGGGACAAAGCAAGATATCTGCCGGTATTTCACAAACATGGGTATCTTTGAAAGCCAAAAACCGCTCAAATGATTGGCGGACAAATAGCCTTTTAAAAAATTATCGATGATTGCCTTCGTAAAATCGTTCCCTTTGTCGTCTTTTCGCCCCCACCACAAGGCATGAAAAAGCGCGATGCCGATATCCAAAACGAACCAAGCGTAAATATTGTCGCCAAAATCGAACAAGTTTATTTTGTCCCCGTCTATATGGAAATTATTTTGGTGCATATCGCAATGGATCAGCCCGTATGAATCCCTGTCCCTTGGAAAAGTTATAAACTCGCCGAGCAGTTCATCCGTGATTTTGTATATTTTTGAATATTTTTTCAGGCAGTCAAATGCCGACCCCCAGCCCTCATAATCTCTGTCGAATATGTCCGGTATGTCATATTTGTCCGAGCGTTTATAGTCTTTTGCCAGACGGTGCATATCGCCCATCAATTTGCCCCAATTAAAAAATATTTTATTGTTCCATCTGTCCGGGTCGTTTTTATCCCAAAACCGCCCGCTCGCCATCTCAAATGCGGTGATGTTAAAGTCTTTACCGTTATTCTGTGTTGAAATAATAAGTTCGTTGTTGATTGTTTTCAAAGGTTTGGCGACGCTTATATTATTTTCCGCCAGATAACAGATAAAATCCAGTTCGGCTCTCGTCTGCCGCCTTTGAGGAAGCCAGCCGGGTTCAAAATCTATGATATATTTTTTGCCGTCTTTATGAAACGTAAAAATTTCTACCGGCGGATTGCCCCATTTGAAGGCCTCTTTAACTTTAAAAGTGTTTATGTCAAAATTATATTCTTTCGCCGCAAGCTCGAGCAAATCTTGATACCATTCCATTTTTTTCTCCTATTAATCACGTTATTTTGATTATCCTCACTTTTTCGCTTCCAAAATTACTCGGCTTCCGTCAAACTTAGTTTCATCTGCCAATATTTTTACGGAACCGAACCCCGCTTCTTGCAATAATTTCATTTGGACGTTCAAAGTCAAAGGAATATCGACGTGATAATCGCCCGATGCCTTTTCTTTTTCCGTCAACCCTTCGGTTATCGCTTCATGCCTTTGGCGGTATTGTTTTGCAAGCAGATCGTCACCCAAGATAAAATCGCCTTCTATGTATGACCCATTCGGTTTTAATGTGCCGAGAATTTTTCGATAAACCCCGGTTTTTTCTTCGGGAAAGAAATGGTGCATCGTGGCGTGGGAAGTCACGATGTCAAAGGCTTCTTTCGGATATGCCCAATCGAGGTATGAAGCTTCGACGACAGTAATTCGCCCTTGGTCACCGGGGTGATTTTTTTCAAGCAAGTCAAGCATGCCCCGCGATAAATCAAGGCAAGTGATATGCGCGTTCGGAGCTTGCTTCCATATGTGTTCGAGTTCGATGCCGGTGCCGCAACCTACGTTGAGTATCTGAATTTTTTCGTCAGTTTCAGGGAAACAACTGCCGAATTTTTCGTAATCGTACATGCCTGTGCCAACCACTGCATTGTATCCATCGGCGCGGGAATTGAAAAACGCGCCCATCGGTTCAAGCGGATACATTTTGTACAAACTGCGTATATCGCTCCATTCGGGACCGGGGAAACGGGCTATGTGATACAATCTGAAGTAGTCAAACTCGTGCTCGACGACATGATATGTCAGCCTTTTCGTGCCGCCATATATGAACCCGAGTTTTTCGATGACGCGCCGGGACGCTTTGTTCGCGGGCAAAATGACAGCGGACAAAGCATCCTGCCCGGCTTTTTCAAACGCCCACCATATCATCGCCTTTCCCGCTTCGGTGGCGTAGCCGTTGTTTTGGTACTTTTCGGCGATGTAATATCCCATTTCAAGCTCATTATTAAGTTCAGGCTTTTTGCCTGCAAAGATATGACCTATTACGGTATTGCTTGATTTTAATTGTATCGTATATGACGCGCAAGGTTTTTCGATGTCGTACATTTCAACGGCGACACTTTGCAGCCATGAAGGCTGTTTGCCGTCGAAACACAACGCTTCCATATCGGTTTTCACAAACGGACGAAGTATCAAGCGGATGGTTTCGATTTGACTCATAAAAATAATTCCTCCAATAAAATAAAAATCCTTTTCCTGTTTTGTTTGGAAAAGGATCGCGAGCGTAATAAAAAGCATACAGACACAGTGCGCCCTTGTACTCATTCACGCCAGTCCAATTCCAACAAAACCAAGCCCTGTGCTATACCGGGCATTTACGGCTATTTTGCGTTGGTTAATCGGACTAACGAATCATCGGCACAGCTCCTTTGTGTTGAATGTAAGTAATTGTATCATAGAACAATTGAAAAATCAAGTATATTCTGTGAACGCTATAAATATAGTTCGCGTCCGCAAATCACTCTTGAAATGTTCATGGTTTTATGTTATCATATGAGTATGTTGTTTTACCGGAGGAGTACGAAAGGGCGGGGAACAACGAGCCTATGCCCGATGGACAAATTTTTTTGAGAAACAAGGGCCAAAACATGAAAATAGAAAACCGCGAATATAAAATGCGCGATTTAATAAAAATCCCATTTTCCATTTCTCCGGGAATAGTTTCTTTGCGTATTCTATTTGACCGTATCATTTACGCCTTGATACCCTCCCTCCAAGTATTGGCCGCCGCAAGTTTCATCGACACATCAATCAATATTTTCAATGGACAGGCGGAAAAAAATAAAATCGTTATGCCGTTGGTATTCATAATACTCCTGGTTTCTTATGAACACGCGATGGCGCTCATGCATTTAGTTCGAGAAAAATTGAGCATGAACCTGACAGAAGCCTTTCGTACCGCTGTTGCTGAAAAACGCGCCAAGTTGGAATACTGCCATATAGAAAACAACGAAACGTGGGATTTAATTGAGCGCGTGGGAAAAGACCCTGCCGAACGGCTTGATTATGGATTTGACAATTTAATACGGACGGGCGAATTGTTTATCCGCGTCAGCTCAATCTTGTTGATTTTGGTAGTCCAAGTTTGGTGGGCGGCATTGGTGATTATCGCTTTTTCAATTCCGTTGTTCTGGTTGGCTGTCAAAAGCGGCAAAGCAAATTATGAAGCGTCAAAAGAAGCGGCGAAGCACACACGCCGCGCCGGGTATCTGCAAGGTGTTCTGACCGGGCGGGACAACATAGATGAACGGACGCTTTTCGGCTATTCGGACGAACTGAACAAGCGTTATTATGACAAATATATAACTGCTCATAAAATCAATGTCAAAGCCGAACGCAACCGTTATATAAAAATGAAAAGCGCCAGCCTGATTACGGTGTTAATTTCCGTTTTGGCAGCGGGTGTTCTTATCGCTCCGTTAGGTACAGGTGAACTCAGCGCCGGAATGTTTATGAGCCTTGTAACGGCTACGTTTGGATTGGCGCAAATGATGTCGTGGGAATTGACGCACGTCACAAGCGAGTTGGCAAAAAGCAGAGAATATTTGCGGGACTTAACCGCTTTCAGTAAGCTCTCCGAAACGCCGGAAGCAACGGAATTACCTGTTGCAAATATTGACGAGCCGGAATGTATTGAGTTTCGGAACGTATCCTTTGCTTATCCCGGCACAGAGTTAATGATATTGAAAAATCTAAACTTAAAATTGTTTGCGAAAAAGCATTATGCTTTTGTTGGTATAAATGGCGCGGGAAAGACGACGATTACAAAACTATTGACTGGCTTATACGATAATTACACGGGGGATATTTTTATTGATGGCAGGAACCTCCGCGACTTGAAACAAGCCGAGTTAAAAGCATTATTTTCGATTGTATATCAGGATTTCGCAAAATATCAAATTTCAATGATTGACAGTATCGGGATAGGCAACATACAGGGTGTATCGGAAAAAGAAATATTAAACGCAGTTCATATTCTCGGACTTGACGAAGCGGCATCAAAACTGCCGGAAGGACTAAACACGCCGTTAGGGAAGATAAAAGAAAAAGGTATTGATTTGTCAGGTGGAGAGTGGCAGCGTGTGGCTATCGCACGAACCCTTGTGAGCCGAGCCCCGCTACATATCTTAGATGAACCGACTGCCGCCCTCGACCCGGTATCGGAAAGTGAAGTATATGAATTGTTCGGCAAAATTAGCAAAGGACAATCAACAATATTTATTACACATCGTCTGGGCGCCGCCCGTCTTGCCGACGAAATTTTCGTTATCGCTGACGGATGTGTCGCCGAACAAGGTTCACATATAGTATTGATGAATAAGGGCGGCATATACGCGGAGATGTTTGAAGCGCAGAGGGGGTGGTATGCGTGAAGAAAGTCAATGTTTTTCAAGCATTTTTTATAATGCTTCCGAAAATCGCGCGTGCCGCGCCCGTGTTATTTCATGTAAGGAATATCGCCTTTATCGCGCAGGGGGTTCTATACGGAATTACTGCGCCGGCAACACAATCATTATTCGACAAAGCCGTTGATTTCGCGGCTGGCAATGCAGAATTAGCTATCGTAATCTTTTGGTTGGCTATTCTGGCGCTAACGCATATTTTCAAGCAGGCGATTAACGGCATGGCGAATTTTATCTCTTACTGCTATTGGGGGAAAATCGAAGGGATACTGTCGGTTGACTTGCATAAAAAAATGAGCAAAATATCGCCTGTATATTTTGAGGACACGCGAGTATTAGACGATATAAATAAAGCAGTTCAAGGCAAGGACGAAGCTGCTTGGTTCACGGGAACTATATTGTTTATGCTATGCACTTCTTCATATTATGTCGTTATGGCTTTTTACCTGTTCCAAATTAAACCCCTCTTAATGGTTTTGCTTGCGCTTGTTTTTGCGCCGGCTATATTAACGCATTTATTTCGGACAAAGATATTTTCAAAAGCCGAGGATAAAGCCGCACCTGTTCGCAGAGAGTTTGACTATTATGAAAATTGCATGACCGGACGCGAGTATTTCAAGGAAACACGGATTTTAGGCGCATTTTCATATTTCAGGACATTGTATGCGGACACATTAACACTTTTGAATAAACTTAGGTTTCGAGCTTCCGTGAAATCAAGTTTAGTTGAACTGGGTATGCAAGTATTGTCGCTTGGCGGATATATCGGCGTTTTGTTGCTGCTGTTTGATTCGCTGATGAAGGGCGATATAAGCGTTGGCGCTTTTGCCGCAGTATTTGCTTCCATTGAGCAAATGTTTTCAATGATGAATGGAATTTTCGAGCGTGTAAGTATTTTAGCCGGCTATTTTGGCAGGGTTCAAAACTATATCAGGTTTACCCAAATGCCGGAACGGGAAGGGGCGGGTATTGAACTGCCGGAAAATGCGGATATTTCTTTATCCGGTGTATCTTTTTCATATCCGGGCGCGGAGCAAAAAGCGGTCGATGGTGTGACGCTGACTATCAAAAACGGCGAAACAATCGCTATCGTGGGTGAAAACGGTTCGGGTAAAACTACGCTTGTCCGTTTAATAACAGGATTATATCTGCCGGACGAGGGTGATGTACTATATGGCGAAATAAATACAAAAACAACGACACTTTCATTATTCAAAAAAATATCGGCTGTGTTCCAAAAATATCAGCGGTATCAAATGACCTTGCGCGAAAATATAGGAATCAGCGCAGTAAGCGAAGCAACGGAAGATAATGAACTGGATAAAATATGCGTTCAAGCGGGTATCGACAAAAGCGACAGGAGTTTTAATAATGGCTATGAAACCATGTTATCACGGGAGTTTGATGGTGTTGACTTGTCAGGCGGAGAATGGCAACGCGTGGCTATCGCCCGGAGCTTCTTCCGTTCTCATAGTTTTATAGCGCTTGATGAACCTACGGCGGCAATCGACCCGATTGAAGAAACGAAAATATACAATCGGTTCGCAGAAATTTCAAAAAACAAAACTGCTATCATAGTCACCCATCGGCTCGGTTCGGTAAAACTTGCCGACAGAATATTGGTAATGAATCATGGTCGGTTGGTCGAACAAGGCACACATGATGACTTGATGGCTGTAAACGGCGAGTATGCTCGGCTTTATAAGTCGCAAGAGCAATGGTATAGAGTATAAGGCAATGACGGGATAAGTTTTCCCGAAACCGAAAAGATCGAACATAAGGAGGGATACGGTGAAGAAAAAAATAAAGGCGATAGGTTGGGCGTTTTCGCTCGCATGGCGGTTCAACAAGAAAATCCTGATCGGCTGGTCGGTTCTTTTATCTGTTGTTTCCGTCCTCCCCGCCGTCGCGTTATATTACAACAGAGCCATCATCACGGAGTTAAACTCGTTTTTAACGACGGGCACAGGCGCGTTTGGCGAAATATTGTCCGTGATCATCATGTTCGGGATTATCACCGCGCTCATCGGACTGTCAAACAGGCTCAATGTGGAGTTTGTCTACTCGGTCATGTACGACACCTACTATTTCGGCATGGTGGAGCTACTTATCGACGGCGTCCAGAAAATCAGCTTCGAGGAATTGCTGGACAAGGAAGTCAAGGACGAGTTTTTCGCCGCCGCTTTCCGCGAGGGGTCGCTGACGGACGTGATAAGCAGCTTCTGCACCCTGCTGGGCAAATTCGTGGGGACGGCCTCGCTATTGATAGTGGCGTTTTCGCTGTCGAAACTCATTTTTGCCATAGCGTCGGCCTATACGATCGGCATCATATGGCTTAACCTGATATTTGTCGAGAAGCTGCGGTATAACTGGCAAAAGATAAGGGACAAGGAGCGGCTTGCCGCACATTACGAAAATATGCCGTACTCGCAGGAATACGCAAAAGAGCTGCGTGTTTTTGAATCGAGGGAAACACTATACAAAAACTGGAAAGAGGCGTACAAACCAATATACGACTATCAAATCAAAAACACGGTCGCCGTCGAGCTGCGTTCGTTCATCAGCGGGTTCGGGTTTTACATATTCTTGGCGGCTATGATTGTCTATTCGCTTTTCGCGGTCGCGGGCGGGACGATGACCGCCGCCGTCTTGCTCGTCATATTCACGCTCTGCATGAATATCTATACTTCCATAACGGGCATAGCGCGGACGCTGATGCTTGCCGACCACGGGCTATACGCTTTGGAGCGGCAATACAAATATTTCTCCGCTCCCGCCAAAAACGCCGATAATGCCCCTGCCGCCGAAAGCAGGCCCACAAAAACAGATACAGTTTTCAAAACGGAGGATTTGACATACTCATACAAAAGCGAAAAGTATGCGCTCGACCATGTTTCCATAGAGATAAAACGCGGCGAAACCGTCGCGTTAGTCGGCGCGAACGGGAGCGGCAAATCCACTTTGGTCAATACTCTGTTGCAGATATACAAGCCGCCGTCGGGCAAGCTGTTTTACAACGGCATGGCTTATGGCGATTTCGAGCAAGGGTTTTTGAAAAACAGCATAGGCGCGTTTTTCCAGGACTATTATCTGTTTCATTTGCCCGTATTTGAGAACGTCGGTTTTGGCGACATTGAGAACATCGGCGACATGGATAAAATCAGCCGCGCACTCGAAAAAGGCGGCGCGGCGGGATTTGTGATGAAACTCCCAAAAGGGGGCGACACCTTTATCCGCAAAGACGTGGAGGAAACAGGCGCGGACTTTTCGGGCGGCGAACGGCAGAAAATAGCCGTGTCCCGCGCCCACATGAGCGACAAGGATATTTTGATATTCGACGAACCCGCGTCGATGCTCGACCCTATTGCGGAACTGGAGCAGTTTACGCATATCAAAGAAAAAATAGAGGGCAGCACCGCGATTTTGATCAGCCACCGCGTAGGGTTCGCCCGGCTTGCCGACAGAATAATTTTACTCGATAACGGCAAGGTCGCCGAAGTCGGGACGCATGACGAACTGATGAAAAAAAACGGGCTGTACGCCAATTTCTTTAACGAACAGGCGCAATGGTACGTGTAGCGAATATGAACGGTGTCCGACCCGTCATATGCAGCTCACGCCAATCGAATCAAAAATACGCGGAGGAAACGGAGAATGGACAACGAAAAACGAAAAATAAACATAAAATATTTCTTTCGCGCGGTCGCGTTGAGCGTTAAAATCAAAAGCCCCGTTTCGTTCATCGTCAGCATTTTGGGTTTTGGCGCGGCGTTTTTTCCGATGCTTATCTCTTTAAGGCTTCAAGCGTTTACGGATAACGTGCAATCGTTGTGGGGTCAGCCCGATTTACTCAACACGGCGATGATGTCATTTGCAATCCTCGCCCTGCTGTATATCGCGCAAACGGTTTTTTCCCTTGTTGAAAAATACATAGCGGCGCAGGACACCGCAAGGATAAGGCGATACCTGAAAGAAAAAATAATGGTTCTGCTTTCGACCGTCCCGTATAAATACATCGAGAGCAAAGGCGAATTCAGGGAGAAAGTTGATTTCGTAAAGCAGTACGGCGGGGAAAAGACCGCAGGGAGCGTGTCCCTCATTTTCAGTTGGGCGGCGGGGATTGTTTCGTTTGTCGGCGTGACGGCGATACTTTGGACGGTCAGCTTTTGGATTGTATTGATTTTGATAGTTACCTGCGTTCCCGCCGTCATACTGGCCAACCTTCAGCAAGATGAAACATACCGTTCCAGGACAAAATGGATGAAAGAAGGAAGATTGACATTACATCTCGCGGCGACCCTTCAACAACACGCTTCTATGAAAGAAGTCCGATTTTTTGGCTTGCACCCTTTTCTGATGGAAAAATGGCGCGGGTATTCAAAGGACTGGATGCAAAAAAAGAAGAAAGTCACCCGCAAGCACGTCGCCTTTAACGGCGCAGCCGACATACTGCGCAACGGCGTTTATTTAGTCGTGTTGATAATTACGGCCTGGGAAATCTACCAAAACCCAAGCAAGGGGTTGGGCTCGTTTATGTTGGTCTTTTCTGCGGCGGGGCAGCTGCAAAACATAACAACGACGCTGCTTATCAATGCCGTCAGCATTTTTTCGGATGTCAGATACATGGAGGATTTCTTCACGCTGCTTGAAACAGAAAAAGAGGAAACCGCCGATGATATGCCCTACGATGACGTTTCCATCGAGTTTGACGACGTTTGCTTTTCATATCCCGATACCGATTTTTTTGCGCTCGACAATTTGAGCGTGAAAATAAGGCAGGGCGAAAAAATAGCCATCGTGGGCGCGAACGGGAGCGGCAAATCCACTTTTGTCAATCTGCTTTGCGGATTATACCCTGCGGGGAGCGGACAGGCGAAAATAAACGGCGAACCGATCACAGACAATGTGTGGAAAGCGCGGCGTTCAATGTCCGTGATATTCCAGTCATTTTGTCAATATCAGGACACGTTGAGAAACAACATAACCATTTCCGACCCGACCCGTTCGGGCGAGGACGAAGCTATCCTAAGCCTTGCGAAACAGACGGGAGCGGACGGGGTGATTTCGGAGCGGGAAAACGCGCTCGATGAGATCATCGGGATGTTCTCGGACGAAGGCAAAAACCTGTCCGGCGGAGAGTGGCAGAAAGTGGCCATCACCCGCGCGCTGTTCCGCGAAAAGGCGAGGGTATATATCCTCGACGAGCCGACCGCCGCGCTTGACCCCATCGCGGAAGCGAACATTTACCGCAATTTCGCGTCGCTGACGGGCGATAAAACAACTATTTTGATATCGCACCGGTTGGGCGTGACGAGCATTGTCGACAGGATTTTAGTTTTTGACAAGGGGCGTATTGTTGAGGACGGAAACCACGCGGAGCTTATGGCACAAAATGGCGTATATGCGAAAATGTATAGGGCGCAGGCGAAATGGTATCAATGATTGATTGCTGCAAGGAAGGTATGTATATGATGTATGTTGCCGCAAAAGATGGCTTTATTGCGAAAACTTTGGCTGATGCGCATATTTGGGTGATGCTGCGCGATATACCCGGGTATGCCTCATTCGTAAAAATCGAATCTTTAACCAAAGGCGCGTCAGGAGATAAAAAGTTTTACATAGAAACCGCCGACAGTCGGAGATTATTCTTGCGTATATCGGACATAGCGGAACAAGACCGCAAAAAGACAGAGTATGCAATGATGGAACTTGTGCATAATCATGGCGTTCTTACGCCGCAACCGCTTGGGTTCGGTTTGTGCGACGGCGGTAAAAGTGTTTATTCGCTGTCAGGCTGGCTTGACGGGAAGGACGCTGATGTTGCGTGGCCGGATATGTCAGAAACGAATAGATACGCTTTGGGATTGAAGGCCGGGGAAACGCTGCGAAAAATCCACACCTTGCCCGCTCCTGAAAATGCTGAACCTTGGGAAGCATGGTTTTATCGTAAAGTACAAAGCAGAATTGATTTCTATAACGCTAACCCTGTCAAATCCGAAAGCGGCGATATAATCGTGCGTTATTTGCAAGAACACAAACATTTGCTCAATAACAGGCCGCAGACATTTAATCACGGCGATTATACCATAGTAAATTTGTTAATTATGCCTGACGGTCAAGTGGGCGTTATTGATTTCAACGCTTACAACAAAGGTTACGGCGATCCGTGGTGGGAGTTTGACCCAACGAATTGGGGCAACGAACTTAATATCAGATTTTATAATGGGTTTATAAAAGGCTATTTTGACGGCGAACCGCCGGACGAGTTTTTTATTATGCTCTCATATTATCTTGCGTACCGGGCATTGGCGGATTTTTGCGATATTTCGAGTGGGATTTACGGCAGCCCGGAAGAAGGTATGCTGTGTTTAAACAATGTCCTTCGTTGGTTTGATAATATGCAGAATCCCGTTCCGTCTTGGTATCTCAAAAACTTTATATAATTTCGATACAGGAGAGGTCAAAATCTGCGACATTGATTTTTATACCAGGCAATCAACTAATTGAGGAATGGTAAGCGGCAAATGAACATTGAAGCATTTACGGGTAGAGCGGAAGCATATGTCAAAGCGCGTCCGGGGTATTCCGACGAAGCTATGGATTATATCCGTAAACTCGCGCCGCCGGGAGCGGTGTTCGCCGATATTGGCGCGGGAACGGGGATATTTACGGCGCTTCTCGCCCGATACGGCTGTGAAATATTCGCGGTAGAACCGAACGCGGATATGCGTGAACAGCTTATCGTAACGCTTGCGCCATTTCCGAAAGTAAAAATCGTTGATGGCACAGCCGAAGTCACTACGCTTGCCGACCACAGAGTTGATGTAATTGCCAATGCACAAGCGTTAAACAGATTCGATTTAGATAAATTCAAAATAGAATGTTTGAGAATTGGCAAGCTTGCCCCTCTTGTGATTTCTGTGTACAACGCTAATGAAAAAACAGGCAAAAATTCTCCGCGATATAAAAAATCCACAGAGGCCTTTTATAAGAATCCCGCTGTTCGGGAATTTCCGAACCCTCTTTTTTTTACGCGCGATAAATGGTTACTGTATTATTTGTCGATGGAGGGTGTTCCGCAAAAAGGTGATGCGGGATATGGCGCTTATACCGCCGAATTAAACGAAACATTTGACCGTGATGCCATAAACGGGGTATTGCGCCTTAATCAGGTAACGGTTGTGTACAGCGAAAGGATAGGATAAAAAACAGGTCGAAACCACCAATACCACACGAGCCGTCATTAAAACACATCCCCTTTCGGATTATAGATTTTCTTTGCGGATTTAGCTATTATATAGCATTCAATAACGAATAAAATTTTTTATTTTCAGTTGAAATATTTATTTTTTTGTGGTATAATTATAGACAATAATTTAAGTGAGTTTGAAATATGTGCAAAAAAACCGATGGTAACAAAGAGTACAAGGACAGCGTCTTTCGTCTGCTGTTCGGAAACGAAAGCAAATCGATCGAGCTATATAACGCTATCAAAGGGACGAATTATCACGCGGATACGGTTAAAATAAATACGATTCAAAATCCGTTCTTTTTCGGGGCTTTGCGAAACGATTTATCATTTACAGTCGAAGATAAGCTGATAGTGCTTCTGGAGCATCAAGCCTCACTCAATCCGAATATGGGCTTGAGATTTCTGTTGTATATCGCTGAACTTTACGAAATATTGATAGATAAAAAAGATATGTATAAGGCAACGCCGATGAGCATAGCTAATCCCGAATTTTATGTCTTGTATAACGGCAAGGAAAATTATCCCGAAAAAGCGATAGTAAAACTGTCGGATTTATTTGAGATACAAGGCGAGGAAAACAATCTTGAATTAGTGGCAACGGTTTACAATGCGAACAAGGGACATAACAAAAAAATAATGGGGCAAAGCAGGACATTAAGCGAATACGCTGAATTTGTGGCAAAAGTGCGCGAATATACAGACGGCAGCGGGCTTGATCTAACAGAGGCGTTAGAAAAGGCGGTCGAGGATTGCGTCAAAAGCAACATATTACGGGAATTTTTAGAGAAACATGGGGGTGATGTCGTGAATTTGTTAAACAGAGAATTTAATTTAGATGATTTTGTGGAAGTAAGAGAAGAAGAACGAGCGGAGAAAATCGCAGAAAATTTTTTGAAAGATGGAATTTCCAAAGAAATCGTTATTAAAAATACTGGTCTTTCCATTAAGCAGATAGAAAAAATCATAAAAAGAATAAACAAAAATAAATAGCGAAAACGTGAAATTCCCCTTCAAAAAAGGGGAGTTTTATGTTTGATTATAATTATTTCAATAATATTGTTCAAAATTGGTTCGCCCGGTGGCGTGTTTTTCATGGAAATTAACGATAACTGCGAACGCATCATAAAACGGAACAACGCATTGACATATATTGGGGGATAAAACGATGAGCGATATTTTGGTTCGTACAGACAATTGCATATTCAGCTACCGCACCGCAGGGATTCTCGTCCGCGAGGATAAGGTTCTCTTGCAAAAGCCGAACAACAGCGTGGATTACGCTTTCCCCGGAGGCCATATCGCTTTTGGCGAAACGGCTGCGGAAGCCCTGGTCCGCGAGTTCAGGGAAGAAATGGGCGCGGATATTGAAGTTGCCGAATTGAAATGGGTGGAGGAAAACTTTTTTTCGTGGGGGGACAAGCCCTGCCATCAGATTAGCCTTTCCCATTTGATAAAGCTGAAAGACACGGCGCAAATCCCGCTTAACGGTCGGTTTATCAGTAAAGAATACAGCGAAAACGACGATAACGCGATATATTTTTGCTGGATTCCGCTGGACGAAATAAAAAACATCAAAGTATACCCCGCCAACGCGGCGGAGTTGCTGCTGGAACTTGATGAAGGCGTGAAGCATTTTGTATACAGGGAGTGCGAGAACAGCAATGAAAAACATGGAAAGGCATAGAATAAAATGCTTGATAAAATCACAATTATCTGATATAATATGGACAAAGAAAAAGCAGTCATATGAGGTGCTGGAGGAAAGGATATTGATATGACAACAGTTTATTTTATACGCCACGCGCAAGCGGACAATTCCGTTCGTAACGGGCGAATCAGACCGCTCACCGAAAAAGGTCTTGCCGACCGTAAATTAGTCACGGAATTTTTACAAGACAAAAACATTGATATTGTTGTTTCAAGTCCATTCAAACGCGCTGTTGATACGGTTGCTGACTTCGTGGAAAAAAATGGATTTGAAATAGAGATTATCGAAAATTTTCGAGAGCAAAAAAGCAGTAGTAATATGGGAAGGAATAATCCGGCTCATTACTCATTTTTAGAGCAACAATGGACAGACTTTTCGTATACTATGTCTGAAGGCGAATGTCTTGCCGAAGTTCAAGAACGTAATATCGCCGCTTTAAATGACGTTTTGGCCCGTTATAAAAATAAAACTATAGCTGTCGGAACACACGGTACGGCATTATCAACGATAATAAATTATTATGACTGTACATACGGCTTTGAGGATTTCATGGCGATGGTCGATATTCTGCCGTGGGTCGTTAAGATGGATTTCAACGATGACGGCTGTATCGGCATGGAAAAAATAAATCTATTTAAGTCAAATGAGCCGGATTATGATAAATGTGAGGTTCGGATATATAAAATCGGTGCGTTGAAAGCCTACCGATTCAGCGTTGTTTTCGCCCGCTATCAAGATAAGTGGCTGTATAGCCGCGCACATGGGAGCGATTGTTATGAAACAGCGGGAGGGAATATAAAATCCGGCGAAACCCCGCTTGAAGCTGCGAAACGTGAACTCTATGAAGAAACAGGCGCAGTTAAATATGATATAGAGCCTGTATTCGATTTTACGGCGCCTGTATCTACAAATAATTTAACATGGTACGCAAACGCCCAAGTATTTTTCGCTCAAATACATGAGCTTGGCGATATTCCAGACTTTGAAATGGCAGAAATAAAATTGTTTGATACTATCCCCGATAAAATGCGCTTCCCAAAGATATTGCCTGTATTGTTTGAGAAGATGCAAACATGGCTTAGAATCTGTTATAACTCAAAATAGCATTGTTTTTTTGCAACGCACGAAAATATATTATGCGGAGGTTACGATATGGAAAACAGGCGTTACACAAATATTCTCATTGAATTAGGCGATTTGGGCAGTATTCCAATGGAGTGCAAAACATATCCGTTCGGTACGCTTGTCGATTACATTTGGGCGGATATTATTTCGTTCCACAATGGTAAATGGATTTTTTCCAAGCATAAAAAAAGGACGACATGGGAAACGCAGGGCGGACATATCGAAAACAGGGAAACGCCTCTGGAAGCCGCAAAGAGAGAATTATTTGAAGAATCGGGCGCAATCGATTTTGACATTGAGCCGTTATGCGATTATTGGGCTGGTGGAACAATAAACGGCGTTTATATAGCGGGACAGGGGCAAGCATTTTTAGCGAATGTTCGCACTTTTACCGACATACCCAGTGAAAGCGAAATGGAAAAAATATGCCTGTTCGATTCACCGCCATCTAATCTAACATACCCTCATTATTCACGCGAAATTTTTCCGTTAGCAATTCAAAAGAAAGAGAGCCTTGCAAGAGGTAATTTATGATGGACAAAAATCAAATGATAGACTGCGTTCGCAGTCAGCTTGCATTGGATTACAACTGCTCTCCCGATGATTTTATGGGCGACGGCATATTCTTTGCAAAAAGGGTATATATATGGTTTTAGGATTGAAGTGCGGTGTAGTCGAACTCGCCGACCATGACCCAGAATGGGAAATAATCGCCGCTAAAACGATTGAACAGCTTTGGAATGTTTTCGGTTCAGCGGCAAAGGATATACAGCATAGTGGCAGCACGGCTATCAAGGGAGTGAACTACCCAGCGCCTAATGGCTAATGTCATTTGAGGCGGGGGGCTTCGGGTTCAAATCCGTAGCCTAAGTTCACCAGACTAAGATAGGCGAAATCCTATCTACGATATTGAGGCAGAGTGGAAACTCGAACACCTGCGGTTGACGCATCAGACCGTAGCTC
>Ga0082212_10000800_pt1 | contig 45960 bp, 38 predicted proteins | sample TergutNt197P3_FD_71548 | JGI IMG/M metagenome (GOLD analysis project Ga0082212, IMG submission 71548) | Neocapritermes taracua P3 segment gut microbial communities from Petit-Saut dam, French Guiana - Nt197 P3 | ecosystem: Host-associated > Arthropoda: Insects > Digestive system > Gut ... | reverse complement strand
GGCTACATATTGAAAAAGACGGAATCATGCCTGCGGCAAGCCACGAAGTACAAATACAAGCTGAACGCCGAGCTGAAAGTTCGCAGCGGGTATTACAAAGAGCTGGCTGTCACCGGGGCCGAGCTGGACGACGTGATCGGGAAAGCTGTCGAGGCGTTCTTCACGGAGAGAAACCGGACAGTGGTGACTGTCGACCACAGGAATCTCGCCCGAATACGCGAAGAAGCGAGAGGCACGCAGGAAGCCCTGATAGTCCCTGACGCCGACGCAGCGCCGGACGTCCCCGGCCGCCCGACGCCCGCAGCCGCCGAAGCCGAAGCAGCTCCTGAAGTCCCCGGCTGCCCGACGCCCGCAAACGCTGACGACGACCCGTGGGCCGCCCTGAAAAACGCCCTCACCGGAACGGAACGAAAAGCGCTCTCGCTCATATTGAACGGCAACGGAAACCTGAGAACGCTCGCCGACGAAAACGGCCTCATGCTCGAAGTGCTGATAGACTCCATAAACGAAAAAGCGACGGATCACATAGGCGACAACATCATCGACATGAGCGAAGAGATCGCCATATACGACGAGTACAAGGGATACATAACACTATGAATAACGCAGTACCCGCCCGCATCGCCGGCATACTTATAAACTCCCTCAAAGGCGGCGTCGTGCCGCGCGTCGGCCTTGAGTACATCACAGTGGGCCGCGCACAGGAAATCGCCGCAATACTGCACGACATAGACATGATCTCCGACGGCGGCGCCTCATTCCGCTTCATAGTCGGAAAATACGGCAGCGGAAAAAGCTTCCTCCTGCAAACGATACGAAACTACGCCACAGCGAAAGGCTTCGCCGTCGTCGACGCAGACCTCTCCCCCGAGCGTCGCTTCGCAGGCACGAAAGGGCAGGGGCTGGCGACATACAAAGAACTGCTCCACAACCTCTCCACGAAATCGAAGCCTGACGGCGGAGCGCTGCCGCTCATTTTGGAGAAATGGATATCCGGAGTCCAGGCCGCGGTCAAAACGCAGACGAACCTCGAAGGGGAAGCATTCGACGCAGAAGTGGAAAAACAGATATTCGCCGTGGCCGGCTCGCTCGAAGGGATGGTAAACGGCTTCGAGTTCGCCAAAGCCATAGTCGCGTACTGGCGGGCGTACCGCCGGGACGACGCCGCGAAAAAAAGCAACGTGCTCAGATGGTTCAGGGGAGAGTACCCCACCCGCAGGGAAGCGAAAGCCGACCTGGATATAAACTTCATAGTCACGGACGAAACATGGTACGACTTCCTGAAGATTTTGGCGACGTTTCTGGTCAGCGCGGGGTACAGGGGGCTGCTCGTGCTCATCGACGAACTGGTGAACATCTTCAAAATACCCAACTCGATCACCAGGCAGAACAACTACGAGAAAATACTCACGATATACAACGACGTCCTGCAAGGGAAAGCGAAGCACATCGGTTTCCTGATGGGCGGCACGCCGCAATGCGTCGAGGATAAGTACAGGGGAGTATTCAGCTACGAGGCGCTGCGCTCCCGGCTGGCGGAGGGCCACTTCGCCACGGACGATATAAAGGACCTCACAGCCCCGATAATCCGCCTGCAGATGCTCACACAGGAGGAAATGTACGTGCTTGTGGAAAAACTCCGCGACATCCACGCGCAGTTGTACAACTACGCTCCGGCGCTCACGCACGAAGACCTGCTGTACTTTCTGACCGTGGAATACAACAGGGTCGGCGCCGACACCCACATAACCCCCCGCGAGATCATCCGCGACTTCATCGAACTATCGGGCATACTCCACCAAAACCCGCAAAAAAGCGTCGCCGACATCCTCGGCAGCAACAGCTTCGAAATGGCTAAAGGCGGCCTGACCGACGAAGAGATACACGCCGAGTTCGTGGAGTTTGAAGTATGATGTGTTTTGATGCCACTCACGGTTAACTCCGGCGCGGTGCGAACCGTCGCCCGGCCGGTCTAAAGATTGAAAGGGATATTTGACATTGGACGTTTTCAACAGGCTTGCCCCGTTCATACAGGATTTCATATACCGGAACAAATGGGAAGAGCTGCGAGGCATACAAGTTGCCGCCTGCGAAGTCATATTCGACACGGACGACAACCTGCTCCTCTCGTCAGGCACAGCCTCCGGCAAAACCGAAGCGGCCTTCCTCCCCGTGCTCACGGAGCTCTATGAAAACCCGTCAAAATCTGTCGGAGTCATGTACATATCGCCGCTGAAAGCCCTGATCAACGACCAGTTCAAACGCCTGGAGCTGCTCCTCCTCGACTCGAACATCCCGGTATGCAAATGGCACGGCGACGCATCGCAGACGCAAAAAGACAATCTGGTAAAAAACCCCTCAGGCCTACTCCAAATCACCCCCGAGTCGCTCGAAAGCCTGATCACAAACAAACGCGGCGCCTGCCTGCAGATGTTCCCGGACCTCCGGTACGTCATAATCGACGAAGTCCACCACTTCATGCGCGACGCGCGCGGCGTGCAGCTCCTCTGCGTGCTGGAAAGGCTGCAAAAACTGACGGGCGTCGTCCCCCGCCGCATCGGCCTGTCCGCGACGCTGGGCGACGTATCTATGGCGCAGGCATGGCTGAACACAGGGACGGGCCGCGAGTGCGCCGCCCCGATCACGGACGAAGGGAAAAAAAGAGTCAGGATCCACGTAGAACGCTTTGCCAACCACAGCGACGAGCGCGACACAGTCGAGCGGGACGGCAGCGGAAACGTAATAAACGTCAACTCGGTCGGCGACAGCGGAACCCGCGAGCACTACGAATACCTGTTTAAAATGACGCTCGATCAAAAGACTATTATCTTCGCGAACAGCCGCGAGGAAATCGAGCTGATAATGGCGAACCTAAGAGAGATCGCGATAAAGAATAAAGCGCCCGACGTTTACAGGGTGCATCACGGAAATGTGTCGGCGCTGCTGCGCGAGTCGACGGAAGACGAGATGAAGATGGAGGACGAGCATATCGTGACCGGGGCGACAGTCACGCTGGAGCTCGGCATAGACATAGGCTCGCTCGACCAGGCGGTGCAGGTCAGCGCGCCGCTTACCGTTTCCAGCTTCGCGCAAAGGCTTGGGCGCTGCGGCAGGCGCGGCCAGATACCGCAGCTCCTGTTCACATTCGTGGAGAGTCTGCGCATAAACACCGACGATATACTTGGCCCCATCAACTGGGAATTCATCCGAATGATCGCCATCATAGAAATCTACACGAAAGACCACTGGTTGGAACCGATGTACCCGCACAACCACGCGTACAACCTGCTCTACCATCAAACGATGAGCCACCTGAAAAGCAACGGCGAGCTCTCGCCCGCAGCGCTCGCGCAAAGTATATTGACCCTCGGCTGCTTCAAGAACATCCCGCAGGAAGACTACCGCAGGCTCCTGGGGCATCTGATCGACATAAACCAACTGGAGCGCACAGAGCGCGGCGGCTTGATGATCGGCAGGGAAGGGGAAAAGGTCGTAAACAGCCACAAGTTCCTCACGGTATTCCTTTCGACAGACTATCTGCTGGTAAAGGACGAGAACCGCATGATCGGCACTGTGGACAAAGTCTACCCTGTCGGAACCCGCTTCGCGCTCGCGGGGATAGCGTGGGAAACGGTGGACGTCAACGAAGCGGCGAAGGTGATTTTCGTCAAGCGGGTCCCCGGAATATCCGTTGTCGATTGGGACGTGGATTTTGACGTCGACCTGCACACTGTGCTCGTGCGAAAGATGCGCAGCGTCATGAGTTGCGACGACGACTATCCGTACCTGAGCGAACGCTGCCGCGAGAGGCTCGCGGATATCCGGTACATAGCGCGTAACAGCGGCATTCTGGAGAACCTGGTCACGCAACTGTCCGACAAGAAGTTCGCCATCTTTCCGTGGGTGGGCACCAGGCAGCTCTTCACGCTGCACTACGCGCTGCTGGACAGGAACGTGGACAACAGGCTGCTGTGGATATCGTCTATCTTCCTCGAGGTGAAGTTCGCCGGAGAGCTTGGAGAGTTGGAAGCTATTGTAGCCGACATCTTGAGTTCGGACCGGAACCTGTACGACTTGCCCCTGCCCGACAAGGTGCAGGTCAGGGGCAAATATAACGAATTCATTCCGAAAGACCTTCTGCTCAAGCAGTTCGTGGAAGACTACCTCGACTTCGACGGCCTGCGCGAAGCGCTCCGCTAAGGAACTGTGCGAGATTTCGTACCATGCGCGTGCTCATCCACTAGTCAATCGTTTCCAGCATAACCTCACCGAAGTAGTGGTCGTTTTCGACCGCTGCTTCCGCTTTTACCGCCCTGTACCCTTCCGCTTCGATCTTCAGCTCGTAAACACCGCCCTTTTCCAGCCACTCGAACTCCCAGTCTCCGAAGATGTTGGTTCGAGCGGTTCGAACAGAGCCGCCCGATTTTTCTGTCAGCGTGACTGTCGCGCCCTCGACGGCTTCGTCGCCGGGCGCGCAAACCGTTCCCGCGAGAAAAACAGTGGGGATGTTCAAATGGATCACGTTGGTCGCCTTGCCGTCCAGCTCCGGCAGTTGCGTCACGCGGCCCTGCGCTATCTTCCGCGACACCTCGCTCCCGGGATCGTCCAGGTCGCCGAAGAACAAAGCGCCGTTCGGGCAGGCGCCGACGCATCGGGGCTGCGCGAACCCTTCGTCCAGCAGCTCCGCGCACATCGTGCATTTTTGCGGCATGCCCAGTTCCTCGTTCCAGTATATCGCCCCTATCGGGCAGGCGTCCATGATGGCTTTATTGCCTGCAGCCTTCTCCGGGTCTATTATGACGATCCCGTCATCCCGGGTATATACCGCGCCGGGTTCTGCGGCTTCCGCGCACGCCGGTTCGACGCAATGCGAGCAGGGCGTCGGTACCGAAGCCGTCTTGACCAGCCGGTTGTCGTCGCCTCGCTCCCTCTCGCGAATATCCATCCAGCGATGCCCCTCGTGCGGCTGGGGGGCGGTCAGCTTCGAAGCGAAGCCGCAGTGCTCATCCCTGCAAGCCATAAAACAGTTGTAGCAGGACATACAGTTTTCCGAATCAATGACGATTCCATACCTCGGTCTCTCAGCGTTCATGCCGCGCTCCTTCCTCCTGCGCTTCCAGCAGATCGTAAAGCCGCATACCCGGAACCAGCGGCTCTGTATACTTCTCGATCTCAACGAGCGTCGAGTTCGGCGTCATGCCCGGTATCCTCATTCCGTCGATCATAGCCCCGGAAGTCAGCAGATTCACGCATCCGCCCTTGTCCGTCGACTTCTCGCCGGGTATGACAGGCTCGTATATCCCGGACGACCCATAGCAATGGACCGTGTTCTCCTCCAAGCGCACCGTGACCGTCGCGACGCACAGAATGGAACCCCGGTCGTTGTATACGCGCACTATGTCGCCTGTTTCGATCCCTCGCTCCTTGGCGCGTTTCGGGTGGATGCGCAAAACAGCGTACGGGTTCCCATCCACTACCCGGCGGTGCTCCGGGATCTCCCACAGCCATTTCGCGTGCTGGTCGTACTGCGAGTGGAAACCGAAGCGCGGGTGCGGGGATATTATATGCAGGGGGTATTTTGTGTAGAGCTCCGAGCAATGCCCCTCGCGGCTGGGCTTGTAATATGCCATCGGTCCGCGCACCGCGCTGTCCGGCTCTTTTTCAGACAGAAGCTCCGACACGAACTCGAGCTTGCCCGTTTTTGTCCCCAGCTTACCCTCCTTCATGCAATTGTCGCGAGGCATTTTGCACTCTGTATCTTCAGCGAACCACGAGAACGCCCTGCGCCGCTCCCAGTTCCCGGGAACTCCGGGCATATAGTAGCCCCGCTCCTTGAACTCGTCCCAGCCTATGCGTTTGGAAAGGTCAGACGTTTCCCAGAAGCGCTTGCACCAGCCTTCCTCGTCGCGCCCTTCCGTGAACTCTTCGCCGAACCCCAGACGCTCGGCCAGTTTGCTGAATATCCAGTAGTCGCTCTGCGACTCGCCGAGGGGTTCTATAGCTTTCTTTTGATATACGATGACCTGCCAGTTATTGCCGGACTGACCGTGGGACGCGTATCCGCCGTTCCCGCTCGAACAGAACTCTCCGATGTCCGTGCGCTCAAGGTTGGTGCAGGCCGGCAGCACGACGTCGCAGAACTTGCCCTCCGGCGTCAGGTGCATATCCTGGCTGACGGTGAACTCCAGCTCCGGGCTTTGGTACATATCGACCCACTTGTTCGTGTCCACCATCGTCCCGAAGAAGTTGCCGCCGTACCGGTAGAACATATGAACCTTGCTGCAGCCCGGCAGGGGGTATACATGGTGGTTGAACTGCTGTTCGAGGCTGACTCCGCAGAAACCGTCGCCGTACCACTCGTCGCGGCCGTTCAGGACGGCGTCGGGCAATGTGAGCCGGTATAGTTTCTGCTCCACACTGTTGACTACAGTGCGGTCGGCGACAGGTTGGTTCGCGATCTGCGAGCGCGGGTCGGAGTACCCTCCGAACCAGAAGCCGTAGTCTACCGGTGCGCCCGCGTTTGCCGACCACATATTACTGCCGGGTTTGCCCATGCCCTGCATTGCGAACAGTTGGACCATCAGCCGCGCGTAATCGCATCCGTTGTCTGTGCGGCAGGCGCCGCCCCATCCCACGCGGACGCCGGAGCCGCCCATGGTTTTCGTCGAAGCCCACCGCCTCGCCAAAGCCTTTATCGCCGATGCCCGAACGCCTGTTATTTCCTCCGCCCATGCCGGCGTTTTCGGGACGCCGTCCTTACCGCGCCCCAGGATATGCTCAGCCCACTCATCAAAGCGATGGGCGTGTTTTTCAATGTACCCATGATCGTATGTGTCCTCCGTCAGCCAAACGTAGGCTATTGCTTCCATCAAAGCGGCGTCGGTGCCGGGGCGGGGGCCTATCCATTTTTCGCCCTGTTTAACGGCGGTAAAGTTTTGAAAGGGGTCTATGTAAATGACGGAGATACCGAGCTTTTCAAACCATTTGCGCCAGAGATTGTTTTCATTTGCGCTGTAACAGCTGTGAGTGCTGTCCGGGTCATGTGACCAAAAAATCAGAGTTTCACAGTTTTGCAGGCAGTCCTCCAAAAGATCAAAGGGCTCCGGGCAGCCGAGACGCCAGAAATGGCCGTAGACATGCGACGCACCCCAATGGAAGCCTTCCCATGAATCCGGATTGTCCATCACCTGCGTATAGCCCAAGATATTGAAAAAACGTTTAAAAGCGGACATCTTGTAGCCCAAAAGACCCCAACTGTGATGCGAGCCGGAGCAGGCTGTCACGGCTTCTTTACCGTATGTTCCTTGTATGCGCTTTATTTCCCGTGAAACAAGTCCGAGCGCTTCATCCCAAGTTGCGCGCCTGTATCCGGATTTTCCTCGAGTATGAGTATTTCTGTTTTTACCGTCGGAGGTCTCTGTAAAGTCCTCGCGTATCATAGGATAAAGCGCCCGGTCATAAGCGTATGTTTTGTCTTTATCCTGAAGTCCCAATGCCGTCATGGTCACCTTGCGCGGCGGCGTGAACTCTTTTCCCCGCGCGTTTATGACCCAGCCTTTCGGATCGTCGGCGTTAAGCGTCAAGGGTCTGATGCGCCGAATCTTTCCGTCTTCGACATGAACCTCCGCAGGCCCGCCGAGCGTGTTCATATAACTTATTGTACGAGACATAAACGATTTTCCTTTCCCGACCGGATCGGTGTTTCCGGTTTATTCGTTTGCGGTATTATACAACGTGCAAATAAAAAAGTAAAATATATAAAGGGAGAATCAACGCAGATTTATCGACTCATTTGAGTTGTATAAGATGTGAATATTGAAATCCGTTTTTACTCCAAGGTCAAACCGTAAATAATCGAACTCCGTGTACCCACCACTATTGTGTTTTCAAACACAGCAGGAGATGCTTCGATGTTCCCGCCCAGATCCATGTAATCAAGGGTCTCTCCGGTCAGACCGTCCAAAAGATACATATATCCGCCTGATGTGCAATAGACTATGCAGCCTTTTCCTTCTTTTGTATATACGCAGACAGGAGAACTCCAACTGTACATCGCCGTCTCCTTATACCATACTTGTTCACCGGTTTTTTTGTCCAATGCTGCGAGCCGCCCTGCGTTAATATTCGGGGTTCGCGCAACCGGCACGAAAATCAGATCGCTGAGATCGTTTTTTCCGACGGCGAGTGTGCCTTGAACGCCTCCGGACAATCCCGACGCCGAATAGCAGTCGTAGTCTTTCTGCCAGACGATTTCCCCGGTGACAGCGTCGAGCTTCCAGACGGGGATCAAATATCTGCCCGCGGCGTCCGGCGCACGAAGACCGACGCGATTGGATGTGCTGATATAAATATACGGATGGCCGTCCTCAAGTTCAAGCACAGGAGTGTCGTTCGTATCGTCCAAGCAATCGAATACCCACGCAAGCTCAAAGGTGTTCAAGTCGAGGCAGAGAAGTCTGCCGCCGTTGTCCGAGCAGATCATGTGAGAGCGCCATATTACGGGGCTGTCCTCATAACCGAGCCAATATCCGGAATGTTTTGTACCTTGGTAGCGCCATTTGACGACTTCGGGCTCGATCGACAACGTACCCGACCCGGGATCATAATCGGTGTTCAGTTTTATTATATACAAGAGACCGTTTTCGCCGGGGTATATGAGCTGATCTGTATCGGCGTCGACAAGAGGCGAGCCGTCAAACATAGGCCAAGCTCGAAGAGCGAAATTCTCGTTATGCCCGAATTCATAAAGGATGCTGCCGTCGATAAGGCTGATAATAAAAGCGCGGCAAGTCCCCGACGGGCCGTGATAACCGCCGCCGACGTATAATATGGGGTAACCGCGCGGATCGAGAGAGCCGGAGCCTTTGAACGAAATTCCGAGATATTGCTTATCTCTTGTAGCTTTACCTGTCTCCAACTCAAGATAATAAATAATGCCGTCTTCGCCGGCGTACACTACTTCGGTGAGTTCATCCTGCTCTTTTGCCCAATCTTTCATATTCATGATCGCGCGGGTCTCTTTTGGCCATTTGACTATCAGCGGCTGCCCCGTCCACCCGTGGCCTGACCAAACTTCTCCGTCAGGCGCCACGAGAGAAGCTGACTTTACAGTCCAATTTTTTGTGAGCTTTCCTTTTGTTATATCAGCATATCCGTATGAGGCGCTGTCACGGAAATTATTGCCGCGAAAAGCAGTTATGCCGATTATTTCCGCTGCGTAATCGCTCCCGAAACCGAAATCTATCTTTTCCGGAAGCTCATAAGAATCGACGATTTCACCGTGTACCATAATACCGGTCGAAGCTATGAGCAGCTCCGGTCGAGTGGAGTCGGCCGAAGAAGGGTTAAACTCCGGCACAGGCTCGGGAGTCGGCTCCGGCGTCGGTTCCGGAGCAGCCGTCGGCCGTGTTTCCGGTGTTTTTGTTTCTTTAGGAAAGACAGAAGGGAGAATGTCGCCGGTCGGAATCTCCGACCCGGTCGCAATAACCGGGTTGTAATTGCGATAAACAATAATTCCGAGTATAACAGAAAGACAAACCAGTGTTACAGCCTGTAACGGAGCTTTCAGGGAGCTTTTTTTCTTATTGCTCATTTATCGTCCTCCGTTTAACGGCTTTCAACTGAACTGAAGCCAATGGTTTTCTTCCGATTAATAATACGATATGCGTATTGAATCGTCAAGCGACCGAAAGAGCGGCTTATTGCCGATCGACGAATATCGCTCTTGCCGCATACACTCCCGATGCGCCTGCCTGAGCAAGGCCTCGGGTGATTCCCGCGCCGTCGCCCGCGCAGTACAGTCCTTCGATCGAGGTTTGAAGATTGTCATTCAGTTCGGGACGCGCGGAATAGAATTTTGCTTCCACACCGTAAAACAATGTGTGCTCCGAAGCAAAACCCGGAGTGACCCTGTCCAAAGCGTAAGTCATTTCAATAATGCTTTTCATCGTATTATAGGGAAGAACAAGCCCGAGGTCACCCGGCACAGCCTCTTTGAGCGTGGGTTCCAAAAAGCCCTCGGCTATGCGTTTTTCCGTTGATCGTCTGCCGCGCAAGATGTCGCCGAATTTCTGTATTATCAAACCGCCGTCCGTGATGTCATTGGCGCGTCTGCAAATGTCGCGCGCATATTCGTTGGGTTTGTTGAACGGCCGTGTAAATACGTGAGATACCAATATAGCGAAGTTTGTGTTTTCAGAGCCGAGAGCGGAATCGTAAAATGCGTGACCGTTGGCTGTTATGACCCCGCTGTTGTTTTCGGTAACGACATAGCCTGACGGATTGGAGCAAAAGGTCCGTACCATCGAGCCTGAAGAGGAGTTGAAAATGAGTTTTGCCTCATAAAGGTTTTTATTCAGGTCCCGCATAATAACATTTGAAGTCTCCGCACGCACGCCTATATCGACCTGATTGCAGGTAACGGGAATGCCCCTTTTGGTCAAAAGTCCGGCTAACCAGGCGGAACCGTCACGGCCGGGCGCGATGAGCACGTTTTTGCCGTAAAACTCCCGCCCGTCTTTGACAACTATACCTGATACGCGGGTCTTTGATCCGTCAGATTCGGTCAAAATATCAACTGCCTCGGTTTCAAAAATCATTTCTATCCTTGAGGAAAGGTCCGCATAAAGAGAATTTAAGACCTGTAAATTCATTTCGGTACCCAAATGCCGTACTTTAGCGCGCAAGAGTTTTAACCCGGCGCCGCAGACTTTTTGCTCAATCAGGCTGACGGCGGGATCATCCGGGTCGGTGATTTCCGAAGGCGCCCCGTGCCTGAGATTGATTTCGTCAACATAACGTATGAGTTCGAGGATTTTTGAAGCCGGCATATAATCTCCGAGCCAACCGCCGAATTCCGCTGTAATGTTGAATTTCCCGTCGGAAAAAGCTCCGGCGCCGCCGAAACCGCAAGTGACGGAACAAGCCGGCCGGCATCCGGAATAACCTTGCGCGCTGTCGGACGAGGGACACATTTTTGCTTTTTTACTGTTTATCGGGCATTTTCGGTTTTCGATATTGCGGCCTCGGTCTATCATGAGGATTTTGGCTGAGGGCGAAAGAACAGCGGCTTCCCAAGCGGCGAAAATGCCGCAAGGTCCCGCGCCGGCAATGATCAAGTCATAAGTCATGATACTACTCCTTTACCTCATAAGATTATATTCAAGCAGAAATCCGCGACGGAAAAATTGTGAAAATGCGACGGTTAGTTTCGCTTTGTCCGAACAAATAAATTATCCGACAAGCTCTGCTTCAGCCTGCCGGATTCTTGTGACGCATCTTCTGAAATAAAGGGCGCCGCCGATCGTTTCAGATGGGGAAGCTTGGAGCTTCCGGCCGGGATTGAACCGGCTACCTCGTCCTTACCAAGGACGCGCTCTGCCGTTTGAGCTACGGAAGCAAATCCGGATTTACAACAGGATATTATTATATTTTTATTTGACTGTCAAGCGTTTTTGCCGGTGCCGGATATTCCGAAACGCTTGAAAGCCTGATAGTAAAGTGTTAGAATAAACATGCAGCTCATTATGAAAGGAAAGCTCCGGAATGAAACGAATAATGTGTTATTTCATACCGTCCGTTTTATTAATATCCGTTTTGTTTTTATTCTGCATCATTCCGTCCGCCGGCGCAGATAATGACGCCACTTTCATTGCCGTTAACGAGATATTGCTGCATTTGAATTACGAACCTTATATTTCGGGCGGAACGGTATATATACCTTATTGGGTGTTCCCGAATTATTTTAAGCTCTATTACACTTATTTTAACGAAAGCGCGACCGCTTTGCTGTATACGGCCGAAAAGCAAATATATTTCGATATGCGTACAGGCAATACATACGATGCAGATTCAAATTATTATCCCGCAAGCGCTGTTTTTTTCAGGGGACAGGTTTATTTGCCCGCAGCCTTCGCTGCCGGCCAATTCGGTTTGATATACTCACATATACGCGGCAGCGGATACGGTGATATAGTCAGGCTTAAAGACAGTTCTGCCATTCTGACGGACAGTGAGTTTATTAACGCGGCGGAATCGCTTATGCGTTCTCGTTACAGCGCATACACAAATGCAACGACCCCGACACGAAGGCCGGAGATTCCTCCTCCCGTCAATTCCGGCGAAGACTCCGTTCGCGAAGGAACGTCTGTTTATATTAGTTTTACAGGTTTACCCGGGGAGAATCTTCTCAACATCTTATCCTCAAGAGATATCAAAGCTTGTTTCTTTTTAACAGCCGACGAGGTTTCGGAAGACCCGTCGATCATGCGGCAGATCGTTAATTCAGGGCACAGGACGGGAGCGGCCTGCGGTGAAAACGTCTATGAAGACTACCGCCGGATCTCGTCTTTGATTTTTGAGGCGGCCCGAGAAAAGACATTGTTCATTACATCGCAACCTGAATACCGCGAAAACTGTCTCGCGGCAGCAGAAGAATATTCGCTTGTTTATTTTGATTATGATTCCATATCGACAGCGGTACAAAGCGGCGCCGCTTTATCTGCTTTTGTAAGCGAGATTTCGGGAAACAACAGCAACAGAACGGATATCAGACTGGACATCGACGATGATACTCCTGTGGTACTGCCGGTCTTGCTTTCCTATTTGCTGCAAAATAATTTTGATATCCGCGAAGTCAGAGAAACCGGCAGATGACGTATAGGTTTTTTCACTGCCGGCGTATCAATGCAGTTTTGATGACGGATATTTGTGATGGGTGATCGGTTGAGAATTAAAGGATTGATTTTGGCGGCCGGGCTTTCCTCTCGCATGGAATCATTTAAGCCGCTTATGGAAATTAACGGGTTCCCGATGATACAAATGACAGTGCAGAGCTTAAAAAACGCAGGAATAGAAGATATTTGCGTTGTGACCGGTAAACGCAGCTTTGATGTTGCCCGAATAGTTGAAGGATTGGGAGCTGACACTGTTAATAACGATAATTACCGGGAAACGGATATGTTTGAATCGGTAAAAATCGGAATAAAGCATACGGCAGCCGGTTCGGACGCGTTATTGCTTCTGCCGGGAGATATGCCGCTTGTATCTCCGAAAACGATCAAACAAATCATCTCCGGCGGCAAAAAAAACGACCATGTTGTTTATCCTTCATATAGAGGTAAGCGCGGACATCCTCCTTTGATAAAAGATGTTTGTTACGATACGGTGGTTAATTACAACGGAGAAGGAGGTCTGCGAGAGGCGCTCTGCGGACTGAAAGGGAGTAACGTGCATGTTGACGATGCCGCCGTTGTTTCGGACGCTGATATGAAGGCTGAATTTGACGTCGTTTGTAAAACGGCGCGCGAGCGGCGGGGAATTTCAATGTGTATATGCGAAGAATTGTATGAAGAAGCAGCCCTGCCCGAGCATATCAGAAATCATTGCAGAGCCGTAGCCGGTTTATCGCGCCTCATGGCACAGCGTCTGATAATGAACGGATATTTCCTTGACACGGAGCTTTGCGCAAGCGGCGGTGCGCTTCATGACATAACAAAACTTGATGAACCGCATGAACAAAGCGGCGCGTGCTTTTTGCGTGATCGCGGTTATGAAGCTTTAGCTCGTATCGTGGAAGCTCATACAGGCTTTAAAAATGATACGGAACCGGAATTTGACGAAAAAACCATTGTCAGCCTTGCCGACAAACTCATTAAGGATACAAAACCTGTTACCGTAAGACAAAGATATGATCCGGTACTGAAAAGCATTTCAGAGGACGCTGAGCTCCGGGCAGCCGTAATGAGGAATGTCAAAATATTTAACGTTCTTGCGGAGCGATTTCAAAGAATTACCGGAATCGCTCCGGAAAAACTTGCCTGACGCTCCGTCAATATTTCCCCAAACGGTTATTTTCAACGGTTGTTTTTTTATGTGTATTTGCCATTGACGCGGTTTTTTGCCGGTGATAAAATAAATTTTGTATAAATATGACGGGTTGTCCGCAGTATTATAAACGACGATTCGAATATACGGGTCCTGAGAACGGAGGGCCGGCTCTGAAACAAATCACTGTTTTCATCGGAAACTCCGGAAGCGGAAAAACGGAACTGGCAATAAATTTTGCGCTTTCATATGCCGAGCGAGGCAGCACGCAATTAATCGATCTTGATCTCTTGAATCCGTATTTCAGGCTTTCCGAACGTCGGGAGACGGTTCAAAATGCAGGAATAGACCTTGTTGCGCCGAATAATGCGTCCGGGAATGTTGAGAGCATGTCTCTTTCGCCGCGCGTGAATTCAGCGTTTGATTTTAAAAGGGACAACGTAATTTTTGACGTAGGCGGCGACCCTGCCGGCACAATGGCGATAGGCCGATATCGCAGAAAATTTGAAGAATTTACAGGCAGACTTGAGGTCCTTTATACTGTTAATATAAGGCGTCCTATGACGGATACCCGGGAAAAGATCATTTCCCTGATGACAAGGCTGCAAGAAGTTTCCGGGCTTGGATTTACGGGTCTTGTCAATAACGCAAATCTCGCCGGAGAGACGACGCCGGTCGATTTGTTTGAAGGATACGAGATATTGCGCCGTGTATCGGAGGAAACGGGTGTTTTGACGGCATATACGACCGGTTGCCGGCAGGTGCTTGAAGAGTTTTTAAAAAGAGAACCGGACAAACGCTTTGTCGGAATGCCGAAAGAAATTAAGATTTATATGCACAGGGACTGGCATAATTTTACGGAAACATTGAAAGGGAGCAAAAAGACAAATGGTCAGGATAACTGTTGACGACAACTTATGCAAAGGCTGCGGGCTGTGCGCGAGAAACTGTCCGAAAAAAATAATTGATATTTCGAAAACTGTATTAAACGCAAAGGGATACCGGCCGGCTGAAATTACAGATACAGACGCCTGTATTGCTTGCGCGGCGTGCGCTCGCACTTGTCCGGACATTGCGATACGCATTGAGAAAGATTAGGAGGTCTGTCGTGTCAAAGGTGTTGATGAAAGGCAATGAGGCTATGGCCGAAGCCGCGATAAGAGCGGGTTGCCGCTTTTTTTTCGGATATCCCATTACTCCGCAAAATGAAGTTCCGGAATATATGTCTGCCCGCATGCCGCAAGTCGGCGGATGTTTTATACAGTCAGAAAGTGAAATAGCCGCAATAAACATGGTTTACGGCGCCGCCGGCGCCGGAGTCCGGGCCATGACAAGCTCTTCAAGTCCCGGCATAAGCCTTAAACAGGAAGGGATATCATATTTGGCGGCGGCTGAATTGCCGTGTGTGATCGCAAATATGATGCGCGGAGGTCCGGGGTTGGGCGGCATACAGGCGACTCAGGGTGATTACGCGCAGGCCGTTAAGGGCGGAGGCCACGGAGACTACCGAATGATCGTCTTTGCGCCCGCGTCAGTGCAGGAAGTTGTTGACCTTACAAGCATTGCGTTTGAGCTTGCCGATAAGTACCGTATGCCGGCCATGATACTTGCCGACGGAATAATAGGCCAGATGATGGAACCTGTTGAATTTCCGGAAATGAAGGAATATATATTCGATGTTGAAAAAAAACCCTGGGCCGCCGTGGGGTGGAAACCGGGAGACAAAAAAGAACGCGCCGTGATAAATTCTCTGTATATTGAAGTTGACGAGATGCATGAACTGAACCTGAGACTGCAAGCCCGTTACAAAGAGATCAAGGAAAATGAAGTCCGATGTGAACTCTTTATGACTGACGACGCGCAAATTATTATATGCGCTTACGGTACAGTCGCAAGGATTTGCAAGGCAGCGGTCGAAGACCTCAGAGAAGAAGGCGTTAAGGTCGGGCTGCTTCGCCCGGTAACTGTATTTCCGTTCCCCGAAAAGCAAATCAAAAAACTGGCGGCCGGACCGGACTTAAAAGCCTTTGTATCCGTAGAGCTGTCGGCAGGGCAGATGTGTGAAGATGTTCGGCTTGCCGTGAACGGAAAAAAGGAAGTTGATTTTTTGGGAAATGCAGGCAGTAAGCTTCCGTCTCAAGATGAAATAAAAGACTTGATCCGGCGCAAAGCGGAGGGAAAAACATGAAAACTGTATTTGCAAAGACAGGTATGCTGAGAGACGCGGAATTTCATTACTGCCCCGGCTGCACACACGGAGTTATACACCGGTTGGTTGCGGAAGTTATTGAAGAAGCCGGTTTGCAGCCTCAGGCTGTCGGCGTTGCGCCGGTCGGCTGCGCCGTCTACGCTTATAAATATTTTAATTGCGATATGTACGAGGCTTCGCACGGTCGCGCTCCTGCTGTTGCCACGGGTATCAAGCGCGCGCGACCGGACGCCTGTGTTTTCACGTATCAGGGAGACGGCGATCTTGCTTCCATAGGCACGGCTGAAATAATACACGCCGCGCACAGGGGAGAGAACATAACGGCCGTATTTGTCAATAACGCCATATACGGCATGACCGGAGGCCAAATGGCGCCGACAACGCTGATCGGCCAAAAAACGACCACGTCTCCGTACGGCCGTGACAAAGACAGTTGCGGGAGCCCCCTGCGTATGGCCGAAATGCTGGCGACGATAGAAGGCAGCGGATATATTGAGCGTGTGTCTTTGAATAACAACGCGAATATAATAAAAGCAAAAAACGGCTTCAAAAAAGCCTTTGAGTGTCAGATGTCCCGCAAGGGTTTTTCCATGATCGAAATACTGTCAACATGCCCCACAAATTGGGGACTTGATCCGACGCAATCCATGGAGTGGCTTGAGCAAAATATGATCCCTTATTATCCGCTCGGGGTTTTCAAGGAGGCGAAATGATATGCTTGAACAGAATCTGTTTGCGGGTTTCGGCGGACAAGGGATGCTGCTCATAGGAAATTTTTTGGCGCAGGCCGGTATGAAAGAGGGAAAACATGTGTCGTGGCTGCCGTCTTACGGGCCGGAAATGCGCGGCGGAACGGCAAATTGTTCGGTGGTCATATCCGATAAACCTATAGCCTCTCCGGTCATTACAAAGGCGACATGCGTAATCGCCATGAACCGCCCGTCTTTAGAAAAATTTGAAAGCGCGGTTCGTCCCGGCGGACTTTTGATCGTGAACAGCAGCCTTATTGACATAAAGTCGACGCGCAAAGACATAGATGTACTGTATATTCCGGCGAACGAAACGGCGGAAAAGACAGGCAGCGTCAAAGCGGCAAATTTAGTCGTATTGGGAGCTTGTATAGGAAGAACAAAATGCGTCTCTCCCGAAAGCATTACAGAAGCCATTAAGGAGAAACTCGGTGAGAAAAAAGCAAAACTGGCGGACATTAACAAAGCGGCTTTAAACGCCGGCATAGAAATGGCGGCTCGGTAACAAGGGCCTGAATGAACGGATAAAAAGATGCAGATGTACAAAAATCGCTGTATTATTTGTTTCAGCTGATGCAACAGGAGTGAAGTGGGGGTTGACTACCACGGCAAAAACTTAAAAGCTCCGCGCCCTACAGAGGGTGCGGAGCTTTTTTCTGCTGAGATAATTATTTACCTGCATTGTACTTTAACAACTCAATTATAACATTATCGAGCAGCCCTTGATGTTGGCAGAAGTCAACAGGAAATCTGCGTTCTTTCAACAGGCCTTAGTTTTGACGAAAAAATCAGCGATATATCAAACCTATCTCAAGTCACTGACCTGAGAACATTGACGCTACCTTAAGCCCTGCATTATCTAAAACATATTGCTTGATTTCATCATAGGTCGCTTTGCTTTCTGATGTTGTCAAATCCATCTCGTCAAGGTCGATTTTTACCTCTGTATATGCAGTGGATTTTAGTTTGGACAATAATACGACCGTCTCGACATGCTCTGTGCCGGGGAACATGTCGACGGCCGCGGCGCTGTCGGGAAAATAACCGAAACCGCAAAAGATCTTCAAATCACGAGCAAGAGTTCCCGGATCGCATGACACATATATTATCTGCGGCGGACCGATTTCGGCGATAGTATCGATGACACCGGCTGCAAGACCCTTCCTGGGAGGGTCGACGATTATCAAATCGGGGTTGACTTCACGGATTTGCAATAATTTTGCGGCTTCAAGAGCGTCGGAACAAATGAATTCTGCATTTCTTATTTTGTTGGCAACTGCATTTTTTTCGGCGTTAATAACGGCTTTTTTGACCGTATCGGCGCCGATGACGCGTTTTGCTGTTTTCGCGACTATCAGAGATATAGCTCCGGCTCCGCAATAAAGATCCAAAACCGTTTTTTCTTCCGGTTTTGCGTATTCGACGATTTTTTCAAAGAGCTTTTGCGCCTGTTCCGGATTCACTTGAAAAAATGAAACGGGAGACAGTTCAAAAATCAGGCCGCATAATTCTTCCTTAATAGTGTCTATGCCGGAAAGCGTAAAAAAATCGCCCGATAAAACAGTATTTCCCGGCGATTTGTTTATGTTCAGAACGACGCCGGTGAGTTCCGGGCAGCTTGATGCGAGCGCGGAGACGAGAGCCCGGGATTTCTTTGTTTCTATTTTGCTTGCCGTAACGATACAGCATACCGCTTCCCCGGTATAATAAGCTCGGCGGAGAAATATTCTTCTGACACAGCCTTTACAGTCGATCTCATTATAAGCTTGCACAGAATTCTCCCTCATCCATTTGAGGACCGTGTCAGCCGCCCGGTCAAACAGTTCGGGCTGCATTATGCAGCGGCTGACAGGAACGATGTCATGGCTGCGCCTGCGATAGAACCCGCGAACAGGCTCGCCCTGTTTTTCGCCGACAGCGTATATTACTTTACTGCGGCATGAAAAACGATTCTCCGCGCCCGATATTTCTGTAATTTTGAAGTCAAGTCCGCCTATATGTCTGAAAGCGTCGTTTACACGATTGATTTTTAACCGCAGTTCTTCGGTATAGGTCATGTGTAAGAGGCTGCAGCCTCCGCATGAGACAAAATGCGGACAAGCCGGCTCAATGCGGCATGAGGAAGGAGATATCAGGGTTTCGCCACGCGCTAAGGCCATCCGGTCTGTCGCCTTGATTATTTTTATCTTCCAAATTTCACCGTCCAGAGCGCCTTTGACAAAAACCGCTCTGCTGCCGATACGACATACGCCGGCCCCATCGGATGAGTAGCCGCCGATCGCAGCGGTATAGGTTTGGTTTTTTATGATTTCTTCCATTCGGACCTCCTCGCGGCGCGGAAATTTTACCATATATGATAAATGTCGGCAAGCATCTTTAAATCATTTCATCTGTATGATATACTTTGTTTGCAAACAGAAAAACAGTTGATTTTTATCATCCGCAAACAATGTATTAAGAAGCTTATCCGTTAACAGGAGATCGCAATGAACAGCATACGCAATATTATCGCAGTTGCCGTTGTTTTCGCGGCGGCGGTCGCAGCGCTTATTTTGTGGGGTGCGGGCTCGGAAAAACCGGAAGAAAGCGCGAATACCTTATTGCCGCACATAACCGCAGTGCCGCCTTCACCGGCGGGCGCTCCTTCTTTAAGTCCGCCTGAAAATAACGAAGTACCTGCGACGCCGGAGCCGGAGCCGAAGCTGGCTTCAGTGAATTTGGCTTTCGCGGGAGATATAGTTATGCACCCCGGACTCAGTACTGACGCGCTTAAGGACGGAAAATATGATTACAGTTTTCTCTTTAAGGACATCAGCGGATATTTGAGAAGAGCCGACTCTTCCGCGGCGACTCTTAAAGGGACCTTCCCCGGCGAAACCACATATACCGGATATCCGCTGATCAAAGCACCTGACGCAATGGCAAAAGGTATCAAAGAAGCGGGCGTCGATATTTTATCAACAGCCGCAAAAAACAGTTTCGACAGCCGTCTGCACGGTGTAAGGCGAACTCTTGAAGTGCTTGAGGATGCAGGAATACTGACAGTCGGAACAAGCAAAAATCAAGAGGAACTTAACGCGAAACGCGGTATGAGAATCATCGACGTTAACGGCATATACATTGCGTATATAGCTTATACTTGCGTTACCGGAGAAATAGATTATTCTGCCGAGCCTTTTTCGGTCAATTTGGTTTTTGACGCTGCAACCGGCACATACGACTACGACAGGATGGAAAAGGATATTGATTTTGCCCGCGAAGCAGGCGCGGATTTGACCGTTGTATTCATCCAATGGGGAAATGAATACTATACTTCAGCGGCAAAATACCAAGTCGAGCTGTCGGATTTTCTTTTTGTTCGCGGAGCGGACATAATAATCGGCGGCCATCCCTTTGTACCGCAGCCGATGGAAATGCGGCGTATAACGGATAAATACGGTACAGGCAAAACCGGATTTATTTGTTATTCGCTCGGGAATATGGCGTCTTGCTATACCGATGAATTCACAAATCTGACCGCGATTCTGAATATCAATGCGGAGAAAAATTTCGATACCGGTGAAACTTATATTACCGACGTTGCTTATGTCCCTCTGTTTATGTCTGATTTGAACGCTTATAACATTACCGGCGCTGACGGGAGATACAAACTGTGGGATATTCACGCAGCCATTGACGACTATGAGTCTGAAAAAGATCCGGGTATTATCAGCGAAAGACTGTATGAAGCCATGGTGAAGGGTTTGTCGGATATACACGGTATTTTCGGAGAAGAATATGATTTCGCTGTAAAAAACACAGTGGAAGAACTAAAATGAGAAAACTGCTCGAGTTATTTTTTGCTTTTGCCAAGGTCAGCGTCGGAAGTTTCGGCGGAGGTTACGCCATGCTCCCGCTGCTTCAACGTGAGATCGCCGAGAAAAAAAGATGGACTACCGAGGAAGAACTGGCGGATTATTATGCTTTGAGCCAGTGTACGCCCGGCGCGATTGCCGTAAATACGGCGACATATGTCGGGAAAAAGCAAAAAGGCGTTCCCGGAGGGATATCGGCAACGTTGGGAGTAGTGTTTCCTTCGGTTTTGATAATAACCGCGACAGCTGCGCTTTTGAAAAATCTTTCCGCGATCCCGGTCGTACAAGATGCTTTTGCCGGCGTCAGAGCTTGCGTATGCGTGCTGATCCTGAATACTGTCATAAAACTTTTCAAAAGCTCGGTAAAAGACAAATCTGCGTTTGTAATATTTTTACTGGTACTGTCGGGAGCGATATTCATACCTGTTTCGCCTGTTTGCTATATACCTGCGGCCGCTTTGGCAGGTATTGCGATCAAGAGTGTAAAGGCGCGTCGGAAATGATATATTTGCGTCTGTTTTTTGAATTCTTTAAGGCGGGGCTGTTCGCCATAGGCGGAGGACTTGCCACATTACCTTTTATTTACGATATGTCGGACAGACTCGAGTGGATCACTGCTGCAGAAATTGCTGATATGATAGCCGTGTCCGAAACCGTTCCCGGACCTTTCGGCGCAAATATGTCCGTATATACCGGTTATTTGACCGGCGGCGCCGGCGGCGCTATCGCTTCTGTATTGGGACTTATTGCGCCGTCTGTTATAGTGATTCTCATTGTTTCGATGGTATTGGATAAGTTCAGAAACAGTTCGGGCACAGAAGCTGCTTTTTACGGTCTGCGTCCTGCTTCCGCGGCTCTCATATCGTCGGTTTGTTTGTTGCTGATCATTCAAGCGCTGACTATCCCGCCCGAATACAGAGCCGCGAACCGGATATCGGATATGTTTGAGTGGAAATATGTATTTTTTGCGGGTTTTATTCTTTTGTTGACAAATATGAGACATATAAAAAAACTGCACCCGGTGTTTTTTATAGCGTTTTCGGCGGTCGTCGGGATAGTTTTCGGCAGAATGGGCATTTGAGTGCCGAAAAACAACAGGGTCGCTGCCCGTGAAAGGAAGACGAATGATATGGCGGAACGAACGATGACTGTTGACGAAGCGGAGCATATAGTCAGCATATTCGGTTCTTTTGATCGCAATCTGCGGATTATTGAGTCCGAAACAGGAGCTAAGGTCACTAACCGCGACTCTGAGCTTAAAATAACCGGAGAGGCAAAGAATGTGCTTCTCGCGGAAAAGTCTATAGAAGGTCTCCTGACTTTAGCGGCTAAAGGGGAGAGTATCGATCCGCAAATAGTCAGTTATGTGATCAATATGATTTCCGAGGGAAAAGAATCGAAAATCAGCCGCTTAGCCGGGGATATCATCTGTGTGACCGCGAAAGGCAAACCGATAAAAGCAAAGACTCTCGGGCAAAAAGCATATACGGAAGCCATGATGAAAAACACCGTTACTGTCGCCGTAGGGCCTGCCGGCACCGGAAAAACCTATTTGGCGGTTGCTGCCGCCGTTGCGGCTTTCAAAGGGAAAAAAGTCAGCCGAATAATCCTGACAAGACCGGCTATCGAAGCCGGTGAGAGGCTCGGTTTCCTCCCGGGCGATCTTCACAGCAAAGTAGACCCTTATCTCAGGCCGCTGTACGACGCATTGTTCGATATGTTGGGAGCTGAAACATACAACAAATATTTGGAACACGGCAGTATTGAAGTGGCTCCTTTAGCTTATATGCGAGGCAGGACGCTTGACGACAGCTTTATTATACTGGATGAAGCTCAAAATACATCAAGGGAACAAATGAAAATGTTCTTGACCCGGATAGGCTTCGGCTCTATAGCCGTTATTACCGGTGATGTCACGCAGACTGATCTTCCTCCGGAAAAAGTGAGCGGATTGAAAGACGCCTTAAAAATATTGGTCGGGATAGATGATATTGCATTATGCAGGCTTACGGGGGCTGATGTGGTGCGGCACGCTTTGGTCCAAAAGATAATAGAAGCCTACGGCAAATCTGAGGAAAAGAGTAAAGTCGTGCGAAAAGCGACCGGGAGAAAAACAAAATGAGCCACAAAATATACTTTGTTTACACCCGCGCGGGGTTCGGTGTATTCAAAACAAAAAAAACCGCAAAGCACGCTATATTAACAGCTCTGCTTGAAAATGCCGTTACGGAACCTTCGGAAATATCTGTGCTTTTTACGGATAACGCCGGGATACGCAGACTTAATAAAGAGTTTCGCGGCGAAGACAAATCTACGGACGTTTTATCATTCCCGCGCTTTGAATTGAAGCCCGGGGCTTTTGACACAGCGGATTGCGCTAAAGAACAGGGAAGCGGAAGGATAGCTCTCGGGGATATAGCGGTTTCTCTCGATATGGTCAGATCGCAGGCCAAGCAAATAGGCCACGGCACGCAAAAAGAACTCTCATATCTGATCGTGCATTCCGTATTGCATCTTTTGGGATATGATCATACGGATGAGGGGGAAGGAAAACGTCAAATGCGCGAGGCGGAAGAGAGAATAATGCAAAAACTTGATTTATGAATATGTATTGCAGTAATAAGCGGAGGAAATATAATGATCTGTAAAACAGCCGTGATCGCGGTAACCGGTCCTCCGAATGCGGGAAAATCAACTCTTGTTAATACACTTGTCGGAGAAAAGGTGGCGATAGTAACTCCCAAACCGCAGACGACGAGGACACGGATAATGGGAGTGGCCAATACAGATGAGACACAGTTTGTTTTGATCGACACTCCGGGATTCCATAAAGCGCGTACCGTTTTGGGAGAATATATGCTCAGTGTCGTAAGAAGGAGCATTACCGGAGCGGACGGCGTTGTTTTTCTTATTGAACCCGGCACAGAACCCGGAGAACGTGAAAAAGAACTCATTGTTAAAATTTCGGAAAGCAAGATCCCCTGTGTATTGGCTGTTAACAAAATTGATACCGTTCGGAAAGAAGCGTTGTTGCCGGTAATAGAGTCGTATTCCGCTATATATGAGTGGAGCGCTGTAGTGCCGATATCGGCGAAAAGGAAAGACGGTATCGACGTATTGAAAAGTGAACTTGAAAAATTTGCCGAAGAAGGACCGCCTTTATTTCCGGACGGTATGATAACCGATCAGCCGGAAAGCCGGTTGTTTGCCGAGATCCTTCGTGAAAAGCTTCTGTATTGCCTTGATAAGGAAGTGCCGCACGGGATAGCGACAGAGATTTCCGGGTTTTCGGAACGCGAAAACGGGATCATTGATTTAAGCATAATGATTTACTGTGAAAAACGAAGCCATAAAGGAATCATTATCGGAAAAAACGGCGCTGTATTAAAAAGGGCGGGTGAACTCGCGCGCTGCGAAATAGAGTCATTTACAGGAGCGAAAGTATTTCTGCAGACTCATGTAAAGGTCAAAGAAAACTGGCGTGACAGCAAAACGATTTTGCGAAGTTTCGGTTTTGGAGAATGAGTCCGGACGCGAGGGTTGCGTAATGTTTCTGAACACACGAGCCCTTATATTGAGGGAAGTAAAATTTAAAGAAGCGGACAAGATGCTCACCGTACTTACCGAAGATGAAGGCAAGCTCAGCGTATGCGCCAAAGGCGCTTTGCGAAAGGGCAGCAAATTCGCCGCAGCCACTGAGTTTTTGACTTTTTCGGAGGTGACCCTTTTCGGGAATAAGGGCCGATGGCAGTTGAATGAAGCCGTTACGACGGAGCAATTTCTCGGGTTGCGCGAAGATTTGTCATATTTGGCTCTCGGCTCATATTTTGCCGAAATGCTCGATTCGGCTGCCGATGAAGACAGCCCCGGTGTCGAAATACTGAATTTGGGCCTAAACAGTTTGTTTGCGTTGAGCAGAAAACTCTATGAGCCGGGGCATATAAAAGCCGTGTTTGAAATGCGGCTCATGTGCCTGTCAGGTTACGAGCCTTTTTTGGAAGGTTGCTCAGTATGCGGAGAAAAAATGTCAACTGAACTTCATTTTTCTGCGGACGGAGGAGGTCTCAGGTGCAAGACTTGCCTGCGTGAAACAGGAGAAAGAGTATTGCCGATTTGCGACGCTTCGCTTAATGCTTTAAGGTATATCGTATATTCCGAACCGAAGAAGGTTTTTTCTTTTTTTATTGAAGGGGAAGCAAAGACTCGGATGCATTCCCTTTGCGAAGCATATGCGCTCGCCCAGTCGGAGCGTATGTTTGATACTTTAAAATATTGGAAATCAGTAAAATAAAGAAAAACGCATTATTACCGCCGGATACCGTTTCCGGCGCGGAACGGAGGATACGCCGGTTATGAGTGAAAGCAGATCAGACCTTTATAAAAAATCTGCCGGTATTTTGGAACTGCATTCCGTTCTGAATATGCTCGCAGCGGAAGCGGTTTGCGAACCGGCGAAAGAAAAAGCTTTGTTATTGTTCCCCGGCGGCGAAATATCAGAAGCGGCGGAGAGGCAAAAAGAGACGACCGCTGCAAAAATGATGCTTGATATCAAAGGAAGTCCCGCTTTTACCGGAATAAAAGATATACGCCCGGCCTTGGGAAGGGCCGGCTTGGGCGGTGTTTTAAGTATACGCGAGTTGCTTGACACGGCTGCAGTGCTGAATGCGGCGAGAACGGCAAAATCGTATGCCGAAGGCGACAAGAGCGCCGGAAACACATTGGATTTTCTTTTTGCTTCTTTGACGACAAACAAATTTTTAGAAGAAAAAATAATCAAATCCTTGCCGGGAGAGGATGAAGTAGCGGATTCCGCAAGCGCTGAACTATCGGATATCAGACGGTATATGCGCGCCGCCAATGTAAAAGCGCGTGATGCGCTGCAAAAAATAATAACTTCGCCGGCATACACGAAAGCACTTCAGGAACCTATTATTACTACGCGCTCGGAACGGTATGTGGTTCCGGTTAAAGCGGAATACAAAAATATTGTACCGGGATTGGTACATGATGTTTCCGCGTCCGGGGCGACACTGTTTATTGAACCTATGGCCGCAGTTAAGGCAAATAATGAATTGCGTGAACTTCTTGTCAGGGAAAAAAGGGAAATTGAAAGAATACTTATGGAGCTTTCATCGGACTGCGCTGAAAAAGCGGATGATTTGACGCGTGATTTCAACTTGCTCGTCGCATTGGACGTCGTCTTTGCCAAAGCTAAACTCAGCGCAAAACTTCGTTGTATCGAACCGGAGCTCTCCGGCAGTGTTTTAAAATTAATAAAAGCGAGACATCCCTTGTTAGACCCCGCCGCTGCCGTACCGACAGACACGGAATTGGGCGGGGAATATGATACATTGGTCATTACCGGACCGAATACGGGAGGTAAAACCGTTGTTCTCAAAACAATGGGGCTCCTCTGCCTTATGGCGCTTTGCGGATTGCATATTCCGGCGGAAACCGGCAGCAGCATTCCGGTATATAAAGGAGTTTTTGCCGATATCGGCGATGAGCAGAGCATCGAACAGTCATTATCTACGTTTTCATCACATATGACGAATATCGTACGGATACTGAAAGAAAACTCCGGAAACTGCCTCCTCTTGTTTGATGAATTGGGCGCCGGGACAGATCCTGCGGAGGGAGCGGCGCTTGCTGTCGCCGTAATTGAGCAAGCCCGCAGCGCAGGAGCTTATATAGCGGCGACTACGCACTACGGAGAGCTCAAAATATATGCATCGACCGCTCAGGGAGTTCAAAACGCCTCATGCGAGTTCGATGCGGAAACTCTCAAACCGACATACAGATTGCTTATGGGGATACCGGGCAAATCAAACGCCTTTGCGATTTCCGAGAGGTTGGGCCTGCCGAAGAAGATAATCGAAGACGCTGCAAGCCGCCTCAGCGCTGAAACTGTAGGATTTGAAGACCTGATGGAAAAACTTGAGCATCAGAGGCGAAAGATGGATGAAGACGCGCTTGAAACAGAAAAAAAACTGATCGAAGCAAAAGAAAATGCAAACGCGGCTGAACAATTCCGGGCAGAAATGGCTGAAAAATTGAAAAAGACCCGTGAGGAGGCTTGCAGAGAAGCAGCTGAGATACTGAATGACGCCCGAACAGAAGCGGAATATGTTTTTAAGGAACTTGACAATATGCGAAAACATCATGCAGAAGAGGAGGATCATAACCGCGTCAATGAGGCTCGCGCCGGCCTTCTGAGAAGACTGAATTCAGCGGAGGACAGACATTCTCTCTTGAGTGAAGTAAAAGCGCCGGGGAAAAAATCCGCCCGTCCGCTGAAAGCGGGCGATACAGCTGAGATCGTCTCGATGGGTATTAAAGCGACTGTGCTGTCAGTTTCCGGTGACGGAACCGTTGATCTCAGGGCGGGCATTATTAATCTTTCTCTGAAAGAGGATGAGTTGTTCCTTATTGAAGACCGAAGCGAAGCCGCTGCAGACAAAAACACGCCCCGAAATAACGCGCGGTTTTTGAACGACGCTTACCCGGCTGAGATAGATATGCGCGGAATGACCTCGGATGAAGCTATCCCGCTCATGGAGCGATTTATCGACAATGCGGTTTTGGGAAAACTTAATACGATTACAGTGATACACGGAAAAGGTACCGGGGCGCTGAGAAAAGCCGTGCAAAAAGCGCTTAAAACTAACTCGCAGGTCAAAAATTTCAGAGCCGGGCGCTACGGTGAAGGCGAAACAGGAGTTACGGTGGTTGAACTGAATTAAAGTATTAACGCAAGCCGCGGCTGCAAATGTGCAAAACACCGAAAAACGGAAAAAAACGGAAATTTATTGACGTTAACGGGCGTATTTGATAAAATGCAAATAATCGGGCGATATATCAGAATCGTCAAAGGAGTATAGGCTATGATTACCAAAGAAGCGGTCATTAACAATCAAGTCGGGCTTCACGCCAGACCCGCGACTTTCTTTATCCAAAAAGCCAATGAATTTAAAAGCAGCATTTGGATAGAAAAAGACGACCGGAAGGTAAACGCCAAGAGTCTGCTCGGCGTTTTGTCTTTGGGGATAGTTAAAGGTACGACAATAAAAATAATTGCCGACGGGTCGGATGAGAATAACGCCGCGCAAACTCTGATCGATCTTATCGCTTCTGACTTTTCGGAATAATCGTCAGCAGACTTAACAGGTAAAGGGCGTGTATATATGCACGCTCTTTTTTTTGACAAATCCCCGCCGGCCGGAAAAAATACAGCAGTGATCGGGTGAGCTTTTATGAACACTCCTGAGGATCTACGCGAAAAAGCCAATAAACTTCCCTCGGCACCGGGAGTGTATTTAATGAAAAATACCTCGGGAGAGGTAATTTATGTCGGGAAAGCAAAAAGACTTAAACATCGGGTCTCCGGTTATTTTCACGGCGAGCATGAAATAAAAACGAAAACCATGATTACAAAAACAACAGATTTTGACGTCATAGTCGCATCCTCAGAGTTGGAAGCGATGGTTTTGGAGAACTCTCTCATAAAAAGGCACAAACCGCGATTCAATATCATGCTCAAGGATGATAAGACCTATCCGTTTATCAGAATCGATATCAAAAGCGATTATCCGAGTTTTACTGTGGCTAATAAGATAAGCGACGACGGTGCGAGATACTTCGGACCGTACGGAAGAAGAAATACCACAAAAGGAATTATTGATTCGGTCAATAAAGCTATGAAACTGCCCGGATGCGGAAAAAAATTCCCGAAAGACTTCGGCAGCGGGAGACCGTGTTTGAATTTCCACATGGGAGTTTGCGCAGCTTATTGCAAAGGAGACAAATCCGCGGAGGATTACAGGCGGACCGTCAGGGAAGCGCTTATGATTTTTGAAGGAAAAATCCGGCAGCTGACGGAAGAACTTGAAGCCGGGATGAATGACGCAGCCGATAGGCTGTTGTTTGAATCGGCGGCGGAAATCAGAGACAGAATAAAAGCAATAAGAGGACTCCGGGATCATCAGCGCGTGACTGCGCTTGTTTTTTCTGATGTCGACGCCGTCGGTTATTATCGAGGCGTTAAATCCTGCATCTCTGTTCTTCACTATACTGCCGGCGAATTGGCCGGTAAAGACAGTGAACTTATTGACGAACCGCTCGAAGAAGACGCTGTTGCAGTGTCGGCATTGGTGCGTCAGTATTATTCAAGTCGCGGCACTGTACCGAAAACAGTATTAATGCCGTGCGAACCGGATGACAGGGAAGCCTTGGAGCAGTTTCTCAACCGTATATCCGACCGAAAAATCAGTGTTGAGATGCCGCTTAAAGGAGAAAAACAAAAACTTGCGGAAGCGGCTGCAGTTAATGCAAAAGAAGAGGCGCTCAGAGAGACAGGTGACGATCAAAGAAGGTCAATGACATTGGAACGGCTGAGAAAGATATTGGACTTAGCTTGTTTTCCCGAAAGAATAGAAGCTTTTGATGTTTCTAACCTCGGGGATTTCGGAATTGTCGCGGCAATGACGGTATTTGTAAACGGGAAGTCAAGAAAACGTGATTACCGGAAATTCAAAATAAAAGAAACAGAAGGGCAAGATGACTGCCGCAGCATGAAAGAAGCTGTTTCAAGACGTTACAGCAACTATTTTGAAGGAAATGAAAAGTTTTCAGAATTACCTCAGCTTCTTTTGATCGACGGAGGCAGGGCTCAAATCCAAGCAGCCGCGGAGGCAGTTGAAAATACGGGACTGAAGATACCGATATTCGGAATGGTCAAAGATGAAAAACATCGAACGAAAGCTCTTATTTCAACAGACGGCCGAGAAACGGGGTTGACGGGGATCCCCGCTGTTTTTTCATTCATCGGGAAAATTCAGGAAGAGACTCATCGTTTTGCCGTCGAATACCACAGAAGCTTAAGAAACTCCGCAATCGGTTCTGTCTTGGACGACATTCCCGGCATCGGTGAGATCAGGCGGAATGACTTGCTGAAGCATTTTAAAACAGTGAAGGCCATACGTTCGGCGAGTTTTGAGGAATTATGCCGAGTTATTCCTAAAAATGCAGCTAAAGCTGTAATTTTACGGTTTCGAGAGCGACCTGAAGTTGCCGGACTGGAAGAAAGGATCGATTGAATATGCGCGTAATAACCGGAAGCGCAAGAGGGCGCAAACTGGCGAAACCCGGGAAAGCGGATCTTCGGCCTACGTCTGATATGGTAAAAGAGGCGATATTCAACATAATACAATTTGATATCGACGGAAAAAGAGTTCTCGATCTTTTTGCGGGAACCGGACAGCTGGGAATAGAAGCGGCAAGCCGGGGAGCTTCATCCGTCACTTTTGTTGACGAAAATAAAGAAGCCGCAAAGCTTATCAAAACCAATCTTGACCGTTGTTGTTTGAGCGGAAAAATAATCTCAGCCGATTCAATGTCATTTTTGAACAACTGCGGGCAATTCGACCTTATATTCATTGATCCGCCTTACGAGGGCGGATTGGCCGTCAGATCTGTTGAAAAAATATTCAAATTTGACATATTATCCGAAAGTGGTATAATTATTTGCGAAACCGGAAGAGAGACTGAATTGCTTTCCGCCGAGGCGCCGTATCCGGCAGGTAAAGAATACATTTACGGAAAAACAAAAGTCACAATCTTTTACGGAGGACAATACGGACTGAATGAAAACAGCCATATATCCGGGAAGCTTTGATCCCATTACACTCGGACACCTTGATATAATTTTACGAGTTGCCTCGGTTTTTGATAAAGTTGTCGTATGCGTGATGGTTAACGCCGGTAAACGGCCGCATTTTACGGAAGAGCAACGTGTCGATATGATAAGGCGTGTGGTTGAGAAATATCCGAAAATAACTGTGGACAGTTCAAGCGGATTATTGGCCGAGTATTCAAAAAAATATGAACAGCCGGTGGTCGTTAAAGGCTTGCGGGCAATGTCGGATTTTGAATCGGAATTTCAAATGGCTCTCATAAATAAAAGGATAAACCCGGATCTTGATACTCTGTTTATGGCGTCAAGCGAAAAATACACCTACCTTTCTTCATCTTTGGTTCGGGAACTGGCTGAGTACGCAGCGGATATAAGTGAATTTGTTCCTGCTGAAATAATCTCCGAAGTGACAAATAAGATGCAGTCCGGAAGGATTACGCGAAGCAAGAATAAGCAAATCCAATATCCCGTTATGACCGAGTAATGCGCGGCTTACGCCGTTCGCCGGGATGAGCGCGACGAAAGGAATTCGTAGTTATGGAAAGTGGAGCCCTTGAACTGCTCGAAATGCTGTATACCATGGTCACTGAAGCGTGGGGAGTACCGCTGGGAAATGAAAAATGCATAATTGAAAGAGACACCGTTTTAAATATACTTGATGAAATCAAAGCGCAGCTGCCGGTGGAACTTGCAGAAGCCAAAAGACTTGTTTTTGCGAAGGATGAATTCATTTCAAACGCGAAAAGAGAAGCCGATTCTATCCGCCGCGTCGCTGAGGAGCAAGCCAGACGTATAGTTGATGATCAGGAAATAGTAAGAATCGCACGATCGCGAAGTAATGAGCTCGTTTCAACGGCGGAAAACAAGTCCAGAGAATTGCAGCGCGCTGCCAACGAATATGTGGATGACGCCCTCCGGCGTACAGAAGAAGCCGTTACAAAAGCGCTTGAAGAAGTTCGCCAATCGCGCATTCGATTTCGAGGCGCGGCAGGGGCTCAGAGGACGCCTCGTTCAGGTAATGCCCCTGACGATGATTATTTCCGCCAATAAACAAAAATCAATATCAGATTTCCGCGCCCGATAACGTTGTTTAACGCGATATCGGGTGTTATTTTGTTTGATTATAATTTAATAATTTAAAGTAATAAATATTTTTCTCCGAATAAAACTGCTGTTTGATGTTGATAAGCCCGGAATAATAAGTCGACATAATACAATATTTTGTTATGAAAATACTAAGTAACACAATAGGTTGATATAAATACTGAGCAAAACAGGTGAACACAGAAAATAAAAAAATATTCAAGAAAAATGTAATGTTTTTCTTGATTTTTTATAAACACCATACTATAATGATGACATCAAAGTGGTGGAAAGTGGCAGTGAATGTATCATATTCCCATAATTGTGTAAGTATGATCCCATAATTGTCATTTGAGGGGAGGCCGGCCGATGACAGGTGAATATCAACATACGCTTGATTCAAAAGGCCGGATATTTTTGCCGGCGAGGTTAAGGGAAGAATTGGGGAGCACTTTTTATGTGACTTTGTCTCCGGAGAAGTGTCTTTCGGCTTACAGCTCGGAAAGCTGGCAGGAATTAACAAAGAAAGTAAACGCATTGCCCTTCATCAGGCAAAGAAGAATGAGACCGATTTTTGCTAATGCAGCGAAATGCGAATTAGACAGCCAAGGCCGGGTGCTGATACCGCAAAACCTCAGAAATTCTGTAGGTTTGGCAAAAGATATTATTATTGTCGGATGCAACAATCACGTTGAGTTTTGGGACAGTGAAAATTGGCGCGTCGTATATGACGCGGAAACTACGCCGGAAAATATTGCGGCGGTAATGGAGGAGTTGGAATTTTGAATGGGAGAGGCAGCGATTGCGATGGAATACAGGCATCAGTCCGTTATGTTAAGAGAATGTACGGACAGCTTGAATATCAGGCCTGACGGTATTTATTTGGACGGGACCCTCGGATGGGGAGGACATTCATTTGAAATAGCAAGACGTTTGGATAAAGGGCGTCTTATAGCGATCGACAGGGACAAGCGAGCGATAGCCGCCGCTAAAAGCAAGCTCGCCGGTGTTGCCTACAAAGTCATTTTCGTGCACGGAAATTTTCGCGACCTCGATAATATTCTTGACAAAGTCGGGTTGGAAAAAGTTGACGGAATGATTTTCGATCTCGGAGTATCTTCACCTCAGCTTTCCGAACCGGAGCGCGGTTTTTCATATTCGGCCGATGCGTTGCTTGATATGAGAATGGATGAAACTGAAAGTCTCACCGCTTGGGGAATTGTTAACCTCTGGCCCGAAGAAAAACTAAAGTTCTTACTCTATGAATACGGAGAGGAACGATATGCGCGTCAAATAGCAAAGGCGATAATCCGCAGACGCCGTATGGCCTCTGTAGACACTACCTCAGAATTGGTAGAAATAATCAAATCAGCCGTGCCGTCGGAAGCGTTGCGAGAAAAACAGCATCCGGCGAAGCGCAGTTTTATGGCGATCAGAATTGCGGTAAACGATGAACTTTCAGCAGTTTCAGCGCTGATGGAAAGAGCGCCAGAGAGACTTAACCCGGGCGGAAGATTAGCTGTGATCAGTTTTCATTCTTTGGAAGACAGAATAGTTAAAACCTCAATAACAGCAAGAGAAAAAGGATGTACATGTCCGAGGGATTTTCCTGTTTGCACCTGCGGATTTAAGCGAACACTGAAATGCATAACAAAAAAACCAATAATACCGAGCAATGAGGAAGTTGAAGTAAACCCTCGATCGCGAAGCGCGAGATTAAGAGTTGCTGAAAAAGTTTAACACTCTTTTTTGCGCTGCGGAACAGCGAAAGGAATGCCATGACTGATAACCTTTATGAAACAGTTAACGGAAAATACACACCTTTCGGAAATCTTGCGTATGATTCTTTGAATCCGGCGGCTGAAGTCGAATTGCCGCGCGAGAAATCAAAAGGCATTTCGTTTCGACCGAAGCGTGAATATGAGAAAAGTATAACGGCGAAAACGTTTTTCCGCCCGAAACAACATGTCGCGCCAACGGCGGTAATCGGCTTTGCCGGCGCCGCTGTTCTTATCGTTTTTCTTCTGATGGCAAGGATACAACTGACAGCTGTTTCAAACGAATCGGCAATTTTGGAAACACAAATCATGCAGCTGAAAACAGAACAGACCCGTCTGCTAATTGAATATGAGTCGGCTTTCAATCCGTCTGAAATTGAGGAATATGCGATGGAGTTTTTGGGAATGCAAAAACCGGGAAGCGATCAGGTCATTTACATAGACGCCGGCGCATCAGATAAAGTTGTAATACCGAAGACGGAAACTTCCGTTTATAACGGCTTTATGTCACGACTCTTTAATTTTATACCGGGTCTTGAAAAATTGTTTTAGATCATAAGGCAGACTGCAGCTGTGAAGGTTTCCTGCTGCCTGTTTGGAGAACACCATGAGCGACGGAAAAAAAACAGAAACAAACTCTTTAAAGCTCAATAAAATGATGATTCGCCGCACACTGTTTCTCTTTATTGTGTGCGGCATAGTTGCTTTTGCGGTATTAGCCGTGAGACTGTACCAATTGCAGATCTCAGAACATGATTATTATGCCGGTCGTTCGATCAGCCAGCAGATAAGGCAAACGACAATAACAGCGGGACGCGGCTCAATTTATGACCGTAACATGAAAATACTGGCAATGAGCGCCGAAGTCGAAACGATATATATCAGCCCGGCCGAAATGAAAATATATAACGAAGATCCGATGCTCGCGGCGCGTGTCCTTTCGGATATACTCGGCGTTGATTATAACAGCATAATCGAAAAAACAATCGACGAAAAATCATGGTACAAAATAATTAAGACCAAAGTCGAAAAAAATGTTGCCGATCAGGTAAGAGAGTTTATCGATGAGTATAATCTTATCGGAGTAAAAATCGGCCCCGACAGCAAGCGCTATTATCCGTACGGCAGCCTTGCTTCACATCTGATTGGATTTGTTGGCGAAGAAAACTACGGACTCGGCGGAGCGGAATTGTATTACAACAGTATGTTGACCGGTACGGACGGTCGAGTTGTCAGGGTACAAAACGCAGCCGGTACCGATATGCTTTTTACGGAATACGAAGATTATTATGCTGCGGAAGATGGTTGTGACGTTGTTTTGACCATAGATTCAACAATACAGTATTATTTGGAAAAGCATCTCATTCGTGCGACAGAGGATTACGGCGTGCAAAACGGCGCGGCCTGTATTGCTGTGAATCCGAAAACAGGCGAAATACTCGGGATGGTATCCTTGGATAATTTTGATTTGAATAATTTTCAAGATGTCAGCGAAAAAACAAAAGAATTAATGGAAAATACTCTCGATGATAAGACTCGCGGATCGTTATTGACTCAAGCTCAGCAAATGCAGTGGAGAAACAAAGCTATATCAGATACATATGAACCCGGTTCGACATTTAAGGCCATAACGTTGGCAATGGCGCTTCAGGAGGGATTGATCGGCAAAGACGACTTTTTTTACTGCGGCGGTTTCGCGGATGTAACAGGCAGAGATGACCCTGTTAATTGCTGGAATACTTTCGGTCACGGGTCACAAACGCTTACACAAGCGGTGCAGCATTCATGTAATTTGGCATTTGTAAATATCGGGTTGAGGTTAACTCCTATGACATTTTATAAATATGCGGAAGCTTTCGGATTTTTTGACTCCGGTTCGAATCCGGATTTACAGCTTACAGGAATGACCGGTATCGATTTGGAAGGAGAGAGCGGAAGTATTTGGTGGCCGCAAAACGTTTTTTGCGACAGGCGAAATCTTTCGCAGCTTGCGGCGGCTTCTTTCGGGCAAACATTCAATGTTACGCCACTGCAACTGATAACTGCCGTCAGTGCCTGCGTAAACGGAGGATATCTGATGAAGCCGTATACCGTTAAAGAAATAATTGCTCCTGACGGAAATACGATCTCACGGGTAGATCCGACCGTAATAAGGCAGGTAATTAGCGAGGAAACAAGCGCTCTTGTTTGCGAAATGTTGGAACAGGTGGTATGCGATAAAGAAGAGGGCACAGGTAAAAACGCTTATGTTGCCGGTTATCGTATTGGAGGCAAGACAGGAACAACGACAAAAACGACAAGGGAAATAGTCTCCGGGGAGAAAGAATACATAGTATCATTTTTCGGCGCGGCTCCGATAAATGACCCTCAGATAGTTATATTGGTATTACTCGATAATCCGAGTGAGGAGGGGATATATGTCAGCGGCGGCCAAATGGGTGCTCCGACTGTAGGCAAAATGATGGCTGATATACTTCCTTATTTGGGTGTTGACGTAAAATATACCGAAGAAGAAGTATATGAAATGGATAAAACGGTTCCTGATTTGACAGGCATGAGTGTCAGTGAGGCGGCTGCGGTATTATCTGCCCGCGGTTTGTCATTAAGAACTGTAGGCAGCGGATATACAGTTACTTTTCAACTCCCGGCAGCGAAGCAAGCCGTAGCAAAAGACAGCCAAATAATTTTGTATCTCGATGCAGAACCCTCAGATCAAACGGAGGAAATGCCGGACTTAACGGGACTTTCTTATTCAATAGCAAGGCAGAGAATGGGTTATTACGGATTATTCATACAAATCGACGGCGGTTCGGTACCGTCTGCGGGAAACGTTTCAGTAAGCTCTCAAAATGTTGAAGCCGGAACAGAAATTGAGCACGGAACGGTTGTCAGAGTCGTTTTGAAGGATACGGACCCGGGCATGTACGGAAGGTATTGATGAAAACGAAAACAGCTGACTTTTATCACTGAAAGGGACGACGGTAAATGAAACTTAAAGAATTAATACCGGGTCTTGAGATATCGGAACTGCGAGCAAATACGGAAATCGCTGTAACCGGTATAAGCTGTGATTCTCGTACTACCGAAAAAGGAGATCTGTTTGTTGCCGTTACCGGTTTTTCGTCGGACGGGCATGATTATATTTCCGAGGCTTTTGCGAAAGGAGCGGTCGCCGTTATTTGCCAAAAGACTCCCGAATGTGATATAAATTATATAAAAGTCACTGACAGCCGATATGCTTTAGCGGTAGTTTCGAAAAACTTCTTCGGTGATCCGGCTTCAAAACTGAAACTTATTGGCGTTACCGGAACAAACGGAAAAACGACAGTGACGATGTTTATTAAACATATATTGGAAACTTGCAGAAACGAAAAAGTCGGACTTATCGGAACGAATCAAATATTGATCGGAAATGAGGTTATTGATACCGAGAGAACTACGCCGGAATCATACGAAATCCATAAATTACTCAGAAAAATGGTAAGCGCCGGCTGCAGTTTCGCGATTATGGAAGTGTCTTCGCATGCATTAGCTTTAAAGCGTGTGTCGGAATTGATTTTTGACGTAGCGGTTTTTACAAATCTGACTCAGGATCATTTGGACTTCCATGAAACAATGGAAGAATACGCGCGAACGAAAGCTTCAATTTTCAAACAATGTCTTTTAGGTGTTGTAAACCTTGACGATGATTACGCACAGCTTATGACAGAAAACACAAAGTGTCGTATGCTTACATATTCATATAAAACGAATGAAGCTGATATTGTTGCGAAAGACGTGAGATTGCTGCCTGATGAGATAAGATTTTGCGCTCTCACCACAGGCAGACTGGAGCGCTTCGGTGTTTATATACCCGGGCTTTTTACAATGTACAATGCGCTTGCCGCTATTTCCTGCTGTATGTCGCTTGATATCGATCTCGCAGAATCGGCCGAAGCGCTGAAAAGCATAAAAGGCGTAAAAGGCAGAGCTGAAGTTGTCCCTTTCGATGGGGCTTTCACAATTATCATTGACTATGCTCACACGCCGGACGCCCTGAAGAATATAATATCCTCCATTAAAGAAACAGCTGACGGTCGTGTTGTTGTCTTATTCGGGTGCGGAGGTGACAGAGACAGGACAAAACGTCCGCTAATGGGAAAAACTGCTGCTTTGTATGCAGATTTTGTAATAATAACATCAGACAATCCGAGAACTGAGAATCCGACAACAATAACAAAAGATATTGTTAGCGGAATGGGAGATTCAAAAACGCCTTATATAATTATTGAAGACAGAACGAAAGCCATAGAATTCGCGATAGATAACAGTCAACCGGGTGATACTATTATCCTTGCCGGAAAAGGACATGAAACATATCAAATAGTCGGTAATGTTAAGAGACACATGGATGAGCGTGAAATAATAGCGGAAATTTTCAAAAAGAGGAAAAATATTCAATGACGATTCAGTTAATAACAGCGTTCATAATATCTTTCTTCATTTCAGCCGGAACAGGCGTCTTTTTAATACCTTTTCTTCGGAAAATAAAAGCAGGGCAAACAATAAGAGAAGACGGACCGGCCTGGCATATCAATAAATCAGGTACCCCAACCATGGGTGGCGTAATGTTTATTGTTGCCGTTGCCGCAGTTTGCGTGACCACCGGTTTTCAAGAGATGGCAAGTGGTGTTTATAAACATATATTAATTTTAGCCGCAGCATTAATATTCGGTTTTATAGGTTTTCTGGATGATTACAGCAAACTGAAAAGAAAACAAAATCTCGGACTTACCGCAAAGAAAAAATTCCTTCTTCAATTCATTGCCGCGGTCTTGATTATATTTATGTTCAGGCAATTCGGCTGCATGACATCCGCTGTTTACCTGCCGTTTATTAATAAGACAATTCCGATTTTTGAGCCGATTTATTTTGTGTTTGCGTTGTTTGTCATTGTCGGAACGGTAAACGCTGTCAATATCACAGACGGAGCGGACGGTTTGGCTGCGGGTTCAGCTTTACCGGGCTGTATTTTTTATGTCGCCGCAGCTTTTGCTTGGGGAAGTGATTTTCTTTCGGTAGGTATTTTTTCTTCCGCTCTTGCCGGCGGTCTTATGGGCTTTTTGATACATAATTTTTATCCGGCAAAAATATTTATGGGTGATACCGGCTCGTTATTTCTCGGCGGAGCTATATGCGCAACTGCTTTTGTGACGGATATGCCTCTGATTTTGATACCTTTGGGCATAATTTTTATTATTGAAACCCTTTCGGACATTATTCAAATTACATATTTCAAAATAACAAGCGGTAAAAGAGTGTTTAAAATGGCGCCTTTACACCATCATCTCGAACTTGGCGGCTTCAGCGGCAAAAAATGGAGTGAAAAGCAATTGTTCGTTCTGTTTACCGGGATTTCGTCGGTATTTGCAATAATTGCTTTTGCCGGGGTATTCAGACGATACGGCTTATAAACAAAGAGGATAAAACTGATGGAATATCAAAACATGAGATTGGCGGATTACACGGAAGAAGCGCAAGACGGTGAACGCGGGTCATTTGACGCTCCGTTTCTGCTTCTGACCATGCTTCTTTTGACAATAGGTGTTATAATGGTTTTGTCAGCCAGTTTTGCAAGGGCATATTACGATATCGCTAATGAAACTGACGGAAATGCAACATATTACTTTATGAAGCAGCTTATATTCGCGGCTTTGGGCATAGTAGTTATGTTTTTCTGTTCCCGCTTTCCAATGAGTTTCTACCGTCAAATATCATTTACTGTTTTACTTGTTTCTGTTGGCCTTCTTGTATTGGTACTCATAATCGGTACAAAGGTAAATGATGCGCGTCGCTGGATAAATCTCGGATTTACAACAATACAGCCTTCCGAAATCGCAAAGATCAGCATTATACTATTTTTCTCAACGCTGATCTGTAAATTTAAAGATAAGATGGCAACAATAAAATACGGATTAGCGCCTTTTGCGACGATTTGGGCAGTGATCGTCGGTCTTTTGATTTTGGAACCACATTTTTCGGGAGCGGTAATAATAATTACAATAGGCGCTGTTATGCTGTTTCTCGGCGGTGTAAGACTGAAGTGGTTCTTAATCGGAGGCGGCGCAGTCGCAGGGCTCGCCGCTGTGGTATTCTCAGTTTTTGACTACACATCAAAACGGATATCTGCTTGGCTCGATCCGTTTTCCGATATGTCAGATACAGGTTATCAAATAGTTCAATCACTTTTTTCCGTCGGCTCCGGAGGACTGACAGGATTGGGCCTCGGCCAAGGGAGACAGAAATATCTGTATTTGCCGGAGGAACATAACGACTATATTTTTTCTGTTATATGTGAGGAATTGGGTTTTATCGGAGCGATACTTATACTTCTTTTATTTGCACTGCTGATAATACGCGGATATTGGTTAGCCTTGCATGCGCGTGATCGTTACAGTTTTTTGGTCTGCGCCGGAATAACAACACTGCTTGCCGTACAGGTCATACTGAATATTGCTGTCGTAACAAATTTGCTGCCGGCAACCGGGATATCTCTGCCGTTTTTCAGCTACGGGGGAACGGCGCTTCTGATACAGATGGCTGAAACCGGGATTATACTCAGCATGTCAAGAGACATTCCGCAGAAAAAACAAGATTATCGTACGGAAGACTGATACTATGCCGCAAAAGTGTTGTTTCCCGTTGGAAATTTCAGGCGCATGAAGGGAAGTGAATTATTATGAGATTTTTATTTACATGCGGAGGCACTGCGGGCCATATTAATCCGGCTGTCGGTATTGCGGGGCGAATAAGAGAGTTGATGCCGGCTTCAGAAATACTTTTTGTCGGCGCAGCCGGCAACATGGAGACTGAGCTTGTTCCTTTGGAAGGTTTTAAGATTTCAACAATTACCGTATCCAACCTTCAACGCAGTATAAAGCCCGACAAAATACTTCATAATATTAATACTTTCAAAAATATCATAACAGCATACGGAGAATCGAAAAAAATAATCAGAGAGTTTTCTCCCGACGTTGCGATCGGTACCGGCGGCTATGTGTGTTACCCGGTTTTAAGAGCGGCTGCCGCTTTAAAAGTTCCGGCCGTAATACATGAATCCAACGCGGTCCCCGGATTGACGACAAGAATGCTTGAAAATGTTGTGGATAAAATATTTGCCGGTTTTGACGCAGGCTTGTCAAATTATAAAGATATTGCCAAAGTTATTGTTACAGGTACTCCCGTACGGATCGAATTTACTTGCGCAGACAGGGAGAAAGCAAAATCTGAATTGGGCCTGCCGGCTGACAAACCCCTTGTCGTTTCTGTATGGGGTTCACTCGGTTCGGATTTTATGAACGGTATAATGTCCGATTTTATTAAAAGACTTTGTCGAAAGCCTTCTTTCAGTCTTATCCATGCGGCCGGCAGTCGGGGATATGCCGATATGACTGAAAAACTCAAAATTGAGGGAGCGGATTTTCTCAAGGCTTGCGATATAGACGTAAGGGAATATATATTTGACATGCCGCGTGTCATGGCGGCTGCGGATCTTGTTCTGTGCCGATCGGGGGCGTCAACACTCAGTGAACTTTGTGCTTTGGGAAAACCTTCGATCCTGATACCTTCACCAAATGTTACCGGAAACCATCAGGAGAAAAACGCACGCGTAATGGAGAGCGCGAACGCCGCCGTTGTGATGCCTGAAGGCAGTTTTTCAGCTGACAGTTTACTTGGTGAAGTATCATCTCTCTTGGCGGGCACAGATCTGTTGGAATTAATGTCCGGTTCGGCGAAAAAAGTCGGCGGTGAAAACGCGACTGAAAAAATAACGGAGATACTGTTGGAAATGGCAAAAAAACCGGCATGATTCAATAATCAATTTTTTACCGACATAATGCACGATTATAAAATACTCAGACAGGAGGGGGGGAAGTGGCGGATGTGCAACCAAAGCCCCGAAGCAGAAAGAAGAAACACGGCGCCGCATATAAGTATCTTTCATTTATAATAATTTGCGCCACTTTGATTTTCGGGATAAGTATTTTTTTTCGTGTTTCAAAGATTGAAGTTGAAGGTACAAGTATATACACCACCGATGAGGTTATTGAAGCCTCGGGAATATCAAAAGGTGATAATTTATTTTTTGTAGACAGATTTACGGCTATAAGCAAGATTTTTTCCAAACTGCCGTATGTTGAGGAAGTCGGAATAATACGATCTCTTCCGAACAAATTAGTTATTAAGATATCGGAAGGAGCGGCCTTGGCATATATAGACGTAAACGGAAAGCTGTGGACAATAGATCGCGGATGCAAATTTTTGGGCAACATTAGTGAGTCTGAAGCTTCTGAATTGATTAGAATAGATGGGATAGCTCCGGAAGCTCCCGCTGCAGGTGAAATTATAAAAACAGATATTTCCGAAATCTCAAAAATCGAGTTTCTCTCTGTTGTTTTAAGAGAAATGGCGGCTAAGGAAATGTGCCGGGATGTTACTGAAATAGATATGTCCAATATATCAAGTCCGGAGTTTGAGTATCTCGGACGATTTACGGTGCGCATAGGTAAAAACGAAAACATCGATTATAAATTCGATATGTTGCTTGGCTCGGTAAGAAGATTGGCTTCCGGAGACACAGGCATTATTGATCTTTCAGCTGATAAAAAAGTACATTTCAGCCCAAACTGAACACAGGGGTTACCGGGAAGTGCTTTTTTATGTAAAAAGCGATAATATCCGCTATTGACCTGAAGAAAAAAAAGATATAAAATACATAAAATAATACTCTGATACATTGACTGTCATGGCGCCAACAGATTTGTTAAAAAAATGCGCTCGGCATTCGAAGAATTAATTGGAGGGCTGCAAATATGGCTAACGAATTTGAAACCGGTCCCGAAAATGTTGTTATAATAAAAGTAGTGGGCATTGGCGGCGCAGGGAACAACGTCGTTAACAGAATGGTCCGCTCGGGAACGAAAGGCGTTGATTTTATTGCCGTAAATACCGATAAGCAAGCGCTTGCCGTTTCAAATTCGACCCAAAAAGTTCAAATAGGCGAAAAATTAACTCACGGTCAAGGCGCGGGGTCCGACCCGGAAATAGGAAGGAAAAGCGCCGAGGAAAGCAGAAACAACATAGCAAAGACATTTGAGGACGCCGATATGGTTTTCTTAACAGCCGGTATGGGCGGAGGCACCGGAACGGGAGCCGCGCCTATTATCGCAGACATAGCCAGAGAATCTGAAATATTGACAGTAGGCGTTGTTACAAAGCCTTTCGCATTTGAAGGTAAAAAACGTATGCAGCAAGCTGAAAGAGGTATTTCTGAATTACTCGGCAGAGTTGACTCTTTGCTGATTATCCCGAACGACAGACTGAAATACGCAACAGATCAAAAAGTTACATTTGCCAACGCTTTTGAAATAGCGGATGATGTGCTTCGCCAGGCTGTAACCAGTATTTCCGATTTGATAAAAAATACCGGATTTATTAATTTAGACTTTGCGGACGTCACAACAATTATGAAAGGCGCCGGTTTTGCACACATGGGAGTCGGGCATTCGGCAGGGAAGGAAAAGGCTGAAGAGGCGGCAAAAGCAGCTATTGCGAGTCCGCTTATGGAAACGTCCATTGACGGTGCAAAAGGTGTTTTGATAAACATTACCGGGTCCATGGATATGGGGCTTGAAGATGTTGAGACTGCAGCTACTTTAGTCCAAGCTGCAGCGCATCCGGACGCAAATATTATTTTCGGCGCAACTTTTGATGAGAATATGGAAGACGAAATTCGAGTAACGGTTATAGCAACAGGTTTTGATGAGAAAAAGCTATCGTCACCCGAAGAAACAAAAAAATTGATAGATCGCATCAGCAAACCGTCCTCGGTCACATTTCCGACCTTTCCGCAGTCAACTGATAAAGCTGACTCCGAAACAATACAGGACGATATAAAACCCGAACCGAAAAAAGCAGCGTCGGAACCGGAGGAAGACCCTTTTGAAAGTATTTTCAAAATATTCAATACAAAATAAAAAACTGAAGGAAAACATCACCGGGTCATGAGGACGCGGTGATGCTTTTTTATGATTCTCTTGAAAAATAAATTGATATATACTTCCTTAAGAGCTGCGTATACTAAATTTCATGCTTGAACCGTCTCCGATAATGCGTTTTTTAGGCGCGTCCCGTAAAATTGTATATATGTTATAAGAATTTGACAAATTCCGTGGGAAAATGATATTATAATTAGTATAAAGTTCCGAGCCTGAAGGGGTATGCCTGTTAAACAGCAGAGGGGATTACTTATGAACGACTATTACAGCAGGCTAAGACGAACGCTTGCAGCAGTCGATATGAAACCTGTTGATAAAATCCCGTATTCGTACAGCGGCCCCGCATATGTAGCAAAACGACAGAAACTTCCGATGAAGGATTATATAAGTGATTTTCCGCGAGCCGCCGGCGCCGTTGTTGATTTTCTTAAAGCGCATCCCGGTATAGACTCGCTTCACACTCCGATAACGGCTCCGTATTTGATTTCAACAACATGGCTCTCAAAAGTATGTCTTCCGGGTATTGAACTGCCGGATGACGAACTATGGCAAGTAGACGAACGAGAAGTGCTTTTGTTTGACGATTACAATAAAATCCTTGAAACGGGTTACGGACCGTGGGTTGACGAAGTGCTGAAAAACAGACTCGGTGATCCGCTCGGTAAAGCAAAGGGTTTTTTTGAATATCAGCCGGAGGCTGTCAGGAGAGTAGCCGAAGCCGGCGTACCTGTTTTCAGCGGAGTGAGTTATTCCTCTCCTTTAGAAAGATTCTGCGGCGGACGAACACTTATGAAATTTTTTCTTGATCTGCATGAAGAACCCGATCTGATAAAAAGAGTATTTGACGCAGTTCAGGAATATCTGCTCGGAGAATTCATCAGCGCCGTTAAAAGACAAAAACCGATAGCAACTTGGATAGGCGGCTGGCGCGTCGCTCCCGAACTGATGTCTCATGAAATGTGGACGAAATATGCCTGGGCATATTTAAAGCCCGCAATCATTGCCGCAACTGAACTCGGGGTTGTACCGGTTTTGCATTTTGATTCATCATGGGACAGGGAAATCGAAACTTTAAGAGAATTACCGCCTCGCAAGTGTATACTGATGCTGGACGGAAAAACTGATATGCGCAGAGCGCGGGCTATACTTGACGACAGAATGTGCCTTCTCGGCGATGTCCCCGCCGGACTGCTCGCTTTCGGCACGGCTTCCGAAGTATATAACTATGTAACAAAACTGATTGAAGACGTCGGTCCGAAAACCGGATTGATTGTGAGTTCCGGTTGCGACAATCCGATTAACGCCAAAGACGATAATGTTGACGCAATGATACAGGCAACAGCAGATTATGCGGTCTGATATGCCGGCTTGAGCCGGTCTTAATTTTGCAGATCAGGAGGATTTATGATAGAAAGTGATTTTTCCGTACTGTTTAAACCGCTGAAAATAAAGAACACAGAATTGAAAAACAGATATTCGGTTTCCTCGATGGAAAGCAATCTGGCGGACGAAAACGGCTATGTTACGGATGCGCTGACGGAGTACTGGGTGACGAGAGCCAAGGGCGGATTCGGACTTTTAATGCTGGAAAACAGCAGCGTAGATCCGGGCGGTAACGTTTGTACACATTCGCCCGGTTTTTACGACGACAAATTTATTCCGCGACTTCAAAAGATGACCGGCGCCGTTCATGCGGCAGGGGCAAAAATGGGCGCTCAGATAGGACATTCCGGAAGGCAAACAATGCCTGAAATAGTCGGAGGGTCTTTGGTCGCTCCTTCTCCGGTTCCATGTCCGACGAACGGATATATACCGCGTGAACTGACGACAAAAGAAGTATATGAAATGATCGAGAGATACGGCGACGCTGCGCTTGTCGCTAAAAAATCAAACTTTGACATTGTGGAAATACACGGTGCACACGGATATCTTCTCGCGGGTTTCATGTCTGCCGCAACAAACAGAAGGATCGATGAATTCGGCGGCAGTTTCAGCAACAGGATGCGCTTCTGCAGGCTTATCATCGAAAACGTGCGAAAAAAATTAGGTGAGGACTACCCGCTGTCTTTCAGGATAAGCGGGGATGAGCTTGTGCCGGGCGGAAGAGAAATCATGGAGACGGTGGTTATATGCAGGTTGCTCGAAGAGTGGGGCATAGACATTATTAATGTTACGGCTGCACTTAATCCGAGCTGTGAATTTATTGCCGCGCCTCCCGCAGTACCGGCGGGATATCTTGTGCAGTATGCGGAAAAAGTTAAAAGGGAAGTATCTGTGCCGGTAATATGCGCCGGCAAACTGCATGAGCCGAATATGGCAAAGTATGTGTTGGAGAGCGGTAAGGCGGATATAATAGCTATAGGACGCGGTTCCTTAGCGGATCCGGAATTGCCCAAAAAAATCGCTGAAGGCCGAATTGATGAAACAGCTCCTTGCATAGGTTGCTACCAAGGCTGTTACAAAGCATATCCAAAACCCGGGTCGGAAGACCATATACTGTATACAACTACTTGTCTTGTTAATCCGTTCTGCGGCAATGAAACTGAAATGAAGATCAGGCCGTCGGTAAAGCCGAAAAAAGTGACGGTAGCGGGAGGAGGTCCGGCGGGTCTGGAAGCGGCATGGGTGGCTGCGGCTTGCGGGCCTAAGGTAAATCTGTTTGAAAAAAAAAAAACCCCCGCGGCAATTTCATATTTCGCCCTTCCCCCCTTTAAAAAAAAAATAAAAAAAATAAA